>Ga0172366_10000334_pt1 | contig 32872 bp, 29 predicted proteins | sample LakKivSesite69cm_FD_114533 | JGI IMG/M metagenome (GOLD analysis project Ga0172366, IMG submission 114533) | Sediment microbial communities from Lake Kivu, Rwanda - Sediment site 69cm | ecosystem: Environmental > Aquatic > Freshwater > Lake > Sediment | place: Rwanda: Western Province, Lake...
CTTTGATCTGCAGTATAGGAATGAATAGTGGTCATAGTCCCCTTCTCTATACCGAAAATCTCATTCAATACCTTAACCGCAGGAGCCAAGCAATTAGTAGTACAGGAGGCATTAGAAATAATGTGATGTTCAGTAGCTCTATATTTTTCTTGATTCACTCCCATAACTATGGTAATATCTTCACCCTTAGCAGGAGCAGAAATAATTACCTTTTTGGCTCCAGCAGAAAGATGTTTGGAAGCTCCTTCTCGATCCAAAAAAATACCAGTAGATTCAATAACGATATCTATTCCCAGATCCTTCCAGGGTAAACAGGTAGGATCCTTCTCGTTTAATACAGTTAATTTTTTCTCTCCGACTATAATATTATTATTTTCTACTCTAACTTCCGGTAATATTCCATGAATTGAATCATACTTTAATAGATGAGCTAAAGTTTTAATATCGGCAATATCATTTACTGCTACAAATTCTATCTCTTTATCTTTCAATCCGGCTCTAAATACAATTCTCCCTATTCTTCCAAAACCATTAATTCCTAATCGAATACCCATTTGGTTACCTCCTTATTCTTTCCACTACTATTTTTTAATTAATTTATTGAGCTGCCTAATTAAAAATATTTAAATAAGATTAGCCCAAAAGTATGGAATGAGCTAGCCTCCACATAGAAAATCAAACCGAAAATCTTCTCCGGAAATTAGAAGCAGGTATAGCTAATGCTTCCCGATATTTATTTACCGTTCGACGGGAAAGTTTTATCTTCTCCTCTTGGTATAATAAATCACCTAAATCTTTATCACTCAAAGGTTCATAAGGATTTTCCCGCTCAATATATTGCTTAATCAATCTTTTAATCCGCTCTGCAGAAGTTAACCTCCCTCCTCTACCCTCTACTCCCCGGGAAAAGAAAAATTTCAAACTTAGTACTCCCCGTGAAGTTTGTATAGTTTTATTATGAATAGCCCGGGAAACAGTAGATTCATGAATTCCCAGCTTATCAGCTACCTCTTTTAGAGTTAGCGGTCTAATATATAGAATACCATTTTCTAAAAAATCTTTTTGATGTTCAACGATTATCTCCGCAATATTATATATAGTTTTTTTCCTCTGTTCAATTCCCCGGAGTAATGATCTAGCTGAATGTAATTTTTCTTTGATATAAGCTATAGTATCTCTCATTTCTTGATCAGAATGTTTATCTCTTTTAATCAGACCAGCAAACTGTTCAGCAGAGACCGGGCCATCTTTTGATAAATATTTTTTATATAAAGAATTAATACTTAGCCGAGGCAAGAACTCTTCATTGATTATTAATCGATATCTATCTTCATCTTTCATTAGTATCAAATCAGGAATAATATATCTAATTTCCCTGGAATTATCGATTCTTCTTCCTGGTTTAGGATCGAAACTCTTTTTGAGGATATCCGCTAAATTCTGAACTTCGGATAGGGAGATATTTAAGTCACGAGCAATTTTAGAATAAGCTCTCTGGGCTAAATCCACTAAATGGTGCTTAATTATTTCTTCTAAATATTGGTTAGGCAGATTTAAATATCTCTTTTGTATTAATAAACATTCTTCCAAACTTCTCGCTCCAACTCCAGGTGGATCAAAACTCTGGATTAAGATTAAAATCTCTTTTACCTTTTCCATTTTTACATTAAGGTCCCGGGAAATAGTTTCTAAATCAGTAGTTAAATAACCATTATCATTAATGTTCCCGATTAGATATTCACCAATCTTATAATCTATATCATTATCTATGGCTGAACCCAATTGCCTGAGCAAATAATCGGCAAGAGACATATTATCACTAAGGAAATTTTCCCAGAGATTCTCTTTTTCCGGTAATGATTTATCTACAGGTAAAGGATAATCCTCTTCTTCCTCTAAGTAATTTACCCAGTAATCTAAAAAATTATCTTCTGCTTTCTCCTCTGGCTCAACTACCTTCCCACTTATATTTTCTCCCGAATTGTCTCTTTCTCCTTGCACCTCATGATGGGTAGAAATTTCTAAAAGGGGATTTTCCATTATCTCTTGCTCAATTAAATTTCTTAATTCTAATAAATTCAATTGTAATATCTTAATCGATTGAAATAATTGAGGAGTAAGCATTAATTTTTGTTTTTGCTTTAGAGCTAGTTCATACTTCATCTGGTTATACATAGTTTTTTACCCAGTAAGATCAGGATATGAACCTATAATCATAAATCTTACGCTGACTATTAAACTATAGTTAATAAAGTTTGGGGATCAAAGAAATGAGTCTTTTCCATATCCACAACTACTGCTAAATTTTGATCTACTTCCGACTGGGTACGGGTATCTACTTTACTTACCAGTGAATGTTTACCACATAAAAGGTAAATTAAGATTTCCGCTCCCAGAGGTTCAATAACTTCCACTTTCGCTTCTATAACCTTAGCCGAAGATAATTCAGGAAAGAATTCTCGATCATGAATATCTTCAGGTCTTACGCCGAAAATTACCTCCTTGCCTACATAGGGGGATATACGAGAATGAAATACAGAAGGAATCTTTAATTTAAAGCTTTCTGCATCAACGAAAAATTCTCCTTCTTCTTTTACAATTCTAGAAGTTATAAAATTCATAGCAGGTGAACCAATAAATCCAGCTACAAACTTATTAGCTGGTTGTTTATATACTTCTAAAGGAGAACCAGATTGTTGGAGACAGCCTTCATTCATAATAAATATTCGATTAGCCATCGTCATAGCCTCTACCTGGTCATGAGTTACATAGATTATGGTGGCTTCTAACCGGCGATGGAGTTTACTGATCTCTGCCCGCATAGCTACTCTTAATTTAGCATCCAGGTTAGAAAGTGGTTCATCAAATAAAAAGACTTTTGGTTTACGTACAATAGCCCTTCCTACTGCCACTCGTTGTCTTTGGCCACCGGATAATTCTTTGGGTTTTCGATTCAGTAGGTTGTCTATCCCTAATATCTCAGCTGCTTCTTTGACTCTTCTATCAATCTCGTCTTTAGGAAGTTTTCTTAATTTTAAGCCAAAAGCCATATTATTATAGACATCCATATGGGGATAAAGAGCATAATTCTGGAAGACCATAGCAATATCTCTATCTTTGGGCTGAACATCGTTGACCAATCTATCTCCAATATAAATCTCTCCTTCAGTCGCTTCTTCTAAACCAGCAATTGCCCTTAAAGTAGTAGTCTTCCCACAACCCGATGGGCCAACCAATACCGCAAATTCCTTATCCTTTATCTCTATGCTAAGATTATCCACCGCCACAACATCTTTAAATTTTTTGGTAAAATTTTTTAAGATTACGTTAGCCATCTTATCCCTCCTTGACTTTTTTTAGAGGATTGCTTTCTTCTTCTGATAGATCTCACTATTTATCTATCAGCTCATTAGCCATTTCAGAAATTCTTCTTAAGCGATGATAAAGTCCAGATTTAGTTATTTCATAATTAAATTCCCTGACCATTTCTTGCAAACTGGCATAAGGAAATTTTTTACGGAGCAAGGCAACTTGAGCTAATTTCGGTGAAATATTTTTTAAGCCTACTCTCTTTTCTATTATATCTATTTTTCGCAATTGTTCAACTGCTGAAAAGATTACCTTATTCAAATTAGCAGTTTCACAATTAACTAACCTATTGACGGTATTTACTACATCCTTTCTAGCTCTTATATCTTGATAATAAAGCAGGGCATTTTGAACTCCGATTAGACGTAAAAATTCAAAGATGCTATCCCCTTTCTTTAAATATACCAGCCATTTCTTTTTCCAGGGACCAACCTTAAAATCTAAATGATAGGCTTCTAAAAGGTGATAGACAAAATTTGCTTCCTCCTCATTGGGACATAAAATGGTTAAATGATACATTCTTTCTGGATTATTGATGAAGCCATTAAGTAAAAAAACTCCCCTTAAATAAGCAAAGGTAGAGAAACCAGCCTCCTCCAAGAAAACAATATTTTTTTCCATTAATAATTTATAAACCTGGTAAAAATCTTTAAAAATTTTCTTTTCTTTGTTGAGGTAAGGGCCGATAATAGTAAATTTCTTCCTATTTTTGGATAAATCCCGAGCCTTCACCAGGGGCTTTATCTTAAAGATCTCTTTGATCAAACGATAAGAGGTCCGAGTTACTGTTGGATCCCGAAGAGAAATCAATAATTCTGTTTTCTCTCTCCGGCTAATGATACTCCCTTTTAACTGGATAAAGGCTAATAATTCATCCCTCTTTTCCGCAAAATCCCGGGGAATAATTCTCGCCAATTCATTCTTTACCCGATAATAGAATAACACTTATCTTTTCTCCTCAATAAATAATTCATTAATCAATCGAGCTAAAAGATCAGAATCATGTCTAGCCAGGTGGTGATCCAACCATAACTCTCTTTCTATCAGTTTTACCTTCCTCTTCTGTATTTCTGTTCGATCAATAATTACCTGATAAGAACCTTCCCGGGCATACTTTTCTTTCAACTCTTCACTAATCTGGGCAGTATTGACTATCATATAATCAAGGCAATCTTGCCCTAAATATCTTTCTACCTCTTTTAAATGCTGAGAAGCAGAATAATTATTAGTTTCTCCCAGCTGGGTCATTACATTACAGATATATAACTTTAAAGCTTTCGAGTTAATAATTGTCTTTGATATACCTTTTACCAAGAGATTACAAATTACACTGGTATATAAACTACCTGGACCCAGGATAATCAATTCTGCTTGCTCGATCGCTTCCAGGGTTTCCGGGAGAGGTAAAACATCTTCTGGCTCCAGATATATCCTATCTATCCTCTTATTACTCCTAGTAATCTCGTTTTCCCCTCTAATAATCTCGCCTTCTGGTGTTCTAGCGAGGAGAGTAACATTCTGGAGAGAAGAGGGTAAAACCTTGCCCCGGATAGATAATATTTCACTCGACTTTTCTATTGCTTTTACAAAATCACCACTTACTTCAGACATAGCTGTAATAAATAAATTTCCAAAGCTATGCCCTTCTAAACTTCCATTAGGAAAACGATACTGGAATAGCTGCTCCATTAATGGTTCATCAGTGGCTAAGGCTACCAGACAATTTCTTATATCTCCCGGCGGCAAAACTCCTAATTCTTTTCTTAATCGGCCAGAACTTCCCCCACTATCGAATACTGTCACTACTGCCGTAAGATTATTGGTAATTTTTTTTAGTCCCCGGAGCAGAACATAAAGGCCAGTTCCTCCGCCGATAGTGACTATTTTGGGTCCTTTACTTAAAACGTGCTTAGTATAAACTAATTCTGAAATCTTATCCGCATATTTAGGGGCAATAGTTCTCACAATTGACCTATTTAAATTTCTTATTCCCCAGATAATTAGTCCCAGGCCACTTATTTCTAGAAAAATTCCTAAAACAATAATTAATTGATGAGAATGTCTAAAAAGAACTCGTAAGTTATCCTTGATAAATATAAAAAAGTTAGTGTTAAAACAACAGAACCATCCGCAAATTAAGAAAAGTATCCCCAGGATAATTAATATAATATGTCTCTTCATTTTCATCCCTGGAGAAAGCCAGCGCCAGAGTGAATTTTTATTCCTGATCGTATTCATAGGGTATTTTCATTCTTTTATTTCTTCTTTTTTCATATCCCGGTGCCTTACCAATGTTTTATAACCATTAGCTTTCAAATATTTCGCCAGCTTATTGATCAAATTTACTGATCGATGCCTTCCACCCGTACATCCAAAGGCAATAGATAGATAGGTCTTCCCCTCCTGCAGATAGTAAGGTATCAAATATTTGATCAGAGCAAAAAAATTACTGGTAAAATATTGAGTAATCGGGAATTCCGAAAGATATTTTTCTACCGCGGTATTGGTACCGGGTAAAGCCCTCAAATCTTCAATATAGAAGGGATTAGGAAGAAATCTAAGGTCAAAGACTATGTCCACATCTATTGGCAAACCATATTTATAACCAAAAGAGACCAGAGTTATTTGAATCTTCTGCTTTTTTCTTTTTATAAAGCTTTTAATAATTTCATTACTTAATTGTTTAGGAGTTAAATGGGAAGTATCAATAATTAGATCAGCCAGTGATCTTAATTCCTTTAATTGTTCTCTTTCTGCCTGAATGTTTTCTATTATACTACCAGAAATATTCAGGGGATGCTTTCTTCGGGTAGTACTAAAACGATGAACCAGTGTCTCATCACTAGCCTCCAAAAACAAGATCTCGCGATTAATCCCCAGGTCTTTTAAATAATCCAGCGATTTATAGAGGTCTTTAAAAAAGATTCCCCCTCTTATATCTACTACCAAGGCAATTTTAGACAGTTTATCTTTAGATTTTAGACAGATCTCCGCAAATTTAAGGATTAATTGAGAAGGGATATTGTCCACACAAAAGAATCCAGAATCTTCAAAACATCTTACCGCAATACTCTTTCCAGCTCCTGATAAGCCAGTAATGATTACAAATCTAGTCTTCTCCAATTAATTTTAATCCTCCCCAATAAAGTAATCTATTCCCTATTCCGGGAAGAAGCTTAAATTTTCTCCTCACTTCATTGCTTTAATTCTCTACTACATACTTTCGGGGGCGGAAATCCCCAGAATTTTCAAGGCATTGAACAATACTATTCTTATACCATCGATTAATACCAGGCGAGCTTTAGTTAATTCTTCATTATCGGTAATTATCCGATGTACCGTGTAATATTTATGAAATAAAGAGGCAAGATCGTAAAGGTAATTAGTCAATAGGTGGGGTTTCCAGGTTAAGGCAGCACTTTTGAGTATTTCTTTAAATAAAGATAATTTTTTAATTAGTTCAAATTCTTCATCCTGATGCAATAAGTTCAGGTTCACTTCTTCTAACTTCGGAATTTTCCAACCAAGATTTTTTGCATTCTTAATAATACTACATATCCGGGCATAGGCATACTGAATATAATAGACCGGATTCTCCATAGACTGAGATTTAGCTATATTTAAGTCAAACTCGGTATGACTATCATAACTGCGCATTAAGAAGAAATATCTAGCTACATCCTTACCCACTTCCTGAACCAGATCACGCAAGGTAATAAATTCTCCTCCCCGGGTAGACATTCCTACTTCTTTTCCATCTTTAATTAAAGTTACAAATTGAACAATTAAGACCTCTAAAAAATCTTCTGAATAACCTAAGGCCTGGACTGCTGCCTTCATCCTTTTGATATAACCATGGTGATCTGCTCCCCAGATATCTATCACCTGATCAAATCCTCTTTGATGTTTATTCTGGTGATAGAGAATATCCGAGGCAAAATAGGTGGGTAATCCATTTTCTCTTACTATCACCCGGTCTTTTTCATCACCAAAGGCAGTGGTCTTTACCCAGAAAGCTCCATCCTTCTGGTAGAGGAAATTTCTCTCTTTTAGTAATTCTATCATTTCCTGAAGTTTATTCTCTTCATAAAGCGATTTTTCACTAAACCAGACATCAAATTTCACTCCAAATTCTTTTAAATCTTCTTTAATTCCCTTCAATATCTTCTTTAAGGTAATGCTCTTAAAAAACTCTCGAGTTTCTCCATCGTTTTTACCTTTATATTTATCCTGAAACTCCTGAATAATCTCTTGCGCAATATCTCTAATATATTCACCCTTATAACCATCCTCTGGCAAAATCCATTGCTCTCCTAATAACTGATTATATCTCACCTGTACTGACTCTCCCAGAAGATCTATCTGTCGGCCTTGGTCATTGATATAATATTCCTTTTCTACTTTATATCCAGCAGCTTTCAGTATATTACTTAAAGCATCACCAACGGCAGCACACTTGCCATGTCCCACATGTAAGGGACCGGTAGGATTAACACTAACAAATTCCACCTGGATTCTCTTACCTTTACCCAGATTTATTTTCCCAAAATCTTCACCTTTTTCTTTAATCTCTCTTAAACTTTGATAAAGCCAATTCTCTTTTAGCCATAGATTGATAAATCCTGGACTGGCTAGGTCAATCTTATCAATAACAGTCCCTTCGATTTCCAGGTTGTCTATAATGACCCGAGCAACATCCAAGGAATTTAATTTAAGCTGACGAGATAATTGTAAAGCAATATTGGTAGATAAATCCCCATATACTTTATTCTTTGGTGGAAAGAGCAATAATTCAGGAATGTCTCCCAGCGGTAATTTGCCTTCTCTCTTAATCTTATAAATAGCTTCTAACAATATTTCTTTGACTTCTGTAGCCAGATCAACTGTCATTATAAAAACCTCTTTCCTTCCGTCTTTAATTTTAACCTGATAGGTTTACTAGTGAAATTATTTAGAAGATAAAATTAATAAATTTAAAAAATGGTACGCCCGAGAAGAGTCGAACTTCCAACCAAGGGCTTAGGAAGCCCCTGCTCTATCCATTGAGCTACGGGCGCACATTTTTTAAACTCCCTATTTTCTATTTTAACTAAAAATGTCCTGCTGGGAAAAATATTTTCTAAAAATATTTTGTACTTTAAATATAGTCACCTTTTCATCTCTAAATAAACAGCTTAATCTTCTGTAATAAATAAAAATAGAACAAGTTTTTTCTCCAAATTTTTGCCCCTTTAAGCGCAAACTTTTTCAGGAGATTCACCCGCAGGGTTCCCCTCTTTCTGGCTATAAAGGAAACAGGATACAGAATGTCCCTTCTTTACCTCATAGAGCCGTGGTTCTCTCTTTGAACATACGGGCATTACTTTGGAACAGCGAGGGTGAAATCTACAACCTTCTGGAGGATTGGCTGGACTGGGTACATCTCCCGGCAAAATTATCCTTTTTCTAGGATAGTCCGGATTGGGAACAGGTACCGCAGATACCAGAGCCTGGGCATAAGGATGCAGAGTATTTTCAAAAAACTCCTTTTTCTCAGCAATTTCCACTATCTTTCCTAAATACATGACTATTACTCTGTCACTGATATATTTGATTACACTGAGATCATGAGCTACAAAAAGATAAGTCAAATAGTATTCTTTCTGTAAATCTTTAAGTAAATTAATTATTTGTGAACGAATCGAGACATCCAGGGCAGAAATTGGTTCATCACACATAATAATTTTGGGTTCCAAAGCTAAAGCCCTGGCTATCCCTATTCTCTGTCTCTGCCCACCACTAAATTCATGGGGAAATCTATCCATATACTTGGCTGGAATACCCACTCTTTCCAAAAGTTCCCCCACCTTTTTATATCTTTCTTGAGTATCTTTCAAGATATTATGAGTCTCCATACCCTCGGCAATTATATTTTTTATTTTTATTCGAGGATTAAGAGAACTATAAGGATCCTGAAAGATTATCTGCATATCCTTTCTCTTATTTCTCATTTCCTTCTTGTTTATTTTGGTGATATCTTCTCCTTCAAAGAAAATCTGTCCTCGGGTAGGTTCTTCTAATCTTAAAATAGTAAGAGCAGTAGTGGTCTTACCACAACCAGATTCTCCTACTAAACCAAGGGTTTCTCCTGAATATACCTCAAAGGAAATATCATCTACGGCCTTGATCCAGCCCACTGTTCTTCTAAAGACGCCCTTTTTAATGGGAAAATATTTTACCAGATTCTTTACTTGTAACATACTCTCTGCCATTTTTCTTACACTCCTGCTAAAAGACTTTTATCCAGTTCTTCCACTACTTTTTCTACATTCCAGCATCTTACTAAATGATTACCTTCTTCTCTGTCGACCAGGGTAGGCTCTTCCTGATAACACCTCTCGGTAGCAAATCTACAGCGGGGATGAAATTTACAGCCGGTAGGAAAATATAATGGATCTGGTACTATTCCCGGTATAGTATCCAATCTCTTCAATTCTACATCTAAGCGAGGAATGGAGTTTAAGAGACCTAAGGTATAGGGATGTAAAGGATGATAAAAAATAGTTCTCTTCTCTGCATATTCCACTACTTTTCCCGCATACATTACCGCTATCTGGTCAGCTATCTCAGCAATTACCCCTAAATCATGAGTAATAATAATTAGGGAGCCTTTGAATTCTTTTAAAAGAGAAATCATTAAATCTAAGATTTGCGCCTGAATAGTTACATCCAGAGCAGTAGTTGGCTCATCAGCAATTAATAAGGAAGGGTCACAGGATAAAGCCATAGCAATCATAGCCCTCTGTCTCATCCCTCCGCTCAACTGGTAAGGATATTCATTTACCCTCTGCTCGGGTATGGGTATACCTACTTTCCTTAATAATTCTATAGACCTTTGCTTGGCCTCTTCTTTACTGAGCTTAAAATGGGTGATTAAAGCTTCTGAAATTTGAAAACCTATAGTTAAAACAGGATTCAAGGCAGTCATCGGTTCCTGAAAAATCATAGCGATCTCTTTTCCTCTTATCTTTCTCATCTCTTCTTCACTTTTCTCTAATAAATCTTCACCTTTGAAAATTACCTCCCCTCCTACTATCTTGCCAGGATAATCCAGTAATCTCATGATAGAAAAAGCAGTTACACTCTTACCGCAAGCAGACTCACCCACTATTCCTAAAGTCTTCCCGGGAAAGACCTTAAAATCTACTCCATCTACCGCCTTTACCACTCCTTCCTCAGTAAAAAAATAGGTTTTCAGGTCTTTGACTTCTAATAATAATTTTTTTTCTGCTTCCACTATAATTCACCTCGCAAACGGGGATCTAAGATATCTCTTAAAGTATCACCCACCAGATTCCAGGCCAGAACAAAAAAGACAATAAATATCCCCGGATAAAATACCGTATACCAGTACCCTCCGGCATTACCCGGGCTACCAATAATCCAGTTCCTGGCAAAACTGACCATCTGTCCCCAGTCAGCATAACCCACCGGGGCACCGACACCCAAAAAACTCAAGGCTGAGGCAGTAATGACCATCGAACCAATATTCATCGAGGCTTGTACCAATACTGGAAAGATGGTATTAGGCAAAAGATGTTTCCAGATTATTTTACTATCCTTCACTCCTAAGGCTTTAGCTGCAATTACATAAGTCTCTTCTTTGGCTGATAAAATACTTCCCCTGATTACCCTGGCATAACCCATCCAGCCAAATACCACCAGAGCAATCATCACTTTATCCAGACCTCTCCCCAGAATGGTAGTCAATACCATAGCGGCAACTAAAAAAGGGAAAGAAAGAAAGATATCGGTTATTCTCATTAGTATTTCATCAATCCACCCACCAAAGTAAGCAGCTATAGATCCACAAATAAGTCCAATTAACATAGAAAAGAATACGGTAACTATACCAATCTTAAAGGCAGTCCTGGTTCCCCAGATTAATCCATAAAATATATCATATCCACCTTCAGCGGTTCCACAAATCGCCTTTTCATATTTGATCTCTCTACCGGTAAATTCATATATTTGTCTGATATCTTCGGACATCAAAGACCCCGGCGGTTGAGGTTTTATTTCCCAGGACATGCGTGGAATGATATAAGGATCATCTGCAAAGGGTGGAGCGATGATGGGAGCCAGTATGGCTATCAGCATGAAAATTGCTAATAAGATTATCCCGACCAGAGAGGTAGCATTGCTGAATAATTTTCTTAAAATCCTATTCATTCTATTTCATCACTCCAATCTTACTCGCGGATCGATAAGCGCATAGGAAATATCTACTATTAAATTACCTACCACCATAATGGTGGCAAATAATAAAGCAAAGCTGATTACCGAGCCATAATCTAACTGCTGAGCAGAAGAGGCAGCCCAGAACCCTAAGCCAGGATAATTAAAGATGGTTTCGGTAATCATCACTCCCCCTAACATACTAATAATCATCATCCCCGCTACTGTGGTAACCGGTATCAGGGCGTTTCTTTTGGCGTGTAAATGGATTACGGTATTCTCTTCTATCCCCTTGGAGCGAGCAGTTCTTACGTAATCTTTTCTTAGGGTTTCTAACATACTGGAACGGGTTATTCTCAATAGATAAGCCCAGTTAATGTAAGAGAGGGTAATGATAGGAGCAATAAGATGCCTTACTGCATCCCAGAATATCGAGATATTTCCATTTAATAAAGCATCTATAGTAATTAAACCGGTATAATTACGAAAACTTTGGGCGGTATAGACTATATCCTGAGCCCAGGAACTTAATCTACCAGGAGGTAACCAGCCCAAAACTCCATAAAAGATAAATAAGACCAGCAAACCAAAAATAAAGGTGGGTAAAGACCAGCCTATGATAGCAGTTACCCGGATAGTTTGATCCAGCATATCATTATGATGAACTGCTGAAATCACTCCCAGCCATATCCCTACCAGGATTACCGGGATAATAGAATACAAAACCAGCTCTAAAGTAGCTGGAAATCTCTGACAGATCGCCTCCCAGATGGGCTGATTAGCTGATTGGGACCAGCCTAAATCAAAACTCGCCATCCTTTTCAGCCAGTTAAGATAACCCAGAGGAAAGGGGTCATCCAAATGATATTTACTGATCAGACGAGCAGCTGATTGAGGATTCTTTAAGGTTCCCGGGTCTCTTACATAAGTAGCTAACCTTTCCATCGGACTTAACAAAGAAAATACACAAAAGATCAGAAAAGTCACCCCGAAGAGTATAACTGGTAACAATAATAGTCTCCTAATGATGTAAGATAGCATTCTCTATCACCCCTTAAAATATGCTGGAGTGAAGGATAACCCTTCACTCCAGCTTTGGTTATTCTCCTTAGCTCTAATCTACTCCTACTATTCTTTATAAATGGTATACCAATCAGCACCTGCCGGTTCACCAGGCATGATTGGGTGATAATACCAACCCTTGACATAATCTCGTTGTACGTGATGTCCAATGGGTTGATACAGATACAAGGAGATAGCCTGATCATGGGCAATCTGAGCCAGCTCTTTGTAAATTTCCTCTCTCTTTTTGGGGTCTGTTTCTTTTAGACCTTTTTCTAATAAGGGATCGACATTTTGGCGGGCGAATTCCCGATAGGCTTCTCCGAAGTAGGCACTATAATCACCTTTACTACCCATATATACTGGGGCAAAGTTGTGGGGGTCCGGATAATCAGCCAGCCAGCCGATAGTAAAGATAGGCAACTTCTCGGTCAGGAAGGCCTTGAGATAGGCAGACCATTGTACTCCTATGGGGGTAATCTTAAATTTTGGATTTATCATGGCAGCATAAGTAGCCAGCATATCTACAGCGGACTTTCGTACATCATTACCTTCGTTATAGAAGATATTAAACTCACAACCCTTCTCCCAGAGTTCTCCATTCCAGGCCTGTCTAAATTCTTCAGCCGCCTTGATTAAACTAAACTCATAATACAAAGATGGATCATCTACAAAACCTAGCAACCCTCGAATAATTGGACTGGGAACTCTTACCGCATTATTATCCATAACCTTGGTGATAAAGATGTCATAGGGGAAGAGATAAGAGAATCCCTTTCTTACATGGATATCGGAGAAAAAGTCAGGAGGAATCCCTTTGCCATCTAATTTGCCACTTCCAATATAGGGATTACCTTCCGCATTAATGGTCCAGGGGAACATACTTACTGTATTAGAAAGAGTTGGTAATCGTTTTACTACACTTACCCCAGGAATACCTTCTACTTCTTTCAAATATTGCACCGGAACGTAAATCATATCGGCATCTCCGGTCTGGAGCATTAATTTCCGGGTAGTCCATTCATTAATATAGTGGTATTGAACGGTCTTTAACTTTGCTGGTCCTTTCCAGTAATCATCAAATCTCTCCAGGATTAAAATCTCTTCCGGAACCCATTTCTTCAAGACAAATGGTCCAGTACCATTTTCTATAGCATAAAGCGGATCTTTTTCGTTTTCCGGGTCATGGTACTTCCACCAACCATCAGCCTTTCCATCCCAGGCACCCTGTTCTATGCACCAATCCTTATTTAATATTGCCGACCAACCACCAAAACGAGTTAGAATATTTAAGAAAGGAGCATAGGGTTGAGCTAAATGGAAGATTACCTTATTCCCTTCCACGGTTACAGTCTTATCTATATAATCAGTAAAGACCTTGATCATGGCATCCTTATATTGGGCTTTTAATTCTCCCCGCGGATCACCACCTTCAAATAGATCGCTATAATTTTCCACTCCTGCTACTTCTACCGCTATCTCCTCTATACTATGTACAGCCAACAAAGGTTCAAACAGCATCCACATCGGTCCACCCGCTCGGTCGAAGATTAGTCCTCTTTTGACCGAGTACTCGACATCTTCGGGAGTCAGAATAGCTCCATTATGAAATTTAACTCCTTCCCGGATGGGAAAGATATAGGTTAAACCATCATCCTTAATAAGACCGTTAGCGGCAGTCGGAACTTCTGTAGCTAACATTGGTTCAAATTCGGAAGTGCTTCCACCTTTGTAGGCAATTAGATTGTCATAGGTCTGGGTAATAATCTCTCCACTAGCTGTATCATAGCTCCAGTGCGGATCCATAGTTTCCGGACCACCAATAGTCGAATAAACCAGGGTTTCTGGATCTTTCATTTGGGCAAAACTAAACCCAGTCGAAACCATCATGATAGTCAAAAATAATACTAAGATTAGAAAATTACGTTTCATAAAATCAATCACTCCTTTATTTTTTATTTTAATATTTTTGTAAAAAATAACCCCTATTTTTAAACAGAGGTTAAAATACTTCCTTCTCGCTTTCACCTCCTTTACCAGGTAATCTGGTTTTTATTTAGTCTATCCTCTTCCTCTTACTCCACCTAAAAATTTATCCTTTTTTAATTTGGGATTAAACCCCTTATTGCGCATTACTCCTTTTAAATAACTCATATATTCTTTTCTTTGCTCGATCATCTTTATCTTTTCTCTCTTTAACCATTCTTCCTTCTTTTTCCTTTCCGCTTCCTTCTGATCTTCCAATTGGTCTTTTTTAGTTGGTTCATCAACCATCTTATCTCACCTCTCTATTAGATGGTCATTCAAAATTTTGGTAAAATATTTTAGCTATACTTTTTAACCAAGTAAATATTCTTTTTATATAATATACCACAACAATATTAGGCGGTTAATATTCATTAAAAGATTGTTTTATTGAGACAATTTTTATATCAATAAAAATCCTGCCCGGAATTCGGTTAATTTAACTAGCTTTATACCGTTTAACAAATCATCCAATTCTTTTCCATCCAGGCTTTCTCTTTCCACCAAATTACGAGCTATCTTTTTCAGCTTACTCTTATTCTTAATTAAAATATCTTTGGCTTTATTATAAGCAATTTCAATAATCTTCTTAACTTCTTTATCAATCTTATTGGCAATCTCTTCACTATAATCTCTCTGCTCAGATATGTCTCGACCTAAAAAAATCTGGTGTTCTTTTCTACCCAAGGTTATCGGTCCTAAATCCTCACTCATTCCAAATTCGGTTACCATCTGACGGGCAATCTTGGTAGCCCTTTCTAAATCATTCTGGGAACCGGTAGTAACATCCTTAAAGATAATATCTTCCGCTACCCTTCCTCCCAGTAAAACAGCCAATCTATCCATTAATTCTGCTTTGCTAATTAGATATCTATCCTGGGTAGGAAGCTGCAGGGTATAACCCAAAGTAGCATTACCCCGGGGGATGATAGAAATCTTGTGTACCGGATCACAGTTAGGTAAAAGTTTGGCTACTAGGGCATGCCCAGATTCATGATAGGCGATTATTTCTTTCTCTTTTTCACTGATCAGTCTACTCTTTCTTTCTGGTCCAGCAATTACCCGATCAATGGCTGCCTCCATTTCTTCCATACCAATTTCGTTCTTGCCTTTCCGGGAGGCCAATAAGGCTGCTTCATTAACCATATTAGCCAAATCAGAACCAACAAAACCAGGAGTTCTACGGGCTAAAACTTTAATATCCACATCCTTGGCTAAAGGTTTACCCCGGGTATGTACCTTCAGGATCGCTTCTCGACCTAAGAGGTCAGGCCTATCTACTACTATACGACGATCAAATCTTCCCGGTCTTAACAGAGCAGGGTCCAGGATATCCGGACGATTAGTAGCAGCAATCATGATAATTCCTGCGTTCTGATCAAAACCATCCATTTCCACTAATAACTGGTTTAAAGTCTGCTCTCTCTCATCATGGCCTCCCCCTAAACCAGCTCCCCGATGTCTTCCTACTGCATCAATCTCATCCATAAAGATGATGCAGGGGGCATTGCTTTTAGCCTGTCTGAATAAATCTCTGACCCGGGAGGCACCAACTCCCACAAACATCTCCACAAAATCAGATCCACTGATACTGAAGAAGGGCACCCCCGCCTCTCCTGCAATAGCTCTGGCTAGTAAGGTTTTGCCGGCCCCTGGAGGTCCATAGAGGAGGATACCTCGAGGAATTTTAGCTCCCAGTTTTTTAAACTTGGCAGGATTTTTCAAAAATTCAATTACCTCAGCAACCTCTTCCTCTGCTTCATCAATCCCCGCTACATCTTTAAAAGTTACTCGCGGGGTTTCTTTTCCTAAAAGCTTCGCCCTGCTCTTTCCGAAAGACATCACTTTATTCCCTCCACCCTGCATCTGTTGCAGCATAAATAACCAAACTCCAATAATCAATATCATAGGAAAAATGGAAGAGAGCAAACGCATCCACCAGGATACTTCTACAGGCGGTTTAGCTTCGATAATCACATTCTTATTCCGAAGAATATTAATTAATTCTGGATCATCAGGTGCATAGGTAGAAAAATTAGTACCATTGACCAGGGTACCGGTGATAGAATTTTCACTGATGACTACTTTATAGACGTTATTTGCTTCAACTTCCTTTAAAAATTGTGAATAGGTCAATTCTTGTATTGTTGATTTAGGCTGAAAAAAAGAACTGATAATCGATACAGTAATAATCAGAATTAATAAATATAAGCCTAAATTTCTAAAATTTCTACTTCCTTTAAAGTCTCCCCTATTATTAAAATCGGCCATTTTATCTAGATTTATTTCTCCTTCTGTAAAATATTTTTTAAGAAATTTTTATTTAATTAATTCTATTAAGTCAAGGTTTTTCGAAATAATTTTAACATATTTCGTCAGTAAAAACAAATTTACCCCTTATATCCTTTCCTGTGGGGAGGTGAATCTTCATTTTATCCACTTAATTAGAGGTATGAAGAATTACTAAATTACTAAATTATACTAATTACTTTAAGTCGAGAGTAAATTTAAATAATTTATTGACTCCCTCAATTTCCTGAATCTTTATTTTAGCTCTCCTTGATAAACTCGGGGATTTAAAGTAAATACATAGGGGATATTCCTGAATTTTCCTCCGTAATCTAAGCCATAACCAACTACAAATTTATTAGGAATATCAAAACCAGAGTAATCAATCTTTACATTGATCTTTCTTCGGGCTTTTTTATTCAAAAAGGTACACACCTTCAAACTGGCCGGATTACGAGATTTTAAGATTCGAATTAGATAATCCAGGGTTAAACCGGTATCTACTATATCCTCTACTACCAGAACATCTTTATTTTCGATAGTTTCATCTAAGTCCTTCAGGATTCTCACTACCCCAGAAGACTCCGTAGAAGCACCATAACTAGAAATGGCTATAAAATCAAAGATCATAGGTACCGAAATCGCTCGAGCTAGATCGGACATAAAGATTACTGCCCCTCTTAATACTCCAATAAAGATCAAATCCTTGCCCTCATAGTCTTTAGTTATTTGTTTGCCCAACTCTAGAATCTTCTGCTTAATCTTCTCTTCAGTAATTAATATCTCATCAATTTCCTCTTTCTTCAACATCGTCTTGTCCTCCTCTTAGCAATAAAGCTTAATTAGATTTCAGGAATTAGATAAATCTATTCTTTGTTTTTATATTTATCCTTAATATCTTTCGGGTATCCGTAGTTATTTTAATCCGTTCATCTAGCCTGATTCCCACTACCCATAATATCTTTTCTTCACCATCTACTAAAATCGGAATTAGATCTCGATTACTTTTAGGAATCTTATAATCTATAAAGAGTTCCTTTACCTTTTTCTTTCCCCCCAGCTTTAAAGGATAAAAATAATCTCCCTTTCTTCTATTCCTTAACCTCAAAGGAAGTTTGACTTTCTCCTTATCAATAACTTCAGTAAACTCAAAGGGAGATTTTTTCTGAAGGTGAGATAAAGAAATCTTCGCTACTTTAGAATCCAGTTCTTCTATCTCCACCTTCATCTTCAGAGATTTAATCTCGGTACAACCCGGAATAGCGAGATGATATTCCCAAAATGAAGATAGAATATCTGGAGAATAAAAATTAGAAAAACTATCTTTATACACTATTAGTTGCTGATAAACTCTTTTCACCCGCAAGGCATCAGGAAGGTAAATTTCTTTTTCACCCGATTGATCCTCCGTAAGCCGAAGAATACTATCAATATGGATAAAGTGAATAGAATTTAAATTACCTTTTACTTTCTCTACCATCTGTCGGATAATTCTTCTCTTCAAGACCGAGGGAAGTGTATTCATCCTTTTTAAATCTATAGTTGCTTTTTTCCCCTCTTCTATTTCTACCATCTCCCGAAATATTTCTTCCGTCTTTTGTTGAAGATATAATGAAACTTCGCCAATGATAACCTGAAGATCCTGTAAATTATTCTTGATATTTTTATTGTACTGGTTGATCAGCAGGGGTAAAAGTTCTAATCTTATTTTATTCCTAAAATAAATGGGCTCTTTGTTAGTCGAATCTATCCGATACTCGATTTTTTTTTCCAGACAATATTTTTCTATCTCTTCCCTGCTACATTCTATTAAAGGCCTGATTATCTTTTCTCTTACTGGAGGGATAGCGGTTAAACCTTCCAAACCACTACCTCTCAAAAATCTCATTAAAATAGTCTCTACCTGGTCATCTGCATTATGTCCCAGAGCAATCTTATGAGCTCCAAATTTTTCAGCAGCCTTACAATAAAATAAATAACGCGCTTCTCGAGCAGCTTCTTCCAGAGTTAGTTTTTTCTCTTTCACCAATCCCTTTAAATTACCCTCCTCCATCAGGAAGGGTAAAGATAATTCTTTGGCTAATTTCCGGACAAAATCTGCGTCTTTCTCCGCTTCTTCGCCTCTTAGCTTATGATTAAAGTGGACAATATAAAGAGATAGGCTGTATCTCTCCTGTAAAGACAATAATATATGCAGGAGAGTTAGGGAATCAGGTCCCCCTGATACTCCTACTACTACCCGATCCTTATAAGAGAGCATATTATACTTCTGGATAGTCTCCAGAACCTTCTCTTCTATCATTCTGAATCCCTTGTAAATAAAGGCCTTTATAATTTTAAAGGCCTTTAATCTATTTATATTATTAATATATTCTGGTGGCGGTGCTGAGACTCGAACTCAGGACACTGCGGGTATGAACCGCATGCTCTAGCCATCTGAGCTACACCGCCTGAATTAATAAAAAACCTCTATCCTTACGATTAAGAGGTCTTTAAATGGTTGCGGGGGGCGGATTCGAACCACCGACCTTCAGGTTATGAGCCTGATGAGCTACCTGACTGCTCCACCCCGCGTCATATGATTAAAATATTAATAATTTATTACTTCTACCTTTAGGTTATTTTAACACTCTTTTTTTCTTAAGTCAATTAGAAGAGAAGAGGTGCCGGAGGCCGGAATCGAACCGGCACGAATCTTTCGATTCGCAGGATTTTAAGTCCTGTGCGTCTACCTGTTCCGCCACTCCGGCGGACTGCTCTTAATTATAGGACAAATCTTTTTAATCGTCAATACAAAAAATATTAAACTGATTAATAATTAATCGATTATTTTTTCTTCATACTATCTTAGGGGATCAACTCCCATTCCTTTTTAGATATTGCTCATTCCAGAGGGGAAAGAATAAAAAAACTAACTTATTTATCCGTAGATTTTAACATAATTTCTCCCGGTTTAACCAAATCTAATTCTTCCCGGGCTTTCTTCTCGATATAACTATCACTCTTAAGTAACTCTATTTCGGTAGATAAAGCCTTATTTCTTTCCTCTAATATTTCTATCTCTGCTTCTAATCTTTGGATATCCTCTTTTAATTGTAATACCTTAACGTATTTATCGGAAAAGAGGAAGACAATATAAAAGAATAAAAGCAAAATTATAGCCCAAAATATTTTAGAACGAAATATTAACCGGAAAGAATTCATTTTATTTTATAAACTGCCTTCCCCCGATAAACTGCTGTTTCCCCCAATTGTTCTTCAATACGTAATAATTGATTATATTTAGCAATTCTATCTATCCGGCAAAGAGATCCAGTCTTAATCTGCCCGATATTAGTAGCTACCGCCAGATCGGCAATAGTAGTATCTTCCGTTTCTCCAGAACGATGAGAAATTATAGTAGTAAAACCAGCTCTCTTAGCTGTTTCAATGGTATCTAAAGTTTCGGTTAGCGTTCCAATTTGATTCAATTTGATTAAAATCGAATTAGAGGCTTTTAATTCAATACCCCGAGTAAGCCTTGTTTTATCAGTAACATAGAGGTCGTCTCCAACTATTTGAATTTTATCCCCCCATTCTGCAGTAAACCTTTGCCAGCCTTCCCAATCGTCTTCCGCTAGACCATCCTCGATAGAAATAATAGGATATTGGCGTACCAATTGCCCATAATAATCTATCATTTGAGAAGTATCTCTAGTCTTTCCTTCTCGAGAAAGGATATATGTACCATCTTGAAAAAATTCGGAAGCAGCTGGATCTAAAGCAATAAAGATATCCTCGCCAGGTTTAAAACCCGCTTTTCCAATAGCTTCCAAAATCAATTGTATTGCTTCTTCGCTAGATTTTAAATTAGGGGCAAAGCCACCCTCATCTCCTACTGCTACATTATATCCCTTTTCCTTTAAGACCTCTTTTAATTTATGAAAAGTTTCTACTCCCATCCGCAGACTTTCTTTAAAGTTCATCCCTCCAGCCGGTACAATCATGAATTCCTGTAAATCTACTCCGCTGTCTGCATGCTTTCCTCCATTCAAGATATTCATCATCGGAACAGGAAGTTCTTTAGCATTCACTCCCCCTATATAATAATACAAAGGTAGCCCTAAAAAATTAGCAGCTGCTTTAGCGGTGGCCAAAGATACTCCTAAAATGGCATTGGCACCTAATCTACTTTTATTGGGGGTACCATCAAGTTCAATCAACAATCTATCAATCAATAATTGGTCAGTAGCATCATAGCCAATAATTTCGGGAGCAATAATCTCGTTAACATTTTTTACTGCCTTAAGTACTCCTTTCCCTAAGTACCTCCTGGCATCACCATCCCTTAACTCCAGGGCTTCATGAGTCCCGGTACTGGCTCCCGAGGGAACCTGCGCTATTCCCATTACTCCACTTTCTAGTTCTACTTCTACTTCTACCGTAGGATTTCCCCGGGAATCTAATATTTCTCTGGCATAAACTTCCAATATCTCACTCATTTTTTAATTTTTCTCCTTTCTCTTTGTGATAAAATTATTTTTGTTTCTATGCCTATTTTATGGCTAAATATACCCACCTTAACTATTCCCAAAAAACTTAAATAATAGAATACTGACACTGAAATAGATAGATAAACCCCCAATATCGATGATAGTAGTAATTAGAGGACCACTGGAAACCGCAGGATCTACTCCCACCTTGGTAAAAATTAGGGGTAATAGAGTCCCCATAGCTGCGGAGATAATAATAGTAATACACATCGATAGCCCAATCGCTACCCCCACTACTATATTATTTTGCCAGATCAGGGCTACTGCTGATAAAATTACTCCGGTGAAAAGACCTATTAACAAGCCCACTCTGGTCTCCGCCCATATATTCTGCCACAGTTCATCCATTCTTAGCTGACCGGTAGCTAGGGCACGCACAGTAATAGTGGCAGACTGGGTGCCTACATTCCCCCCCATATCGATAATCACCGGGATGAAAAAGGCCAGGGCAACAATATTCTGTAAGGTGTTAGAAAAAAATCTAATCACCGATCCAGCCAGGACCCCTCCTATCATACAGATCAAGAGCCAGGATATTCTGGATCTGGCTCTGATAAAAGAATTTGCCTTAATCAGTTTGTCTTCATAAACTTCACTAGAAGAACCCACCATCTTATGAATATCTTCGGTTACTTCGTTCTCCATAACATCAATAATATCATCGACAGTAATCATCCCTACCAACATCCCTTTCTTGTTGACTACTGGTAAGGCTAAAAAATCATAATCTGCAATAATCTTTGCTGCGGTTTCCTGGTCTTCAGTATCTAAAACGCTAATTACATTCTCCTCCATAATTTCTGATATCTTTGCCTGGGGATCGGCGACAATTAGATCCCGCAGGGAGATAACCCCGACCAACTTTTCTCTCTTATCGATAATGTAAACATAATAAATCATCTCTGCTTCCGGGGCGAGCTCTCTAATCTTTTTTATCGCTTCCTCAGCAGTAAGATCCTCTGGAAGGGCAACAAAATCACTGGTCATTATGCTACCCGCAGTGTTTTCTTCGTATCTTAATAGCTCTTTTATCTCTTCTGCCTCTTCTTTAGGCATCAACTCCAGTAACTCTCTGGATTCATGAGGAGCAATTTCTCCTAAGAAATCTGCAGCATCATCAACATCCATTACCTCTAATATGTCAGAGGCTTTTTCTTTGCCCAGAGCAGACATAATGCCGGTTTGTAAATCCCGATTTAATTCGGAAAGAAACAAAGCCACCCTTTCATCATCTTTCAGTAATCTTACCAACTCTACTACCTGCTCCACGGGCAGATATTCAGTTAGTTCGGCAAATTCTGAAGGATAAAGATTATCAACATTTTCTTTTATCTCCTGAATTTTATTTTCTTTTAATTGTTGAACTATTTTCTCCGCTAATTCTTTAATTCTTTCTTCCATTTTCAATACCTTCTTTAGGATTAAATCTTGCTCTATTAAAACTAGAAGATAATTATAAGTTTAGGTTTTTCCAGTTTAATCTTCTTTTTTTATTTCTTTAATTATTTTATATAAAGAACTTACCTGACAGTTGGGAATATTTCCGGTGGGAATTTCATTAATTTCGATGATTAAAATTTTATTTTTAAAATCAATCTCTACTTTATCGGTAGGTTTTACTTCCTCTCCCGCCTTGGCAATTCTATGGTTAACCTTTACACAGCCAGCCAGACAAGCCTTTTTAGCTTCTGTCCTTCTCTTTATTAATCTACTTAATTTTAAATACTTATCTAAACGCATCTTATTATATTACCTTGATAAGCTTATTGATCAAGGTGTTGGTTACCTGATTGTTTGGCTAATTAGCTTAATGTTCAGTCTGTTCTATAGTCAGTTTAGTTGATTTTAGCTGCTTAGTTCTTGGCATCAGTTGCAGATTTATTATTTAATCAGTCTTCTATATTTATATAAATCCTAATCTTATCATAAATTTATAGATTATAAACCTTTACATATTACTTACTTGCTACTCGACATTTCTCACCATATCTTTTGTTGTAAAAGCCTTTTCTTGCCAGTGACTTATCCTTATCTATGATATAATATATTTTCCCTAATAAATCTATTCTTTAGATTTTAATTGGGGAAAGAGGATGACCTCTTTTATGGAAATAGAATTAGTGAGTAACATTACTAAACGGTCAATTCCAATCCCTAATCCTCCGGCAGGAGGCATTCCGTATTCTAAAGCCTCAATATAATCTTCATCCATAAAATGGCTTTCCATATCTCCAGCCTCTTTTTTAGCTACCTGCTCTTCAAAACGCCGTCTCTGCTCCTTGGGGTCATTCAATTCAGTAAAGGCATTCGCCAATTCCATCGAGGAGATAAATAATTCAAAACGTTCTACTAATTCAGGATTGTTTTTCTTCTGCTTGGAAAGAGGAGAAAGCTCAGTCGGAATATCTATTACAAAAGTAGGCTGGATCAAAAGAGGTTCGACATATCTTTCAAATAGTTCGCTGGCAATTTCTCCTTTACTCACTATACCTTTAATCTCCAGATTATATTTTTTTATAATCAGAGGAAAATCTTCTGGATTTATCTTACTCATCTGAACCCCAGTAGCCTTTTCAATAGCTTCATACATCCCTATTCTCTTCCATGGTGGGGTAAAATCAATCTTCTGGCCTTGATATTCTATTTCTAAACCACCCTGTACTTCTTTGACTACATGGATTAATAATTCTTCAGTAATTTGCATGATAGTATGATAGTCTCCATAAGCTTCATATAACTCCAGCATGGTAAATTCTGGATTATGCCTGGTAGAAATACCTTCATTGCGAAAATTGCGACTCAATTCGTAAACCTTTTCAAATCCACCTACCAGAAGGCGTTTCAAATACAGTTCTGGGGCAATTCTTAGGTAAAAATCTCGATTTAAAGTATTATGGTGGGTAATAAACGGACGAGCGGTGGCACCTCCAGGTATTGGTTGCATAATGGGTGTTTCTACTTCCAGAAAACCTTTATTATTTAAAAAATCTCTTATTGATTGAATCACCCTGCTTCTTTTAATAAAAATATCTCTAACTTCAGGATTTACCATTAAGTCTAAATATCTTTTTCGGTATCTAATCTCGATATCTTTTAATCCATGCCATTTCTCGGGTAAACTACGAATAGATTTACATAAAAGAGTAAATTTCTTTACCAATACAGTTATTTCACCGGTTCTAGTTCTAAACACTATCCCCGAAATACCCAGAATATCCCCCACGTCTATCTTGGAAAAATAACGAAAAGACTGTTCGCCAATTTCATTCGATTGGATATAAATTTGTATTTTATCACTCATATCCTCCAGATCGCCGAAAATAGCCTTTCCATGCCTCCTTAAAGCCATTAACCTACCGGTAATAGAAATCTCTTCTGATCTAGATTCACCGATAGATAAATCTTTAAACTGCTCCAACAAGGCGCTTATCTGGTGAGTTCTGGTAAAACTATGTCCAAAAGGGTCAATATTTTCGGCCCTGAACTCTTCTACTTCTTTCCACTTATTGGCCATCATTTCGGTAATGCTCTCTTTATTCTCCATTTAGTTCACCCCTTATTATTTCCAATATAATTAAGCTACCTGAAGTCGAAATAATTACACCTCTTTTGATCTGGAAAGATATAATTATTCTTTTACGAGGAAAAAATAATTTTATATATTTTACCACAAAAATTATTGGTTTAAAAATAAATAATGAACAAAGTATTGGCAATACCTTGTTCATTATTTTAAATTACCTTTTTTGAGAAGATTGGCTTTTACTAGCAATATGAATTTAATTAATGAAGTTTTTCTCATCCTCTCTTTTTTATCTTTCTGAATAAATAAGAAAGGTAAGAAGAAAAAAATGAGGAATATAATCTTCCCTTAAACTATTTGATTTCTAAAATTTTAAACCTGAGAATTCCTGCGGGAACTCTGATTTCTACCACTTCTCCTTTCTTTTTACCAAAAATACCTTTCCCAATAGGCGAGGAGATAGATATTTTCCCGCAATCAGGTTCAGATTCTACATAATCTAAGATAGTATATTTTACCTTTTTATGGGTATCTAAATCTTCTACTAATACTTCTGATCCCAAAGAAACATAATCTAGATTTTTCTCTTTATCTATTAATTCATAATTCTCGATGATCTTTTCTAAGGTTAGAATTCTTCCTTCAATAAAGGCTTGTTCATTTTTGGCTGAATTATATTCTGCATTTTCAGCAATCTCTCCAAAACTGACTGCATTTCTTATTTTTTCAGCAATCTCCTTCCTTTTCACAGTCTTAAGATAATAAAGTTCCTCTTCAACCTTCTTTAAACCTTCTTTAGTTAACATTACTTTCTTCTCAATCATTATCTTCTCCTTAGTAATTTGATAATGCTTATGGGAATAGAAATATTCTTAGAAATCTTAGAAAATAGATAGATTAAAGAAACCAGATATTCTTAAATCTAAAAATTAAAATTTAAGCACTATAATTAATTTATCCTCTAATTAATAATAAATAGTGCTTAAATTTAAAAAACTATTATTCGGTTAATAATGATTATAAGTGATTAATACTTTATTGTCAAATAATTTTATCTTCCATTTATTTATTACTATTACCTCTTCATTCTCCTGCTTATTCTTCCTTATTTTATCCTTTTTAAATCAAACCAAGTTCCTCTCCTGCCCTTTTAAAAATTTCTAAAGCCAACTTAATATCTTCCGGGGTATGAGTAGCTAGTACATGAGCCCTGAGTCGACAGGTCCCTTTGGGAACAGCCGGGAATAGAATAGGACAAATAAAGATGCCTTCTTCATTAACCCTTCTACATAATTCTAAAGTCTCCTTTTCTTCACCTATTAGAATAGGAACGATACTGGTGACGCTATGCATAGTATTATAGCCCAAGGCCTTTAAACCTTCTCTAAACTGGGTAACATTTCTTTGTAAATTTTCTATACGTTTAGGTTCATCTTCAATTACTTCCAAACAAGCTATAGCAGTAGCAGCAGCCACGGGAGGTAAACTTGCGGAAAAGATAAAAGGTCTGGAATTATGTTTCAAATAACTGATTAAATCTCTATCCCCAGCTAAATAACCTCCTATACTGGGGATGGTCTTACTTAAAGTTCCCATATGAATATCTACTACTCCTCTAAGATTATAATATTCTTCGATCCCATGACCAGTCTTCCCCAGTACACCAATAGAATGTGCTTCATCTACCATTACTTTGGCATTATATTTTTTAGCTAAGCGAGATATCTCCGGTAAGTTGGATACATCTCCATCCATACTATATACTGCATCGACCACAATCAATTTATTCGAATAGTGCTCAGCACTGGCTAGGATTCTCTCCAAACTCGCCATATCGTTATGTAAATATGATTTATGAGTCGCTCCTGAAAGTAAACAACCATCAATAATACTGGCGTGATCCAGTTTATCAATAATCACTAAGTCTCCTCTCTGACAAAGGGTAGTGATGGCAGCGAGATTAGTTACATAGCCACTACTATAGGTAACTGCATCTTCTGCTCCCTTAAATTCTGCAATTTTTGCTTCTAGTTGTTCGTGAATCTTAGTGGTGCCAGCTAATAATCTAACTCCAGCAGCCCCCGTACCATATTTCTCAATAGCTTCGATGGCAGCCTTTTTGATCTTGGGATGAGTAATTAATCCCAGATAATTATAAGAGGCGAACATAATCATCTCTCTACCATCAATAGTGACCCTGGAACTCGAGGCTCCATCGATACTCTTTAGATAAAAATAATTTTGTTCTTTTTTCATTTGATTTACTCTTTGTTGAAGCTCTTTTATTCTATCTTCTAATGAAGTTCCCATTCTTTTCTCCTTCTTTAACCAGATTTTTTTCTTTTTAATTTAACTTCTCTATCCTGGGCTTAAATCCTATCTTTTCGATTAATTCCAGATAGTCTTCCGGTTTTAATTCGTCAGGAGACTTTCCGGCAATCGCTACCAAAGTAGCCTGAAAGACATTAGTTCCAAAAGATCTCCCATTTAACTCAGGAGTAGTAGTGATTAAATAACTTACTCCTCTCTTTTTCAGCTCTTCTACATTTCCCCTGGTTACCGTATTGGTAATAATCACCTTCTCCCTCATATCTTCAGGCATATATTGACTTATTCCCAGATAATCGCCAGCAATAATATCTGCCTCCTGAAAATATTTCACATACTTCAAATTAGATTGCTCTTGCTTCTTGCCGGTAGGATACAAATATTTAATGGGAAGATATACTAGTATAGGCAATAATAAGCGCGCCAAAATTTCAATACTTCGAAAGGAATGCAGGGCAACAGGTATATTTAAGCAGAAGATTAGATCTCCAAAGGTCATTTCACATCCTGCTTCTATTAAACCTTCCGCCATACCAAATCTATCTACCGTAATGGGGACCAAGGCCTTTTTGCCCTTAAAAACTATATCGGTATTCTCATCTATGTATTTAACCACATTTTTTTCCAGGAAATATTTTATGCCACTACCATCCACGATGGGAGTCTTCTTAATCACCCTGACCATTCTCTCTGATTCCTTGATAGTATATCTCTTACCATGAGGACCTGAATATAAATACAAATCGGTCCCCCCCAATCCAAAAACATCCACTTTTCCGTCATATTCTTCAAATATCTGCATCATCTTATTTACATCACCATCTGTGCCTCTTCTCTCTATCTCCACCTGCTCTCCTAAAACTTCAATTACCACCTTATGATCCCTGGTAGAAGAACCTAAACTCACTCCCAAAACTCTTTTCATCTTTGGATCCTCTCTTTTTTATTTAAAATCAAACTTTTAATTCTTGGATGATTTCCCTAATCTTTTCTGGATCAACATATTTACTTTCCTGGATAGGTGAAGAGCCAATAACTATACCTATCACTTGTACACTGAAGATCTTTTCTACTACCGGTACCCTCATATCTGAACCTAAAAAAATAATCAAATCAAAATCAGATAGAAATACAATAATTTTTATAATCTCATTAAATAATTCATCCTTCGTTCTTCTTCTCACAAACTCCCGACGTTCTTCCTGAGTTAAAAGAAGAATATATTCAATACCCAGGCTTTCTCCTAATTGAATCAATTCATCCTTATTTTTCACTGGAAAGCCAATGAGGGCAATCTTCCTGCCTCTTCTTATTTCTCCCAAACTCTCCAATCGGGATACAAAAGTCCTCTCGATACCCAATTTACGAGCTACCTCTTCCTGAGTCATCCCCAGTCTACGAAGTTGTAGAATTCTTTCTATTTCTTTAATTAATCTTTCCTTGCTGATGACTTTATCTCCAATACGAACAAACTGCATTTAATAAAACCTCGTATACATTTTTGTATACAAGAAATATAACACAATGATTAGCAAATTGCAAATTATTTTCCCTTCAATTTAATCAAGGTATTCAAATTTCTTTCTTTGCAGAAATTATTTGGTGATGGAAGAAAGGGCGAGGTAAGATCTAAACAGAATAAAAAAACTTCTTGGTATAAATTTCTATGGTATCTCGATTATACCTCCCCCCAGAAGGACATCTTCCAGATAAAAGACCGCTGATTGTCCGGGAGTAATTGCCCGTTGTGGTTCATCAAAAATAACTAAAACCATATTTTGATCTTGAGGATAAATAGTGGCAGAAGACCCTTTACAATTATATCTTATCTTTGCTTCTACTTTTAGAGGTTGAGAAGGTAGATTCCCTGAAATAAAATTGAGGTGACTTAACCGTAATTCCTTTCGATAAAGATCTTTCTCTTCCCCCAGGGTAATGGTGTTATGCTTTTTATCCATCTCGATGACATACTTCCGTCTATCCGCAGAAATACCTAACCCCCTTCTCTGCCCTATGGTATAAAAAGGGATACCCTGATGTTCACCCAATATTCTACCTTCCCGATCAATAAATTTCCCTCTCTTGATTTCTTTTTTTAGATATTGAGTTAAAAACGCCTTATAATTATTATCCGGAACAAAACATATCTCTTGGCTTTCCTCCCTGGAGTGATTTTTTAGTTTATATCTTTCGGCAATTAATCGAACTTGGTTCTTTTTAAATTTACCTAGAGGAAATAATACTTGAGATAAGATTTCTTGATTTAATCGGTAAAGAAAATACGATTGATCTTTGCTTTTATCTTTTCCCTTCTTTAAAATAAACTTTTTATTTGCAGTATGGTATTCTTTAAGGACATAATGACCGGTAGCCAGGTAATCTGCTCCCCATAACCTTGCCCTCTCTAACAATAGACCAAATTTAATCTTCCAATTACAGATTATACAGGGATTAGGAGTTCTACCCGAGGTATATTCCTGACAGAAATAGTCTATTACTATCTCCTTAAACTCTTCGCTTAAATCCAGGGCTTGCCAGGGGATCTGTAAATCTTGAGCTATACTTTCAGCTAGTTTCAGATTTTCTTTATTCTCCCCCTGACTGGTAGAAAAGGTGACTCCCCTTACTGCATACCCCTCTTCTTTTAACAAGAGAGCAGCTACAGAACTGTCGATTCCACCACTCAGGGCCACCATTACCGTTCCTTTGGTAGTATTTCCCATTTTGATTATTTTACTCTTTACTTATTCTTTTAAATTCTCAATTCTATTAATTCTTCTTCCTGAATTGGCTGTACTTCTATAGTTTTACAAAATTGTTTATTCTGGAGAAAATAATAGATATAAATCTCTTCTTTTTCCCCTTCCACTTGGTCACAATAGCGAGCGATAATCTGTCCAGCCCGGATAAGAAGATTTAAATTATCCTCTTGGACTAGAGGTACTCTCTTTAACAGGGCAACTGGACCTTTCAAATTCTTGGGTCGGAATAATAAATCTTCTTTTTGAAAAAAGCTTGGCAATCTTTCATTTTCTTGCCGGTTTCTTCCTACTATCAGTTTAATGTTTTTTCCCAATCTAAAATGCCTACCTAATTTTAATAGCTCTATTTCCGGTAAGGAAAAATCCTCCTGCTGAAATAGGTCTCTTAATCTCTTGGCAAATTCTGGTTCAGTCAATTTACAACCACCAGCAGGGGAAGGGTATTTTACTATGTTCATTCTATCCGCTAATTCCATCTGTCTTTTCCTGCTTCGACCAGAAATATCTAACAGTTTACCTCTCTCTACCCAACTATTTCTTTCTGGTAAAGTCTCATTCATCAATAAGGCGGATAACGGCCTTAAGATTCTATCTTCCAATCCCGATTCTCTTTCAATTATCCTCAGGCTATTTCTATTCTGGGACATGGCTCTTTCCCCTAAAACCTCTCCTGAAATTAAAAAAGAAGCTCCTCTCTTCCGCATATATTCTCCTGCAACTTTATACATGAGGATCCGACAGTCGATACAGGGATTCATATTTTTCCCAAAACCGTGTGGAGGTTTGCGGAGAATTTTTAATAACTCTTCAGTAATATCTATACTTTCTATCTCTATTCCCAGATCCTGGCTATTTAGAGCACTGCTTTCTAAACCAAAAAATGGGGTTTTAAAATTAACCCCCACTATCTTTATTCCCTGGGCTTGAATAAGTTTTATAGCTAAAATGCTATCTAACCCCCCCGAGAATAAAGCGACCGCCTCTAACTTATCCTTCATCTGGTTTATATCCTTTTCCTTCTGGAATTGCGGTAGATAAATCTTTTAAGGATTTCTTTTCTAATATCTGATTTATTTTACAAGTTATTTCTTCCCATAAAGATTTAGTTATACAATCATCTGATTTTTTACATCTTTCCATCGCCTTTTTTTTATTCCGGGAGTCCTCAAAAATACAATCTACCAAGAGTATAGGTCCTTCTACTGCCCTGATTATATCCGCAGCACTGATCTGGTCAGCTTCCCGGGCTAATAAATAACCTCCTTCTACTCCTCGAACACTGTTCACTAGACAAGCCTTCTTTAATTTGTTAAATAGTTGTTCCAGATAGGTAAGAGAAATATCCTGCCGAAGAGATATTTCTCTTAGGGATATTGGCTTAGTTTTATTACCTTGCAGGTGAGCTAAATCTACCATCGCCCGGAGCGCATACCTTCCACGAGTGGATAGTTTCATGGCTTCCTCTCCATTTTGAAATTTTTTTCTTCAGTTTTTTCTGTCTCAGGAAAATTATAGTATTCATGAGTAATATTGTCAACATTTAAAATCAGCCAATTTAAACCTATTCTCATAATTATCTCCAGTTTTTTAAAAGAAAAAAGCCGGGAGCAAAAATCTAATCAGATAGGCCAAGGGGGAAAAAGAAAGGAACAAAGACAGAGAGAATTTTTGGGTAATTTTTCTTACCTTAATTTATAAAACAAAAAGAGTAGATTAGAATAATCTACTCTTTTTTATTCATCTTTTATTTATTTTTTACTCCAGAGTTATTGCTTCAACCGGGCATCCGTCAGCTGCTTCTTGGCAACAGTCCACCAAATCATCGGGTATCTTGTTGACCTTTACCGTAGCAACCCCATCAACGACCTCAAACACATCAGGACATGTATCTTCACAAAGCCCACACCCAGTACATAAATCTTTATCTACTATGGCTTTCATAAAATTTTTCCTCCTTTTTAGTTTTGATTTTTTATTTCTTTATCCAAGCTAAGAAAGGATATTTAGATTAAAATACCCCTGATAATTCTTAAACAATAATAGATTACCCTAAAAAATAAAATATTGCAAGTACTTTTTATTAAGCTTTTTGATAAAAAAGAATTATCATTATATCAAACATTCCATAAAATCCACCGCCAGTATAGTATCATCAAATATTCCCCTAGCTTCCAGCAATAAATTATCTTCTACTATTCCCCGCTTATTTCTGCATCTATAGCGAGAGCTGATATGAGTTAAGATTAGTTTTTTAACTTTAGCTTCTTTGGCAATCTGGGCGGCCATTACCGGGGTAGAATGAAAATTCCTCTGAGCCAAATCTTCCTCTTTTTGAGAAAAAGTTGCTTCGTGGATTAATAAATCTGCTCCCTCTGCAAAGGTTATTAAATCTCTACAATAAAAAGTATCCCCACAGATTACTATCTTTCTTCTCCTGGCTACTTTATCAATAAAATCTTTTCCTTCCAGCATTCTTCCGTCTGGTAGACATACTTTCTCTCCCCTTTTCAGGGCTTTATAAACAGGACCAGGAGGTATATTCAATTGTCTGGCTTTTTCTATTAAAAAATGCCCTTTTCCTTCTTTTTCTTCCACTGAATAGGCAAAAGTTTTTACATGGTGAGCCAACTCTAAATATCTAACCAAGAAATTCTCCTCTTCGTAGATTACTCCCTGGGTAGAATCAGGGGAAATAGTCTTTATTTCAATCTGGTAAGGGAAATAGGTTTTAGTAATATCCTGAATCCAGTTTAAATAATCGGCAA
>Ga0172366_10000335_pt1 | contig 32871 bp, 25 predicted proteins | sample LakKivSesite69cm_FD_114533 | JGI IMG/M metagenome (GOLD analysis project Ga0172366, IMG submission 114533) | Sediment microbial communities from Lake Kivu, Rwanda - Sediment site 69cm | ecosystem: Environmental > Aquatic > Freshwater > Lake > Sediment | place: Rwanda: Western Province, Lake...
CCTTGGGCAAAGCGTGTTGATAGCGTCAAGGGTAGCGATGCTGCACATAAAGCAGCAGGCGAAGCAAGTGATACTGAACGTTTCATACTGATCGACGGCGATAACATGCCTAATGAAGATTTCTTCAATATGCAACTTGATTTTACAGGGTTAGAGCCTAACTATAAACGCGCACAGTTTCGTTGGAAGGCTATTAACAACATTAATGGATTGAGATATGGTAATGGAGGAATGAGTAGTTGGACAAAGACCTACGTTGCAAACATGCGAACCCATGAAACAAGTGACGGTAGTCACGCTACACAGGTAGACTTCTGCATGGATAGTGCAGACAATCTATATTGGGCTATGTATGATTGCTACAGTACTACGTATCCTAATCATACACCGTTCCAAGCTTGGCGTGCAGGTTTCCGTGAAGGCGTAAAGATGGTACTAGATCGCGGCGCAAGAACTTCTGTAGAAGATTTTAAAGAACGAGCGGCTACACGTAATCTAAACAACCTTACCATATGGCATAATGTTGGCATGGATGTAGAGAACGGTATATGGGCTATATATGGCGCAAGATTAGGTACATATATGACTATGCTCACTGACTGGAATCATGCTGACGTAATGTGGTTCGATAACTATCCTAAGATGTGGGAAGAACATAAAGACAAAGATCCTGTACGTGAAGCGGCATTACTAGGTGCATCATTACATGACAAGTTAGGTTTACCTATGTGTACACTAGATCAAAGTCAAAGCAAGTTTTTCAAGCGTCATTATATGGCTGATAAACATAACATGGGTCCATTAGTGCGTGAGATGGACGTGATCAGAAAGATAGAAGGCTGGTAATGAGTTACGAGATACAAAGAATAAAAGATATCAAGATCAAGGTAGAGAACGAAGTAGGTCCTACCTTCTGCCTCGCTAAATGGCATCACGTCACAATGTATTTGCAAAGCGGCGAGACGCATAGTTGTTATCATCCCAGACCTCATAAGATTCCTTTACATGAGATAGAAGAAAACCCAAGCGCATTACATAATACTTGGGAAAAGAAGATGGAACGCAAGATGATGCTTGAAGGTAAAAAGCCTGAAGGTTGTGTCTATTGCTGGAACATTGAAGCTATGGGTCCTGATTATATCAGCGACAGACACCAACGAAACGCTAGTATTTTTACCGAAGAAAGATATCAGCAAACGGCATTTGGATCTTACGAACAAAATATAAATCCAGAATACCTAGAAATCAATTTCGGTAATGAATGTAACTTCAAATGCGGTTACTGTCATCCTAAGTATTCAACACGTTTCTATCAAGAAATCAAAGAACATGGTCCAGTTACGAGCGTAAAGAATCATCGTTGTGATATCGACTGGATGAAGTTATATCAACGTGAAGAAGAAAATCCATATGTTGATGCATTCTGGAAATGGTGGCCTGAACTACGAAAGACACTAAACATTATGCGTATCACTGGCGGTGAGCCAACTATGCATAGAAGCACATATCAAGTGCTTGATGAAATCGATAAAGATCCTATGCCATGGCTTGAACTAAACATCAATAGCAATCTAGGAACAAAGACTGCCCTAGTTGAAAAAATGTCTAAGAGTGTCCGTAAGCTGGTAGATGAAGGCAAGATACGCACATTCAAGCTGTTTTCTAGCATTGACACATGGGGACCAAGAGCAGAATACAACCGCACAGGCTTAGATATTGAGTTATGGGAAAAGAACTTACATACATATCTCAGCATCACTAATAGCCCTGTTACTTTCATGATCACATTTAATCTGTTTAGTGTGACTTCGTTTAAGTCATTACTAGAGAAACTTCTTGAATGGCGAAACATGTATGATTGGTATGATGACCCAGTAAATCCACAGCATCGTATAAGATTCGATACCCCATATCTCCGAGAACCATTACAGTATGATATGAACATACTTCCTAAAGAAGAATTCATGCCATATATGGAAGATGCATTGCAATTTTTAAAAGATAATGTCGATGACAAATCTAGCAAAAAGTTTAGCACTATCGAATATGAGCGTTTTAAGCGTGTTGTAGATTACATGAGAGACACGGTTTATTCCGAAGATAAATTAATAGAAGGACGCAGAGATTTCTTTAACTGGTTTAATGAGCTTGATGAGCGCAGAGAAACAGATATGCTTTCTGTATTTCCAGAACTACTTACATTTTACAGACTATGCCAGGAAACAAACAGATTGAACCCGCTGTAACAGGCAAAACATTCAAAAAGATGATGCTCGAAAAGAGCAAAACTTTTTGCATGTATCCCTGGGTACATTTACATACTACACCTAGGGGCGGTAGTGCGCCTTGCTGTATTGCTGAATCGTGTAATGTTGAAGAAGGCATGGGTTCAAGCCTTGACCATTCATTGATGGACCTAGTCAACAGTGAGCAGATGAAGCAGCTACGTGTTGACATGCTTTATAGTAAAGAAAATAAGGAATGCAGTAAATGTTATGTTCATGAACAACAAGGTTTATTGAGCGCCAGACAGTGTGCTAACAGAGATTTTGGATACTACTTTGATAGAGCTATAGACCTCACTGATCTTGACACCGGGGAAATGCAAACTTTTGAGATGCAGTATTTTGATATACGTTTCAGCAACATCTGTAACTTCAAGTGTCGTACATGCGGCTCTGCATATAGCAGCCAGTGGGAAAATGAAGACTTGAAGAACAACGTTCCTTATGCAAGACCTGTTCCTAAAAACAATAATAAAGAGTTTTTACAGAACGTTATAGATCAAATACCATATATGGATACTGCTTATTTTGCAGGCGGCGAACCATTAATCACCGAAGAGCATTATATCTTATTAGAAGAGATGATAAAGCAAAAACGCACCGACATTAAGTTACGATACAATACTAATCTCAGCAACTTCAAATTTAAAAATAAAGACATATTAAGTATATGGAAACACTTTAAAGAAAGGATTAACATTTACGCTAGTATCGATCATTATGGTGAACGAGCAGAATATATAAGGCACGGTACTGACTGGGGAGTAGTAGAATCAAACTTTATTGAAGCAAAAAAGCAACCATTTATCACTATGCAAATAAACACAGTAGTGAGTGTGTTTAACTTCTTAACTTTGCGTGAGTTTTATCAATATCTCTTTGATAAAAAGATGTACCAGCCTGGTGACTGGTGTTACTCATTATATCCTGCTAGCGATCCAAAACACTGGTCTGCTCATATATTGCCTATCCACTTAAAAGAAAGGGGTAGATCAAAAATTGAAGGTTTGTTACAAACGATGAAATCTATGAATGGTTTCACTTTTAATCAGTTATCACAAGTACAAAGCACTATTCCCTGGGTATTCTCTCAGCACACTTATGAAGAACAAAAAGATAAGTTTGCCGAAGAAGTGACTAGATTAGACAAAATAAGAGGAGAGAACTTTTTTGCGACTTTCCCCGAGTTAAACGGAATATTAAGACCGGATCGCAGAAAAATGGCTCCTGTATGAATCTAGATAAAAACTTTTTATTGAATGAAAGCAAGACATTTTGCATGTTCCCTTGGTTACATTTAAATGTCACGCCCAAGGGAGACATATATCCTTGCTGTTCTAACAACTACACAGAACCGTTCGGCAATACTAAAAAAGAATCATTGAAAGAAGCATTCAATAGTCCAAAGATGAAAGAGCTACGTTTGGACATGTTGAATGAGCGCAAGAACAAGATTTGTGATTTCTGCTATAAACACGAAGAAGCAGGACCGCATAGTTTTAGAAACTATAGTAAAGAACAGTTCGCTAAACGATTCGATGAAGTAGTGCCAACTACTAAAGAAGATGGTACTGTAGATGATTTTAAGATGCGCTATTTTGATATACGATTCAGCAACATCTGTAACTTCAAATGTCGAACATGTGGCAGCGAGTTTAGCAGTCAATGGGCTGCTGAAATGCGCGAGAACTTCCAGCCAGATCATCCCATAATCATACATGCTGACGACAATAAAGGTGGTTTATTACAGGAAGTATTGACCCACGTAGAGCATATCGATCTAGCATACTTTGCGGGCGGAGAGCCATTGATCACGGACGAACATTACACTATACTAGAAGAGATGATTCGTCTAGGACGCACTGACATTGTTTTGCGATATAATACCAATGCAAGCAACATCAAGTATAAGAAGCATGATGTATTACAACTATGGAAGCATTTTAAGCGAATAGAACTAAGCTGCAGCATAGATCATTACGGTGAACGTGCTGAATGGTTACGCAAGGGCACAGACTGGGGTAAAGTAGAAAGCAATCTATTGACTTTTCGAGAACTTGACTATGTGAGCTTCCAGATGAACACAGTATTCAGTCTATTTAACTATCCGACTATAGGTGAGTTCTATCAATATCTCAAAGATAAAAATATCATACGCAGAGAAGATTGGTACCATAGTTTGTATCTAGCAGTACATCCTAACTATTACTGCGCTAAAAGCTTACCAAAAGAATTAAAGGTAGATGCAGCAGCTAAAGCACTAGCTTGGGCAGAAAACAATAAGGATGACGGTACATCATTGAGCAGATTGGTCACTGATGCTGTAAACTTTGCTAGAGACAAAGATACTTGGAAAGATGTTAAAGAACAGTTTTTGATGCATACTGGTAGCATCGATAGGATACGTGAAGAAAGTTTCTGGAAAACGTTTCCTGAATTAAATAAACTAGCTGACTTACTGGAGTAATCATGGAAAAAGCCACAACCGAAAGTTTGGTCAAACACGGAAAGTTTTTCTGTGTTTTACCCTGGGTACATTTTCACGCATGGCCCGATAAGCGTGTATTGCCTTGCTGCGTAGCAGATAGCAACATGCCTGTAGCTGATCTGAAAGATGATCAAAACATACTTGATATGATGAATAGCACCGACTATAAAAAGTTACGTGTAGCTATGATGAACGACGAGCCTGTAGAAGCTTGTAAACGTTGTTATGATCTTGAACTCATGGGCACATGGACTATGCGCCAGAGTCATAACAAGCGCAAAGGTCTAGATTATGTAGATTACATAAGCGAAAACACTAACGAAGACGGAAGCTTAAAAGACTTCCAGATGAAGTATATGGATATACGTTTCAGTAATCTATGTAACATGAAGTGTCGTAGTTGCGGTCCTGGTTGCTCAAGCCAATGGGCACAAGAGTTCATGGACGAGCGAGGTCCAGAGATTTACGACCAGTATTTCAAGACGCGCAAGATCGTAGTAAACAACAACGACGACCAAAAGTTTATGACTAAACTTAAGCCGTATCTTAAAGATGTTACTGAAGTTTATTTTGCTGGTGGTGAGATCATCATCACTCCAGAGCATTACGAGTGTTTAGATTATTGGATAGAGAATGGATTAAACACTGAAGTAGAGTTAACTTATACTACTAACTTCAGTTCATTAAAATATAAGAAGGGTGTAGATTTGATTGAGTATTGGAAGAAGTTTCCTAAACTCAAGATATGGGCTAGCTTAGATGCCCATGGAAAAGTAGCAGAATGCATACGAAGCGGCACAGATTGGAAGCGTATAGAAGCAAACATACGCACAGTTAAAGAACAGGTTCCACATGCTGAGTTCCAGATTACTCCAACAATCAGCTTGTGGAACGTGTTCACTTTCCCTGACTTTTTCGACTATATGATTGAGCAAGGTTTTATTGATACTAAGAGCAGTCCTAGATTTAATCTAGCAACTAATCCTTGGTATTCTAATATCATGATATTACCTAGCCACGTGAAGCGCAGGCTAGCTGAGGTTTATCGTGCTTATCAGAATAAGTATAAGGACAATGTCGAGATACATAATGGATTCAAGATGATCATTTATAACTTGACACAAGGAGAAGAAAACAAGGGCGGCATACAAGAGTTCATACAGTTCAATGAAGAACTAGATAGGTTCCGTCATGAAAAGCTCGAAGACATAGTTCCTGATCTTAAAGAGGTATTTGATTGGGCAAGAAGTTAATAGCAATAGAGGCTCCGCAGCCCTATCTTGCCGTCACATGGCAAGTTAATAACTATTGTAACTATAAATGTAGTTACTGCAATCCAGGCAACTGGGGCGGTACTAATCCTAATGATGGAAACCTCGACATATATCTCGCTAATCTTGAGACAATAATATCAAAGTATAAAACAGCAGGTTACAAAAACTTTAAGTTTTTCTTTAGCGGCGGCGAACCTACTGCATGGTCTAACTTCATTCCTATCTGTGAATGGATCTATAAAACATTACCACGCGCAACATTAGCAGTAAACACAAATCTGAGTCGTCCATTAGCATGGTGGGAAAAAAACTATTATCTTTTTGACGATGTGGTAGCAAGTTTCCATATTGAGTTTGCTAACAAAAAACGCTATGAAGAAAATAGCGTGTTTCTATGTGATAAAGTAAACTATCTCAGCACAAAGATGTTGCTGCATGATGAACGTTTCTGGGAAGTAGTAGAGTTTGGCAACTACCTCAAAACAATAATGCCTAACTATTTTCTTGAATGGACCCCATTGTTTGATGAGATGAGCCCTAATACCGGCCCATGGCATTATGACGATCCAGCTAAAACAGAGTTTATTAAAAATAATACTACAGAGATACAACAAACAAAACGCAAACCCATGAAGCGTACCACTATGACTGTGAGCTACAATAAGTACGATGATAATAGTTCAGAAGTTTGTAATAGCAACGAAGTCATAGTAGCAGGAAATAACTTTTTCATGGGCTGGGAGTGCAATGTAGGAGATTGTATATTCATTAATCCAGTAGGTGAGATGAGCCTAGCAAGTTGTGGTCAAGGCGGATATGTAGGACATATACTAGAAGATGTTGCTAGGGCAGGTCCTAGAAGAATAGTTTGTGAAAAAGAACATTGTCATTGCGGCACAGATATAATCATACCTAAATTTGCAGTATAATGGCAGTATTAAATGAAAATGACTTTTATTATCTAGACTGTCCAAGGCATAATATACAAGAGGCAGTGAAAGAACATAGACCCGGAACTGCTGCATGGTCTTTAAGAAATTTTAATGATAAAGATTATATCTATTATGAGTTTAAGCAAGGTTCTGCATTTGCTGCATTTCCTATAGATGAGCTTTTAGGTCCCGAAAACTTTGAATTGGTCAAAAGCGGTAAAGCTATACTATGTCTCAATAATGCACATGAAGCATTTGATAGCGCGGTTCATTATATCTACAAATATATAGTATGTAGAGCAGGTATACCTAGTAGGCAGGTATTGTTAATGAGCGAATCTGCTGATATACTAAGCGAAGTATTGAAAAAAGCAGCAGAATTCAATGTACCTCCTATAAAATGTGAATGGACATTACAGTTTGAATGGAACTGCAAGTTGTGGAAAGAAGACATGATTCAGCGAGGATGTTTTCCCCCGGATACTCTTCAAATCAAACATTATGATAAAAAGTATTTAAACTTCAATAGGCGCTGGAGAGTCCATAGAGTTGCTTTAGTAGCACTATTAAAAGCCAAAGGTCTTTTACCATATGGTCATGTGAGCTTAGGCAAAGCAGATACAAATGAAAACTGGCAATCAGGAGTTTTTGATTATGTAAAATTCTTAAGCCAGGATACCCCGGAACTACACAAACTTTACACAGATCACACTGATGCTATAGTAAGTATGCCGGACATGTATCTTGATACTACAGACCTAGTAGAAAATCGTGCTTGGTTAACCACTGAAACTGATTATCTTTATACAAGTACATATCTTAATGTTATCAGTGAAACAAACTTTTATACTAAAATTGATGGATATGAATCAAGCAGATTCTATAGCGAGAAAACGTTTAAACCTATAGTTCAAAAGCATCCTTTTATAGCAGTAACGGTTCCAAACTTTTTACCTAAACTAAGATGGTTAGGATATAAGACATTCAGTCCTTTTATTGATGAATCATATGATGAAGAGTTAGATGATAATAAAAGATTGCTTAAAATATCTAATGAAATAGAAAGACTAAGTAAGCTTGAGGGTAAAGAGCTAGAAGATTATCTAGTAGGTTGTAAAGCTATTTGCGAACATAACTACAATACGCTTATGTCTAAGACACAATTTAGTCACCCATTAAACTAATATGATATTACATCCATCACAATATAATCCTAAAAAATATAATAGAGTTTTTATATTCGGTTGTAGTTTTACTAACTACGTCTGGCCAACCTGGGCAAATATATTACACTTTGAAACTAATCCGGGCACGTTAGCATATAACTATGGCGCAGCCGGCGGCGGCAATCTTTTCATATTATGTCAGATGATGGCTGCTAATCAAAAACATAACTTCCAGCAAGGTGATTTGATATTAACGATGTGGTCTACATTCTGTCGTGAAGATAGATACATAGGACATCGCTGGGAAGTTCCTGGCAATCTATGGACTCAAAACTTTTATGACGAACAGTTTCTCATGAAGTATGCTTGTGCTAAGGGTTATACAGTTAGAGACTTAGCATTGATATCAGCCGGTACTGAGTTTATGCGCGGTAGCAGTGCGGACTCATTTGCTTTCCTAAGCGTCCCTCCTGACTGGGATAGACAATATAATAAAATACATGATTTTGATAATGTATTAGATTTATATCAAGATTTGATCAATAGCTATCCGCAAGTCATGTATGAAAGTGTAAAAGATGGGCACGGCGGATGGGTAAATGGGCATAAGTACTTTTGGCCAAATGTCGGTGGCAATAATAAGATTTTTCAAGATTATCATCCTAATACTGGGATGTATCTAAAATATTTGCAAGATATAGGATTTAATATATCAACAGATACACAAACGAGAGTTTCTCAATATATGTCACAACTTCAGACATTGGGGCATCATGATACGATACGTGAGTGGGGTGAAGGTATATATACAAATCTAGGAAATTATTTTTGGAAAGAGAATCCGATTTAAATACAAACAATATGCGAGGGAGACGCTGGGTGAGTACTAAAAAAGTTGGAATGATTGGTGTAGGTAAGTTAGGACAGGATTGTGCCGAGGTAATGGCGCAACATTATGATGTAGTAGGATATGATGTAGAGCCAAGAAACCCTGCGTTTCCAATGGTAGAACACATACGTCATGCTGTAGAAGGTAGAGATATTATTTTTATAGCTGCCCCTACTCCGCATGATCCTATATATGGTGGAGAAACACCCACTAGCCATTTACCTAATAAAGATTTTGATTACACTATTGTAAAAGATATACTTGAAAAAGTTAATCAGTATGCACAACCAAACCAGTTAGTAGTGTTGATCAGCACTGTACTTCCCGGCACAGTTCGTAGAGAGCTACGCCCTTGCATAACTAATGCACGTTTCGTTTATAACCCCTATCTTATTGCTATGGGCACTGTAAAGTGGGACATGGTAAATCCTGAGATGGTTATCATCGGCACTGAAGATGGTAGCTTGACAGGAGATGCACAAGAGCTTATAGACTTCTATAAAGTATTCATGGAAAACAATCCGCGCTACGAAGTCGGCACCTGGGACGAAGCAGAAGCAATAAAGATTTTCTATAATACTTTCATATCAACAAAACTAGCATTAGTGAATATGATACAAGATGTCGCCGAAAAGAACGGCAACATGAATGTTGATGTAGTCACAGAAGCATTAGCCAAGTCCACACATAGAATAATGGGACCTGCTTATATGAAAGCTGGATTAGGTGATGCAGGAGCTTGCCACCCAAGAGACAATATAGCCCTTAGACATCTTGCAGAAAGATTAGATTTAGGTTACGATCTATTTGATGCCATAATGAGAGCTAGAGAAGTCCAGGCAGAAAATATGGCTAAACGTTGTTTAGAAAACGGTAAGAACGTCACTATAGTAGGCAAAGCCTACAAGCCAGGAGTATCATATACTAATGGCAGCGCAAGTATGTTGATAGGTCATTATATTGAAAAACACGGCGGTGTAGTGAACTATTTTGATCCTAACACCGGTGACAATGATCTAAAACGAGAATGGACACAAGTTTATCTTATAGGTTATTGGGATACTTGGTCACAACACTTACATCTTCCTTCCTCAGCTACAGTAATCGATCCATGGAGAACAGATCGTTATCCTACTATCATGCCTATAGGTCGAATTCAATACGGTAACACCCGTAAAAAAAAAGAGTAACGAGACCTGATGACGATTATATGCGGGCTGTAGAGGCTTGCACTTGGAAAAACTTTCCTGCACTAGAAAAATACGCTGATGAGACGTTAGTTATATTTGCTTGCACGGAAGAAAATCAGACTATTCTTCATAGACCAGTAGAAGATATTGTAAAAGAAGTAAGGCATTACCATAAGCAAGGCAAGAAGTTTTTCATATTTCAAAATGCTGCAGAATGCTTGTTGACATGGATAATACAAAAATGTCAGACTGTAGTAGAAATGTGTACTGAAATACCTAGCGATAGATTTTTCTTTCATAACTCTGGATTAGAAAGTGATAAAGGATATAAAGAGTTATATGACAAGCTAGGCTGGACTAGACCTATGAATATGTTGATTAGTCATAATCATGAATGGGTAATGAAATCGTATCTCATGGGACTAACTCGCCATCATTTGCCAGGATTTGAACCTAAATATCCTATAGCTGTTAAAACTAAAAAGTTTGTATGTTTCAACAAAATACATCGCGGACATAGAATAAAACTTCTTGTAACAATGCTACAATTAGGGCTAGTAGATAAAAGCTATTATAGCTTTGTAGGTCCGCAAACTGTATGTGAGCGGCCGCCCCAATGGTTAAATGAGTTATTAGAACATAGACCAAAAGAATATACTGAAAGAGAGATACGGGTGTTAGATGAAAATAAACGTAGATTTCCTATGATATTAAACAGTAGTGAACAAAGACATAATCCCATAGACTTAATACCTAGCGATCTACAATATCATGAGGATAGTTATTTCAGTATAGTCACAGAAACTATGTTTTACAAAAAATCTGATCCTGAATGGTCATCTGGGTACACTACGGCAGAAGATGGTATTTTCATAACAGAAAAAACATATAGACCCATAGCACTAAAGCACCCGTTTATTTTACTAGCATACCCGCATACTTTAAAATTCTTAAGGCAACGAGGATTTAAAACTTTTCATCCTTTCATAGATGAATCTTACGACGATATAGAACTATCTAGCGAAAGATTTGAAGCTGTTGTGCGAGAAATACAGCGTCTTTGTGCGTTCACTGATCAGCAATGGTTTAAATGGATGTCTAACATAGTGCCTATAGTAGAACATAACTATAAGGTTTTACAATCAAATAATGATTATAGTTATAAAGACTACGAGCCGCTTTTCCGTCGATAAATATCTGCTGTAGTAGAAGGAGTTACTGTTGGATTTTACGCTTAAAGACTTAGCAGCTAGAGAACTCAAGCCTAAGGAAAGACCTACAGAAGATATAGCAGACGCCCGTCATCGTAGCATGATGGAAGCTATCGCACCTTATGCCAAAAAGACATTACAGAAAAATCTAACTCCTGTATACGTAGACTATAAAACTAGAAAGACTAAACTTGTTTTAGTTTTATGTCCCGAGTGGAGTCCATATATGCCTCCGTTCAGTCTTGCTAGATTATCAGGTGTTGCAAAAACTGCAGGATATGAAACTACGATATTTGATCTAAACGTCACAGCTTATAGAGCATATCGTGATGATTGGTGGCCTAGCAAAAAAATACCTTTTAGATTGTGGGATCCTAGCGCCAGCTGGCGTTGGCTAGACCCTACATATCACAAAGACGTACATCCTTTATTAGAACCAATACTAAAAGAATGTTGCGATAAGATAGAAGCATTAAAACCTGACGTTGTAGGATTTAGTGTTTACTATATCTCAGAAGAACCTACTAAATGGATGTGCCAAGAACTAAAGAGACGCATGCCAAACATCAAAATAGCAGTAGGTGGCCCTAACGTACATAAGAGCTGGTTCAAAGTAGAACCGTATTACGATTATGTAGTGATAGGCGAAGGTGAAGCTAACTTGCTGAAAGTGCTTGAGGATGTGGAAAGCGGTCTTGGTGCTACAAGAACTAGTCCTACTATATACAATCAGCCTGAAGATGAAAGAATAAACATTAACGGCCTTCCCATGCCGGATTATGAAAGCATTGATTTCAGCCTTTATGATTTACCTAACGGTGTAAACAGCGAGATCAGTCGTGGTTGCACAGCAAAGTGTACGTTCTGCGAAGAAACGCACTTCTGGAAGTATCGTCAGCGTCAAGCAGTTGACTTGATAACAGAAGTTGAGTGGCTGTACTATAATAAAGGCACAGATATCGTATGGTTCATTGATAGTTTGATCAATGGTAACTTAAAAGAACTAAGAGCATTTGCACTAGCACTTAAAGCAAAAGGACTAAAAGTGCGTTGGACAGGTTACGCACGTTGTGATGGTCGTATGGATCTAGAATATCTACAAGACCTAGCAGACGGCGGCTGCATAATGTTCAACTTTGGATGTGAGAGCGGAAGTCAAAAAGTATTAGACGATATGGATAAAGGTGTGACCATACAAGAGATGGAACAAAACTTTATCGATTGTAAGAAAGTAGGTATATGGGCTGCTACTAACTGGATCGTCGCGTTCCCTACAGAAAGCTATCAAGATTTTGCAGATACTATGACATTCATGTGGCGTATGCGTGATAACAATATCAATAACGCAGGTCTTGGTGTAGGGTATGGTCTCGGTCCAGAAACTATTGTAGGACAGAATCCTCACAAGTTCAATGTATCATGGCACAAATATCAAGGCTTCTGGATCAGCAATGACTTTACTAAGGGCGGAAGCCACGTCATGACTAGAGTTAAGTTAATACATATGTGGTTAGATATGTTCCGTAATCACACCGAAGTACCTATCAGTTACCCTATACGTGATGCTTTAGAAAAGACACATTACAGAGTTATATTTGATGATCCTAACTATCATAGAGAGATAGAATACGAAAAGTTTGATTATAATATAATACCTCCGGTCGATCCAAATAATCCATATGCTAATGCATTAGTGAACGAGTTGTGGCCGTTCTTGCGACTACTATGGAAGATTCGCGGTGGTTATAAGATTGAGATACATTTTAATCCTGATATAGACAGCAAAGAGTTCGGTGCTAGTTATGGAGCTTGCTTATATAATGGCGTGTACAGATTCAAGATAGATCATGCAGGAAAATGGGAAGCAGATTTTTATACTAAGTTTGATCAGATAGATAATCCCTATGATGATCGTGAACGCCCACCAGTAGGAAGAAAAGGTCCATTCTATGCACAAGATTATAGCCGTATACAGGCTAATACAGCAAAACGCGCACGCAAGCTAGCACGCCCGGGGTGGGACGTAGATGAAGGTCGTAGCGGTCAAGATTTTACTGATTTGTTAAATGAAGAAAAATGGTTGAACGAAACAGTAGACTTTAGTTTCAAACATCATTACAAAGGTACAGGGCATTGGGGTGATTATAAAGATTATGAGGTCGCAGTTAGCGACACTACAACTACAGTGATGCCTGAAAAACAAGCTATGACTGTTAATGAAGCACCTATCCTGAATACTAGCAGTAGACCACAAATTCCTGCTAGTATTGAAATCCCTATAACTAGTATAATCAAGAGGAGACCTGTCATAGAAACTACAGTTATAGAAACTTTTCCTTTGACTGCTCCTGTTGTTAAGAAAACAAAAAGACCGTTATTTCCTATATGAAGAAAAGAATTTTATTAGTAGCAGGATGTAGTCACGCAGCAGGAAGCGAGATCGATGGCACTGAGGATAGTGTTTATAATCGTAGTAGAAGCTTTGGTGGCATACTCGCTAGACATATGAACTACAACTCATATAATATTTCTTTGAATGGTTCCGCCAATGGTTCTATAGCGCGTAGTGTCATGAACTGGTTTGAAAAGAAGTATGAACCAGAAGAGATGGATGTTTTTGCTTTAGTAGTGTGGACAGAAAGTACAAGACTAGAGATACCTTGGGACAGAATAAGCTGGTATGACACAAGCAGTAAAAATCCAGACTGGTTTGATCCGTCATGTAGAAGCTTTTTACGCATAAATCTAGGGTATGAAGGAATGGGCAAAGAAGAGCAGGAAGCTACTAGTTATTTTCAAAAGTTTGTAGTTAAGAACACGACTTTCATGGAAATAATGAGCGCCAACTATGCCTTACAGTTACAATATCTTTTCAAGGGATATAATGTGCCCTATGTGATGTGTAATGCCATGCATATGTTTACATTACCCAATTCTCATCTTCAAATATATACTGACTTAATAGACAAAACTAAATACTTTAACTGGGATAATAATGATGAGAGCTTCTTTTGGAAATATAGAAATGCTGGTTATGAAAATCCAAAAGCCAAATACTGGCACCATAATGAAGTCCCTCATGGTTTGTACGCAAATGAGTTATTAAAGTTTATAGGTGAACAACGATGATTATAGTAGATTTTTTCAGAAAGATAGTGCGAGAATACAAGTATCGCAAGCGCCTGCGTCAGCTCCGTAAAAGAGATCCATTCATTTACAAATAATGAAGTACGTAGGAGTTAGTTGTGGCTTCCATGATGCTGGAGTCAGCGTTGTGGATGATACGGGTAAAATATTGTTTGCGAGCCATAGCGAAAGATATAGCAAACATAAGCACGATGCAAATCTTTGTGAAGGCATCATAGACGATGCACTGAAATATATTGCAGGGTCTACTTTACGAATAGAATATTATGAAAAGCCTTTATTAAAGGCTATACGCCAATTAAGGGCCGGACAACCATTAGGTCCTTTCTTCGTAAAAGAAATCATAGGCTCTAACCTCGTACATAAGCTCGGTGATCCTTTAATAACCACACACGTACACCATAAAACTCATGCTGCAGCAGGATTTCAAACAAGTCCATTTGAACGTGCTACTTGTGTAGTTATTGACGCTATAGGCGAGATGGATTGTATAACTATATGGGATGCATGGTATGATGATAGAGGCTATGCAAAGTATAAGAAACTATGGAGCAAAAAATATCCTGATAGTATTGGTTTATTCTATAGTGCCATGACTGATAGAGTTGGTCTAAGACCAATGGATGAAGAATACATTCTAATGGGAATGGCAGCATATGGAAAAGCAGGCTGGGCTAATAAGATAATGTCTCAGCTTTTTGATAATGTTAAAGATTTTGATTTTAAACATAATCTACATCTAGGAGCACCTGAAAACTTTTTAGCAAATGCTAATGATATGGATATCGCTGCTTCTGCGCAACTAATAGTAGAAAAACTAATAGAACAAGTCATGGAAAAAGCAAGAAGTTTAGGTAAATCTAATAATCTTGTTTATGGTGGCGGTGTAGCATTAAACTGTCTAGCAAATAGATTGTTAGGGAAATATTACGGCGATATATGGATAATGCCTAACCCGGGAGATGCAGGCAACAGTCTTGGTGCAGCAGCACTAGGTTATGGAAAAAAGTTGCACTGGAATGATGCATTCTTAGGTTATGAGATTGAAGGTGAATATCCTGTAAAAAAAGTTATCAAAGAACTAAAGAAAAATAAGATGGTGGGTGTTGCTAGCGGTAGAGCAGAGTTCGGGCCTCGCGCATTAGGCAACCGTAGTTTATTAGCTGATCCTCGAGGACCCGAGATAAAAGATAAAGTTAATGAGATCAAACGCAGACAAAAATTTAGACCATTTGCACCGATCATTCTTGAGGAGCATGTACATCGGTATTTCACTATGCCTCGTGGCTGGAATGATAGTAGGTATATGCAAGTCATCGGTACTTGCAAGCATCCTGACCTTTATCCTGCTATTGTTCATCACGACGGCACTAGTCGTGTTCAGACAGTTCCAAAAGATGGATCTGGGATACGACAGTTATTAGAAGCATGGTATAGTGAGACCGGCTGTCCTATGTTATTGAATACATCATTAAACATACGCGGCGAACCTATGGTCAATGATCGCAGTGATGCGGATCGTTTTGAAAAACTTTATAACTTAAAAGTCATATCATAAGTAAACATTATGCTCAGAGATGTTTTTTATTATGGCAAGAAGCCAAATGTCCATCCACGTGAACGTTTTGCAAAAAATATAGCAGACGCACGTAATCAATCAACTACGCAAGATTTTTGGATCATAAACGAGTTTTGTGATTACACGAATTTTGAATGGGATTTTGATTTTGATTTTTTGCCCGACGACGATGTATGGGCTCAAGAACATAACAATGTATGGCCTAGCGTATATCAAAAAGATAGCGGTACATGGTTATGCAATAAAGGTCCTAGCGAAGTTATCATTTATAGAAATGATGTCTCTCCTCTTAAGCGTAAAAAAGAACGCAGCGATAACTGGATAGTTCATTACAAGATTGATGAACAAAAGTTTGATTTTGGCTGGCATCCTGATCCTAGTAGTCCACCATATATCTATGTATGGGGAAATCAATGGATACCTGGCAAGACTGCACCCACTGTAGAATACAGAGTTCCCGGCGCCACACAAGTCAAACATATGGATACTATAGCATTCGTTGTTGCTGATATGTCAAAGTGGGATATTTTAGAATCTGTAGATTTATATAGTTTTGATTTTAGTTGGATGCCTGATCCAAGTGCACCTCCCTATGTTTATGTGTGGGGCAATCAATGGAATAGTGCTGAAGACAAGGCTAGTTTACGATATGTAGTTGAAGGCGCGACTGAAAACAAATACATGTCAAACAAGGTTAAGAGATTACCTGATTTAACAAACTGGCAGATTCCCGATAATGTTGATGCAAGTTCTTTTGACTTTAGCTGGGAACCAAACCCGCATGAACCGAAATACATATATCAGTTCGGCACTCAGTGGCAACGTACCGGCGGTCCTCGTTATGTGGTCCCTGATGCTACAGAGATAAAATATGTAGAAAAGAAAAGCTTGCGTGTAAAGAGATTACCCGACAAGACTAACTGGATAATCCCAGATTATATAGATCAAGATACTTTTGACTTTAGCTGGCATCCCGATGAATCAAGTCCGGCTTATCTTTATCATTTTGGCACACAATGGAATGATCGCGGCGGACCTACATATTTGGTATCCGGAGCCACAGAAACAAACTATGTAAACGATATCACAGCGAAGACAAAGCCAAGTGAAGCTAACTGGCTAATACCTGATAATATAGACAAATCTAGTTTTGACTTTAGCTGGGTACCACATCCAGATGATCCTCCGTATTTATACCAGTTCGGAACACAATGGCAGAAGACAAATGGTCCTCGCTATATAGTAAGAAACGCAGCAGAAATAAAGTACGTAAACGTATTAAACGCAAAACGCTTGTCTGATATGTCAAGATGGCAAGTTCCAAGTAATATCAATGTAAAAGATTTTGATTTCAGCTGGCATCCAGATGATACTGAACCTGATTATATTTACGAGTTCGGAACACAGTGGCAAAAGACAGGTGGACCTAGATATGTGCCGGAATCTATTACCATATTAGGCAATAAAAAGGCTTTAGGTGAATACAAATATATTGATGTTCAAAAAGCAATAAAGTTACCTGAACCTGATAAGTTTAATACTTTAGTAAACAATAAGATATTAGACTTTGATTATAGCTGGCATCCAGACGATACAGAACCGCCATATATCTATCAGTTCGGTAATGATCAATATCATGCTGAGATAATGCCTACTATAGAGTATCATGTGCCAACTGCTACTACAATCAAATATGTAGAAGATGTAGTTGCTAAATTAGGACCTAGTTTAGATAACTGGTACATACCAGATAATGTAGATGTAGAGCATTTTGATTTCAGCTGGTTACCTAATCCAAAAGATCCTCCCTATATCTATCAGTTCGGCACTCAGTGGCAGAAGACAGGCGGACCTAGATATGTAGTCCCCGGCGCTAGTGAATACAAGTATATAGATACTATAGTTGTAAAAGCACTTCCTACTAAAAAGAACTGGCATATACCTGATAACGTGGATGTTACTGATTTTGATTTTAGCTGGCATCCGGATCCATTAAGTCCTCCCTACATATATCATTTCGGCACTCAGTGGCAAGAGACCGGCGGACCTGTATATAAAGTAGAAGGCGCTACGCAAGTAAAATATGTAAGCGATACAAAAGTCAAAGCACTTCCTACTAAAAAGAATTGGAAGATTCCTAAAGAGATTGATATATCTGAGTTTGACTTTAGCTGGCATCCTAGCGCGTTAGATGATGATCCATATATCTATCAGTTTGGCACTCAGTGGCAGAAGACAGGTGGCCCTAGATATGTTGTTCCGGGAGCTAAAAAGAATAGTCCTGTAAAGTACGTCACAGATCAACGTGTAAAAAAGCTACCTAACAAGAAAAAATTTACTACACTATATGGTTATAAGATAGAAAACTTTGACTATAGCTGGCATCCAGATGATACCGACGAACCGTATATCTATGTGTTCGGTAATAACTGGTGGGGAGCAGAAACAATGCCCACTATAGAATATCGTATAGACGGTGCAACTAAACGCAAATATATCAATGAAGTTGTCGCAAAACTAGGACAAGACAAAACGTTCTGGTTATTACCGGATAATATAGATGCAGAGGGCTTTGACTTTAGCTGGAAACCTAATCCTTTTGAACCTGCATATATCTATAAGTTCGGTACGCAATGGCAGAAGACAGGCGGTCCTGAATACTGGACTCCGGATGCGAATGATGTCAAATACATGGACTTTCAAAAAGTCAAAGCGTTGAGCAATAAAAAAGATAAGCGTTGGCAAGTACCTGAAAATATAGACATCAGTGATTTTGATTTTAGCTGGCACCCAGACGAAACTTCGCCTAAATATATTTACCAGTTCGGTACTCAATGGGCAATGACTGGCGGACCTCGCTATGTGGTAGAGGGTGCTACGGAAATCAAGTATATGGATGATCCTATAGCTAGGGCACTACCTAATAGAGAAAACTGGGTAGTACCAGCAGACGTAGATGCAGAAAGTTTTGATTATAGCTGGCATCCATATATAGAAGATAAACCCTATATCTATGTGTTCGGTACACAGCATCAAAAGACCGGCGGACCTAAATACATGACGCCCGGGGTAGACGGAACTAGTGCCACCAAGTACATTGACCGTAGAGTTTTACAAGCTAAACGTTTACCAAACAAAAAACGTTTTAGTATACTATTCGATTGTAAGATAAAGGACTTTGATTTTAGCTGGCATCCTGATGATCGTGATGATCCATACATATATCATTTCGGAAGCAATCATTATCCACCTGAAGTGATGCCTGCTATAGAATATAGAGTGGCTGGTGCTAAGAGCATAAAGTATGTACATGATAGACATGCAGTGTTAGATGTTGACATGACCAACTGGGTGATACCAGACAACATTAAAGTACCTGATGATTTTGATTTTAGTTGGAGACCTAACCCACGAGATCCGGAATATATTTATGAGTTTGGTACACAGTGGCAAAAGACTGGTGGGCCAAGATATGTAGTTGAAGGTGCTACAGAAATCAAGTATATAGAAAACAAAAATGCTTTAGCATTACCTACTACAGAATGCTGGGAGATAGTAGACGGGATAAAGATTAAAGATTTTGACTTCAGCTGGCATCCTGACAGGACTGAAGAACCATATATCTATGTCTTTGGTAATAATCTATATCCAGGCGAGATAATGCCTACGGTTAGATACATAGTACCAGGTGCTACTCAGGTAAAATATATAGCAGATGTGCTAGCTACACTAGCACCGAACAAAGACAACTGGCTTATACCAGATGATATAGAGTTGGGTGATTTTGATTTTAGATGGATGCCTAATCCATTAGACCCTCCTTATATATATGAGTTCGGCACACAATGGCAGAAGACAGGCGGACCTAGATATATTGTAAAGAAAGCTACTGATACAAAATATGTAGATAGTGCTAAAGTTAAAAGACTGCCTAATAGGACATATCACTGGGTGATTGAAGGTAATAATAAGATAAAAGACTTTGATTATAGCTGGCACCCTGACAGCAGCGAAGAACCATATATCTATGTCTTTGGTAATAATCTATATCCAGGCGAGATAATGCCTACTATAAAATATATCGTGCCGGGTGCTTCACAGGTAAAATATGTTAGCGATATAATAGCTACATTAGCACCTAACAAGTCTAACTGGAATATTCCAGAAGATGTAGATGTCACAGGTTTCGATTTTGCCTGGGTACCTAATCCAATGGATCCGCCCTATATATATGAGTTCGGAACACAATGGCAGAAGACAGGTGGTCCAAGATATATTGTTCCCGGAGCGCAAGAAGTCAAGTACATAGATACTCAAAAAGTTAAAAGATTACCTAGAAAAAGTGAATGCTGGGTAGTAGAAGATGGAATAAAGATAAAAGATTTCGACTACAGCTGGCATCCTGACAGCACAGATGATCCATTCATATATGTATTTGGCAATACGTTGCATCCTGCTGAAGTGATGCCTACGATAAAATATGTGGTACCTAATGCTACGGCTATAAAGTACGTACATGACATAAAAGTTACTTTAGGCATCAACATGAATAACTGGATCATATCACCCCATGTCGATACAAAAGATTTTGACTTCAGCTGGCTTCCCGATCCAACGAGTCCTCCTTATATATATGAGTTCGGCACACAATGGCAGAAGACAGGCGGACCTAGATATATTGTCAAGAATGCCAAAGAGATAAAATATGTAGAGGGAGCTAAAGCGAAGGCTCTGCCTAATATAAACGAACACTGGCAAGAAGTAGACAATATTTCTGTAGCGAGTTTTGATTATAGCTGGCATCCAGACAGCACAGAAGAACCTTATATCTATGTGTTTGGTAATGAGTTATATGGCCCAGAAAAAATGCCCACATTAAAATATGTGGTTCCCAGAGCCAGCCAAATAAAATACATAGAAGAGCCTAAAGCTAAACTAAAACCCAGCAAGAAGCACTGGAACTTATTATTAGATGTCAAGCTAGTAGATTTTGATTATAGCTGGGTACCTGATCCCAATGACCCAGCCTATATCTATGTGTTCGGGAATCAATGGAATACTGCTGAGAAAGAACCTACTATAGAGTATAGAGTTCCCGGCGCTACAGAGAAAAAATATATCAAGGATATCGTAGCAAACATTGCTCCTAGCATGAAAGGATGGAATATTCTATATCCTATAGATGAGACTAAGTTTGACTTTAGCTGGCGTCCCGATCCTAACGACCCAGCCTATATCTATATCTTCGGTAATCAATGGAACAAAGCTGAAGTTGAGCAGACTGTAAAATATACTATAAGCGGCGCTACAGATAAAAAGTTTATAAACGACATAGTTCCTATAGCATTACCTGATATGTCACGCTGGGTGATACCAGAAAACATTAACGTAGATAACTTTGATTTTAGCTGGAGACCTAATCCTGGATCACCACCATATATCTATCAGTTCGGTACTATATCTAACGATGAAGATGGACCGAGATATGAACATCCTGATCATAAGGGTGAGATAGTAAAGTTAAAAAGAGTAGAAAAAGAACGAGTGCAAGAGCAACTTGCTAACAAGTACTATATTACAACTACATTAGAAGATTTAGCTAATGAGCATACTGACGAGTTGTTCTGGGCACTAAACCCTGATATTGATTATACAGAGTTTGATTTTAACTGGCGCCCAAGCATCGAACAAGCAAGATATGTTCATGCTTTCGGTAGCGCAGATAATATCAATACGCAGACATACTTTGTCAATGGACCTCAATGGGCTAGGGGGAACAGAGACTTAAACTATGTTGAGGATAAAGACGCTAAACTTAAAGTCATCGTAGATATGTTCTTTGTAGATAAAGGCAATACTGAATCTAACGATAGATTCAATAAACTCAAAGCCAGATATGGAGACAAGATACAAAAGACAAGATATTTAAATAGCTGGGTAGATACTATCAATCGTTGTATTAACCGTGCTAGCACTAATCTGTGCTGGATATTAAACAGTGAGTTAGATTATACAAACTTTAACTTTGACTATTATCCTAATCCATGGCAAGCAAAGATGGTGCATGTGTTCGGTACACAATGGAGTCATTGGGGTACAACATTCATGGTCAATCGTGAGTCTTTCCCTACAGATACCAAGTGGATCAAGATCATTGAACATCTAAGTAACTTAAACTTTGTAAAAGACAGAAAGGCTAAAGCTACCAACAATCTTTATGATATTATACTCATAGATCATGGAAATCGTGAGACAATAAGCGTTAAGAAAATGCTTGAAGGAAAAGCTAATGGTAAGACAGTAAACGTAGTACCTTATAAAGATAGCTATTTTGATACATTAAAAACACTAGTCAAAGGAATGAATCCTAAAAAGGAACATTATATATGGATATGCAGTAGCATATGCAACTATAATAGTTTTGACTTTAGTTATATATGTGATCCATTTGCAAAAGACAATCTACATGTATTTGCCACCGGTAGACAAAAATTCGGTGATACTTTCTTAATAGATGTAAACAAAACATTAGAGATAATAGACAGTATAGATACACTACAAGCGTATCATAAAGTCAACTATTCTAATCAGTTTAATGTCCACAGACTTCCTGCCCCTGTGATATACACAGAAGATGACACACATATGTCAAGCATAAAAGAAGATTTTGAATTTCCATATGCTATCTTTATGACAGAAGAAGTTGAAGCTGCTGATACTGAACCTATGAGTTTATGGACAGAAGAAACTAAGAATATCATGATCACTAGCACAGGTGGTACACGCATCATTGTTCCTAGAGAAGCTAAAGATTATGTAAAAGATCAACTATACGATTACCCATATATAAAGACAGCAAGCAAGTTAGCAGGTAGTAAGCCGCTCGACATCGTATTTCTGAGCAACGGTGAAAAATGTGCGGAAGAAAACTATGAACACTTGCTTTCTGTCACTAAAGGATTAAAGAACCGCATAACAAGAATAGATGGGATTGATGGTCGTGTAGCCGCGTATCACGCTGCAGTCACTGCCAGCAATACACCTTGGGCATTTACTGTATTTGCTAAACTTAAAGTGAACCCTAAGTTTGACTGGGGATGGCAGCCAGATCGATTGCAGATTCCCAAGCATTACATATTCCATGCTAAGAATCCAATTAATGGATTGGAATATGGTCACCAAGGTATGATCGCATATAATAAGAAGTTGACCCTTGCTAATACAGGTCTAGGATTAGATTTCACCCTTGATGATCCTCATGAGACAGTAGCAATATTATCTGGTATAGCAACATTTAATACTGATGCATATAGCACTTGGCGTACGGCCTTTAGAGAAGTGATCAAACTCAAGAGCGACTATGAAGATATAAGTCAAAAACGACTAGAGGTTTGGTCGAACAAGGCAGAAGGAAAATATGCTGAAAGTTGTTTGCAGGGCGCTAATGATGCTGTTGAATATTATGATAGCGTAAGCGGTGACATCGATAAGCTTAAACTTTCATACGAATGGGCATGGTTACAGAAATATTATAGAAAGAAGTACAAATGATATTACCGTGGTTGAAAACAGAGTATGCGGGACAAACGCTCGATTACATAGGGACAGATGATCCAGAAAATCCCTACACTATCAAGACCTTCAACTTTGACATGAAACCATTTTTTGAATATCCTTATGAAGTAAAATATAACTTTAACAGCAGAGGCTTTCGTGATGAAGAATGGCCTGATGATGATAAGTTACGTGATGTTGTATGGTGTCTGGGGGACAGCAGCGGCATGGGAGCAGGAATACCTTATCATGATAGCTGGTATAAAGTGTTAGAAAGAGAAACAGGTGTAAGAACTATTAATATCGCAACTCCAGGAAATGGTTATGATGAAAACGTTGATATTGCATTAAGGTTGATGAAAGAACTTCGACCTAAAACCCTAATCATATCCTGGACTTGGATACACAGAAACAGCGGACACGAAGAGCGTAGACGCAAAGCAGGTATACATAATCTAGGCGCTCAAGCATTGACTGTGTTTAAAAAAATGTTTGTGAGAATAGATATGAATAGTCCTGACATGCAAGACGTAAAGTATTGCCTTGATAAAATCAAGTTGCTTGAAGCAAGCAAAGGTGACACCCAACTCATACATGTCTTTTTAGATCCATTTAGCTTGCGTCATGAGTTATATACGTTGTATATTAAGAAAGTCACTAAGTTGCCGATCATCTATACTATGTTTAAACTACGGGATGTAGGCAGGGATCAATATTTTCATTACGGCATAGCATCGCACAGAGAGATTGCTGACGGACTACTTAAACTATTCTATGAAAAAAATATTAATATTGGGAGATAGTTTTGCTGCTGACTGGTCGGTGAAATACGATGACTACAAAGGCTGGCCTAATCTGTTACAAGAAAAGTATGATGTTACTAATGTAGCCCAGGCTGGGGTAGGCGAATATAAGATTTATAAACAGATTATGTCTATTGACTTGTCAAAGTACGATACGATAATCATAAGTCATACTAGCCCATATAGGGTACACACTAGAAATCATCCTATACATGTATATGATAAACTTCATAAAAATGCTGATATGATATACAACGATATACGTTATCATAGATTTAGATTACGTAATATACTTAATAGGGCACTAAAGGCTGCCTACGATTTTTTTACGTATCATTTTGATGATGAGTATTTCAACACTACGTATTGGTTATATAGAAAAGAGATTGATATCAAACTTAAAAAGAAACATGTTATAGTTATAGACAACTTCCATAAGAAATCTTCTTCTTTAAACTTTTTATATATGGCTCCACAGCATTCTGGGAAAATTAATCATTTCAGCGAGACAGGAAATCGTATAATATATGACAAGTTAGTACAAGAAATAGAGAGATATAAATAACAACATGGCAGTGGTACACAAACACTTAATCATTCGCGCAGAAGTTGGACGTCCTATTACAGACGAAAACGTTGCTATTGAATGGATGAATAAACTTGTAGATAAGATCGGCATGAAAGTCATGATGGGCCCATTCGCCAAATATCTCAACGTAGAAGGCAATCGCGGTCTTACTGCTGTAGCCATTATTGAGACAAGTCATATCGCATTACATATCTGGGATGAAGATAAGCCTGCATTGGTACAACTAGACGTTTACACTTGCGGATATCTTGACCCTTATGATGTAGTGGAAGCACTACGTGACTTCCATCCAGTCAAGATTGAGATGAAATATCTTGATCGTGAAAACAAACTTATTGAACTACCTCTTGAGTAAAAGTATAAATAATCTCACAGCCGCACGACCTTCTGGAGTAGTGTTTGTCGCATAGCGATGGCTTAGTTTGAGGATCAACGCACAGTGCAGGTGCTGAGATAAACCAGAAAAAGGCTTCGGTCAGTACTGTGGGAAGTGCAGATCGACAAGACTAGGACAAGGTTCGAATCCAAGCCGAAGCAATCTTATAAATATGTTTGTATGATAGGATCTATAACTCATGATAATCACTTGATTACTTTCGGCAGAGCGCAACTTATAAAACAAAATGCCTCTAAGTATAATAAGTTCGTAGTATACGGATCAACAGAATGGGATGTTTATAACGCGGCAGGGTTTCCAATAATGGTAGAAACTGCAAACTCGCAAAATAAAAAGCTCATAGCTATTACGGGAGCAAACAAGTTTTTATCAACTGTGCCATATGAAAATGAAGTAACCTATGAATATAATCCAACTACTTTTTTAACCGTAGTTTACTGTAGGTTTTATCAAAATATGTTGCGCATGACTAACTATGTACGTTTATATAATAATAAAAACTTTAATCATACATTTATAAGTTTAAATAGTAGGACTAGAGCAGCACGCCAAGAAATGATCGATTTAGTTTATAAATATGATCTTTTTGAAAAAAATATTATTTCGTGGAATAATCAACTATTAAAATTGCCTGAAATTAATCCTTATTCTTTTAAATACTGGATACCTAAAAAGTTGGCAATTGATGGAGAGGATGCATCTGGTGTTGCCAACCACTCGGGATTAGATTTACCTAAACAGTATTTTGATTGCTTTGCGCAGCTAGTTAGTGAAACTACAGACCAATCTATATTTTTAACTGAGAAAACTGCTGTCCCTTTATTTTTAAAAAAACCTTTTTTAGTAGCGACCGCGCCGGGATTCCATAAGTTTTTGACTGATTTAGGGTTTTTATTATATGATGAAATTTTTGACTATAGTTTTGATATCATACAAAATAGAACAGAAAGATTTACCGAACTATTAAAAAATTTCATAAAGCTTAATAAATTGACTCCCGGTGATTATACAGATTTATACGAAATAATATCAAAAAAACTAGAGTTTAATAGATTGAGGGCTATAGAAATAGGTAAGAATTTTTTATTTTATAGCCCTACAATGAAAGAAACTATAGATAAGCAACTCAATACTTTTAGTTTAATAGGAGATAGTTTTTATCATACTCTATTACTCTATGTATATCCTAAAGCTAACCATAACTTTTATAAGCTTCACAAGCTGTATAAATAATAACATGACATATTCGGATACACTGTTAAAAGTTTGTGTAGCAGCAGTAGGTGCTTATATCGCTAGTCATCTGATCTATAGACTAGCACTAGAGGCATGGTGTGTAGCATATGGAATTTTTTATGCGTAGAGGTTGATATGACTGTAGGAAGTGAGGGGAAAGATGTTCTGGACGCGGGTGCGAATCCCGCCATCTCCACCAATACACTTGATTATATGCCACGTAATCTGTTTTATACAGAACGTGAATGGAGTAGAAGCGTAGGTTGGGGCGCAGTTCCAAAAGAACGTACATTGGGGATGAATAGTTTCGACAGGGCAAGTAGTAGCCAAGCAGACAGTCCGAAAGATGACTGACGTAATCAGCATAAATCAAAGTAACCGCAAATGATGAAACATTTGCTCTAGCAGCCTAAGGGCACACTAGATGGGGGTGACACCCTTATTAAATAATAGTCAGGGTAGGGACTTATGTCCCTGCCTTTTTATCAACTAAATACACATATGGATATCAACGAACTAGAAAGTTTTAAGCTCAGTGATGCTGTCAAGTTTCATAACGAGCTTAATCCTAAAATATTTTCTGATTATAAGATGGATCCTGAAGTCCGTGAGCAACTCATGCTTATCGCAAAGGACTTTATAACATATCTAGGAATAGGATTACCTAAAATCGAAGATATCACTATATCTGGAAGCAACGCAGCATATAGTTATACAGACAAAAGCGATCTTGATTTACATATATTAGTTGATATGACACAACTTTCAAATGATGAAGTCTATAGAGAGTTATTTGATGCTAAGAAAAAACTCTATAATGATGAACATGAAATAACAGTAAGGGGTATTCCTGTAGAACTTTATGTACAAGACTCAAATCAAAAACATTTTAGTTTAGGAGAATATAGCGTATTAAAAAATGACTGGATAAAAATGCCTACTAAACGTAGAGCAAACTTTGATCAGATAGCTACTAGGCTCAAGTACGAAAAACTTAGTGATTTGATTGACACAGCTTTACAGACACAAGATCAAGATAGATTGGATAAAGTCTTAGATGTCATAAAAAGATATAGGCAAGCAGGATTGAGTCATGGCGGAGAGTTTAGCCCAGAAAACTTAGCCTACAAAGCAGCAAGAAGCCAAGGCGCTATCAAAGCGTTATATGATTTGAAAAATAAACTGCATAGCGAAAAGTTAAGCATCGATGAAATATTAGATAAGGATAGTGCTGCTAAAAACATATATTGGAGTAAAGAGGATGTTGAGTTAGACTTTTACAATGATAAAAAGTATACTGTTCATACTGCAGCCACACAAGATAAAAATAAGAATATACTAAAATACAACTTTTATAATTTTCCAAACTATGATTTGACTGCAATAGAATTTAGTAGAGCGGTTGGTCGCGGGGAAGATGATTTCGATATCGATAATGCAGGAGATCAATATACTGTATTTGCTACACTATTAGAAACAATCAAACAATATCTAAGCGACGAACGACCTGAGTATATATTGTTTGGAGCGAAAGAACCTGGCCGCGTAAAACTATATCAAACTTTCGTGGATCGTTTTGCTAGTAAGTTTGGATACAAGCAAGTTAGTGCTAATAGTATTCCTAAACCTGTTACGTCAGTAATACTAAGTTCAGATGATACACCGTTTTTACTACAGAAAACAGGAACTGTAAAAGAAGCAAGCGGTTATATACCAAGTGCTAAAGAAAAGAATGATCCAAGATTTAAGACAGCATTGACCGTAGATGTAACTCCGAACAGCATAAAGAAAAATGCAAAAGCTTTTGGCTGGAAGATAAGCAGAGCGGGCAAACCTCCATTATTAAGGAAATAGTATGAAACAAGCAACAAAAATATTGATCATGGGATTACCGGGTGCAGGCAAGACTTATTTTGCCGAGCAACTAAAGAAAGAACTTGAGTCAATAATCGGGGTAACAGCCGATTGGTTAAATGCTGACCGTATAAGAAAGATGGCAAATGATTGGGATTTCAGTCATGATGGAAGATTGCGTCAAGCTACTAGAATGCAAGATATAGCAGCAGCAAGTCTTGCGGATTTTGTCATGGCAGACTTCGTATGTCCCTTGCCTGAGATGAGAAATCTATATAAACCTGATTGGATAATATGGATGGATACTATAGATCGCGGTAGGTTTGAAGATACTAATAGAGTATTCACTCCACCGGAGTTTTATGATTTCCGTATCACTGAACAAAATGCCGAAGTATGGGCAAGCTTTGTAGCAGATCATATCATAAAGAATAAACGTAGACCTGTATTCGATTGGCAAAAAGAAACAGTACAAATGTTGGGTCGCTGGCAACCCTGGCATGCAGGACATCGTGCATTGTTTGAACGCGCATTAGCAAAAACGGGTCAAGTGTGTATAATGATACGTGACTGCCAAGGTTGGAATGGGTCAAACCCATTTGCAATCGATCAAGTTGTATATTATATTAAACGCGATCTTGATCCTAAGTATCAGGGGCAATACGAAATCATAGTCGTTCCAAATATTACAAACATCACTTATGGACGTGATGTAGGTTATAAGATTGAGCAAGAAACATTTGATCAATCTATTGAAAATATATCAGCAACCAAAATAAGGAAAGAACTAGGATTAGGATGATGATGCAGTTTACAACAGCACTAGAAGCTGAAAAAGTTATGTATAGGTTAAAATCTGAGTTAAAGACTATAACCTATAATAAAGATTTGCGCAAACTGGTATCTAACTGCGAAAAACTATTGAACATTTTGGGAAGTGCTGAAGTACGGGCTCGTCAGCTTCAAAAACCCTATCTAGCAAATAAAGCTAGAGAGGACCTAGCCCAGGCAGTCGACTACCTAGAAAAAGTAATCATTGTAGCTAAGTTAACTGAATAAAAATCTATTTAAAATCAATAACTTACGATTCCGTAAAAAAGGCTTGACTTTGGGTCTGATTGGTGTTACCATATATCTATAGTTGATTCACGGAGACATTTATGTTCCAGAAAGAAAAGTTGATTACTCTTAAGTTTTATGGCGACCCTGGTCATGGTTGGGTCGCAGTCAAGCGAAAGATGCTGACTGATTTGGGTATCGCAGATAAGATTACCAACTACAGTTATCAGAAGGGTCAGACGGTGTACCTCGAGGAAGATATGGACCTCGGTACTCTCTTGACGGCGCTTGGTAACCGCGTGATTGGTGTGCATCTTGAACAGAAGCATACCAATCGTTATAGCCCAATTCGTTCGTATGAGCGATATCGGGCTTGACAACAGGTGTGAATAAGTATAGGCTAACTATACATTGATTGATAGGAGACTCTCATGGCTATTTCTGATAATTTGACTGTAACTAGCGTTCAGGCGCGTAAGGCGATACTGAAGGCATTCAAGGCTAAGCGCCCGGTGTTTCTCTGGGGCCCTCCCGGCATCGGCAAGTCTGAGGTAGTGTTTGACATTACTCAGGAACTTGGCGGTCATATGATTGACTTGCGTATGGCACAAATGGAACCTACTGACTTGCGTGGTATCCCTTATTACAATAAGGATATCGGTAAGATGGACTGGGCTCCCCCAATTGATCTGCCCGATGCTGAATTGGCAAGTCAGTACCCGATCATCGTATTGTTTCTTGATGAAATGAACAGTGCGGCTCCTGCTGTGCAGGCAGCAGGCTATCAGTTGGTACTAAATCGTGCTGTAGGCAAATACAAGTTGCCCGATAATGTTGTCATCGTCGCTGCGGGCAACCGTGAAAGTGACAAGGGTGTGACTTATCGTATGCCCATGCCCCTCGCTAATCGTTTCTTGCATATTGAAATGCGAGCCGATTTTGCGAGTTGGCAGAACTGGGCTGTGAACAACGGCATTCATACTGATGTTGTTGGTTACTTGTCGTTCGCTAAGAATGATTTGTATGACTTTGATAGCAAGAGTGCTAGCCGCGCATTCGCTACCCCGCGTAGTTGGACGTTCGTATCACAGTTGCTTGAAGATGAGGCAGATACCGATAACGATACACTGTTCAATCTTGTAGCAGGCAGTGTTGGCGAGGGTCTTGCAGTCAAGTTTATGGCTCACCGTAAAGTGAGTAGCAAGATGCCTAACCCAACTGATATCTTGTCGGGCAAGGTCAAGGAACTCAATGTCAAGGAAATCTCGGCAATGTATTCACTGACTACTTCAATGTGTTACGAACTCCGTGACGCTATTGAAAACAAGGTCGATATGAAGAAGTTCCATACTATGGCTGATAACTTCTTTAGTTATATGATGAACAACTTTGAGACTGAACTGGTCGTCATGGGTGCTAAGGTCGCACTCAAGACTTTCAAGTTGCCCATCGAACCCAGTCAGTTGAAGAACTTTGATGAGTTTCACAAGAAGTACGGCAAGTACATCGTCGAGGCTGGTAATTAAGTAAAATAAAAATCCTACTCGGTGATTCGCTAAGTAATGTGAGAGTCCTTAGCGATCACCGGGTAGGTACCTTTATATGGAAAAACAAATAGTTAAATGGATCAAAGACTACGCTAAGAAAAATAAAATAAAAGCGTTAGTAGTAGGAGTAAGCGGTGGTATTGATAGTGCTGTAGTTAGCACACTCTGTTCCAAAACAGCATTACCCACATTTGTACTTTCCATGCCCGTCAGGCAAAATAAAAAACTTCATAGTCTGTCATTACAACATTGTAAATGGTTAACCGATAACTTCAATAACGTCACGCACCTTAATATAGATTTGACTTGTGCGTTCAAAGCATTTGAAAAGAAGTTAACTGAATCTAATGCAACAAGTTTACTTGGATTCGCTAATAGCCGTAGTAGATTACGTATGATGACACTATATCAAGTTGCACAAAGCAATAACGGTATAGTAGTTGGTACAGGTAACAAGGTAGAAGATTTTGGTGTAGGTTTCTTTACTAAGTATGGTGATGGTGGTGTAGATATTAGCCCTATCGGTGACTTAATGAAATCCGAAGTTTGGGAACTAGGTAAGCGATTGGGCGTATCAGAAGATATCATTAGTGCACCTCCCACAGATGGATTATGGGATGACGGACGCAATGACGAGGACCAACTTGGTATGAGTTATGGTGATCTTGAGGTAGCGATGGTTCAAGACGAATTGGGTTATCCCGTACAAAATCCTCAAGACTTAAAAAATCTTAAAAAGTACAGGAAAATACGTGCTAGAAATCTGCATAAGATGGTTCCTATACCCGTTTTTAAGAAATCTCAATAGTATCAACAACTTACATGACCATAAAGTTGTTGACTCTACCCGTGAAATTCTGTATAATATATACATATGAATGACAGGAGTATCAGCATGAGTGACGTTATCCCCGGCACTAAGGGCCGTAAAAAGTCTAAGCGTAATAAAAAGTTTGATAATCTTATCGGGCCTACAGACCCCAAGATCGACGCCGTTGCTCGGGAACTGTTGGTTCATTCCCGTGTAGAACTTATGCTTAAGCATAGTTTCTTTGGTAATCTGGCATGTCGTTTGAAACTCATCAACGCCGATGATTGGTGTGCTACTGCTGCTACTGACGGGCGTAACTTTTATTATAACTCTAAATTTATAACCCTACTTAAAAAGAAAGAAGTAGTGTTTCTAGTAGCCCACGAAGTATTGCATGTTGTCTATGATCATATGGGTCGTCGTGGTGAGCGTGACCCTCAAATCTTTAATATAGCAAATGACTATGCTGTAAACGCTGACCTCAAGCGTCACAAGATCGGTGAGTTTATCAAGTCAGTACCGGCATTGTACGAACAGAAGTATGATGGCAAGGCGAGTGAAGAAATCTATGACGACCTTATTAAAAATGCAGAAAAGGTTGACATGGACCAACTTATCGAACAACTTCTTGATGAACACATGGACGATGAAGAAGGCGAAGGTGGTGGTGATGGCGAAGAAGGCGACGGCAACAAAAAGGGCAAGCGTCCTAAGATGACTGCTGAAGAGCGTGAGGCTCTTAAGCAGGAAATCAAGCAGGCTATTATTAATGCTGCTAATGGTGCTGAGGCAGGTAGTCTTCCGCTCGGTGTAGAACGTCTTATCAAAGATGTCACTAACCCTGTCATGCCCTGGCGTGA
>Ga0172366_10000336_pt1 | contig 32848 bp, 29 predicted proteins | sample LakKivSesite69cm_FD_114533 | JGI IMG/M metagenome (GOLD analysis project Ga0172366, IMG submission 114533) | Sediment microbial communities from Lake Kivu, Rwanda - Sediment site 69cm | ecosystem: Environmental > Aquatic > Freshwater > Lake > Sediment | place: Rwanda: Western Province, Lake...
ACATCTGGCCCCGGCGGCCGATGATGATCCCCTTCTGGGAATCCCGCTCGACGAAGACAGTGGCCGCCACGTAGAACACGCCGTTCTCCCGTTCCTTAAACTCCTCGACCACAGCAGCGACGGCGTGGGGCACCTCCTGGCGGGCATGGCGCAACACCTGCTCGCGGATCAACTCGGCGGCAATCTCGCGCTCGGTCTGGTCGGTGACCTGGCCGCCCGGGTAATAGCGCGGCCCCTCCGGCAGCGCGCCGACGATCAGCGCCAGCAGTTTGTCCAGGTTCACGCCTTCGGTAGCGATCGTCATCATCCACTCGCGGTAGCCGGGCGCCAGTTCCCAGTACGCCTCGGTGTGCGGCTTGACCTTGTCCGCCGGCAAGAGGTCCATCTTGTTGAGCACCAGCATGACCGGGGACTGGGTGTGCTGGCAGATCAGCCCGGCGATCATCTGATCCTCGCCGGTGGGCGGCACCGAGACGTCCACCAGAAAGAGCACGACGTCTGCGTCGGGGATGGCGCGCGTGGCCGTGGCGACCATGGCCTGGCCCAGCTTGTGGCGCGGCTGGTGAAGGCCGGGCGTGTCTATGAAGATGACCTGTGCATCTTCACGGGTGAGGATGCCCAGGATGCGGGAGCGGGTGGTCTGCGGCTTGGGCGAGACGATGGCCACCTTCTGCCCTACGAGGTGGTTCACGAGTGTAGACTTGCCGACGTTGGGCCGCCCGATGACCGCGACGAAGCCGGAGCGGTGGCCGGGCGGCGTCTCGTCGAGCGTGTAGGTTTCAGGTTCAGTCATGGCACTCCTGTGTGGGAGCCAGTGCCGGTCACGGTTCACCCTCCACTGGCGGCCTCAGCCCCACCCCGCGTTTTTCCAGTATCTCCTCAATCCACATCATCAGCGGCAGGCCGCCGATGAGGATGATCAGTTCGCTGGCAGCGACCGCGCCAGCCAGGAGCCAGAAACCGCCCATGCCAAAGGCCCACAGCATGAGTCCGACTGCCAATCCTGTCGTCAGGGCGTAGATGACCATCGCCGCCGCGGGCCACCGCCCGCGCAACACGAAGCGATACAGCGCCCAGGCCAGCAGCCCGCCGGCCATGTCGGTGAAAGGCATCCATATCAGCTCCCACGGCCCGGTAAAGGGGCTGATCAGGTTGGCGAAGAAGGTGCCGATGCCAATGCCCAGCACCAGCCAGGGGTCGAACAGCACGAGTACTTTGAGCACCTCGCTGACGCGGAACTGGAGTGGCCCGTAGCCGATGGGCGCGATGCCCCAGGTCAGGACAGCGTAGAGCGCAGCGATGATAGCGACCCGCGCCACGCGACGGGTGGTGAAGTGGGTCCAGGTGGGATGGGTTGGATTGGTGGACGAGCCTCTTCTTACATCCTGCATCCTGCTTCTTGCTTCCTGTTACTTTTCTTTTTCCCGCTGGTGCGCCTCGACGAGCTGCTGCGCCAGGTGCGCCGGCACTTCCTCGTAATGGTCCAGCTTCATCGAGAAGAGGCCCCGGCCTTGCGTCAGGCTGCGCAGGTCGGTGGCGTAGCGCTGCATCTCGGCCAGTGGGGCCAGCGCGGTGATGATGCTCTTGCCGGCGCTCTGGCCCATGCCCTGCACGCGCGCCCGTTTCGTGTTCAGGTCGCCGATGATGTCGCCGGTATACTCCTCCGGCACGGTGATGGTGACCTCGTAAATCGGCTCCAGCAGAACCGGCCCGGCCCCCAGCATGACCTTCTTGAATACCTCGCGGCCGGCCACCTGGAAGGCGATGTCCTTAGAGTCCACCGGGTGCTCCTTGCCATCGTAGACCACCGCCCGGACGTCCACGACCGGGTAGCCGGCGAGTGGGCCATCGTCTATCACCTGCTTGATGCCCTTGTCAATCGAGCTTTCGTAGGAGCGCGAGATCGCGCCGCCAAAGACGTCCCACACGTACTCGTAGCCGGTGTCGCGGGGCAGCGGCTCCAGCCGCATGTGCACTTCGGCGAACTGGCCCGCGCCGCCGGTCTGCTTTTTGTGCCGGTACTGGTCGGCGTAGGTGCGGGTGATCGTTTCCCGATAGGGTACCTTGGGGGTCGTCGTCTCGACTCCCACGCCGAAGCGGTTCTGCATGCGGCGCACGGCGATGTCCACGTGGGCCTCCCCCATCCCCTCCAGGATCGTCTGCCGCGTGCTCGGTTCCTGGTGCCAGCGCAGCGTGGGGTCTTCCTCGCAGATGCGGGTCAACGTGGGCCCCAGCTTGGCCTGGTCGGCCTTGCTCGTCGGATTGACGGCCACGGCGAAGAGCGGGGATGGGAAGACCGGCCCCGGCAGGTGCACGACGTGGCCCTTGTCGCACAGCGTATCGCCAGTGAGCGCGTGCGCCAATTTGGCCACCGCGCCGATGTCACCCGCGCGCAGGTGCGGCGCCGGGATCTGCTCTTTGCCGCGCATGACGTACAGTTGGCCCAGTCGCTCCTCTGCCTGGGCGCGCGCGTTGTAGACGCGGCTGTCCGATTGCATCATGCCGCCGTAGACGCGGAAGTGGGTCAGCTTGCCCACGTAGGGGTCGGCCGTCGTCTTGAAGACCAACGCCGCCAGTGGAGCCAGCTCGTTAGGTTCAAGCTGCTCTTCGCCCGCCGGCCCCTGTGCCGCAACCGCTCCCCGATCGGCCGGGGAAGGGGCGTAGGCGACGAGTGCATCCAACAGCGGCCGCGCACCCAGGTTCGCCGTCGCCGCCGTCACCAGCACCGGGACAGCGGCCCGGTCGAGGACAGCCGCGCGCAGGCCGCGCTGGATCTCCTCGCCGGTCAGCTCTTCCCCCTCCAGGTATTTCATGATCAGTTCGTCGTCGGCCTCGGCAGCGGCCTCGATCAATAGAACGCGCGCTTCCTCCACCTGGCCGGCCAGGTCGGCCGGGATGTCTGCCGCCTTGCCCTCAGGCCCCAGCAACGCCTGCATCTTCAGCAGGTCCGCCACGCCCGCGAACCTGGCCTCGGTACCGATGGGCAGTTGGACGGGGACAAAATTCTGGCCGAAGGCCTCCTGCAGCGCCTTCAGTGTGCGGTCCAGGTTGGCATTCTCCCGGTTTATCTTGTTAACGACGACGATGCGGGGCAACTTTTGTTCCTCAGCGTAATTCCAGGCCAACTCTGTCCCCACTTCGACACCGGACACGGCGTCCACCAGGATCAGCGCCAGGTCGGCGACGCGGACTCCGCTCTTGACCTCGCCGACAAAGTCGGTATAGCCGGGGGTATCCAACAGGTTAATTTTGCAGCCCCCCCATTCGACGGGGATGACGGCCAGGCTGAGCGAGATGTGACGGCGAATCTCCTCCTCGTCAAAGTCGCTGATGGTAGTGCCATCTTCGACCATCCCCATCCGGTTGGTCGCGCCGCTGGTGAACAGCATCGCCTCGGCTAACGAAGTCTTGCCCGCGTTTCCGTGCCCAAGCAGGACGACATTACGCAGTTGTCCTGTCGCGTAATCTTTCATGAAATCACAAACCTCCTTGCATAGTCTTTCGATTGTCTCGAACGGTTCCGATGATGTCAGATTGTGATCAGGCCATGGTCCATCAACCAAACGTTGATATTCTAAATGAGAATGGCTTAACTGTCAATTGACAGATGGAGATTCCTCGCTCCCGCTCGGAATGACGGAGGGGAGGCGCTCGGAATGACGGGCCGCTCAGAATGACAGACGACCTGCTGCCAGGAGCACAGCAGAGCAGCCAGCCAGCAAGGCCAATAGCCACAGGTCGGCCTGGTGCAGCGGCAATGACACACGGCAGGGCCTATGCGGGTCGAAGGCGCGCACGGCCGCCGCGTTGACGGCCTCGTCCCCGTAGCGCAGCAGGTTGGCGACGGTCGTGACCAGAAACAGCCGCAGTGCGAGTGCAGGCCGCCGCGCTCCGCCGCGCAGCCACAAGGTCTGGAGCACGACCGTCGCCATCTCCTGCAACGTCCCGAGCAGGTTCATCGCCAACGCCACGGCAAACCCCAGCCCTCGCAGCCCCACCCGCTCGAATACCGCCACGAGGTCCGAGAGCGAGAGCGAAGCGAATCCCAGGCTCAACGCCAGCATCAACGCAAACGCCCGCCCGGCCATCTCCAGGCTGGCGGAGAGCCCCACCCGCGAGAGGTGCAACGGCCCCAGCGTCACGTCAGGCTCGCCGATCAGAAACGGCCCCACGGCCACCGCGGCCAGGACGAAGGTCCAGAAGCGAGGACGGCAAAGCACCCGCAACCCGTCTCGGTTCCAGAGCAGGCCGCAGGCCACTTCCACCAGCGCCAGGCCCGCCAGCCAGCGGCTTTCAACCAGGATGGCGACGAACGCAGCCCAGCCGGTGAATAGCAGGTAGCCCCAGGGGCTCAGCGCTCCGCTTCGCTGGTGGCCAGGCCGCGCCGCCCCAGCCGATGCGCGACCGCGCCACCTAATTCCCACGCGCCCCATCCGCCGATCGCCCCCACGATCAGGTATATCAGCCACAAAATCGCCAGAATCCAGAGCGCCGCCGACGGATCCAGTCGCAGCATCTGGCTGCCATCCTGCACGACTTTGGTGTACACTGCGGCCACGCCCTGGCCGTACAGCAACCGCATCATGACGAACTTGTGGGGGAGGTTCCAACCCACAGCCAGCGCCCCACCGACGATGAAAGCCCAGCGGTGTGGCTGACGGGCGAGCCAGAGGGCTGCTTCCATCAGCGCACCCTCGACGACGATCGCGACAGACGGCCCCAGCCGCACCCCGCCCGGGCTGAGCAGCTTGAGGAGTGCCGTCACGACGCCAATCAAGAACACCGAACCCCGGTTGGGCACAAAGTGGCGGCCGGTCAGGGCCACAGCCACGCCGATCCCTCCCAGCACCACACCGCTCAGGAACGTGTTTGCCTGAGGAGGAAAGATCACGTGCAGATAACTCCCTAGTGTCATTTCGATGACGGCCCACAACGCGCCGAACAGCCCAACCGTGACCCAACTGCGCACACTATACGATGCCACTTTTTCACCTCCCGTGAACTCATGGGAACTCATCCATTGCCTCTTGCTTCCTGCATCCTGCATCCTGCATCCTGCCCCCCATTTTCCACACCCGGCTGGCGTACCGCTCTACCAGTCTCCCGTCGTGGGTGATCAAGAGCACCGTCTGGCCCGCCTGGTTGAGTTCGGCCAGCAAGTCCATCATCTGCACCAGGTGTTCCCAGTCCTGCCCGACCGTCGGCTCGTCCAGGATCAGGAGCGCCGGGGGCAGGCTCAGCGTGGCGGCCAGCGCGGTACGCTGCTGCTGGCCAACGCTGAGCGCGTAGGTTGGCCGGTGACGTAGCGCTTGCAGGCCGGCCCTGGCCAACACCGTCTCGAGCTCCGCTTCCATCTGTCTGGCCCACTCCGCCCCCCGATTGCGCGGGCCGAACCAGACTTCTTCCTCCACTGTGTCACATACCAACTGGTGGAGGGCATTCTGCTGTAAGAATCCCACACGTTGGCCCGCTCCGTGGGTATGCCAGGCGACCCGGCCACGACGAGGGCGCAAGAGGCCGGCCAACACGCGGGCCAGCGTGGTCTTGCCTGCCCCGTTCGGCCCCACCAGCGCCGCAAAGTCCCCCCGGTGCAGCACGAGCGAGCAATCCTCGAGCACCTTGCGACCGTCGTAGCCAGCCGTGATGCGCTGCAGGGCGACGAGCGGCTCGGGGGCCCTCCCCCCTCCCCTCCACCCCCTCCCCTCTCCTAACCCTGCGGCTTCGCCCAGGGCAGGTACTGGGACAGGGGAGGGGGAACGGGGGAGAGGTGCGGGCTGCACCAACGCCAGCATCTGGGACGGAGGTCCGTCGGCAACCACGCGACCGTCAGCCAGCCAGATCAGCCGGTCGGCGTGGGGCAGAAAGGAGGCCAGCCGGTGTTCGATGACGATGAGTGTGATCTGCGCCTCGCGGTGCAGCCGGACCAGCGTCTGCACGAGCAGTCCCACTCCCTCCACGTCCAGGTTCGCCGTGGGCTCGTCCAGGATCAGGACAGCCGGGCGCATGGCCAGAACAGCCGCGATGGCCACCCGCTGCTGCTCGCCGCTCGAAAGGTGGCGCACCGCGCGCCGCCGCAGGTGGGCACACCCGGTGGCCTCCAACGCAAGCCGCACCCGAGCCGCAATCTCGTCCGGCGGAAGCTCGAGGTTGCGCGCGCCGAAGGCCACTTCCTCCTCCACCGTCCCGTTGAACAGTTGCGTGGCCGGGTTTTGGAACACCAGCCCGACCCGCCGGGCCAGTTGGGCCACGCTGTGCTGTCGCGGGTCCAACCCGGCGACCGCGACGTGTCCGCTCACCTGGGCAGGTATAGTCTGGGGGAGCAGGCCCATCAGTGTGTGGGCCAGCGTGCTTTTGCCGCCGCCGGACGGCCCGCCGACCAGGACGAAGGAGCCCGGCGCGATAGAGAGGTCTACGCCTCGCAGCGCGTGGGCCTCTGCGTAGCGGACGTCCAAACCATGGACCTCGATCACGGCTCTACCCTGCCTGGAGCGTGGGCCCATTGTCTCGATTCCTCCCGGCAGGCGTCGAGCCACGCCAGGATCGCTTCGATCTGCCGGCGGCGAAAGTCAAAGACCAGGCGGTCAAAGTCGTGTGGGCTACATTGGAGCATGCGCTGCTCCAACTGCGCGACCCGTTCCCGGCAAATCGCCCCCTGAGCCACGAGCAGCTCCTCGACGCCGTCCAAACCCAGGACACGGAAGAAGTAGAGTTTGGCGGGAAATTCCACGCGCATGTCGCGGATGGTGGGCACGGGACGTCGCACCCAGTCCAGAAAACTTTTCCCCCCGGCGGGCGTGATCCGGTAGACCTTGCGGGGCGGGCGGTTCTCCTGGGCGTTGAGGGTGGATGCGACCAGGCCGGCCTGTTCGAGCCGCTTCAAAGCGCTGTAGACGTTGCTGAGACCCATGTACCAGATCCAGCCCAGCTCTTCCTCGACGCGCCGGTGCAGGTCGTACCCGTGCAGTGGACCCGGCCTCAGGAGCCCCAGGAGCGCCTGTTCCATCGGCAGCCGCTTGTGATCGCTCATTCCGTGCTCTCCCTATTGCCCACAAAGTGAATATTCACGTGGTGAGTATTATACGCACCATTGTCGGACAAGTCAACTCCCTCTCCCTCCCAGGGAGAGGGCTGGGGTGAGGGTGGGAGGCGCGTGCTGTCGCGAGATCCACCCTCCCCCTGCCCCTCCCTGCGAGGGAGGGGAGAAGATCCGCTTGACAAAATGGGCTTCCCAGACTATGCTAGGCTGTATCCGAAAATCATCGAGAATGGCCGTTTGAATGCACCCATCGCCCGATCTGGCTGTCGTGATCGTCAGTTGGAACGTGCAGGACCTGTTGAGGGCCTGCCTGCGTTCGCTCTTTGAGGACCTGGACCGCTCGGGCCTGGCGGCCCAGGTCTGGGTAGTGGACAACGGCTCGACCGACGGCACGCCGGAGATGACCGCCGGAGAGTTCCCTACCGTCCATCTCATCGCCAACCGGGAAAACGCTGGTTTCGCTGCAGGCAACAACCATGCACTCAGAGCCATCCTCACGCAACACGCAACACGCAACACACCGTACATCTGGCTCCTGAACCCCGACACCGAGATACAGCCAGGCGCAACAGTGGCGCTCCTTGCGGCGCTGGAAACACACCCCTGGGTTGGCGTGGCCGGGGCAAAGCTCCTCTACGCCGATGGGACCCTTCAGCAGAGTGGTTTCCGCTTTCCGGGCCTCATCCAGTTGGCCTTCGACCTGTTCTACCTGCCCCCCCGCCTTTACGACACGTCACTCAACGGCCGCTACCCGCGCTGTCTCTACGAAGGGACAACCCCCTTCCCGATAGACCATCCGCTGGGAGCGGCGATGATGGTGCGGGCAGAAGCCATCGCAGACGTGGGCTTGCTGGACGAGGGTTTCTGGATGTATTGTGAAGAGATTGACTGGTGTTGGCGCATGTGCAAGGCCGGTTGGCGTGCTCTCTGTGTACCGGCTGCTCCGGTGGTACACCTCGCTGGAAAGAGCGCGGAGCAGGTACGCGCCACCACTTTCGTTGCCCTGTGGCGGAGCCGCCTGCGACTCTACGACAGGCACTACCCACCGCTGAAGCGTCACCTGGCCCGCCGGCTCGTGCGGCTGGGGATGCACTGGAAGATGCGCCAGGCCCGTATGGCCCATCACCAGGGCGAGATCAACGCCGCCGAACTGGCTGCGCGCCTGGAGACCTATCAGACCGTACTGTCCCTATGACCAATCTACCAATCTACCAATCTACCAACCTACCAATCCCCACTCTCACTGCCATCGTCCTCACGCTGAATGAGGAACGGAACATTGCGGCGTGCCTGGAGAGCCTGGCGTGGGCGGACAAATTGGTGGTCTTTGACTCCTTCAGCACCGATAGGACGGTGGACCTGGCTCGAGAAGCCGGGGCGGAGGTGCTCCAACACCCCTTCGAGAACTATGCCCAGCAGCGCAACGCCGCACTGGAGCGGGTGGAGGCGGGGTGGATTTTCTTCGTGGACGCCGACGAGCGTGCGACGCCGGAACTGGCAGCAGAGATACGGGCAGTGACGGCGGGAGACCGGGAGGAGGTGGCCTGGTGGGTGCCGCGCCACAACTACATCTTCGGCCACCTGACGCTGGGGGCGGGCTGGTACCCCGACTACCAACTGCGCCTGGTCCGGCAGGGTCGCGCCCGCTGGCAGCGCCCGGTGCACGAGGTGGCGGTGGTGGATGGGCCGGAGGGGCACCTGCAAAACACGCTCGTCCACTACAACTACGCCGACCTGGCCGATTTCGTCGCCCGGCAGGAGAAATACACCGACTACGATGCGGGAATCCTTCTCCAGCAAGGCATCCGTCCACGTTTCTACACGCCGTATCGCCAGGCTGTGCACCAGTTCTGGTGGCGCTTCGTGACGCTGCGAGGGGTGCAGGACGGGTGGCACGGGCTGCGGCTGAGCCTGCTGATGGCCTATTACGAGGCAGTAAAGTACCGGCGGCTGGCGCGGCTGTGGGAAGAAAAAGGGGCAACGGGCCTTTGACGACTTAAGTCAGGTGTGCTATACTCGTTAGTAGGCTATCTTACGTTGAACTATGCGTTTACGGATACCGAGAGCGGCCAGTGTGGGGATTCTACGTCCGCAGGTTGCCATTCCAGAAGTGGATGCTGAACAGTGTGTTAGTGGTCTACGACCCTTGGACCAGGGAGATCATTCATTGTATGAGGCCCAGGGCCAGAAAACACTATTGCGAACGATGGGGTGAACAGACGCGTCTATTCTGCAGTGTGAGGTGGTGAGGTGTACGTTTACGAGCCAGACTTTGAGGATCCCAGAAAGGAACTGGAAGTCTGCATGAACTTTTATCGCGGACTGGTGACACAGTTACATGTCTGGGACCTCATGGAATTTGTCGCGTATCTGAGCTACCGTGACGGGGTGGAATGGGCACTGGAGCAATTGGGGCGGGAGAATGTGGACCCGGCCGTGCTGGCCGAGATCGAGAGGCTGGACGCCAGGTTGCGCGCCCACACCGACTACCTGGTGAATGAACTGGAGCTCTACAAGCACATCTGGCGATTTGAGCCGGAAGAGTACTGGTGGTGGTATCTGGATGGCGGAAAGCCGGATGGCCCGCTGGAGGCCAGAGAAACGGTCGGGGAAATGTGGGAGACGGTCGCAGCGGAACCAGTACCAGCGGTGGCAGAGCAGCGTACCCCGTATGAGGTGCAATCCGACGCCGAACAGAGCGACACATGAATCAACCTGTTCTTGTGCTCAACGGCAATTACGAGCCGATTCACGTGTGCAACACGAAACGGGCCATGGGATTGATCATGGCGGGTAAGGCCACGGTGATGGAGAACGGCCGTGGGTTCATTCACACGGTCTCCCGTACCTACGAGCGCCCGTCCGTCATCCGCCTGGCCTGCGTGGTGCACCGGCCGCGCCCCCGCGTGCGGCTGTGCAAGCGAGAAATCTTACGGCGGGACGGATACCGCTGCCAGTACTGCGGGCGAGAGACGAGCCAACTGACGATAGACCACGTCGTACCCCGCTATCGAGGGGGACAGCACTCGTGGGAGAATCTGGTGGCGGCCTGCCCGCAATGCAACCGGCGCAAAGGCGGGCGGACGCTGGCAGAGGCCAAGATGCGGCTGTTGCACCAGCCTCGCGAGCCACGCCCCACGGCACAATACCTCTTCGGACGCTATGTGATGGGCAATGGCACCTGGGCCAAGTACCTGGAAGGCTGGTGATGGGTAAACCGTTCAATTACGGAGGGCAGGCTGTCATCGAAGGGGTGATGATGCGTGGAGCGCGCACGATGACGGTCGCGTTGCGCCACCCCCAGGGCCACATTGTCGTGAAGACAGAAGCGCTCAACGAAGCGCTCTACCAGGGGCCCATCAGCCGTGTCCCTTTCGTGCGCGGGCTGGTGATGCTGTGGGACGCGCTCGGGCTGGGGACGAAGGCACTCATGATGAGCGCTGACGTGGCGGCGGGCGAGGAAGTTTCGCTGTCGGGCCCTGTCAGTTGGGGCACAGCGATAGTGGGGATTGGCCTGGGCGTAGGACTCTTTATGCTGTTGCCCTCGTTCCTGGTAGGGCTGATTGCGCCCCACATTCCTTCAGAGTGGCTCAACAGCTTGCTGGAAGGCATCGTGCGGCTGCTCTTGATCGTAGGTTACATCTGGGCCGTCGGATTCTTGCCCGATATCAGGCGGGTGTTTGCCTATCACGGCGCAGAACATAAGACGGTCAATGCCTACGAAGCAGGGGCACCGCTGACCGTGGAGGGCGTGCGCCCCTTCCCGACGGCCCACACCCGCTGTGGCACGGCTTTTCTCCTGACGTTGATCGTGCTGACGATCCTCGTATTCGCCCCTTTTGGCCGTCCACCCCTGGTCTGGCGCCTGCTCAGCCGGATTGTGCTACTTCCGGTCATCGCCGGAGTGGCGTACGAATTCATTCGCCTGATGGCCCGCCTGGCCGACCGGCCCTGGGCACGGGTACTGATCGCACCGAATCTGGCCCTCCAGCGGTTGACGACGCGCGAGCCGGACGACAGCATGCTCGAGGTGGCGATTGCGGCCCTGAACGCCGTGCTGCCGCATGAAGGAGGCACCGTTAACGAAGCGACAGGATGAAGCGGAAGAAATGGACGTCCTGGCGGCGATCCGGCAGCGGGTGAGCGTGCGCAGTTACGGCGACCGCCCGGTGGAGTCCTCCTTGCTCGAGCGGTTGCTTGCGCTGTCCGGCGCGGCCGACCGGCTGACCGGCGTTTCGCCGCGCATCGCGCTGGTCAGCGGCGTGGAGCGAACGCGGCGTATCATCACCTATATGATCGGCTCTTATGGGCTCGTACAGAACCCGCCGCACCTCTTGGTGGGCGTGATGCCCGAGGAGAGCGACCTGGCCCGGCTCGACCTGGGGTACGTGCTGGAGCAGGTGGTACTGGAGGCGACCCGGCTGGGATTAGGTACCTGCTGGGTGACCGGTTCCTACGATGCGCAGCGTGCCGGGGACGCCGTGGGGCTGGCGGCAGGGGAAGTGGCTGCGGCCGTCTGTGCACTGGGGTATCCTGCCCGTGAGGGCTGGGGCCGCTTACACAATCGTGCCATACGCCGGCTGGTCAGTGGTCACCGGCGTAAGCCCTTGACGGGAATGGTCTTTTCCAGGCGTTGGGGGAAGCGCTGGTCGCCAGAAGGCGTTGACCCGACGCTGGTTGCCGCGCTGGAGCACGCCCGGCTGGCCCCCTCGGCCGTCAACCGCCAGCCGTGGCGCTTCATCGTCAGCCCAGACTACGTGACGCTGGCACTCACACGCCCTGCGCCGATAGACGCGGGTATCGTGATGGCCCACGTCACGCTGGCCTCCGCCGCGATGGGGCGCGTGGGACGATGGCACGTACGGCTGGGAGACGCCACGCTGGCCCAGGCATGGGGGTTGCCACGGGGTGCAGTTCCCGTGGCGACTTTCAAGCGAGATTCTTCGCTGCGCTCAGCATGACGAGCTCGGCGCTCAGAATGACGAGCGGGGGCACGTCACCCTGAGCGAAGTCGAAGGGTCTCGCACCACGTGAAGCGAGATTCTTCGCTGCGCTCAGCATGACGAGGGCTGCGCCCAGCATGACGGGGGCAGAAGCGGTGTTAGCCTCGAGGAGGCTGTGAACTTATCGCCGGGGGCAACGGCAGGGCAAAGGTGAACGTCGTGCCACGCTTGGAAGTACTTTCCACCCAGATGCGTTCGCCGTGTGCCTCCAAGACCATCTTGCAGAAAGCCAGGCCCAGCCCACTCCCGCGCCCTTCCTGCTGGCCGGTGACAAATTTCTGGAACAAGCGGTCTTGAACCTCACGTGGGATGCCTGGACCCGTATCGCTGACGGAGATGAAGATCACGGGGCGTTCGGACGTGTCCGCTCTGGCCGTCACACGCACCACACCACCGGCCGGAGTGAACTTGATGGCATTGTGGACCAGGTTGGTCAGTACGCGCTCGATCAATCCCTGATCGGCCCAGGCTGGGGGCAAAGTGGACGGCACGTCGCTCTCCAGGCGCAGGTCCTTTTCGGCCGCCAGTGGCAATTGCGCATCCAATGCACCGGTGACGAGGTCGGTCAGCGATATCAGCGTATGCTCCAGTGGTATCTGCCGGCTCTCCAGCCGGCTGATCTCCAGAATCGCCTTGACCAGTTCCAGCATCCCCTTTGTACTCCGCTGGGCAATGTCCCACAGCTCGCGTTGAGTGGACGTGAGGATGGCGGCGATGTCTTCCTCCAGGAATGCCAGAGCGCCGGAGATAGAAGCGAGCGGATTGCGCAGATCGTGTACCATCGCATGGACCAGATCATCGCGCATTCTTTCCAGCATCCGTTCTTCGGTCACGTCTCGCAAGACGAGCAGCCGGCCTAGCGGTGTCGTACCCGCCATCACAGGCAAGTTCAACCAATGAATTGTACGAGGGGGCACCTCACCCTCGCCTTCTCCGGGCAACTCGTCTCCGACCCGCACGCGGCGCATTTCGGTCAGCACCGTCTCCACAATACCTGGGGCGTAGCGCTTTATGGCGGTCATGACATCTTGTATGGACTGGTTGACCCAGTTCTCGGGGCGGCCGGTCAGGCGCAGCAGGGCCAGCGCAGGCGCGTTCACGACCAGGATACGCCTGTCCATGCCGACCAGAATGATGCCATCGCGGCTGGATTCGATCAACGACTGCAGACGACTTCGCTCGTCCGCAATGGCCTGGAACAGTTGTGCATTCGTCACAGCCGTGGCGATTTGCCGGCCGATGGCGATTTGCAACCCCCGATCCTCGGCCGAAAGTGTGCGCGGCTGACGGGCAAACAGGCTCAAGCTGCCAAGCGAGCGATCCTGGTGTAACAGAGGAATGCCCGAGTAGGCCCGCATGCCAAGTGTCCTCATCTCGCTGATCGCCAGCGGCGCCTGCTTCTCAAGTTCCTCTACCAGTAGTGCCTCTTGTTCGATATCGCCCACCGCCACGGCCTCGCCCTGATCATGGACGTACGCACACAACGTCCCTGCCAGGCCCTCCTGCTGAAGCCAGTCGGACGCGGCAGGTAGCAGGCCTCGCTTGGCCGCCAGGTATAGGTGGCCATCGTTCGGGTCGGCCAGGGCAATCAGACCAGCGTCAAAATCGAGCGCGGTCAGCGCCGAATGCAGAGTCTCTGAGAGCACGTCGTCCAGCACCAACGACCGGCTGATCGCACGGGCGAAGGTATATAGCGCACTCAGATCGGCGGCATACCGGCGTGTCTCGGCATACAACCGGGCGTTGTCGAGCGCCAGCGCGATGGCTTCGGCCAGAGATTCGGCCAGCAGGATGTCATCCGCGCTAAAGGCAGCCAGTTGATCGCTTTGCGCATCGAGCATACCTAACAAACGCTCGCCACGCCGCAATGGAACGGCCAGCTCACCGCGGAGAGCAGGGCGGCTATCCACGTAATCGAGGTCGGCGCGCACGTCGGGCACGTGCTGTGTCTGAATCGTGCGGAAGGCCCGCCCAACGATGCCCTGATCCACGGGGAGGCGCCAGCCCTCGGTCAAGGACAGTTCGCCAGCCACAGCCCGGACGACCAGGTGAGTTCCGGCGTCATCGGGCATGAAGATGGCCACGGCGGGCCAGCCTGTCAACCGGACGACAGCTTCTACTGCCGCGTGCGCGATCGCATCTGGGTCGAGATGCTCACCCACCGTGCGGAGAGCTTCATAAAGCGTAGTCTGGCGGTCAGCCAGGCGGCGTTGCTCGTCGTACATCTGCGCATTGCGCAAGGCCAGTGTCATCTGGTCAGCGGCGGCCTGGATCAGGTAGGCGTCTTCGGTGCTGAAATGGTCCGTCTCTGAATGGGTGAGTGTAAGGACGCCCAACACAGCAGACCCGCTCACGATCGGGATGGCCAGGGCAGAGCGGGTCATGTATGGTACGTCGGGCGATTCCTGCCAACGGGCATCGTGAGCCGTGTCATCAACGAGTGCAGGCTGGCGGTGCTGGACGACCCAACCGGCCAGCTTGCCTCCCATCACACTCGCCATCGCCATGTCCTGCTTTTGTGCTGGCGTCGCTTCACCGCGTGTCAAGACGCCGTGAGTCACCACGCCGGTTCCGTCCAGCAGAAACATGCTGCCATGTTCGGCCTTCGTGAGCGTGGCGGCCATGTTCAATGCGCTCTGCAACGTGGCTTCCAGCGTCGGATGTTTTGCCATGGCGCGCGCCATGGCCACCAGGCTTTCGAACCACTGCTTCTGGGCCACCAGGCTCGCCTCAGTCCGTTTACGTTCGGTGATGTCGTGCAAGACGATCAGCCGGCCTATCAGGCGGCCGCGCTGGTCATGAATAGGGGAGATACGCAGTTCATAGTTGTGCAGAGTTTCCTCTTCCCCCAGTGTAATCTCAGTCTGTGCCTCAGCCACGTCGCGATAGCGCTCGATCAGGTCTGGCCGATCGGCTAGCAGCCGGGCCACGGGCTGCCCCACCACCTCTGGAGCCGCACGGCCAAAGATCTTTTGCGCAGCCGGGTTCATTTCCACGACACGGTTTTGCACATCCAACACGAGCACGCCAGCGCCAATGCTATCTACAACTGCGCTGTGCGCTACCGGCACGATGTCGAATAGCCGTAACCGGAAGATTCCCCAGGCCATTGCCAGGCCTGTGACGGTAAAGGCGAAAGGAGCCAGGTCCAGGGGAAATGAGATCAGGCCCCAGGTGGACAACACGTCCCCGGCCAACGGTACTAGCGCGGCGATCAGCAAAACGATAGCCTGCACGCGGTACAGGCGCGGCGAACGAATGAGTGCCTGAACGAGCAGGGACACACTGAACAACAGCAACAAGTAGGTGTACGCTGCATGGATCCAAAACCCCACGCCGTGAGGTGCATGCCACATCAGCAGTGAACCCACAGGCTCCAGGCTGACCTCGCGCCAGATCAGATGGTGAGCCTCGTTGGTCCAGACCAGCAACGAGGTGATCAGCGGCTCAACGGCCAGCATGGCCACGGTGCGAGGCGTCAACCACTTCTCGCGGCCGGTGTATTGAAGTACAAATACCAGCCAGGCCGTGGGCACGATGACGATACCCAGGTAGCGAACCTTGGCCCAAAAAACCTGGGTCGGCAGGTCTGTGCCTCCCAGCCGCAGCGCGTACACCAGCGACCATTCCGCGACAGCCAGCATGAGCAGAGTAAACGGCGCTGCCCCAACCGCCGGGCGCTGCCTCCACGCATACAGGGCCAGCCCGGCCGAGATCGCCGCTGAGATCAACAAGGGAAACACGAGGGGCGTGTATTGCCAATGCATCACACAATAATTATACACCAATCGGCAAAAAGCGCAAGAAGCGAATGCCAACAGAACTAGACAACCTCGATTCCCTCCCCCTGCATCACCTCGCCAACGACCCAGCAAGGGGCCCCTTCGTCGGCGAAGAGGCCGGTCCAGGCCAGGCGCCGGCCTTGGCCAACACACGGTCGGGGTGGATCAAGCCCATCACCGACAGGCCGTATTGGGGTTCTTTGTCTTCGAGTGTGTGGCCGCCAGCAAGCACCGCTCCCGCCTCGGCTACCTTCTCGGCTCCACCGCGCAGGATCCCGGCGATTACCTCGGCCGGGAGGTCAGGCGGGAAGCCACAGATGTTGAGCGCCAGCACGGCCTCGCCGCCCATGGCATAGACGTCACTCATGCCGTTGGCGGCGGTGATGGCCCCGTAATCGTAGGGGTCGTCCACGATGGGTGGGAAGAAATCGAGCGTCTGAATGACCGCGACTTGGTCGTTGATCTGGTAGACGGCAGCATCATTGCTGACCTCCAGGCCAACTAGCAATTCTGGATGCTGCTCAGCGCGGAACAGGTTTTGCAGTGGGCGCAGGACCTGCGCCAGAGCCTCGGGGCCCATCTTGGCCGCTCAGCCCGCCGCGCTGCCCAGTGCTGTCAGGCGAATTTCCTCGTGCGTCATAACTATCGTCTCCGAGAACACGATCCTACTCCTCGCCGGTGGAGCAATCCCTCTTCATGCATTCGTTCGAGCATCGGGTACTCGGCCAGAACGGGGGGAAGCGTGTGCCGCAACCTGGCCACCATGTCGGCCGCCTGTTGCTCTCTCTGTGCCCTGATCTCATCTTGTGTGTCCATCTTGCCTCTTGATGAGCGCCAGTATACCACAGCGATATACAAATGCCAAGCCTTCGGGCAGCATAGCGGCTTCAGAGCGACTGAAGTCGCCACTACGAACCCATCACAGATTGTGGGCACCGTGGTAAGGGCTTCAGTCGTTGTTGAAGCGGAAAGAGCGACTAAAGTCGCCACTACGACAAGAGGCCGTCATAGGTCGTAGGTGTGGAACATCTCCGGGATCAGCACTCGCGTTGCGGGGGCCAGTTGCTCAATCGTGTGTTTGAACTGGAGCAGGTCTATGCGCTTCAGCAGTGGAGCGAGTTGGCCGGATGGGGCGACCATCGGGCGGACGGGCCGGGACAAGGGGCGACCAAAGTCGTCCCAGTGGACCGGGATGACAACGCGTGGCCGCACCCCACGCAATAACGAGGCATAGTCAGCGCGTGCTTCCAGCGGCTTGACGGTCAGCACTTCGGCAGCAACCGCAGGGCCTGGGCAATGCAGCAAACGGCGTCCATCCACGTTGATCAAGAAGCTGAAGCAACCGTCCATCCGGTAGTCACGAGCGCGCCGCGGGGGGCGCAGGTTGGACGGCAGCGGGCCGCTGAAAAGCCGCCATCCCGGAAACGTCACGTGCCTGGCCGGCAAGACCTGGACCTGGAACCGTCCCAGGGTCAACCTGTCACCAACGCCGATTTCGCGGACGTGTGCTGGTGGGACGCCCTGCGCCGCCAGCAACCGGCAGGTGTTGGCCGATCCCAGCGCCATAGCGCCTGTGTGATGTACCACGACGGGCACGTCCATCACATGGTCAACGTGCGCGTGGGTCACCAGGACAAAGTCGCAACGGGGGATCCTGGCAGCGACAAGTTCACGATCGGGACGCACGCTGCCAAGCCCCAAGCGCCAGAAGGGAACGCGGGTGAGGTACGGGTCAATCACGAGCACGTGCTCGCCCACGCTCAACTCGATCCCCCCGACGCCCAACCAGCGGAATCGCAAGTTGGTGTTTTGCATAGAATATGCTATCATTTCGCCTACCTGGTCCCCCCAGTGGCCAGTTGAACAACTCCAAGAGACGGGGTATGCAGCATGCAAACGAATCATTCCACCCGGCGTTCCCACCTCAATGCTCGCTCAATGCAGGCGCGCCTGTCGAGCAGTTCTTTGTTGCCGCTGGGAGCGATGGTGATATTGCTCGTGCTCACGATGGTGCGCTTTGACCGCCCGTTGATCCGGGGAGATGGCATTGCTTATCTGGCGTGGGTGGACACACTCGTCCTCGATCGAGACATCAACTTTGACAATCAGCTCGAACGTCTCCAGACGGTCAATACGTACCAGATCAGTTGGAACGAGCATACCCGGCGCTTTGTCAATATCTTCCCATTTGGCGTAGCTTTCCCACAAGCGCCTTTTTACCTGATCGGGCATCTTTTCGCGACTCACAATTGGTGGAACCTCAACCCTGACTATTTTCACCACATGCAAGGGCTCACATTGCCCTACAGTCTCTGGTTGATGATTGGTGCCAACTTTATGGCGCTATGCGCCTCCATTTTGGCCTGGCTGATCGGGCGGCGCATCTGCGATGACTGGACAGCAGCCATCGTTTCCTGGGCCGTATTCATTGGCTCTCCCCTGTTCTATTATAGCACGGTCAGTCCACTCAATTCTCACAATCCAGGTGCTTTTGCTACGGCGTGTTTTGTTTACTTACTGGCTGATGGCACTGGAGCATTTCGATGCAATTCTCACGGTACGGCCCTTTCCTCTCCACACGAGCAGCCTGTTATAAAGTGGCTGGGCCTGGGCGTAAGCGCAGGGCTGATGGTGCTGATCCGCTGGCAACTGGCGCTGATCGTGTTGCCTGCCTGGGGGCTGTTGATCTGGCAACGCCGTTGGAAGGGCCTGGGCTATGCAACTGCTGCGGCGGCGGTGACCTTGCTACCTTTGCCTGTGATCTGGCAACGGATGTTTGGAAACCCCCTGGTCGTGCCTTACGAGGCTGTGTCGGGGCAGGCGTTTCTCGGCAGCCCCTCGCACAGCCTGTGGGTGCTGGTCGAGACGCCCCACAACTCGCCGATCCTGTTGTTCAGCCTCCTGGGCATTATACTGTTGTGGCGCATAGATCGCCAATGGGCCATATTTGCCGCCGCAGCGATTGGTCTCCAGGTGCTGGTCAACGGAGCGGCATTGGACTGGTGGGGAGGGGAGACGTATGGGATACGGCGTATGACGGAGCTCTATCCAATATACATACTTCTGGCGTGTGCTGCGTTCGGTCACTTGCCACGCAGGGGGCAAGGTGTTCCACGGTTTCGATGGGCATGGCCCGTCCTGTCTCGAGGCCTTCTGGCCATCCTGATCGTGTACACGTTCCTGTATATCCTCTCGTTCTTCAGTTTCACGTGGACGAATCCCGACCACGCATTCATTGCGGGGCCTGAAACCATGATCCCCTACTTTCTCGGACAAAGCAACCGTTGGGAAGTCATTTCGACCGTATTCCGCACGCACCTTGGCCCGCCAGCCTGGTTCCAGCCTGGGCCGTAGTCATTGGAGATGGGAAGTTGGAAGTTGGAAGTTGGAGGGTGGAGGTTGGGTGTGGAGGAGGTTGGCGAGGATTCCGTGGGGGAGTTGGGTCTCCGCTGGAGGCGCTACGTCGTGGGGGCGGGGGCGCTGGAGCAGGCAGGTTCAACGCTCCGTTTCGTCGTCGCTGGCGCCACCTCCCGCCAGTACTCTGATGCCCAGGTTGACGATTATCAGGGGACGCCCCGCCGCCGATTTCTCTGGCGCCCGCCGCTCAGGCTGACCGTGCGCGCTCGTTTTTCACACCCGGCGGGAGAGCTGCGCGGCACGGCGGGCTTTGGCTTCTGGAACGATCCCTTTATGATGACCGGCGCACGGATGCCAGCGCTCCCCCGCGCTGTATGGTTCTTCTTCGGCTCGCCCCCCTCGAATATGAAGCTGGACTTGGACACACCAGGCCACGGCTGGAAGGCGGCGACGATAGACGCGCTGCGCCCCGCTGCCCTCCTGCTGGCCCCCTGCGCGCCGCTGGCGGCGTTGCTGATGAACGTCCATCCCCTCTATCGCGCGTTGTGGCCCTCCATCCAACGGGCGCTGAATGTGCGAGAAGCGACAGTCGAGGCGGATATGGCGGCATGGCATACGTACGCCATCGAGTGGGGGACAGAAAGGGCGCGCTTCAGTGTGGACGGAGAACCACTGTTGGAGGACGCGCCTGCTCCCCGGGGGCCGCTGGGCTTCGTCACGTGGCTGGACAACCAGTACATGGTGGTGACGCCGCAGGGACGGCTGGGCTGGGGCTTGCTGGGAATACCGGGCCGCCAGTGGATGGAGGTGGATTGGCTGGCGATCGAACCGGGAGGCCCTGTACTTGACAACCCGCTCGAATTGGAGTATAATCCTGCGTAGTTAGATGTCTAACGTCTTAGGTATACGGCTAACGTCTAAAGATGTGATCCCCTCCTGGAGAACCGGTATGCGGCTGGTCGGCTTGAAGCAGAGCTGAAGTTCACGCCGCCTCAATAGGGTGCGCGAAGGCCACTCGCAGCCCCGGCTCTCCTGGCTGGGGCGTTTGATTTAATCTGCAACCTCTACACCTATTTGAAGGAGGCGCGCCATGATCACGATCTTCAAGACCACAGAACTTGGCCTTCAGACCTTGAACGAGATCACGGACGGAAGCTGGTTGAACGTAGTCGCCCCCAGCGCAGACGAGATCGCACGCCTGCATCAAGAGCTGGGTATCCCCAGGGACTTTTTGTTGTACCCCCTGGACGTGGATGAGCGAGCGCGGGCCGAAAAAGAGGACGGCACAATCTTGATCGTAGTGCGTGTTCCTTGCTTTCAGGGCAAAGCCGTAGACATCCCCTACACGACTGTACCACTTGGCATCATCCTGACCGGCAAAGTGATCCTGACCATCTGCAGTATGGAGAACGCCATCGTTCAGGGGTTTGCGGCTGGTCGGGCAAGGGGCCTGTGCACAAGCAAGAGAAGCCGCTTTGTCCTGCAACTGTTTCACAATACGGCAACCCAATATCTGACCTATCTACGGGGGATCAATAAAGCTGTTGACGTGCTCGAAGACAGGCTGCAGCGCTCGATGCGAAATCGGGAGCTGTTTGAGCTGCTGAACTATCAGAAGAGCCTGGTCTATTTTACCACTGCACTCAGGTCGAACGAGCTGATGATGGAACGATTTCAGAAAAACCGGCTGTTTCCGGTTTACCCTGACGACGAGGACTTGCTGGATGACGTGCTCACGGAGAACCAGCAGGCGATCGAAATGGTCGGCATTGCCAACAACATCCTCAGCGGAATGATGGATGCTTTCGCTTCTATTATCTCGAACAACCTGAACGCGGTGATGAAGTTCCTGGCGTCGGTTACCATCGTCCTGGCCCTGCCTACGCTCATCGCCAGCCTGTACGGGATGAACGTGGGGCTTCCGCTGCAGGGCCTGTCGCACGCCTTTTCGCTGATCCTGGCCATCTGTTTTGTCATTTCGCTGGCAGTGGTGCTCGTGTTCTGGAAGCGGGATTGGTTCTAGGAGGAGAAGCAAACGATGAAAGAAGATCCTGTCGAAAAGCTGGTGGAGCTTGGTTTTTCCGAGTACGAGGCGAAGGCCTACGTGGGATTGCTCAGGAAGAGCCCGGTCACCGGCTACGAGTTGTCCAAGATGTCGGGCGTGCCCCGCTCAATGATCTACGAGGTCCTGGGCAAGCTCACCGCGCGCGGCGCGGCCATGACGCTGCTCAAAGACGGCGCCACGCTGTACGCGCCGGTTCCGGCGGCCGAGCTTCTCGAGCAACTCCATCGCGAGCACGAAGCACTGATTACTTCTCTCAAGAACGAGCTGGCGACGCTCACCTCGGCCCCCGACCTGGAATACGTCTGGAACATCGAGGGGCAGGAGAACATCCTGGCCAAGGCGGAGGAGATGATCCGGCAGGCGCAAGGCCACATCTACCTGGCGCTGGTGCCAGAATCGTTCCCGGTCTTGCAGCCGGCGCTGGAGAGGGCCATCCAGCGCGGAGTGCGGGTGGCGATCTACACCACGGGCTCGCTTGATCTTCCTGGCTGCCAGGTGATTGCCGCTTCCATGTCTGAAGAGGCCGTCAGCCGGGTGGAGGGATTGGGGCTGATCCTGGTCATTGACGAGCAGGAAGTATTGATCAGCGAGTGGTTGACCGGGGCGCAGGCGCGGGCTACCTGGACCAGCAGCCCCTTGCTCGTCTTCATCGCCGAGCACCACCTGCGCACCGACCCGTATCTCCCCCAAATCCTGGTCTGCCTGGGGAAGCAAGCGTCCGAGATCATCCGCGAGGAGGATCGAGAGTTGTTCGCCCGCGCGATGGAGAGGCGCATCGGCAGTTAGTACCATTTTCGGACGCAGATTAACGCAGATCAACGCAGATAAGAATCAGACGTCAGCGTGCATCCGCGTTAATCTGCGTCTGTTAAAAGGAGGTGGGCAATGCATACCTCTGATTTCACTGAGAACGAGCCTCCTGCCGTCCAGGAGGAACAGGCCAAACCGTCGCTCTTGTCCTGGCTGCTCAAGTGGCTGGTGCTCACGGCGCTGTTGGTGGCGCTGGTCTTCGTCCCGGCCGGACGGTTGGACGTGCCGATAGCGTGGGCCTTGCTCGGCGCCTATTCCGCGTTTCTGCTGGCGTTTGGGCTCGTCTACCGCCAGCAGGATCCTGGCTTGCTCGGTGAGCGCAGCAAGCCGGGGCCGGGAGTCAGAAGTTGGGACCGCATCTGGCTCAACGTCTACGGCTTCTTCTTCTTCGCCACTTTTGTCGTCGCTGGCCTGGGCATCCGCTTCGCAGGTCCCCACGCCGTCCCCTTGTGGCTACAGATCGTCGGTCTGGCCCTGTTTATGGCCGGGCTTGCGGTGGGCTGGTGGGCCACGTCCGTCAACACGTTCTTTTCGAGGATGGTGCGCATTCAAAAGGAGCGGGGGCACTATGTGGTCACGACTGGCCCATATCGGTATGTGCGCCATCCCGGCTACCTGATGGCCGTCGTCTGCTGGCCCGGCGCAGCAATGGCGCTCGGTTCCTGGTGGGCGTTGGTTCCGGCGTGCCTCATTGTGATTCTGTACGTCTACCGCACGGCGCGCGAGGATCGCATCCTGCAAGAGGAACTGGCAGGGTACGCCGAGTACGCCAGGAAGGTGCGTTACCGGCTGGTGCCGGGCATCTGGTAGCGACCAGGAGGAGGTCTAACATGGAGCCTGAGATGTCCTATTTCGAACTGCAGGCCTACGTGGGCACCACGAAGCACATGGGGGGATTCGAGACCACCCAGGAGTTGATCGAGCTGTGCCACGTCAGTGGGGACACGTACGTCCTGGACGTCGGCAGCGGCGTCGGGGCGACCGCTTGCTATCTGGCGAAGACGTACGGCTGCCGGGTGGTCGGCGTAGACCTCCGTGAGTCCATGGTCGCCCGCTCGAACGAGCGGGCGCAGCGGGAGAAGGTAGGGCATCTCGTCGAGTTCAAGGTGGCTGACGCGCTGGACCTGCCCTTCGAGGATGCGCTTTTTGACGCCGTCCTGTGCGAGTCCGTCGCCACCTTCATCGAAGACAAGCCGCGGGTGGTGAGTGAACTGGCGCGGGTGGCCGGGCCGGGCGGGTACGTGGGACTGAACGAGCAGTTCTGGCTCAAGCCGCCGCCCGCGGAGGTGGTCGGGCACGCCAGGCGCGTCTGGGAGATTCAGTCGGACCTCCCGATGGCCGACGATTGGCGGAGGATGTTGGAGAGCGCCGGGCTGAAGGACGTGCTCCTCAAAACGTACCGGCTCGACCCCCGGCGCGAATCGAGCCAGGTCCGGCGGTACAGCCTTGGGGACATGCTGAGGATGTTCTATCGCACGTTGGCGCTGTACGTCAGGAACCCGGCCTTCAGGGCGTACATGAAGAAACAGCGTAGCCTGCCCATGTACGTGTTCGAATACCTCGGCTACGGCGTGTTCGTCGGGCGGAAGGGAGGAGTGCCATCTGGTAGTCGCCAATAGACGAAAGCGTAAACGACTAACAGGAGCAATGATATGAGCCACAATGCATCTGTCAAGCAAGAAATGACGCCTGAGATCAAGCGCGGAGCCATATCGTGGATAGTCAAGGCGCTGGCGGGCCTGGTGTTTATGGCTGCGCTGCTGTTCCTTTCCGCGGGCCGCTGGAACTGGGCCTGGGGCTGGGTCTTCCTGGGCCTGTTTGCGGCAGCGGCCATCGCCAACGTGCTGATCCTGATACCCACCAACCCGGCACTGCTCGCCGAACGTTCCAAGGGCATCCGGGAGGAGGGGGCCAAGGGCTGGGACAAACTCATCACCAGTTTCGCCGCCGGGCTTCTGCCGCTGGCCGCGTGGCTCATTTCCGGGTTAGGCGTGCGCTTCGGGTGGTCGTCACCGATGCCGTTTGCGCTCCAGGTCGGCGGGGCGGTCGGCTTCGCGCTGGGGTGGACTATCTTCCTGTGGGCGACGGCCTCGAACGCCTTCTTCTCGACGACCGTCCACATCCAGAAAGAACGCGGCCACACCGTCCAGACAGGCGGGCCTTACCGGTTCGTGCGCCACCCGGGCTACGTCGGGGGGATCCTGTACCAACTTGCCACGCCCTTCTTGCTCGGTTCGTGGTGGGCGCTGGTCCCGATGGTCTTGTCGGTGCCACTCTACGTTGTGCGCACTGCGCTGGAGGACAAGACGCTGCACGAAGAACTCGACGGGTACAGGGAATACGCACAGCAGACACGCTACCGTTTGTTGTGGGGCATCTGGTAGTGGGGCATCGAGGAGTGACGGCATGATCATACTCAAACTGCTGTTGATCCTGCTCGGCGTCATCGCTGGATTGCTGTTCTTTTGGCTGTTCCCGCTCAAACTGTTATCGAGGCTGGCGGCCCACTTCGGCAAATCTGCTCCCTGCCCGTCGGCGCTGGCCTGGCTGGTGGACAATCCCATCCGCCGTGGCTACATGCGCGCCATCCTTGAGCGGGTGGACATCCAGCCTGCCGAGCGCGTGTTGGAACTCGGCCCCGGCCCGGGCCTCTTTACGGTGGACGCCGCGCGGCGCGCAGGGCCGGCCGGACGGATCATCGCCGTGGACATCCAGCCCGACATGATCGCCCGGTTGGAGGAACGGGTGCAGGAGGCCGGGCTCGCCAACGTCGAAACGCACGTTGCCGATGCCTATCACCTGCCACTCGATGACGCAAGCGTGGAGCGCGCCTTCCTGGTCACGGTGCTGCCCGAGATTCCCGACCAGGCCCGCGCACTGGCCGAGCTGTACCGCGTACTGAGGCCGGGTGGATTGCTCTCGGTCACCGAAGAGTTTTACGATCCTGACTATCCGTTTGCATTCGAGACCGTGCGGCAGGTGGAGGCAGCGGGGTTCAGCCTGGAGCGCCGCTTTGGCAACTGGTGGGTCTACACGCTTAACTTTCGAAAGCAGGTGAAACCTTGATCTTCAAGAATTTGTTTCGGCGCAAAGGCCGCACCATCTTGACAGTCGTGGGCATCGGCATTGGCGCGGCAGCCATCGTCGCGCTGGGGGCAGTGGCGGCCGGCATGCGCGCTGGTTACACCGAGATGGCGCAGGGCAGCAAGGCCGACCTGATCCTCACCCAGGCCGGCGCGCTGGACGTCACGATGGGCAACGTGGACGAGACGGTCGCCAATCAGTTGCGCGCCTGGCCGGAAGTGGCCGATGTGGACGGCATGCTCATTGGCAACGTCAAGGCCGAAGAGTCCCTGTACTTCTTCCTCTTCGGCTACGATCCGCAGGGGTTTGCTGTCACACACTTCCGCATCGTCGAGGGGCAGGCCCTGGGGGACGCCCGTGGCGTGCGGGGAAAACCGCTCATCCTGGGCCGGGAAGCGGCCGAGAACCTGAACAAGTCCGTGGGCGACACGTTTCGCGTCACCGGCGGAGCATTTCGCGTCGTCGGTATCTACGAGACGGGAGACGCCTTCGAGGAAAGTGGTGCAGTCATCCCGCTGCGGGAGGCGCAGAACCTGCTGTTGCAGCCGCATCGCGTCTCCTTGCTCTACGTCCGGCTGCGCGACCCGCAGGGCGAGGCCCAACTGCGGGCGCGCGTGGAGCGCAGCCTGACCGACATGACGCTCTCCACCACGTCCGAGTTTGCCAACCGGCAGCAGATGATCACGCTCATCGAAGGGTTTGCCTGGGGCGTCGCGGCCTTGGCGGTGCTCGTCGGCGGGGTGGGGATGGCCAACACGCTATTTATGTCGGTCTTTGAGCGCACGCGGGAGATTGGCCTCCTGCGGGCCCTCGGCTGGCGACGGGGCCAGGTGCTGTCGCTGATTCTGGGCGAGTCGCTGGCCCTCTCGCTCCTGGGAGGACTGGTAGGAATCGGCCTGGGAGTGGCCGCGGCGCTCCTGCTGCGCGGGTCTCTCGCCTACATCGGCGCGTTGGGGGTACGCTTCTCCCCCGCTCTCTTTGCCCGCGCGCTCGGCACGGTGGGCGTGTTGGGACTGGTAGGCGGGGCGTACCCGGCCTGGTGGGCCAGCCGCCTGTTGCCGCTGGAAGCGTTGCAGTACGAGGGCGGAGTGGCAGGCAGAAGGAAGGCAAGAAGCAGGAAGCAAGAAGCAAGAGGCACGCAACACGCAACACGCAACACGCAACACGCAACACGACAGGTGCCGCCATTGATTCGGCACCTGTGGCAGCGGCGGACGCGCACGGCGTTGACGATCCTGGGGATCAGTGTGGGCATCGCCGCCATCGTCGCACTGGGTGGCATTGCCCGGGGCATGCTCACCATGTTTACTGCCATGATCACGGGCAGCCAGGCCGACCTGCTGGCCGTCCAGGCGGACAGTTCGGACGCTTACTACAGTGTGATTGACGAGCGCGTGAGCGCACGCATCGCTGCCCGGCCTGACGTCGAGGCAGTCTCGGGCATGATCTATATCATCGCTGGCACGGAGAAAATGCCCCTGCTGATGGGGTTCGGCTATCACCCGCGCGAGTTTGGCATCCGCCGCTTCCGCATCGTCGCGGGCGAGCCGCTGGCAGCCCGCCGCCAGGCCATCGTCGGCCGCCAGGCCGCCAAACAGATGGAACTGGAAGTGGGCGACACGCTGCGCATGCTCGAGAGCAACTTTCGCGTCGTCGGCATCTACGAGAGCGGGGTGCCCTACGAGGACAACGGCGTGATCATCGGCCTGCAAGAGGGGCAGGCCCTGTCCGGGAAGCCCCACCAGGTCATGGTGGTTCTCATCAAGCTGCACGACCCCCGGCAGGCTGCCAGGATGCAGGACGAACTGGCGGCCGCCTATCCAGACCTGGATTTCTCGCTCGCCTCGAACGTCGCCGAAAGCATGCCCGACCTGCAACGCATGGATCAGTACGTGAGCACGATTTCGCTGCTGGCTGTGTTCGTCGGCGGGGTGGGCATGCTGAACACGATGTTGATGAGCGTGCTCGAACGGACGCGGGAAATCGGCGTGTTCAGAGCACTGGGCTGGCGGCGGCGGCGCGTGCTGGGGATGATCCTGCGCGAAGCGCTGCTGCTGGGCGTCGTGGGTGGCATCTGCGGCGTCCTGTTGGGAGTGGGGTTGGCCTGGATCGCCTCGCAGATACCCGGGACGGCCGGGGCGATTGATCCACACTACGACGCTGGCCTGTTCGCCCAGGCGCTGGCGGTGGCGCTGGTGACCGGCGTGCTCGGCGGGCTGTACCCGGCCTGGCGGGCGACGCGGATGCGGCCGGTGGAGGCGCTACGATACGAATGAACAATGGGACAATGAACAATGAACAACGACAGAAGGAGGTAGCGATGATGAAGAGAAGTTTGGTTGCAGGGCTGGTGGTGTTGAGTGTGGTCCTGGTGGGGTGCGGGGGAGGCACGCCGGCGCCGACGCCAGAAACAGAGAGCGACTACACGCCGGTGGTCTCCGTCACGGGCGAGATGGCGCCGGCGGTGTGGGCGGCGGTCAGCGCGCAGTCTGGGGGCGCGGTGATCGAGGTATTGGTCGAGCCGGGCGACGCAATAGCGACCGGCGACGTGCTGGTGCGGCTTGACCCGACCGACGCAAGGCTGGCGGTGCAGCAGGCAGAGGCGGCGTTGGCAGCCGCCCAGGCACAACTGGCGCTGCTGAAGGCCGGGGCGCGGCCGGAGGAGGTCGCCACCGCCAGGGCGCAGGTGGAGGCGGCCCGGGCCGCGCTTGCGCAGGCCGCGGCCCAGCGAGACCAGGTGACTGCCGGTGCGACCGAAGCGGACATCGCCGCAGCACAGGCAGAGGTGGCGGCGGCCGAGGTCGCGCGCAAGGCGTCCGAGGACCGCTACGACCAGATCGAAGGCAAGGTGCACGGCTGGATCGAGGAAGAGATCATCCTCCAGTTGCGTGCGGCGGAACAGGCGCTGGCGGCCGCCCAGGCCCGCCTGGCGCAAGTGCAGGGCGGCGCCGGTGCGCAGAAGCGGGCGGCCAACGCAGCGGTGGCAGCCGCCACCGCCCAGCAGGGCGTCGTACAGTCCCAACTCGACCTGCTCCTGGCGGGGGCGACGCCTGAGCAACTCGCTGCGTCCGAAGCGGCCGTAGCCCAGGCCCAGGCCGCACTGGAGGTGGCGCGCGTCGCGCTGGAGCGGACCGAGGTGCGCGCCCCCTTCGCGGGAAGCGCCGGGGGCGTGAGCGTGCGGGTGGGCGAGTTGATTGCGCCGGGCCAGCCGCTGGTCACGCTGGGCGACCTGGCGACGCTGCGGGCGGAGACGACCGACCTGGACGAGATTGACGTGGCGCGCGTGGCGGTCGGCCAGCGGGCCACAGTCACCTTCGACGCGCTCCCGGAGCAGGTCTTTACCGGCCAGGTGACCCGCATCTCCCCGATGGCCGAGCCGGGCGCAGGCGGCGTCAACTACACCGTCGTCATCGTCTTGGACGAACTTCCGCCGGCCATCCGCTGGGGCATGACAGCGTTCGTGGATATAGAGGTCGGGGATTAGGGAGCAGGGAGCAGGGACTAGGGAGCAGGGATCGGGAGTGTCCTGATCACTGATCACCGATCACTGATCCCCAATTCCTTCAGCACGGGGGTGTCCAGTGGTTTTCAAGAACCTATTCCGCCGCAAAGGGCGCACCATCCTGACGCTGGTGGGCATCGGCATCGGCGTGGCGGCCATCGTCGCACTGGGGGCAGTGGCCCAGGGGCTACGGGCCGGCTTTGGCGCGATGACCCGCGGCAGCCAGGCCGACCTGGTGCTCACACAGGCCAATGCCTATAGCGCACTGATCAGCGCGATCGAGGAGGGCATTGCCACCGAGGTGCGCACCTGGCCGCAGGTGGCCGACGTGGAGGGCATGCTCTTCACCAACGCCGTGCTCGACGGCTCTTCCTACCTCTTCATCTTCGGCTACGAACCGCAGGGCTTTGCCATCCAGCACTTTCGCATCGTCGAAGGACAGGGGTTGGCGGAGATGCACGGAGTGCGGGGCAAGCCGCTCATTCTGGGGCGAGGAGCGGCGCAGAGCCTGGGGTTAGAGGTTGGCGACTCCCTGCGCCTCACTGGCGGGACTTTTCGCGTCGTTGGCCTCTACGAGACCGGGAGCGGCCTCGAGGATCGGGCGGCGGTCGTTCCGCTGGAGGAGGCGCAGGCGCTGGCGCTCCAGCCGCACCTGGTTTCGATGATCTATGTCAAACTGCGCGATCCCTCCGAGGCCGACCGGCTGCGCGCGCGGGTCGAGCGCCGCTTTCCTGACCTGGCCGTCTCCACGACGACGGGATTTGCCGACCAGGAGCAGATGCTCCAGCTCGTCGAAGGCATGGCGGCGGCGATCGCTGCGCTGGCGCTGGTGATCGGCGGGATCGGCATGACCAACACACTCTTTATGTCGGTTTTCGATCGCACGCGCGAGATCGGCCTCCTGCGGGCGCTGGGCTGGCGCCGGTGGCGAGTACTGGGGCTGATCCTGAGTGAATCGCTGGTCCTGTCCATCGTGGGCGGGCTCGCGGGCATCGGCCTGGGTGTGGCCGCGGTCCTGGCCATCAGCCGTTCCCATTCATACCTGGGCGTGTTCGGATCGCAGTTTTCGCCTGCGCTCTTCGTGCGCGCCCTGCTCATCACCGTCGTGCTGGGGCTGGTAGGCGGCGCGTACCCGGCCTGGTGGGCAGGCCGCCTCCTGCCATTGGAGGCACTATCGTATGAGGGGGGAGCAGGGATCAGGCATCAGGGATCAGCGATCAGGCGCCTCCTGTTCCCTGGTCACCGCTCCCTGATCACCAGTCACCGCTCCCTGATCCCTGCTACCTTGAGGGGCTTCTGGCGGCGACGGACGCGCACAGCGCTGACCTTGTTAGGGATCGGCGTGGGCATCGCCGCGATCGTGGCCCTGGACGGCCTCGCCCAGGGCATGGACAACATCATGACCGAGATGTGGCGGGCGAGCAAGATTGACCTGTTCGCCATCGAGGCCGGCGTGGACTCGGACTTTAGCGCGATTGACGAGCGAGTGGGGGCGCGCATCGCCGCCCGCCCCGACGTGGAGGCGGTCTCGGGCATCATCATGACCGGCATCAGCACCGAGGACAACCCCATGCTGTTCATCTTCGGCTATCATCCGCGCGAACTGGCCATCCGTCACTTCCGCATCGTGGAGGGGCAGCCGCTGACAGGCCGCCGCGAAGCCATCGTCGGGCGCAAATTGGCGCAAGAGATGGGCCTGCGGGTCGGCGGCACGCTGCGCTTGCAGGACTCTAACTTTCGCGTGGTCGGCATCTTTGAGACCGGGCTGGCCTACGAGGACATCGCGGTGGTCGTCGGGCTGCGGGAGGTCCAGGCGCTCCTGGGCAAGCCGCGCCAGGTGATGATGTACGGCGTCAAGTTGCGCGACCCGCAGCAGGCCGAAGCGGTGCGGGACGAACTGGATACGACCTTCCCGGAGGTGGATTTCTCCCTCACCTCCGACGCCGTCGAGAGCATGAGCGATTTCGCCATGATGCAGCAGATGGTGGGGCAAATCTCGTTCCTGGCGGTTTTCATCGGCGCCGTAGGGATGCTCAATACGATGCTGATGAGCGTGTTGGAGCGCACGCGCGAGATCGGCGTGCTGCGCGCGCTGGGCTGGCGCAAGCGGCGGGTGCTGGGAATGATCGTACGTGAGTCGTTGGTGCTGGGTGCCGTAGGCGGCGTCTGCGGCATCTTCCTGGGCCTGGGGCTGGGCGGGCTGGTAGGGTCGGCGCCCGGGGTAGTGGGGGCACTCAAGCCGCTCTACACACCCCGATCGTTTGTGCTGGCGTTGATCGTGGGGACGATCGCTGGCGTGGTGGGCGGCCTCTACCCTGCCTGGCGCGCGACACGGATGAGGCCGGTGGAGGCGTTGAGGTACGAATGAAGCGTGAAACGTGAAACGTGAAACGTGGTGCGTGGTGCGTGACGGAATACGCAACACGGAACACGCAACACGCAGTACGGAACACGGAACACGCACCACGAAACACGTCTATGGTTAGAGAGGAACGGATATGACAACAGACATCATTGTCGAGACACGCGACCTGGTGAAAATATACGGCGACGGGGCGGAGGTGCGGGCGCTGGACGGGGTAGGCCTGCAGATTGTGCAGGGAGAGTTCATCTCCGTGATGGGCCCCTCCGGCTCCGGCAAATCCACGCTCCTGAACATGCTCGGCGCGCTCGACCGCCCCACGCGCGGGCAGGTGCTGGTCAACGGGCAAGACCTGGCCGCGGTGCGCGACCTGGACACCTTCCGCGCCCGCACTGTCGGCTTCGTCTTCCAGTTGCACAACCTGGTGCCCACGCTCACCGCGCGCGAGAACGTCGAGGTGCCGATGATGGGCCAGCCTGTGAGCCGGGGAGAGCGGCGGCAGCGGTCCAAAGAGTTGCTGGAGCTGGTGGGGATGGCCGGGCGCATGGACCACCTGCCCAACCAGCTCTCCGGCGGCGAGCGGCAGCGCGTCGCCATCGCGCGGGCACTGGCCAACCGGCCCGCCATCGTCCTGGCTGACGAGCCGACCGGCAACCTGGACTCGCAGAGCGGCGCGGAGGTGATCGCGCTGATGCGTCGCCTGAACGAGGAGCTGGGCACTACCATCATCGTCGTCACGCACGACCCTGCGGTAGCCCACCAGGCCAGCCGCATCCTGATGATGCACGATGGCCGCATCGTGCACGAGCACGCCGTGGGCACTCGCATCGAAGAGGACCTGGAAACGTTCGTGGATTCGGTGTTGGGGCAGGCGCTCCTGTCCGGGGACGAGGCGTTGCTAGGCCAGCTCGGCCCCGGCGAGCGCAGCACGCTACAGCAGTTGCTGGCGGGGGCGGCGTAATGTGTTAGACTTCGGAAGTCTCTGAGACTTCCGAAGTCTGGGGTGGTATGACGTGTTGGACGCCGTCGAACAGTGGGTCAGGTGGACCGGCGCGGCGGCAGCGGCCGCGTCGCTAGGCGCTGCGCTGGCGGGGATGGCGCGCGGGCTGCGCCGGCCGCGGGGGCGGGCGACGGGCCGGGCACGCCAGGCGCTTGGATGGCCGTTCTACCTGCTGATCGGCGTCCCCTACTTTGGGTTGTGCTTCCTGCTGTGGCGCCCGCTCCCGCTGGCGCTTCCGGCGCCGGCCAGGGCGGCCGCGCTGGCGCTGGGCACGCTGCTGTGCTTCCCCGGGCTGGCGCTGTATCTGTGGGCGCGGCGGGCGTTGGGCGAAATGTACAACGTCTCCAGCGGTCTGTTCGGCGTGCAACTGTACGCCAACCACCGGCTGGTCACGCACGGGCCATTCGCCATCGTGCGCCACCCGATGTACCTGGGCATCGTCGTGGCCTCGCTGGGAGGGCTGCTGATATACCGCACGTGGACGCTCGTGTTCGTCGCCGTGAGCTTCCTGGGCCTCATCGTGCGCGCCCGGCGGGAGGAGCGGGCGCTGGCGGCGGAGTTTGGCGAGGAGTGGGAGGCGTATCGCCGGCGTGTTCCGGGATGGGTGCCGCGCGCCTGGAGACGAAAGAAGATTGGGACGCAGATCAACGCGGATCAACGCGGATCAGAATAAGGAACGACGCTCTCTTGGTTGGACGCCCCGCTTCAGCGGGGTCTTTCCGGTCTCTATGTCTTGTGCCTGGGTGGGTCTAGATCCACTTGGTTGGACGCCCCGCTTCAGCGGGGTCTTCCCGGTCTCTATGTCTTGTGCCTGGGTGGGTCTAGATCCACTTGGTTGGACGCCCCG
>Ga0172366_10000337_pt1 | contig 32688 bp, 28 predicted proteins | sample LakKivSesite69cm_FD_114533 | JGI IMG/M metagenome (GOLD analysis project Ga0172366, IMG submission 114533) | Sediment microbial communities from Lake Kivu, Rwanda - Sediment site 69cm | ecosystem: Environmental > Aquatic > Freshwater > Lake > Sediment | place: Rwanda: Western Province, Lake...
CGCGTCCGGGAAAGTGGAGCAGCGCGTGGACGACCGCTACGATTCGCTCCGCACGCAGTCGGAAGAGCAACAGCGTGCGCTCACGCAGGTCTGGCGTGCGGCGGTGCGGCAGTGGAAGGGCCTTTCCGCGACGGCGGAGTATACGTGGCGTCGGCGCGAAGGGCCGAGCGTCGGCGCGGCGACCATCTCCGACGTGGCGGACGTGGATGCCCGGCACGACGCATGGGACGGGCTGATGCGCCACGCCGTGCGCTACCGCGTCGCCGCCACGCGAACGGCTCGTCGAGAGCGGCTCTACGTCTATGTCGGCGCGGGGCGGGGCGATTTTGCCCCCGTCGTCCCCGGCGACCGTCGGGCGATCCTGAGCGAGACGGAGGTGATGGAGGTGTCGCCGGGCGACCCACGAGCGTCGTACATCCTGCGCTACCGCGACACGGGCGAATTCCAGCCGACGGTGGACCTGAGCGCGTCCTGGCAGATGAACCTCGACTTCACCAGAGCATGGCGAATCGCCCCCGATCCCCGGTCAAACCTGCGCCGTCCGCTCTGGCAGCGCGCTCTTCGCGTCATTTCCACGGAGACCTCCGTGCAGGTGAGCGAGACCGACAGCACGCGCAACCGCGACCTCTACCTCGTGAAATTCTGGACGTTCCGCCAGCAGGGGCGTTCGCCGACGGTGCGCGGCACGTGGCAGCTCCGGCAGGACCTCACGCTCTGGCCGAACGCACGTCGCGGAGACCTGCGGTTCCGCGTGAGCGATTCCGAGGACTACGACGCCTCGCTCTTTCAGGGACGGACCGCCCCGGCGATCACGCGCCAACGGGAGTACGCTCTCCGGGGTCGGCTGCGCTTTGCGCGGATCAGCACGGACTGGATGGGCGAACTGGCGCATCAAAGCGACATCCGCTCAGGCAGCCAGTTCGATTACCGTGCGAAGCGGGTGCTCTTCGACCAGACATGGGCGTATCACCCGACGCTCCAGACCGAATGGGCGCTGCGCAACGAAGACGGCGCGGGAAGCGATCCGACGCCCGATGCGGATATCGCACGCGACCCTGCAAAGGCGTTGCGCGCCTACCTCGTGGCGCTGGAGCCGAGCTACCGCCAGGCGTGGGGAAACCGGGGGATGGTCCGCCTGTCGGCACAGTGGTCCGGGGTGTTCGGCGAGAACCTCAAAGCGGGGAAGGTGCTGCCGATCCGCCTCCTCAACGGGCGCAACACCGGCCACAACTTCCGTTGGACGGCGCTAGTGAACTACCGTCTCTCCTCGCTGGTGACCGCTTCGTTCACGTATACCGGATGGAAGACCCCCGGCAGCGCGGTCGTCCATACGGGCCGCGCCGAGGTGCGGGCGACGTTCTGAAACTGCGCTCGTCGCAGGCACGCTTCGGACTCCCTCCGCAGCGTTGCGGCGGTTCGGCCATGAGGTTGACCGCACGGAAGACATCGGAGGCTGTGACAAGCGACGGTTTCATGAGTACATTAACAAGGAATCGGTCATCCCATGCGCCATCGTTTTGGACCTGCGCGACCTCAGCACGTGCCTCGTTCTAGGAGAACGGATGAAGACGATCTTGATCGTGGACGATCAGCTTGAAGTCCGCGAACTTGTAGAGATGACCCTCAACGTCGGCAATTACCGGATTTTCAAAGCGGCCGACGGCAAGAGCGCGCTGGAAACTGCGCAGAGCGTTCATCCGGACCTGATCATTCTCGACATCATGATGCCGGGGGGTGTTGACGGATACGAGGTGTGTCGGAGGCTCAAGCACAACCCGGCAACGGCCGATTGCCACGTCATGATGCTCACCTCACGAGGGCAAAAGGCCGACCGGGCAAAGGGCAAAGAGGTGGGCGCGGACGACTACTTCGCCAAGCCCTTCAGCCCGCTTGAGCTTCTGAACAAGGTGGAAGAGGTGCTTGGTGAATAGGGGTGTGTTTCGGGCGAAAATCCGTTTCCTATGGTCTCCCAAAAATTGCGCACCATGACCGCGATTTCCCTCTAGCCCGCCCTCGCCTCACCCTCTTGCAGTCGCTTCCACTGCGTATGGAATGGCTCGTCCTTCGGGAGCGCGAACTCGCGGTGGTCGGTCCAGCCGCCGAACGGCCCCGGCAGCCACGAAGCCCATCCGTCCCTGGAGAACGGGAGCAGCCCCCACCGCATGAACCGTGCGCCGAGCCGGTAGAATAGCTTCGAGCGCATCGCCAGCGACCACACGCGAAACGTCATCCGTTCGAAGAACGGGGTCATCCCTTCTCCGGCCTGGTCGGCCTTCATCTCGATGAGCATCTGCGGGATGTTGATCTTCACCGGGCACGCCTCATAACATGCCCCGCAGAGCGACGAGGCGTGCGGCAGGTGGCGAAAGCGCCGCTTCCCCTCGTAGAGGGGCGTGAGGAGCGATCCGATGGGACCGGGGTAGATGCCGCCGTAGGCGTGTCCGCCGACAGCGCGGTACACCGGACACGTGTTGAGGCACGCACCGCACCGGATGCACCGGAGCGTCTCGTGATAGCCGGAGCCGAGCACGTCGGTGCGGCCGTTGTCGAGGAGGACGATGTGCAATTCCTGCGCGCCGTCTCCTTCGCCGGTGCGCCGGGGGCCGGTGATGAGGTTCGTGTAGATCGTGAGCGGTTGCCCTGTCGCGCTGCGGGCAAGGAGCTTGAGGAACACCGGCAGATCGGCAAGGCCAGGGATGAGCTTCTCGATGCCTGTGAACACGACGTGCACACGAGGCCACGTCGTCGAGAGACGACCGTTCCCCTCGTTCGTCACCTGAACGATGGTCCCGGTGTCGGCGCAGGCGAAGTTGGCTCCGGTGATGCCCATCTCGGCCCCGGCGAACTCGTCGCGCAGGCGTTTCCGGGCGAACGCGGTGATGGCGGTCGGCTCGCTCGGCAGGTCGGCGTCGAATGCGTTGTTGAAGAGGTCGGCGATCTCCTCCTTCGTGCGGTGGACCGCCGGTACGACGATGTGGGAAGGATGATCCGACGCCACCTGAAGGATGTACTCGCCGAGGTCCGATTCGACGACGTGAAGCCCTGCTTTCCCAAGCGCGTCGTTCAGGTGCGTCTCCTCGCTCACCATGGACTTGGACTTGACGATGTTCCTGACGCCGTGTTCGCGGGCGATTGCCACGACGATCTCGTTTGCCTGTTCCCCATTGGCCGCCCAGTGGACGTGCGCGCCTGCGGCTTCGGCCCGCTCGGAGAATTCCGCGAGATACGTGTCGAGGTTAGCGAGCACTTCGTCCTTGATCTGCCGCGCCTTCTCGCGCACCTGTTCGCTCTGCGGCAGCGTCGCCATGATCTCCCTGCGCCCGTCGTCGAACTTGCCGGTCGCCCTGAAGAGCGCATCCCGAAGCGTCTTGTTCCGAACGGCTTGGCGGCTGGCGGCAGAAAAGTCCCAGACGGGTTTGTACGCGGATGCGTTCGCGCTCATGGGTGGGTCACCTCACCAGCGAGGATGCGCGCAAGATGGATCACCCGGATCGGCACGTTCCGCCGCCTGAGCGCACCGGCGATGTTCATGATGCAGCCCGTGTCGTTGACGACCACCGCGTCGGCCCCGGTGCGGATGATGCAGTCAACCTTGTCGTTGACCATCGCGCCGGAGACATCGGGGTATTTGACGGCGAACGCACCGCCGAACCCACAGCACTGCTCTTTCCGTTCAAGTGGGACGTAGGTGACCCCCTTCAACCGCCTGACGAGGTCTTCCGCCTCGGTGGTCATTCCCAGGCCGCGCAGGTGGCAGGTGTAGTGGTAGGTGAGCGTGCCGTCGAACCGGGCGTCGGGATCGGTGATCTTGAGCACCTTGACGAAGAACTCGATGAACTCGTACGTGCGGGAGGCGAGCGCTTTCGCCCGTTCGAGCTGCCTCGGCTCCTCAGCAAAGAGAACGGGGAACTGCTCGCGCACCATCGCCGTGCACGAACCGGAAGGCGAGACCACGTATTCGGCGTCCTCGAACACGTCGAGCATACGGCGTGCGACGGCGCGGGCATCGTCCCAGTTGCCCGTGTTGAACGCCGGTTGGCCGCAGCAGGTTTGTGCTTCGGGGAAATCGAGCGCCACGCCATGCTTCCGCAACAGGCGCACCATCGCCACTCCGATGGCAGGCTCGAAGAGATCGGCAAGGCAGGTGATGAAGAGCGAAGCACGCATGAGACGGCTCCTACGCGCCGGAAATCGCGAACGCGCACGGCTGGGTCGGTGATCCGGACAGGAACGTATTGCGAACTCGAAGAGTTCGCGGGACTCGAGGAGTTCGCCGAACTCGCAGAGTTCGCTCGGAATGTTACCACATTCGCCGGAAGGCCGCAACCTGAGAAGCCTACCACGAGGGCCGGGCGCGAGGAAGAAAGCGAGAGGCGTCCCTCGCGCCGTGCGTACTGCGCGCCGACTCGCTCGATCACCGGGGCGCGCAAGGACATTTCTCCTACCCCCTCACGCGCCCCCGCACGATGACCGAGCACTCAGCAGGTGGTGACCCGTTTGATCACGCGGCCCAAGAGCGTCACCGCGTTGGATTGCACCGTCTCGATTTGATACCGGTCAGGACGACCGGGCACGAGGTCGGTCCACTTGTCGCGGAAAAGCACCTTGGTCAGTTTGATCTCGCTCGTGGTGTCGCCGCGTTTGCCGCCGACGCGCACAAGCGCGACGTCGCCGGTGGCCACTTCCCGGTTGGGGCTGATGACTACCAGATCGCTGGGAACAATGAGGTCCGCCATCCAGTCATTTTCGACTTCCACCACGAAGGCATCCACATCGTCAATGTCTTTGAGCGTGATGCAGCGCACGTCCTCGGGTGAACCGGCATGCCCGGTGGGCAGGTTCCCCTCGGCGATTGTCGACCAGGGCCTGACGGGCAACGGGCGCAGGGAGACTTCGTACTCCACCTGCGGCTTCTCGGCGATCCGGGAGGTGAGGTATTGATACTCTATCGCGGATCGTTCCCGCACGGTATGAAACACGAACGGATTGGTGTCCTCCAGCCCCAGCGCATTGGCAAGCTTGATGGCCGTTTCGAGCGGCGGGATCTTCTCGCCCGACTCGATCTGGGAGATGTACGTGCCGGAGGTCAGGCCGACCTTCAACCCCAGTTCCCGCTGCGTCATGCCGCGCCGCTCACGTTCTCGCTGAAGACGCTTACCGAACTTCATGGTCTATTCTCCTTACCGACGGGTTGTACCACATTGTGCACGACGGTACGCGCACAAATCCAACGGAGACCTACGTTCCTCATTCTCCGCAGAATCTCATAACAAACAATGAGTAGTATATCAAAATTATCTTAAAAAACGGGATAGGTCAATAGGTGGACATGCGGCTCTTTCGACGAACTGTTTTCAAAAAGGATGTACCTAATCAGGGGTAATTTCTCGCCCTCTCGCATCTCACCCGCATTCCAGCTCGCGGTGAGCATCCGGGGATACCAAGGCTAAGTCCATTATCTCCCCACAGTACGCGTTAATCGCACTCGAATACCCTCGGAGCCGACGAGCGGCTCCCTCCGTGCAGGTCTGCCGAGATACCCACGCCCCGGCGCCAGATCGGTCGAGCTTCTCCTTGTCGTCGTGCGCAGAGACGCTCCGTCGTTCATTATCATGCTGTTACTCTACTTAAATTCCTGAAGTATAGTTCTCGAGGAGTACAGGCAATTTAACACTTCCTGCGTGAAGGTCAACTCGCGTCGTCTTGCGACGCCGGACGACATCAACAGCAGGGCCGAGTGCTCCGTTCCTCCTCACATGCTGATCGGGAAGGAGCGTCGCATTTCGTATTGAACTTGTCGTTTTTGGCGGCGGGTACCGCTCTATCATCCGGACGTTAGCCTTTTTGCATGTTGCCGACACAGTGGAGGCAAAAAAGGCTAACCAGTGTACAGGGAATAAGGATCACTTAATACAGTGCGGTGATGGCTGATTCGACATCCATAAATTGACGAATCATGCGATTAATTCCAGTAAGCGTAAAGGCCTCGGTCAAGATCGGATTCAACCCGCAGACCACGAGATCGCCTGGGGTGTCCCCCAACCGTACGAACGCGCTCAGGACCGCCTCAAGCATGGTGCTGTCGGCGTAGCGCACCTCGTGAAAATCGAGCACGAGATAATGCTGACCGGTTTTGATCATGTCGTGCAATGCCTCTCGAAAGGCATCCGCCCCGTTGTTGAGCGTCGCTTCAGGCTCGGCGAAATGGATGATCCGCACGCGCCCTCGCGCCTCGACCGTGTAGTTCACTGTGCATCCTCCCCTGGGCTGGGAACGTGTCTCCGCGTGAGAGACTGACGGAAGGTGATCCTTGCCTACACGAGCGTAAGCGGGCTACATTTACTACAATAGTACGTGAACGACCGTAATATGGGGGAGTGGCCGATGGTTCTGCAACGTCTATTTTGCGTTCATCCTCCCGACCAAGGGCCGTTTCGCCCGGAAACCGTCGTTGCCAGCGAGCCGATGCGCATCTACGTGCATGGCCAGCCCATTGACGGTTGGATCGTGACGATACAGTCGGACGAGGATGAGGTCCATTTGATGCTTGAGAACATTGACGACGGCGAATAGCCTACCGATCAGGAGGAACCATGAGGGAACGAGAGCGCGAGCTGAGACGACGGCGGCATCGGCGAATGAAACATCTCAAAGCTCGGATACGCGAGCAATTGGCGCAGGCGGACACGGTGCGGGCCGAACGTGCGGTCGAGAAGCAACGCAAGCGTATGCGCCGCGTCATGTCGGCAGAAGAGCTACCCTCCTCCTGAAGGCCTCGGAGTGGAGATTCCCGCCGGACTTTTGCTTGAAGGCCACCGGCTGCGGTGCTGACCCTCGTGCCGGTGGCCCGTCCTGTTTTCTCTTCTCAAGGGGTTCCGCGATGGAGAGAAAGGTCATCGCGCTCGTATCTGGTGGTCTGGATAGCCTGCTTGCAACCCGGCTCATGCAGCTTCAGGGGCTGGAGGTGCTGCCAGTGCACCTGGTGAGCCCCTGGGGATGCGACGAGAAAGCCCTCGAAGCGGTGGAACGGCAGACCGGCCTCCCGGTGCGCCGCATCGAACGAGGGACCGAATACGTCTCCCTCGTGCGGAACCCGGTCTATGGCTACGGGCGAAGCATGAACCCGTGCATAGACTGCCGAATCTTCATGTTCCGGCAACTCGCGCCCCTGCTTGAGGAGACCGGCGCGGCGGCAGTGGTCACGGGCGAGGTCGTAGGCCAACGGCCCATGTCCCAGGTGCGCAGACACCTGCGGGTGATAGACGAGGAGAGCGGCCTGAAGGGACGCATACTCCGCCCGCTCTCGGCGAAGCGCCTGGCCCCTACGGAAGCGGAGATTCGCGGGATCGTCAACCGCGATCTGCTCTACGACTTCGCCGGACGCTCGCGTGCCCCGCAACTTGCCCTTGCCGCCAGGCTTGGCATCACCGAATACCGCACTCCGGCAGGAGGGTGCAAGCTCACCACCCCGGGGTTTGCTCCCCGGCTTCGGGATTTTTTCGCGCACTACGCGGACGACGCGATGGAGGACGCGAAGCTCCTCAACTACGGACGACATCTGCGAATAGACCATGAGCGCAAGCTCATCGTCGGGCGCAACCGGGAAGAGAATCGGATTCTGGAAACCTACGCTGCCGGTCCGGGCGCGGAGCGGGCGCGGCTGACGGCGTACGTGCCGAACGGGTTCAACGGGCCGACCGTGCTCGCGTGTGGGCCGGTCTCGGATGAGGTGGACGAGACGGCGGGGCGCGCAATCCTCCGATATGCCCGCACGCAGGATGCGCCGCCGGACGGATTCACGATTCGCGTGGTCGGCCCTGAGGGGCAGCGCGTCATCGTCGCGGCCACCGCACTTTCGGAAGACGAACTTGCGCGCCTGCGCATCGGCCACGAGGAGCTTCCCGTCCTCCCTTGAATGGGAGTTGCATACGGGCAGGAATGCCTGCACGAGAGGACCGAACGCGCACCACAAGGAGATGGATTCATGCGCACGGAAATGAGCTTGAACGGCCAATGGAAGTTCTGCTCCGCCTTCGATGCGATCAGCGCCGATCAGCGATGGCTGGACCCCGATTTCGATCCGAAGAACCCCGACCTGACCCCCGTAACCGCCGGTGCGGCCATGGGGTGGATCAAGCCGAACTACGACGACGGCAACTGGCTGGACATCACCGTCCCCAATAGCTGGAATGCCGCCATCCGGGACCTCTGGAGCTACGAGGGACACGGCTGGTATCGCCGCACGGTCGCCATCCCCACCGATTGGGAGGGCAAGCGCGTCGAGTTCTTCAGCCAGGGAGCCAATTACCGCACGGTGGTCTATGTGAACGGCCAGCGTGCCGGTGAGCACGACGGTGGCTACACACCGTTTGCGATCCCGATCCACCGCCTGCTGAAGTGCGGCGAGGCGAACCTCATCGCCGTCGTCTGCGACAACATCCCGAAGCCGGAGCGCGCGCCCGGTGGGCAGTTCGGCTGGTGGAACCATGGCGGTCTCTACCGAGACGTATCGCTGCGCGTCACGGACGCGACGTACATTGACGACGCGACTGTGGTGACGGAGGTAGAGGGCGGCAAGGCGACGGTGCGCCTGAAGGTGGTGGTGCTCACCGAAGAGGATCGTGCGGCGGAGCGAACCCTTGAGGTGCTACTGCTCGATCCGTCGGGCGATGCTGTGCCGTTGCCTGCGGAGGCGCGGTCCCGTGCGCTGAAGACGCTCGACGGTCGCGCCGAGGCGGAGATGGTCTTCCCTGTGGCGAACCCGCGCCTGTGGTCCCTGGAGGAGCCGCACCTCTATACGCTGCGGCTGTCCCTGCTCAAGGGCGATCAGCCTGCGGACGAATGGTCGCACCGGATCGGGCTGCGGACGATCAAAGTGGAAGGGAACAAGCTCCTGCTCAACGGCAGGCCCCTGCTCATCAAGGGCCTGAACCGGCACGAGCACTACGCGGGCGGGACGATCCACACCCCGACGCACACCGAGGCACAGCTCGCGCAGGACCTCGACCTCGTGCAGTGGCTCGGCGCGAACGCCTTGCGCCAGCACTACCCCAACCATCGGCGGCTTTACGAGCTGTGCGACGAGCGCGGAATCCTCAACATGGTGGAAGTCCCGCTCTGGCAGTGGGGGCGTCCGCTCGTCCAGACGGACCATTCGGGCGCGCTTGAGGCCGCAAAGCAGCAGCTTCGGGAGATCGTGCGGACGTACAAGAACCACCCAAGCGTCTTCATCTGGAGCGTGAGCAACGAGAACCTCGTCAAGCCCAGGAGCGATAACCTGAAGGACATCGCGCTCGCCAAACAGACTGCCGAGGGGAACATCGAACTCGTCAAGATGGCGCAGAAGCTCGATCCGACGCGCCCTGTGGTGGAAGTGAGCAACGAGTGGCCCACCGATCCCGTGCACCAGTTCACCGACGTGACTGCGGTCAACGTCTACGTCGGGAATCCGGTGCCTCACGTGAGCGGCGTGCCGGAGATCGTCAGGCGGATGCAGAAGAAGATGGCGGATTTGCGCGCCGACGTTCCCGGCAAGCCGATCATCGCCTCGGAGTTCGGCGAGTGGACCGTGCGCGGGCTGCGGGGAGACTATCCCCCTGCGGAGGGCTATCAGGTGGCAAAGCTCACGGGGCTGTGGAAAGCGTTCATGAACGAGCCGGATGTCGTCGGCGGGTTCATCTGGGTCTTCGCCGATTACGACCTGCACCGGCGCTTCCTCTGGGCGTACGAGTATCGCTGCGCCTACGGCCTGTTCGACATCGAGCGTCGTCCGAAGGCGGCGGCGCACGCGATGCGCGAGTTGTGGAGGAAGTGAGCGTACGGCTTCGGCAGCTACCCCGGAATCATCCGGCGACGAACTGCGGCTCCACTTCGACCGGGAAATTGAACGACCGGGTGATGAGGCACGCCCTGTGCGATTTCTCCAGGATGCGCTCCGCCCGCTCGATGCTCCCCTCGGCGACGGTGATCACCGGCCTGATCGTGATCCGCTCGAACTTGTACCCTTCCTTCGGCACGAGCGTCAATTCGCCGCTTGCGCTCGAACGGTACGCCTTGACGGCGAGCTTCGACATGCCGGAGATCACGAGGAACGTGTTGACCAGGCATATCTCCGCCGCAGCGAGGAGCAGATGCTCCGGACTCCAGCATTTCGCGTCGCCCTCGGTCGGCACACCGACGGAAAGTGGGGAAAGTCCGGCGACGGCGAGCGTGCCCTCCTCACCGGCTCCGCTCCATTCGTAGCTCGTCTCGTAGTGCATTGGGAACGCCATGCGCGGCTCCTTGTCTCTGGCGCGTGGGGTGTGCTCTCGTGCCGAATCGCGTGATTTCGCCGATCATCGGCATTCGTAGGTGCGGCCTCTCACCGCCGTCGTGCGATCACCACCGGACGCACGAGGCGATACGTGTGCCCCGTCTCCGTCCCTGCCGCTTCGAGGAGGAGCACGTACATCCCCGTCGGAGCGGGCCTTCCTCCGGAGTCGAGGCCGTCCCATCGGAGGGTGCTGTGCGCGGGCCACTGCTCGCCGTCCACGAGCCGCCGCACCTCTCGCCCCGCCATGTCGTACACGCGGAGCGTCAGGTGGACAGACGCCTCCGGGAAGGCGAGAGCGATGCCGAGCGTATCCGCAGGCGGCGTCGGGCCAAGGGTGAGCGTCATGCTCTCCGCTGGAGGGATCATCCCCTGATTCGCCATCCCTGGCGTGGCATGAAGCTGCCCCCAGACGGTTTGCCATGCCGTCGGATCGTCCCCGGCGCGCTCCCACGCCACCAGTTCGAGCGAACGCCCCGCCTCCGGGACCGGGTACGCGGCGCGGTCGGCGGCTCTGCCCGTCGCGTCAGCAAGCCAGACGCTCCGGTTTGCGTCCGCGCTCTTGCTGAGATGGGGAAATCCTCCTTCCAGGCCGCACGCAGGGACCACGAACCCGTAGCGCAGGCGGAGGCTATCCGGGTATTCCGCGAGCACGAGGAAATCGCCGGGGGCAAGCGTCGGAGCGGGCGATCCGACGGGAAGCGCGCGGCTAGGGGTCGCAAGTTTGCATCCGGCGAGCACGACGCGGACCGCCCCGACGTTGGCGATCTCCACCCACTGGCCCTCCGCAGGCCCCGGATCGGCCATGATCTCGCTGATCCTGAGCGCGCCGGAGGGCACTCCCACTGCAACCTGAACGGGACGGGCATTGTTCGCGGGCTGCTGATCTCTCTCCGCAAGGATAGCCACCCATACCGGGGCCGCCGGGGTCGTCAACACTTCCCAGACACCTGTGAGGTCCCTCTGTTCGCCCCGCGAGAGGACCGGCAGGCGACCCCGCACGAGCACGGCGTCTCCTGAGGAGAACGAGGAATCGCCGTCGCTGTCCTCAAACAGCACAAGCTCTGCGTCGGCGAGGGCGGTTCGCCCGGCGTTCACAATGCTCGCTCGGATCGTCACCGCGCCGGGCGGATGCACCGTATCGGGCGTCGCCATGACGGCTACGAGTGCGGCGTCGAGGTCGGGCAGGCGACGCGAGTTTTCCCTGCCGGGGGTCCCTTCGGCGACGAACGATATGGCCCAGTTCGATAGCTCGTCCCCGCCGTCGAGGTCAATCTTCTCCAGCGAATAGCCCGGAACCACATCGGCGGGGGTATAGGTCATGCGCTGCTCAGCACCCTCCGGCGAACGCAGGATGACCGCGCTCTCCCGGCTGTTCACGAGGCCGTTCCTGCCGAACGCCGCGTCCTCAATGGTGACGATGAGCGCTTCGGGCGGTATGCCGAGGTAGGGTTCGTCCTTGGTGAAATAGGTGGGGTCGAGCACGAGCGCATACCGGCCCGGCGCAAGGACAAGGCCCGACGCTACCTCGATGATCGCGTCCATGTCGAGGCTGTCGCCGACCGTCCAGCCGTCCAGGTTCACTGGTGACGCGCCGCGATTGTAGAGTTCGACGTACTCCCGCGCGTACTCCGAGCCGGTCGGGTTGACCATGACTTCGGAGAGCACCACTGACGGGGTTGACCGGGGCCTGGCCCGTGCGTCGCCGTCCGACGCGAAGAGGACCGCAAGCGCAAGGGCAAAGGTCCCTAGAGCAACCCCAACACGCGCCTGCCGATCCACTCGACGGTGAGTAGCCCGATGATGGTCCATAGCACCCATCCCGAAGAACCCAGGGCAATCGTCCGCTCGTGCTGCTCGGCGATGCGAGTCAGAGGAACCGCGCTCAGGAGGCTATCCGCCTTCCACGCCGGAGCATACGCACCGCGCCCCGCCCGCGCCACCGCTTCGAGCACATCCTGCTGCTGCCGGGTCTGTTCGTGCTCAAGCCCGACCACGGCGACGGAGAACTCGGCGGTGGATGTCCCCAGAGTCGTGCCATTCTGCACGGCAGTCGCCGTCGCCCGGTGTTCGCCGGGGCCAAGGCCCGAAACCTCCGCCACGTAGCGCCCTTCGCCCTGGGATGCGGCGGTGATGGCGAGCGCGCCATCGTCAATGTCGAGCCGCACGTCGGCCCCGTCGAGCGGAGCGTACTGCTCGTCGTACACCTGCACCGCACACCGCACCGGCTCACCGAGGCGATAGAGCGGCGAATCGGTCTGCACGCGGACCCTGCTCAATTCCTGGCGCGTGCTGAGCCAACGCACGGCGGCATTCCAGAAAGAATCTCCCACCGGGGCCGGTTCGCCAAGGCCATGCGGGATCATATCCCACCGCCAGTACGTCAGCCCGCCGAAGGCGAGCACTCGCCCCTTCCGATACGTGCCTGCAACTGCGAGCACGTCGCCTTCCCCGGTCAGGAGCATAGTGCTCCCCGGCGTTTGCACGAGGCCGACCGTCCGCCCCAGAAGCGGCGGCAGGTTCCCCCACGCGAGCGACCAGTTCGGGAAGTCCGCGTCGGCGGTGACGAGGGGATGTCGGGCGGATTCGGGCGTCCAGAGCGCCTGAGTTCGCTGATCGGCATAGTGCCCGCGCCCGACCTCCACCGGGAGCATCGGCTGCCACGATTGCGGGAGCGCGTTCTTTCCGGGGACGACGAGCAACCCCGCGCCGTCCTCCACCGCCCGCATGATGGCGTTGGTCCGCTCCTGGGGAAGCGCGCCCGGCGGCATGTCGTGCCAGACGATGAGGTCTGCTTCGGCGAGGCTATCGAGGAGGCCGGAGGGTTGATGGGACTGGCGGGCCGGGTGCGGCGCGAGCCAGAGACGCACGTCCAGATCGTCCCGCTCTCGGAAGAAGCGTATCCAGAACGCGATGTCGGCGCTCGGCGCTCCACCGAAGACGAGCACGAGGCGCTTGGACTTGAGCACCTGCGTCGTGAACGGCCAGAGGTTGTTCTGCGTGAGGATTTCCCCCGGTATGCTGTCGAGCGCCACGATGGAACGCATGATGCCCGGCGCAGGCGGCGTCACGGTCAGTTCAACGTCCGAACGGCGACCGGAGGGCGGGAGGGTAATCGTCTCCTGTGCGAGCGTCCGGCCCCGGTTGAGGATGCGAACCGTCGCCGGTCGTGCGGACAGGCCCGTGTTTTCTACGGTGGCCGTGACCTTCATCGCTCGTCCGGCGAGCGCAAGCTGCGGCGCGGAGACCCCAACAACCCGCACGTCGGCCTGCGGGTTCGGGTCGCCCACACCGATGACGTAGATCGGCAGCTTGATCTCTTCGGCGGCGCGGAGAGGATCGGGGCCGGTCGTGTTCGCGCCGTCGGTGATGAGGATCACCACGTCCGGCGGCGGCATCGTGCGGCGCTGTTCGAGGAGCGCCTCCCCGATTGCCGAGGCGTCGCCGGTGAAGGAAAGCTCATCCACGTCAAGCCGCGACACCGTATGGGCGAATCCCTGCCACGAGACCGTCGCTTCCGAGCGGATTCTCGACATGCCGGGGCCGGAGAGCACGCGCTTCACCGCATCGGCGCGCCTGCCTTCCGGGTCGGTGAAGGAGAGGCTTTCGCTCTGGTCCACCAGCACCGTCACACGCGGCGCCCGCGTATGCATCCCCTGCCACACGAAGCGCGGGCCAAGCACCGCAAGCGCAAGCATTCCGAGCGCGCCGAGGCGGAGCGCACGCAGCGCCCAACGCCAGCGATGCTCCACCGGAGGAACCGTCCGGCGATAGACGTACCACGCGAGCACGCCCACTGCACACACCAAGAGGAGCCAGAGCCAGGCGTTGGGTCGCAGGGAAATCGTCCACCCGGATGAGACCATTTCTGTTGCCGTCATAGAGGGATATGTGTTATACGCTTTTCAGTGAGAAATTGTGCATGTCGGGTAGTAGGGGCGAGGCATGCCTCGCCCCGACAAGATGTTGTTTCGACACGCTTTGTAGGGGCGACTCGCGAGTCGCCCTTGTAGTCCATGATGAAGTGTTATTATCTGGAACCCGTATTATTGGCATAAGCAGATTGCTTCGCGCCCGGTTCAGCCACTCTTGCAGATCATCGGGCGAAAGGCAGTCAGGCGACATAGACCTCTTTCCCCTTCGTTGCGCCACCGGAAGGTGGGGCGATGCGCTACTCGTCCTTCCACGACCGGCGCATACGGCGTACCCGGCGGACGAATACGACGATCATGAGCACCATCGCGGCCAGGAGCGCGATGTCCCAGACGACGCTCTCCCACCGGAGGATTTTCGGCCAGAGGGCTGCGATAGCGAAGAAGATCGCCAGCCATTCCCACCACTCGCCCGGCGCCCATTGCTCCCGGCGGGGCGGGTCGAAGTCCTTCCGTTGCGAATGCACCGGCTGACGCGAACGTGACGCCATAGTGAGGACTCTCTCCCTCTAATCCGCGTTCGGGACGATGAGCAACCCTTCCGTATCCACGAGAGTGACATCGGCGCGGCTGGTGATGCCATGCTGCCGCCAGGCCCGTTCCATGGCGCGTGCAACGTCATCGGCGTTCGAGAGCGTGAGCGCAAGGATCGTCGGGCCGGAGCCGGAAAGACACGCAGCGAGTGCCCCGGCCTCACGAGCGGCGACGCACACCTCGTAGAAGCCAGGGATGAGCAAGGCCCGGTAGGGTTGATGCACGCGGTCGTCCATCGCTTCGGCCACGCCTGCCCAATCGCCTGCGGCCCATGCGGCGGCCAGCCATGCGGCGGCGCGGAGATTGAAGACCGCATCGCCGAAGGGGACCTCTCGCGGCAGCACCGCCCGTGAGGTATGCGTGGGCAGCTCGAATTCGGGGACCGCCAAGACGAAGATCGCTCCCTCCGACGTGGGGATAACCCGCGCACGCACATCGCCGCCAGCAGCCTCCCGCGTGAGCACAAGCCCGCCCATCACCGCCGACGCCACGTTGTCGGGATGACCCTCCATGAGGGTCGCCTGATCTATGAGGGTGTCCCGATCAACCTCGCCGTGCACGAGCAACTGCCCGACCGCCATCCCCGCGACGATTGCCGCGGCGCTCGACCCCTGCCCCCGCGCAATGGGTATCTCGTTCGCCATGTGCGCCACGACGCCGGGCACGATCTCCTTCTGCCGGATGCCCGCGCGCTCCATGCCTGCGCCGATGAGGAGCGAACGGTAGATGAGGTTCGTCTTATCGCGGGCAAGGACATCGGCTCCGTCTCCGGAGAGCGAAATCTCCCAACTCCCCGGCTCGCCGTTGGGCACGACCGTCAGGTTCAGGTAGCGTTGAAGCGCCAAGCCGAAGCAATCAAATCCGGGACCCAGATTCGCCGCGGTGGCGGGCACGCGAAGTCGCCAGCCGGGCGAAGGACGCATGGGCAGGCTCATGGGAGGAATTCCGCTTTCGTGGACATGTGGCGTCAAACTGACTATCTTCTTGCATGATAAGCTCGTGGCACGGGCCTGAAGCTATAGGATAATCGCAGATGAGAGACGCCCCGTCAACGGAACGCGCTCTGCGGAAGCAGAAGGGGGTCCCTCTTTCGGAGGAGGAGTACGTCGCCTGGAATCGGCGCATCATGAACGCGGTGCTGCCTATCGTGCGCGACCGGGAAGCGGCGGCGGACATCTCTCAGGATGTCTGGGTGCGCTTCATGGAATACCGCCCACAGGAAGCCGACAATTTCAACCTCGGCGGCTGGTTGCTCACCGTTGCGCGGCGGCTTGCGCTCAACTACGTGGCGAGCGGTCAGGTCAGGTTCCGCGCCGCCGTCACGGTGGAAGAAGGCCAATACCCCGCGCAGGAGCCTTCGCCCGCCGAACATGTCGGTCAGGCGCAGGATCGGGAGCGCATCGAGGAGGTGCTCTCGCGCCTCAACCCGCGCTACCAGGCCATCATCCGGCTTTGCGACCAAGAATCGTCCTCCTACGCCGAAGCGGGCGAGCGCATGGGCCTTTCCGAGGCGGCGGTCACCTCCCTCCTCTACCGTGCGCGCTCGGCATTCCGACGGGCGTATCTCCTCGCGCTTGCACCGCAATGGCTCCGCTCTCTGGCCGAAACGGGGCCTGTTGACGAAGCGCTCGCCGAGATTGACCCGTTCTCACCTCCCACTGACCTCGGCGACGCCGTCGAGCAGAAAGCGCACGACCTCTTCGCAAGGCTCGCCCACCGATGGGACACCATCCGTCACGCCACCGTGCCGGACGAGCTTGACCGCACCGTCGCCGCACGGGCGCGCCTCGCCCCCGGAGACAGCGCGCTCGATGTCGGCACGGGCACCGGCGTGGTTGCGCTCCACGTCGCGCCGCTTGTGCGCCGGGTGGTCGGCATTGATCGCTCCCTGCCGATGCTGAAGATCGCCCGCGACCGCGTGGTGCGGAGTGGCTCCCGGAATGTGCTCATGGAATTCGGCGACTTGCAGCGATTGCCGATCCGCCCGGAGTCCATTGATGTCGCCTTCTGCTCGCTCGTCCTCAGGCACGTCAAGCGCCCGAAAGAGGCGGTGCTCAACATCGCCCGCACCCTGCGCCCCGGCGGGCGGATGGTCATCTGCGACCTCTACCGCTCATCGCCCTCCCAGGCCGGGGGCGTCGGACTCTCCCCCTCGCACGTGCGGGCGTGGCTGGCCGACTCCGGGCTGAAGGACATCGCCTTCGACCACGTCGGGAAGAAGGGCAAGACGGAGTTCCTCGTCGCCGTCGCGCACCGGCCTTAAGAGGCTTTCATCGGACCACTCCTGCCCGTATCATCAACGGTGAGATTCCGCGCAACCCAGTGGCGCAGCATCGCGCACGAGAAGCGATCCTTTCGGGAAAGGACGATGGCGAAGAAGGCGACCACCGTAGCGGACCAACGGAACTACGGCGTTCGGGATGTCCGGTCGGCCAAAGAGGTGGCCAGCCTCTGGCTTCGGAAGGCGGAGTTGGAGAGGGTTGTCGGCTTTGGCCTGCCGGAAGTGGACGACCGCTACCACGTCTGGCGGATACCGCTCGTCAACAAAACCAACCGGGAGCGCATCGGCGAAGTGGTGATAGATGCGTATACTTCCCTCGTCGTCGAAGACAAATCCACCGCTCCGGCGACGCTGGAGGCGCGCCTGCTCGGAAGGACGGGGAAGATGAGCGCACGTTCCCCCTCCGGTTCCGAAGGTCCTGTCCTCCCTTTGTCGCTCCGGAACACCATCGCCCAGGGCGACGCCGAGGAAATCCTCCAGGACCTACCGGCGGAAAGCGCGCACCTCGTGTTCACCTCGCCTCCCTACTACAACGCCCGCCCTGAGTACACCGATTACCTCACGTATGAGGAATACCTGCTGAAGCTCCGAAAGGTGATCCGGCAGGTTCACCGCGTGCTTGCGGAGGGGCGGTTCTTCGTGATGAACGTCGCCCCAGTGCTCGTGAGGCGCACGAGCCGCAGCGAGGCATCGCGCAGGATCGCCGTGCCGTTCGACGTGCATCGCCTCTTCATTGAAGAGGGCTACGACTTCATAGACGACATCATCTGGGAAAAGCCGGAGGGAGCCGGGTGGGCGACTGGGCGCGGGCGTCGCTTTGCCGCCGACCGCAACCCGCTTCAGTACAAGCCCGTGCCCGTGACCGAATACGTCCTCGTCTACCGGAAGCACACCGCCAAGCTCATTGACTGGAACATCCGCTCGCACCCGGAGCCGGAAATGGTGCGTGCCTCGCGCATCGGCGAAGATTACGAGCGCACCAACGTCTGGCGCATCAAACCGGCGCACGATACGCGACACCCCGCCGTCTTCCCCCTTGAGTTGGCGGAGAAAGTGATTACGTACTATTCCTTCAAGGGCGACGTGGTGCTCGATCCGTTCGCGGGGATCGGCACGGTGGGCAGGGCCAGTGTGAAGCTCGGTCGGCGGTTCGTGCTCATCGAGCAGGACGAGAAGTACGTCGAGGTCATGCGTGCAGAGGCGAAGAACTGGCTCGGCAAGGAAGCAAGGCATGTCCTGACGCTCAACTGCCCTCCGATTGAAGCCGAGGATGAAGACCCTGCGCGCTCGTATGCCTGGGAAAGAGCGTATACCCACTGACATCGGAGCATCTCACCGTATCAGGATGGATTGCCATCAGGATGGATGCCATGAAAGCGATTGTGATCGAGGAGGCCGGTCGGCTGGTGATGCGCGACGTGCCGGAGACGCGGATGGGCGACTATCAGGCGCGGACGCGGCTTCTCGTGGGCAGTATCTGCAACAGCACCGACCGGAAGCTCCTGGACGGCACGTTTCCCGGATGCACCGCGTTCCCTGCCGTCCTGGGGCACGAAGCCATCGGCGAGGTCGTCGCGGTCGGCAGTAAGGTGCGGAACTACAAGCCGGGCGACCTGGTGATCCGCCCCCGCGTCTACTTCCCGAAGGAGGTGAACCTCAGGGAGTACTTCGGCTCGTTCGCCGCGCAGGGGCTTGTGACCGACCAGTGGGCGCTCATGGAGGACGATCCGTCGCTTGGGCGGGGCCAATTCGGCCACCCGCAGCAGGTGCTGCCGTCGGGCACTGACCCGGCGTTGGGCGTGCTCGCGATCACGCTCAAGGAGACGTTGAGCTGGACGCGGCGCTTCGGCATCGGGCCGGATACGCGGGTGCTCGTCTTCGGCACGGGTCCGGTGGGCGTGGCGTTCGTGATGTTCGCAAAGCTCGCCGGTGCGCCGCAGGTGATCCTCGCCGGACGCACCCCCTCCTCCATCGAGCGGGCCGCCGCGATCTCTCATCCTCACGCGACGCTCAACGTTGCCGACGGGCGCGTCCCCGAGCGCGTCCGCGAGATGACCGGCGGCGCGGGCGTCGAGCGCGTCATCGAAGGCGTCGGTGACACCTCGGTCATTGATCTGGGCGTCCAGTGCCTCTCGCCCGGCGGCCTCCTCGGCGTCTACGGCGTGCCGCCGAACACCCAGTCCAAAGCCCTCCACGCGGACGACCCCCGCGTGCGCTTCATCAACCCGGACGAATCGGAGGTGCACAAGGAGTTCTTCGCCATGGTGGCGAACAAGCGGCTCGATCCGTTCGCGTTCATGTCTCACCGGCTGCCGTTCAGGGAGATCGAGCGCGGGTTCGATCTGCTGAAGCGGCGCGAGGCGTTCAAAGTGGTGCTCGATTGGTGAAAGGGAAATCGTCATGGCCCGTACGTTCAAAGCAGTCGTCTTTCCTGAGCCGAACAAGGCCGAGTTGCGGGAGTTTCCCCTGCGCGACCCTGGCCCCGGCGAAGTGCAGGTGCGGATCACCGTCTCCGGCGTGAGCATCGGCACGGAATACCTCGTGCTGAGTGGGCAATTCCCCAATCAGAAATTCCCCTGCCTCGTCGGGTATCAGAGCGTGGGCATCGTGGAAAGACTTGGCAAGGGCGTCACGAACCTGAAGCCGGGCGACCGCACCTTCGTCGGCGCGGGCGCGCTGCCGGAGGGCTACCACGAGGGGTGCGGCGTGGCTCACGTCTCCCACGCGAACGTCCCGGCGGTGAGCACTGGCGGCCTGTCGCCCCGGCCGCTCATCATCCCGCCGCACGTTTCCGACGACGCGGCGTCGTACGCGGTGCTCGTCGCCGTTGCGCTCGAGGGTGAGGAAATGGCTCGTGTTCAGCGTGGCGACCTCGTCGCCGTCGTCGGCCTGGGAGTCGTCGGGCAACTCGTCGCCCAGGTGTGCAAGCATCGGGGCGGGATCGTCTACGCGAGCGACCTCGACCCGATGCGCGTGGAGATTGCCAAGTCACTCGGCACGAAGGCCTTCGCCCTCGACGTGCCAGAGTTCGACAAAGAGATCCGGAAGGACCAGGCGAAGGGCGCGGACATCGTCTTCGACACGACCGGAAACACGCAGGTCCTCGAGAAGGCGCTCCTGCTCGCCCGGAACTACGGGACGTTCGTCGTGCAGGGGCACTATCCAGGGCAGGTTGTCTTCAAGTTCACGCACGCCCATTGGCGGCATCTGACGATGGTCTTCCCGTGCGGCGGGGCGAACCGCTGGGACGCAATCCACGCGCTCGACCGGGGCATGATGCAGGTGGACCCGCTCATCACGCACCGGGTGACGGCAGAGCAGGCTCCCGCGCTCTACGCGAAGGTCGCGCCGCGTTCGCCGGAAATCCTCGGCGCGACGATCCGGTGGTCCTGAGGAGGATCGGCCATAGGCTCCTGTTTCGTACGCTTTTCAGTGAGGAATTGTGCATGTCGAGTAGGGGCGAGTCATGCCTCGCCTACAAGATGTTGTTTCGACACGCTTTGTAGGGGCGACTCGCGAGTCGCCTCTGTTGTCCGTGATGGAGTGGTATTATCTGGAACCCGTCTCACACGTCGAAGACGACGGTCGCCGCCCAACCTTCCTGAGCGCACTGCACAGCGAGCATGTGGAATGTCGCGGCCTTGACGAGCACCCTTGCACGCGGCCCGCGCACGCCTCTGACCTCGGCGGTAAGCCGCGCCGGTGGGGCGAGCGTGAGGGCGATCCTGCTGGGGAGGAATAGGTCGGTATCGTAGAGCGCAAGCAGGGCGTTGAGCCACCCGACGAGCAACCCCTCCAGATCGGCATCCTCAAGCTCTATCTTCAATTCCGCCTTCTCGTCAGCAGGTAACTCGCCCGCATCGAGCGCGCCGCCGGTCATGATTCGCGCCATGCCGAGCGCCGCACCGACGAACAGGTCCGCAGGGGTGGCCGCCGTGATCCGCAGCGCAACGTCCGCCGTGTGGTCAAGCTCGCCGAGCACGGCGGTCGCTCCCGTGCCTGTGTGACGCTCGAACATCGTCTCTCCTTGCGAGAAGGGGAACATGGTGCGCGCCATGGGAGAAACGTACATTTTCTGAGCGAGCATCTCAACCAGCACCCATTGGTCGAGGATTACGAGCGAATGAGCGCGGCATATCGGGCATTGGTGGGAAGCGGCGAACTGTTCCGTCGCGCAGAAGAGGCGAAAAAGGCACTCGCTCGGTGCACGGTCTGCCCGCGTGCGTGCAGAGCGAACCGGTTGGAGGGCGAAGTGGGTTCCTGCCGCGTTGGCGCGAGGGCCACCGTCGCGAGCGTGCTCGCCCATTTCGGCGAAGAGCCGGGCCTGAGCGGCAGGAGAGGCGCGGGGACAATCTTCTTCGGCGGCTGCAACCTGCGCTGCCTCGGATGCCAGAACTACCAGATCAGCCAGGTGCTCCCCTCCCCGCCCTACACCGGCGACGAGATCGCCGACATGATGCTCAGGCTTGAGGACGCAGGCTGCCACAACATTGATCTCGTCTCGCCCACCCACGTCGGGCCGCAGGTGCTTGAGGCGATTGCTCACGCCGCAGAGCGCGGCCTGACGATACCGATCCTTTACAACTCGAACGGCTACGACACCGTGGAGATGCTGCGCTTCTTCGATGGGGTTGCGGACATCTACCTGCCTGACCTCAAGTACAGTGACAACCGCGTTGCAGAGATGGTGAGCGGCGTGAGCGAATACGTCCCGCACGCCCGTGCCGCGCTCAAAGAGATGTACCGTCAGGTCGGCGAGGTGAGGTTCGACGAGGACGGCGTCGTCGAGCGCGGCCTCATCGTCCGCATCCTCGTCCTGCCCGACGACCTCGCCGGGGTTTACGAATCGCTCTGCTTCATCGCGGAGGAGCTTTCGCCAAACGTCTGGCTCAGCATCATGTCCCAGTACTACCCTGCGCACAAGGCCATCGGCCACAAGCAGTTGGGGCGTCCCATCACCCCACGTGAGTACCGCACGGTGCTCGAATGGGTTGACCGTCTGGGGTTTGAGAACTTCTACGCGCAGCGCATGGAGAGCGTCGAGCTTTGCCGCCCCGATTTCAAGAGGAAGGACGTGTTCGACTTCGACGGCGTGCGGGATGCCGACGAGCAGAAGGACTCTTCGCAGTGACAAGAGCGTTCGGTGGGTGACCCGGTGAGCGCAGGGATGTGTTTCCCAATGAGAGGTCGTGCAAGATTCCCACAGTAGGAGCGAGGCATGCCTCGCCCCTACTCGACATGCACAATTCCTCACCGAAAAGCGTATGAGAAGGTCGGACGCACGAGGTCTCGTGCGATGGCTCCGCCCCGGCGTCTGGTTCTGGCTTGCCGTCGCCGCGTTCGTCATCGGCGGGTACATCCTCTACCCTGCGCTCGCGGTGGTGCGCCAGAGCGTCGAAGGGCAGGCCGGGGGCTGGACGTGGGCGCATTACGCCCGCTTCTTCTCGTCCGAGCCTTCGGCCAACCTCGTCGCCACGTGGAACAGCATCTGGATTTCTCTCGCCTCCGTGGGGGGCGCGGCGCTTCTCGGCGTGCCGCTCGCACTCCTCATGACGACGTTCGAGTTCCCCGGTCGTAGGCTCTGCGGTGCGTTGGTGATGATGCCGCTCGTGCTGCCGCCGCTCATCGGCGTGCTCTCGTTCGTCTTCCTCATGGGCGAGAGCGGCCTCGTCCCGCGTGGGCTGCATCTGGCCTTCGGGCTGGACCCGGCGGTGTGGTCTCTGCGCGGCGCGTGGGGGATTGTCGCGGTCCACGCGTACAGCTTCTACGTTTTCTTCTACGCGTTTGTCGGCGCGGCGCTCGAAAACCGCGATCCCTCGTTGCTGGAAGCCGCCGCGAGCCTCGGCGCGGGGAGATGGATGCGCTTTTGGCGCGTGACCGTGCCGTTCCTCCTGCCCGCGCTCATGGGCGCGTCAATCCTCGTCTTCATGACTTCGATGGCCTCCTTCAGCGCGCCCCTGCTCTTCGGCGGCGAACTTCGCGTGTTGAGCGTGCACCTCTATTCGACGAAGCTTTCGGGCGACCTCTCCCTTGCCGCCGCACAGACGGTGGTGCTCGCCTCGGTCTCGCTCGTGTTCCTCCTGCTCCTAAGGACTTGGAGCCGGAAGCATCGCTCCGTCATGCCGGGCAAAGGCGCTCGCAGCCCTCGCCGTGCTCTGCCTTCGGGTGCGCTCAGGAGGCTCGTGCCGCCGGTGGCGGTCGTGCTTTCGGTGCTCGCGCTCCTGCCGCACCTGACGCTCGCGCTGCTCTCGTTCGTGAGGCCGGGCACGTGGACGTTCCGGCTCGGCGCGTGGTTGCCGACGGAGTACACGTTCGAGAACTACCGCTACGTCGTAGACCTCGTCGCGCCGCTCTGGCACAGCATCGAGATGGCGCTTCTGGCGACGTTGGCCAATCTCGTCCTCGGCGTCGCAATCGGATGGCTGCTCACCGGGAACCGCCTCCGCTTCGGCAGGGCGCTCGACGCGCTCGTGATGCTGCCCTGGGCGCTGCCGGGCACGGTGGTGGCGGTCGCCCTCATCAGCGCGTTCAGCAGGCCGAGCGCATTCAGCTTTGGGCAGGTGCTCGTCGGGTCGTTCTGGCTTCTGCCGCTCGCGTATTTCGTGCGGAACCTGCCCCTCGTGGCGCGGGCGTCCCATGCTGCGTTCGAGCAGCTCGATCCGTCGCTCGACGAGGCGGCGCGGAGCCTCGGCGCGGGCTGGTGGCTGCGCTTCCGGCGGGTGACGTTCCCCCTCGTCGCGCCGGGGGTGCTCGGCGGAAGCGTGCTCGCGTTCGTCACCGCGCTCGGCGAGTTCGTCGCCTCGGTCTTGCTCTGGGTTCCGTCGAACCAGCCGATCTCCATGGCGATCTTCGGCGAATACCGGGAATATCACCTGGAGGCCGCCGCCGCGTACGGCGTGGTGCTCGTGCTCGTCATCGGGCTTGTGCTCGTGGCTTCGCGGTATGCGTTGGGAGTGCAGAGCCGGATGGGGATAGGGTAGAGCAGGAGTGCACTGTCGCGGTGCATCGCTCTACCGCCGTATGGCGTTCCGCACCTGTTCGGCGAGGTAGGTGTAGCCATTGGGCTGTCCGCGCCGGACAAGCGTCAAGGCCGATTCTGCGGCGCGTTCGGGGGTGTTGCCGAAGCCGCGCGTGTCGCGCATGACCTCGTCCGGCAGGTTGATCGTCGCCACGACGTGCTTCGTCGCGATGTCGGTGAGCGCAAGGCGCACCTGGGCAGTCGTCAGGAAGACGCCCGGCATCATCTCCACCGGCGTCGCTTCGCCCGTCTCCATCGTCCCACGCAGGAGCATCGTCGCGCCGACCTTCGCCGCGAACGCAAGCGCGTCGCTCTCGTTCGCCCACGGGTCTCCTTCGAGGGAATCGCGCCGCACCTGCGCCGGGGAGACGACCGTGAACCCCTCCTCTCTCAGCGCTTCGACGAGGCGCGATTCGCCCGTGCGCCGGTCCGATGGCCTCCCGTTCGTCCGCTCCTCGACGACGACGAGGAGCTTCACCAGGTGCGTCGCCGGGACGATTTCCACCGACGCCGACGCGGTCGGGACGGAGCGCATGAAGTCGGGCACGCCGCGCACCGCATCGGGCAGCTCCACCCGTGCGGTGATGGTTTGTGCGCCCTCGCCGAAGGGGATGTCGAGGACCTGCCACTGGGCGACTCCCCGTTCGTCGCTCCAGACCACCTGCGCCTGGGTCGAATCCCCGAACGCGATGTTCACGGGCACGTTCGGCGCGGGAGCGGGCTGTCCTCTATCCTCGGCGGTCACGTTCACGCTGATGGCGAACGGCGGCTCCTGATGGCCGGTCATCACCTGTGGTGCGCTCGTCGAGAGGGAAAGCCGCAGTCCGCCGATGAGCCGGGAAAGCCGGGCGTTGGCCTGACGCTTGAGGTTGTCGGCCTGCCCTTCCGTTTCCGTGGTGATGAGCAGCGACTGGTTGAGTTCGCTGATGGCCGCGAGCGCCTGCGCCGTCTGTGCAATCTGCCCGTATATCTCGCCCGGCTGGGCCATGAACCCCGGCCCGGCCATCAACTGGGAGATGTTCCGCAGGCGTTCCTGCTGGTTTTGCTTGATGCGCTCCACCGACTCCCGCGGGAAGCGCACGATGACGTACACGTCGTACACGTCGCGCAGCCGGTCGCCCTCCCGCACGCGCCACCGGCGGTAGTAGAGTTCGGAAAGCCGCGTGCCGAAGATATCCGCGCCGCCGACGGACCGGAGCGCGTCCTGAAGGCGGGTCTGCTCTTCCGTGCGCATACGCTGGTAGTCCACCGTCACGCGCAGGCCGAGGAACTCGACGATCTTGCGGATCGCATCCTGCCGAGCGTCGGTTTCGCCCGCTTCCAGAGTCGGCGCGTCGGTGCGAACGCCTCGGAAGTAGTGATACTCCGCGTCGCTCGCCGGTTCGCGTGTCACCCACGCGGGAAGCCCTTCTCCGGAGGCCTCCACGAGCGTTCGCTCTCCCCGAATCGCCCGGTTGACCGGCTTCGGGCCGCATCCCACGAGGACGGCAAGCAGCAGAGGCGGCAGGACGAAGCGGCCCAACAGGGCGACCGTGCGGCGGTGAGTCATGGCAGTCGTCACGCTCTCAGGTTGCCGGTCCGTCAGGGGCACAGAGAACCCGCACGCCCCTGACGCTCGGAACAGGATCGCCTCTTACTGGGCAGGGGCATTCGGCGAGGTCGCATCCCTCGTGAGTTGCTCGCGCAGCCTGTTGGCGAATGCTTCCGCCTTCGCGTCGTTCCGGGCGCGTGCTGCCGCCGCCTGACGCTCGAACGCCATACGGGTCGAACGCTCAAGCACGTCCTTCGGGATGCTGATGAGCACGTAGTAGTTGTAGAAGTGATGCCAGCCGTCGGGCCGCCACTCCTTCATGCGCTCGTAGTACGTCTCGTCTTCGCGCACGCCCTGGGCGATGGACTCCGCCAGGAAGCGATACCCGTCTTCGACGTAGTTGCCCGCTTGTCCTTCGTCGGTGATGCCCGCTTCCACACGCGCCTTGGTGTAATCCACCATGCCCGTGCCGCCGATGTACTCGACGATCTTCTGCACGGCGTTCTGACGGGCGTCGGTGTTGCCGTTTTCCAGGCTCGAGGCGTGGGTCTTGAATCCGACGAAGAAGAGCTTGTTATCCCGGTCGCCCGGCGGGCGGGATATCCAGCGCGGACGCTCGTCCGGCACACGTTCGACGACGAACTGCTGACCGATTTCGGGGGGTTTCGAACCGCACGCCGCTACCATCAAAGCGGCCCCGGCGAGGACCATGGGAAGAATTGCACGCCGCATCGCGGCACCTCCTGAGCGATACATCCTGTGATGCATGTGAACCATCCTCTTCATTAAGCACTACTTACCTGTTCTCCACAGAGCGAGATTGCAAACCTTATGCCATCTCATTCGGAGCCTGACGGCACGACGTACGTCTCGGTCGGGGTCGCGAGTGGCCCATGCGCCCATACAACGTACGTGCCCGGCAGGCCAGTGGCCGTGCTGCGAATGCGCACGTAGAACATCCCTGACGTCGGAGCTTGCCAGAGCATCCTGGAAGTCCTGTCTCCGCCGCTGTTGTCGTCGGAGACAATGGCCATCCCGTACGAGCTGTTCAGTTCGATCTGCGTATCAACCCCGTTCGAGAGGCTATCAGTTCTGATGGTATAGATAGAGCCTATCCGCACCTCAAATTTGATGTAGTCCTGATCGTCTTTGCTGGAGAAGCTATGCCGCTGCGGCCTGCTCAACACGATCGGTTTCGCCTGAGCAATGGTGCTGTCCGGCTCCCACGGGTCGTCGCCCGGAGTCACCGCGACGTGGTATGTCCCCAGCGCGCTGTCGTCGCGGGGCGTGATGCGAATGTAGTAGAACCCGTCGGTCGGAACCCGCACCGAGAATGATCGGTACGGCGTGGTGTCGTTGGATGCGAGCACGTTCCCGATGGCGTCAACCGCGGAGACCCTGATTCCCGCAGCCGAACCGGCAACCTCTAGGGCGATATGATAGGTGAAATCGGCCCACGCGGCAAACGCGACGAAGTCCTCGTCCGTGCGGTCGTGGAGCGTGTGCCTCTGGCCGACGCCGTTGACGGGGACCTCGTGAGCCTGCGCAAGGGAGTTATCCGGCTCGAAGCCGTCCGCGCCGACGCTGATCCGCAGGCTGTAGTAACCGACGTTGCCGTCGGCGGCGCTCACGCGGACGTAGTAGTACCCGGCGGCAGGGGCTGTCCACCGGATCTCCGACGCTCCCTCCTCCGGCGACCCACCGACATCCCTCGCCAACTCCTGATCGTGGTCGTCTCGAATCTCAAGGCGCGTCCGCACTCCTGGCTCGACCTCTTCCGTCCGGATGATGTAGGGCGCGCCTTCGGCGGCGAGGAAGCGGAAGTAATCCACGTCGGAAAGGAGGTAAAGGGTCTGCTTGATGGGCGTGTTGTTCGTGGGCACGTCCATGGCCTGCGCGATAGTGCCGTTCGGCTCTCCGTAGTGCCCGGTGCTGTCGTTCTCGGCGGCGGTGAACATCAACGGGGCGAGCAGATCGCCTCCCCGGTTGTTGCTGCACCCGACAAGGAGCGCGCAGGACGCGACGAGCGCATACGCCGCGCCCCGCATTCGCCCCCGCACGGTAGTGATCCTCATCATGTCAGAACCCCGACAAATTGAGGCCGACCGACCACATTCCCAGGTCGGTTTCGGGCCTTCCCCAGGTGCGGCGGTAGCTCACCTGTAGCCACCGGCCCACGAACACCCCGGCAGTCCAGTACCACCCATCGTGGCCGATCTTCCCGGACGCGCCGAGGTTTTCCTGACCGGCGAGCACATTGCCCGAATTGAACATGAACTGCCCGAATTCGTACCCCGCTCCGCCGTAGGGAATGACAAAGCCGAGCGGCACGGCGAACCCCAGATGGCCGTGAAGGGTCAGCCGGTGCACTTCGTTGAGGCCGTAGCCCTTCTCCGGAGCCATGTTGGCGAAGGTCCAGCTCCCACCGATCTCCGTCATGAAATTTCGGTAGATGCGCCCGAACCCGGTCTGCACTCCCTGAAGCGCCTCGCCATCGAGTTGCTGCCGGAACGCCTCGTTCCCCGGACGCTGGCGGACATAGCTGAACGAGGAAATTTGCAAACTGAAGGGAGGACGGCGCAGTTGCGGGTCGAGCGTGGCGTTGTAAGGCATCCTTTGGTTTGGCCTCAGTTCGACCGTCCGCTCGTCGGTCTTGTGGGCCGGAGCGCTCACGCGGACGGCATGCCTCCCGGCGGCAAGACGCACTTCGAGACCGTTTTCCTTCGTCCGGCCCTGAAAGAGGTTATCCACATAGACTTCCGCTCCGACGGGCCGGGAATAGACCATGAGGAAAGCATACTGGGGAAGCTCGTTCACCGCCACCGACTGCGGCCCAACGACGATGTCGTTCTCCTGCACGACCGGCGCACGCATGAGGGTGCTGGAGGTCCGGGGGATTTCGATGCGCGACCAGGCGGGCTGCACCGAGGTGGCCCGCGCAACGGCGATCTGCTCTTCTTCAGGGTACCCCGGCACCCGCTCCACCTTGCGCAGGATGCGGAAATCCATGCCGACTGATACGCCGTCCTGCGAGCCGAGATCAATGATGATATGATCTCCGCTCACCGCCGTCACGCGCCCGCGTGGGGGGATGTACGCGACGATCCGCGCCGCGAGCCGTTCGGCGGCGAGGAACAGATCGTCCATATTCTGGCACTTCTCTTCGGCGGAGAACTCGGCGGCTCCCGTCTCCAGATCGAGGAACCGGATGCTGATGCTGTAGGTCTGGTTGAGCAGGGAGACCGTGCCGACCACCATCTTGTTGGCCTGCAAGAGCCGCCCTAGCTCGATGGCGCACTCCTGGCTGAAGCACTGCCCAAGGGTCAGCCCTACCGACTGTTCCGCAAGGACCGCTTCCATCTTCTCCCGTTCGGGGATGACGAAGCGGCGGGTTTCGATGAGCTTGACCCGCAGGTGATCGGACACCACCCTCGCAACCTGCGCGCTCACCCCGTTGGCGTCAAGATCGTTGACGACGACGCGGAGTCGTTCCCCCGCGCCTGCTATCCGTACTGATAGCACAAGGGCCGCCGAGAGGACCCCCGTTAGTCGCAATGACATGATCACAATCCCGTAGCAGAGAGCCTATTGCCGCCTCCGTTGAGAGAATCCAGAGCACGCCGCGTCGGCTATGCCTTGTGCCAACGCACATTTCATGCCAATCACCTTCTCGCGGAGCGCGTGGCCTTCTTTCGAGCCGCAACCGCCCTGCCCTGGGCCGAAGACGGGGCGATCTGCATGAGTTCGACGGGGTTGCCGTCCGGGTCGCGCACCCACGCCTGGGTGTTGCCGTCTTTGCCCACCGATGGCGGGCCGAGCGGTTCCAGCCCGCGCCGACGCAGGTCGTCGAGCGTAAAGCTCATCTCGTCCACGCGCAGGCAGAGGTGCTTGTAGCTTGTCCCTTTCGCTTCGGCGATCTCTTTCTCCGGGAAGAGTTCGACGAACGTGCCCTCCCCGGCGTACAGGTAGACGATCCAGAGGCTGCCGTCCTCGCGGGAGAGCCGGAACGCCTCCTCAAGGCCCAGTTGCTCCACGTAGAAATGCAGGCTGGCGTTCAGGTCGCGCACTCCGTACGCGACGTGCCCGATGCCGAGTATCATACTGCGCTCCTTGGCGGTGGAAAAGGGTATCGTCCTGAAATGTAGGGGAACTCATGCGCCGATGCACAGGTGGTGCACATGCGGTTAGGATTGGTGAACGCACCCGAGAGCGGCAGGGAAAACACGGCAGCATGGAAGACGGGCAGGTTGGCGAGCAACGTCTGCTCGACCTGCGCTCTCACCGCCATTACGCGCTCCTTCTCTTGCGAAGAGAGGCGCGCCGCTCCAACTCCCTCAGTTCTTCCTCCGTCAAAAGCTCTGCTTCGACGACTTCCGTCGGGCCGATGAGTTCCAGCCGCAGTTCCCGGTCGGTGAGCCACTCCTGTCCGGGTTCCATCGTGGTGCGAGGGTGAGGGTGGGCATCGCGGGGGCCGATCTCCTCGGCAATTCGGTAGAGAAAGCCCGGCTGCGTGCCGTTGTGCCGGATTTCCCTGCCGCTAATCGAGACGACCGTCGGTTTGTGCGAGAAGACCGTCGCAAGGTGACGATCCTGCGTGATCGTGCTGCCCGTGCGGAGGGTCGTGAGACGATGCGGCGAACCGTGATACCAGGTTCTGCGGTAGTCCCATTGCGGCATGAGGAACTCCTTCGGAGACGCCCGCTTCGAGGCAACAAACGGGTTCAGATGAGGGATAACGATGCGCAGATGTCGCGTCAACATCCTTTCGAGGGCTGAGTGCGGCGGGCAGGGTTGCGTCTGGGGCCGCGCTCCGCAGATTCTTAAGGGGTTTGGCGCGCTCTGCGCGAGCGCGTTTCGCCGGTGTCGTAAGGATTGCACGTGTCTCCGGGAGGGCGCGATGTGCGCGGATGGTCGGGTTACGCTCTTGGGCGGCGGATTCGTCAAGGTTGATCACGAGGCATATCTCAGCCAGCACGACGTGGTCTACGAGACTCCGGCTCTGATCGGCAGCGACGGCCTGCCTCTGGGCAACGGCGACATGGGCGCGCTCTTCTGGATGCCGACGGACGGACCGCGATGGGAACTCGGCAAGTGCGACCTCTGGGACGACGGCCCCGAACGGCCTTTCGGATCGTGGAATAAAGAGGACGAGGAGGTCGCCACCGCGCTCCGTTCGGCGGGGAGCCTCTCCATCAGGACCGGACTGCCCGCGCTCGACTGGATGTACCTGAGCGAATTCCACGCCCGCCTGGAGCTTCATCCGGCGCGTGCGACGCTCCGCACCGTCACCCCGTTTTCCACGCTTGAGATCGAAACGTGGACAAACCGCGACCCGGTCTGCCTTGTGGTCAGCTACCGCGACGCACTTGAGGAGCCCCTTCCCCGGCGGATCGCGCTTGAACGGTGGGGCAGCCGCGTGTTCGCGCACTGGTACCGCACCATCGTGCGCGACCCGAGGCTCGGCCTCGGAGGGACCGCCTCCGGCGCTGACGGCGCGCACATCTGGATCGTCCAGCAGACGCGCTCGCACCAATTCGCCGTCGCCGCCGCGCTCGACGGCATTGACGCCGCTCCCATGCGGGAACACCACCGCGCCGCACGCTTCACGACCGAACCTCTCAAGGAGGCGGAGTTCCGGCTCTATGTATCGGTCGTATCGAGCGAAGACGCGGAAGACCCGCTCGCGGAGGCGCTCAGGAGGACCGACGCGGCGCGTGCGGAAGGGGCCGGACCGCTCAGGGCGCGACACAGGAGGTGGTGGGCCGGGTTCTGGGAGAAATCGTTCGTGCACCTGCCCGATGCGTACCTGGAAAATCTCTGGTACCTCAATCACTACCTCATGGGGTCCGGCTCGCTCGGCAGCTATCCTCCGCACTTCATCAACGGCATCTGGAACTGGAACCGCGACGTGCGGGCGTGGAACCATTACTACCACTGGAATCAGGAAGAACTGAACTGGCCGGTCTGGGCGGCGGGGCATCCTGAGCTTGCATACGGCTACCTGCGGATGCGCAGGGCGGCGCTTCCGTTGGCGATGGCCTCGGCGAAGCGTCGGGGCCGTGCGGGCGCGCAGTACAGTGACGTGTTCGAGCGGCGCGGCTGGCAGGACGAAGGTGTGCCCCTGTTCACGCCGGGGTTGCAGGTCGCGCTCGACATGTGGCGCTACTGGCGGCATACTGGCGACGAACGGTTCTTGAAAGACGTTGCCTGGCCGCTCATGCGCGAAGCCTGCCGCTTCTACCTCGATATGCTCGAAAAGGGCGACGATGGGCGGTATCACCTGCCCGCAAGCCACCCGTACGAGCACGCGAGCGGCTACATGGTGCGCGACTGCCTCACCGACCTGGCGCACGTGCGGACGGCATTCCCGGCGACGGCGGCGGTGGCCGAACGCATGGGCCGTGCCGCGTTCGCCGCGAAGCTGCGCGAGGTCGCCGCGAAGCTACCGGAGGTCGAACTCATCCCGATCCCCGCGCACTACCTCAAAGAAAGCGCGGACGGGCAGGTCTTTGCCGCCGGATGGTCCGCCGGGAAGAAGCCGACGTTCGACCGGATGCTCTGCGTCGGTCGCCGCGTGGACGACGACCGCCCGGTCTACCTCCGCGCCGACCGGGAAGGCATCGGCAGGGATTGGCTCTTCCCCGGCTCGGACGAATCCCTCGTCTATCCCTCCGGCGCGGTCGGCCTCAAGGACCGGGGCACAGAGCTTTTCCGCGCCGCGCAGAACACCGCACTCGCCAACTGGGACGAGTTCATGGGCTGGAGCGTCTCGCCCATCGTCTTCGCCCGGCTGGGGATGGCCGAGCACGTCGCGGACGCGCTCAGGCGGCACATCCTCCACTTCCAGCACTTCCCTCAGGGCTTCTGGAACTATCAGGGCAGCCAGGATGGCCTCGCCACGAACCTTGCGGTCACGGCGAACGTGAGCGACCGGTTCGACGAGTTGGATACCTTCCCCTTCCCGCAGCAGCCACACGCGCACTTCGGGCTTGAGCCGGGCGCAGTCGTCCAGGCGGCGATCAACGAGATGTTCCTCCAGAGCTACGACGGCGCAATCCGCATCTGCCCCGCCGTGCCGAAGGA
>Ga0172366_10000340_pt1 | contig 32616 bp, 29 predicted proteins | sample LakKivSesite69cm_FD_114533 | JGI IMG/M metagenome (GOLD analysis project Ga0172366, IMG submission 114533) | Sediment microbial communities from Lake Kivu, Rwanda - Sediment site 69cm | ecosystem: Environmental > Aquatic > Freshwater > Lake > Sediment | place: Rwanda: Western Province, Lake...
ACCTGAAGGACCAGTGACCTGTCCTCTGATCCGTCCTTGAGTGCCAAGAAGTCCCCGACCTGAGATTTTCCAGCCGGCAACTCAAGTATCTCGTAGTCCTCATTCACCTTCGAAAGCAGGTAGAGCATTGGTTATCCCCACAGTGAGCCCAGAAGCAATTTCCTTCCGTCCAATGGATCGAGTAGCTTGACCCCGTGTTTCTTCATGATCACGATCCTTGCGGACAATACCTCTGCTGGCAATATCTTCGAGAACATGTGGGCAAGTTTCAGTGAATCAGGGTAGCCGACATCCAATGCATCGCTGCGTGCGAGGGATGAAAATGTCGATGGGATGTCGTCGGGCTCATGCGACCACACCCTCCCGTTCAGCACGAACCCACCGTTCGAGAGTCTTACCAGGCAGGAGTTGAACGGGCGCTTGACCATGACGAACGCGTCACTCGGAAATCCGAAACCTTTGTCCTCCCCATCCTGCGGAGGAACTGTCTTGCTCAGCCCGACTATCTTGGTTCTCCTCGGAACGTGATACGACACATCTTCGGGTAGGGCCACTCCATCGAGAAGGACGATCCCATCCCTCACAAGGTCCACAGCAAGGCTCTGGGCAAATGCTTCGAGCGCGAACATGATGGTACCTTGGTTGGTCGGGGATTTTGCCACGAGCGGACCTATCTTCATGACATGGACTTCTCCCGCGACCGACTTGGTGACTATTGCAGCGCGAGCCGCTTCGTAGTTGTATCCGTCTCCGCACCCGAGTTGGACATTGGAGCAGTCTACTGCAGCGATGGGAACCCTGTCGCCAATGGACTTCAGCGGGTATATGTCGTACGTTTCTGGTCTGTCGCTTGTGATTTGTTCCTGAGATTCACCGTTGTGAAACTTTTCCTTTCCGAGCGCGTCAGTGACAAATGGTAAGTTTATTATACGTTCGGACAGAAGTATCTCAACCTGGGTGTGGCGGGCCATTCCTCTTCGTCCCCCGTAATGTGAGGTTCCCCCGAACCTCGCAACCCGCTACATCCATCCTACTTCACATCACCCGGAGGGGAGATTACAGGAGAAGTCTCCAAGATTCCACGATCCGTTATCTTGTACACTCCTTTGGCAGCTCTCTCCACTTCTCCCTGCTTTGTCAGTTTCGTGAGGTTGTTGTTGATCGTTTTCTCTGCGATCCCGGTGGCTACTGCTATCTCCTTGACGGATAGGGTGGATGCCGGTCGGGCACTCAGCTCGCTAGCGACTCGTGCAGCGACGAGTGCCTTTCTTATTCCCTCGATCGCGTCAGCGGGCTTTTTGATGAATATGATGTCGGCACCGCTTATCTTGACGTCACTTCCGATCATATCAGCCAGTTCTGATGCCGATGGAACTCGTAGGAAGATCTTGCTTCCTATCGAGAATGCAGGAATGGAATCCGACAAGAACTTCTGGACCGCCTTCACGACCTCTGCTGTCTCGCCCGAGAACTTGGACGAAACCACGTTCTCGCCACTCTTCACCTCAATGGATACCTCCAGATCTTCTGCTTTCATTGCTGAACCACTCCTTTCAGATGTCTGACCAGCTCCATAGCCATAGTTTTGCCTTTCTCTGTGAGAAGGTACTCGCCCGAGGCGGTGCGCATCACGATCCCCTCCCTCCTCATCTCAGTAAGTCGCGCGGGATAGCCGGCGGCTACAATTCCACTGAGGCCGAGCTGGACCCCTATGTCACCGCTCTTCAGACCTTTGTCCCCGGCGGGAAGCAGCAGGAGTTCTATTGCCTCCTTGTCAGTGACGGAGCTGTCCATGACCTTGAGTATGGGGGCGCCCTTTTCATCGAACCGCATTATGCCCTTGATGTCTACCTGTTCTTCACCCATCGAGACGCTCTCAACGGCTTCATCTATCCGGTTGAGAAGTTTCGGCACGCCCTCCAGAAGCCGACTGATTTCCTCCATGTTGTCAGCTTCTAGTTGCACCATTGCCTTCTTTCTTCGAATGGAAACGCGGATTGTAGGCATTTCGTCACGTTACGTAACAAAACGTATGTATTTAAGCATTTCTTCCTCCTTTCTTGGCCTCCCTAGCCGGTCTAGACGCGATTGACGTCGGCTCTGTCTGACAACCCGTAGGATCATTACGCAAACGGCGAAGAATCCACCCTTGGCGATGGACAAACAAGGCAACGAGCTACAGATGATGCGATATCTTCAGACCAAAACAGAACGCGCAGGGCAGTGCAAGCATCGAACGTATTGTCGAGTCAACTTGTCGAGTCAACTTCTACTGTAGTTCGAGATCCAGCGACGTGTCATGTCGTTTGTTTCAGACCGGCGCGTTCTCAACATCCTCCATGTCACCTATTTGTCAACAACTGGTACGCGCTACTGAATCCACACCAGATCCACGAACAGTGCAGGACCATCACGTCGGCATTTGGCCTCCATCTCAATGCAGACCAACTTCGCGCAGTCCCAACGAGAACCGTGTATCACAACGAAGACATTGACTTGAACACATGACCATCGCGATAAAGTATCGAATGGCATCTGAATGGAATATTGCAGCTGGGGACTCACCAAAAACTTAAGAGTGCGCGGGCGAATTGGGAAACCGGCGAGGGAAAGCGAGACACTCGGGTGCGTAAAGTAGGGTAGCCAGGTCTAACCCGCGGGGCTCATAACCCCGAGACCGTTGGTTCAAATCCAACCCTCGCTACTTCAGCTGTCCTATCGTGAGGATCCGCCAAGGATTCGTTCACGACCTCGACCACGCGTTGATTTCCATTTGGGTTCGTCTGCATCGATTGGACATTGTCGTGATTCAGTGCGGAGGATGGAGGACAAGCGCTACGGTTTATGTTCATCGCTCAACCACTGTCTCATGAGCATATCATTGAATCGTTCACAGTGAGTCTCTGTCTCTCAACTCCCCACTGAAGTTCGCAGAGACAGGACACGTAGGTCGACTCAAACATTCCAGAGGACGGCGCGACATAGCAGCGCTGGCAGCATCACGATCTCCGCAAAGTCATGACGCCGGGTAACCCATGAAGACGTAGATATCCTCGCCCTCCACTCTTACTTCGTAGGGCTCCAGCCGGTTTAGGTCACGCCAAAGATCATAACCGACGACATGGGTAACCAACCCCTTGTTCCTTGTGCGATCGACCAACTTGTTAAGAAAATTCCTAGCACGGTCGAAATCATTCGCGGTAGTCTCCAAAATCACCTTCTTCGCCCGATCAGTCTCCAGCTGACAGAGCAGACTTACGTCTGCGAACACTATGATATTCTTCGCCCCTTTGGCCAGTGCCTGCCTGATGCGTTCGTCCGTCTTTGACCTGTCGGCAAGCCACACCTGCTGTTCATCGTAAATTCTCTCGGCAGCTGAAAGATCCCTCCTGTAGTTCTCCTCAGCCGAGGCCTCGTCGTTGTGCAACTCCAAGTTCAACTCGTATATCTTCGTGTCTCCGATCAACGCTAGATCCAATAGCTGCTCAGCCAACCCCGGCACTTCCTTTCGGTCGTCAGTGTAGATCCTTACGTCGAACCCCACATCCTCCTCTCTGTCCCCACAAGAGACCCATATTTCACACTCCTTCGTGATATCCTTCCACATTTCGTCTATGTACTTCTTGGTCTTGAGCTTGGCCCCTTTGGGTCTGTCAGAGGGCTCCCAAATCCCCGGCGAAGACATCATACTAGTTTCCCCCTCATTCACTTATATCACCAACCCATCAGTCCTCCGTCATTTCCTTGAACACCCTCCTGTGAGAGGGCTTGTAACTGCCGATTTCTTTAATGAAGCGACGATGCTCACCGGCCGGGATAGAGAAGTTGTGACGTATCTCGATTCTCTTTCCTCGCTTCTTCACTCCGGTATGTACCTCGTTCGGATGAAATCCCAAGTCCTCTAGGATTTGTTTCATCTCTTCCAGTCCCTCTTTGTGCTTTGAGTATATCCTGATTTCGAACTGGTTGCCACACCTGCTGATCGTTCCATCGCCCGAGAAGAATCCCGTTAGATAGGCCCTTTTCCCGGCATCGTCTAGATGCTCTCTGGGCACATGGAATTGAAAGGGTCCGGTCTTGATGCCGAAGTCATTCAGATCATAGAACACTTCTTTACTACTGACATATGCCTCCGTGAAATCTCTATTGGGATACTGGTAGAGATGTGGTGCTTGGCCGTACACGGCTTCAAACAGACCTCCGAATAGGTCGATCAGTTCTCTGTCGGTAGATGCAAAGCTGGTCTTGTATTGGGAAGAGTAACTGTCCTTCTTCTGGTCGTATCTATAGTAGAAGTGGCTTCCGCCGTCGGACGCTATCAGACCTCCCATCATCGCCTTTTGAGAAGCAAGTATCTCCCTCAAGCCCTTATCTGACACCTCCAACCACGTCCCGCGGCTCAGTGGGAACAACGCTCTGTCCGGGTCAATCCTCCCACTTGCAAAGCTCCCGACGACCATTCCTCCCTTGGACAGCTCGTATCCTCCACCAGCAGTCTCCCTGACCTCGTACTCGCCATACCGTTTCACCCCGCCGGCCACGCACTCTCCGCCTTTCTCGCCCGACCAGACTGGGGCTCCTTGGCCGAACCTCTCCTTGTACTGCTCCTTGGCGTAGCCGCTACCCATGCTTTTCTCCACTCAGCACCTTCTTCAGATCCAACAGGTTGTGATGTGCGAGAGTCCTGACGTACTCGTCATGGTTCGATTGGAGGTCTACCAGCTCAGTGGGCGTCCTCCCCCTGCATGCCTCGCAATCGCACTTCTCAGAGCTGATCTCCGGGTCAGCTATGTCATGCAGCCTGCCGTTTCCGAAGATGTGGGCGCGGTTCGCCTCGATGAACCACGACAAGTTCGAGTAGCTGGCCTTGACACGCCTGACTGGATAGGCCAGACCATAGAATAGGAGTTCGGCATCTGGACGGCTCCTTTCGAAGACGTAGCGAGCGCTCATCATGGCGCCGTCGAGGAGACTTTGCTTGAACAGTTCCCTTGAGGGTAGAGCGAAAGAAACGTACCCCATTTCAACCTGCTTTCGGAGTGCCCAGACGTACTGCTGTGCGATCGCGCCCTTGACGAGGCCGATCACGGGAATGTCCAGGTCGAGGAAATCGTTGGCGAGAGTTACGAGCCGTATTGTTTGGGACCAGGACTGGTACAAGGGCATGTCGACGTACGTGTAGTTGTCCGGAACCATTGTGGCATCGGGCCTGAGATCCTTGATCAGACGGAAGTATTGCTCTCTATCGAGCTTGTCTATGAGTTCGTCCGGCATCACCGTGGACAGCAGTATCCTTCCAGTGAATCCCAAGTAGTCATGAAGGCCGGAACGCGAAGCCTCGGACAGCATGTCCTCGTTGACCAGAAGCTGCCAAAGCGGGGTGAAGATTGCATCAAACTCGGCACCATACCTCCAGAACCAGGAGCGCTCATCCGTAAGGTCGACCTCAGGCGCCAGCTTCGGAAAGCCCACACGTTGTGAGACTTTGCTCTTGGTTTCAAGGAACGCAACCGGAGGCGGTCCGGCCTTGCCTCCGATCGGACACAACGATCGCAGAGTGCACGCGGATTGAGGGTGGGTTATGCCCGTGTAGGATCTTCCACGGATGCATTCAGCGACCATGCATATCCGGGTTATGCATCCCGGACAAGGATTGTGATAATACGGACAGTCGTCACAATAGCCTCTGCACCGCCGTCTTCTTCTGCTGCCCTCGCCCTCCAATCATTGAGTCTCTGGTGAGTTGGAGAGATAAGACTGAGGAAAGTCACACAGTCTGCTCATTCTAGTATCCATCTAGAACGGTTAAATTACGGCTGACCCCTGCGCTCCTAAGGCCTGGATCGTTGACCTCACAGTCCAAGAGACTTGAGATCGGAATAGACGACACCGACTCAGAACATCCATAAGTATTTGGGATGGCGACTTGAAGGAGTTCGATGAACCTCTGCCTCGTGCCCACTTCACCCTATGACTTCGATCTGACTATGCGAATCCACAATGTGCACCCGGGAGAGGTCGTAGACAACTACGTCAACTGCGTCTATCGCCGGGTTCTGAATGCCGAGGAGGAACACGTCTTGGTTTCTGTCAAGTCGATTGGGACCGTAGACGAACCTGAGTTGAGGGTGTCCGTCCACACAAGTATCCCATCCAAGTTGGAGGAGGAGGTCAGACGCAAATTGGAACATATGCTGAGTACCGATGCGGATCTTCAAGGCTTCTACTCCGCGATATCAAAGGATAGGGTGCTAACGCAGATAGCGAACGAACTCTACGGGTTGCGAGCTACGAGGACTGAATCGTTGTTCGAAGCGCTGGTCATTGCCATTACAGAACAACAGATATCATTGAAGGCAGCCGTTGCCATCAGGGGTAGAATCGCGAGAAGATGTGGAAATAGAGTGGTGCTCCGTGGCCGAGAGTACTATTCATTCCCCTCGGAGAGGTCAATGACAAGGGCTAGGATCCAACACCTGAGAGACTCGGGGCTGTCTGGAAAGAAGGTGGAGTACATTGTGGGACTCTCGCGTGAGGCAGCGAGTGGAAGGTTGGACCTTGAGAAAATGATTGGGTTGCCAACCGAGGAAATCATTAGCGAACTGACTAAGATCAGAGGAGTGGGAAGATGGACGGCTGAGTACGCGGTTGCTAGAGGTCTCGGTAGATTCGATGCCCTGCCCGCCGACGATGCCGCTCTGAGACGAGCCGTATCGGCACTCTACTACGGAGAGAGAGAAGTCACCGGGGAAGAGGTTCGGCGTCTCTTGGACAAGTACGGGCAATACAAGGGGTATGCGGCCTTCTACCTCCTAGGTCTGGAACTCCTAGGGTGCGAGTCGCTCACGAACGGACTGCGCTATCGTTAAATTGCTGAGGTGCTCTCCCAGCAGTAACGACCGTTGAGTAGATTGGAATCAACAAAAAAACTAGCGATTGGAATAGATGACACCGACTCACTCAACGGCGGTTGCACCACCTTCGTCGCATACAGTGTAATGAAGGCGGTGACGAGCGACCACCGCGCCAAGATCATCGATTATCCGTACCTGATCAGACTGAACCCGAATTATCCACCAAAGACCAAGGGGAACGGTGCCGTGAAGATCTCACTGCAACTGGACAACCAGGTTGACCTAGAGACGATCGGTGAGATGGTTGCAGATGTCGTCAGGGATCGTTCGCGCATCAATGACGAGGGTACAGAGCCGGCAATTGCGTTCGCGAATGACCTAAGGAGAGACGGATCACTTACTGACTTCTACCGTTTGGCACTGACTAGCGTCCTTCAGCCTAAGGCGGCAGTCGAACTGGCCGAGAAGCATCACGTCGACCTGTTGTTCCTCAAGGACTCAGACAAGGGGGCAGTCGGGGCAATGGCGGCGCTGGGAGCTGACCTGTCTGGAGATCACACGTATGAGCTGTTAGCCTACAGGGACGAAAAAATGTGGGGAAAACCTCGGAAGATTGACAAGGAGAGCGTAATCACCATGGACCACGCAACTAGTCCTCTTACTTTCAACAACTACGACTATGCGCACAAGCGGGTATTGATCACTCCACATGGGCCCGATCCGATTCTGGTCGGCATCAGAGGCGAAACCCCCGATGTACTGTTAGGTGCTCTTGAGATGGTGCGATTCCAAGAGGCCATCTCCGGATACGCGGTGTTCAAGACCAACCAAGGAACCGACGCACACTTCAAGGCATTTCATGAAGGACATCCTGAAGAACTAGCGGTCCATTCTGTGGCATGTGTATCCGGCAAGGTAACCCGTGGGCCCGAAGCAATCAGGGGTGGGCACGTTTTGTTCTCCGTGGGAGGTGGAGATCAAGAGATTCCGGTCATCTGCTTCGCTGAGTCAGGCGAACTCACGAGAGAAATCAGGAAGCTTGAGCGAGGCGACTTCGTCGAAGTGTGTGGAGGCACAAGGGAAAGGGGAAGGACGTTGTGTTTGAACCTAGAGAGACTGGACTTGATCAGAGTCGCAACAAAAAGGATCACTAGGCCTCCGATCTGTCCGGACTGCGGAAAACGATGTAAAAGCAAGGGGCTCAGGCAAGGTTATGCCTGCCCCAAATGCGGCCGAGCTCTCCGACAACCACAGACGGTTGAGCTTGAGAGGAACGTCAAACCAGGCACATATCTTCCCGATGCTGGAGCGATGAGGCATCTAAGTAAGCCCCTTTCGAGGAGGGGCCTCGAGAAAGGACCTCAACAAGCGACGCCACTAATGGACGGATGGTTCAAATAGCACTGGTGGCTCAAGGAACCTGTAAGTCGATTAACCTGACAAGCGCTGCGAAGCTCCTGTTGATATGCGCGGAAGGCTTTGACTTGTCGTCCATCACTGAGATCACCCCGACCGCCGGGATCTTGTACAACCTGCAGGTAGCTACTATCACTGGCGAGAGCCCCGGAATCCTTCCAGGACGGAGCGGATGCAACTTCAAGCCCTTGGCCCATTCGGCTGATGGTGAGTCACTTGCAATGTAGAACGTTCCCACATGCCCTGCATGATTCTTCACGGCGGAATCAAAGACCACGACCTTCTCGGACGAAACCTGTTTGGCTTTTCTCACCAGATATTCGGCCATCCAATACGAGTAGGGAGCGGGGGTCAGTCCTATCTGAAAGTTGCTCGTAGCCATGAGCAGGTCCGGCTTCCCTTTCGTCGACTTGTAGATATCGATGCCAGGCACATATGGCCTTCCGTCATCTTCCCCGAGCAAAACATCTGGAAGAAACTGAGGCACACACTTAATGAACTCCGTCGCCTTCGTGAGCTCCATCAACTTCTCCACTACGTGCCGACCAATCATGGTCGTGCCGGGAATCGCCATGACCGCCACGTTCGATCCAGGAGGCGGATCGTTGAGTACGAACTCCTTGAAGATGCTCATGGTTGGGACTTGAGATCCTCTCGAAGTCTAAGCAGCATGGTAGTAATAGAGCTTTCGGGGTTGAGCGCGATGACCTTTGCTTGGCCCGGGAGATACACGACTTTCACCAAGTCCAAGTGCTGCAATGCATGGATGGCTCTGCCCACGCTGGACACTGAACATCCGACCTGCCTGGAGATCCCCGACTGACTGTACAGTCTCTTAGGGTTCTCCAGAAGACATTCAAGGACTTTCACCCTCACGGATCTGCCGAAGACGGAAGATAGGCTGGCCACGACGGAGCCATGACTCGCTCAGTTATTATCGTTATGCGCTGAAACCCGGTCGTAGAAAGACGGATTAACGTTTAACTATTCCAGGGAGAAGAAAATGTTCAGCGGCGGTAGCCAAGCCAGGTCAAACCAAAAGAGTGACCTAAGGCGGAGGACTCAAGCCGAAAGAGGAGAGATCCTTTCCTGCAGAGGTTCGTCGGTTCGAATCCGACCCGCCGCATGCCCTAACCTTCGCTACCTCATCCTGACGGAAATTAGGAGCCCCGGGCGAGATTCGGACTCGCAACCTGCAGCTTACGAGAATCGGCCAGAACTGCCGCCCTGCCGTTGGGCTACCGGGGCTGAAACCAAACTTCACCTGGCCACTTTAAAGCATTAATGCCAGATTACTGGCTTTCATAGGAAGATGGCCAACGGGGGTGAATAGATGAAACCGTCACCGCACAGCCGATCAGTCGTAGACATCGGCGAGCTTGGTGTCATCAGACTGTTCAAGAGGATGTGGCAACCCAAGAGACCAATACTGCAAAAGTATGACGACGCTTGGGCATTCAGGATGGGGAGAACATTCGTGACCATTTCAACCGACATGCTCGTGGAACGGACCGATGTTCCTCCTGGTATGACCTACGAACTCGCAGCAAGGAAAGCGGTCATAATGTCATCCAGCGACATCGCCTCCAAAGGTCATGCCCCCGTGTACCACTTGGCATCCTTGGGAGCGAGGCCGAGCACCACATCCAAGGAGATCCACCAGATCTTCGCGGGAATCAGAGGAGGTATCTCGGAGTGCGGCGGAGAGCTGATCGCCGGAGATACGAATGAAGCCGGGGAACTCACCATCAGCATGACCTCTGTGGGCTTGAGCAAGAGCAGGCCTGTTCCGAGAACCTTGGGAAGGGAGGGCGATGTCATTGCGACGACCGGTAAGTTCGGAGGGCCTCCGGCCGGCCTGCTGATTCTGATGAGCAAGGCACGTGTACCAAGAAGGGCCCGTAAGGAGTTCCTGGAGTATGCTCTCAGACCAGTCGCACAAGTTGGGGCTGGCGTCTCACTCTCATCAGCAGGAGTGTTGAGCGGTTCAACGGATTCAAGCGATGGCCTATCGGCGAGCCTTCACAACATGATAGACAACTCCGGCAGAGGAGTCATCTTGGAACATGTACCATATGTCGACATGCTCAATGAGTTCGCGACGCTCAACGGGTTAGACCCCCTAGATCTTGCCCTGAACGGTGGAGAAGAATTTCACTTGATATTGTCGGTCAAGAAGGATATGTGGAATCGTGCGCTAGAAGTCGCACACGAGAACCGGTTTGAACTCCACCGCGTTGGCAGGGTAGTACCGAACAGAGGACTGTGGATGTTGGACACCAACTTGAGGAAGCACCCCGTACCTAGGGGCGGTTGGCTGCATTTCGAGAAGCGGGAAGCTAAGGCAAGCTGGACATCAATGTTAACCGCTCACAAACCTTGAGGTAGTATCACCAACTTTTTAAGGTGGAACATAAACCGACGAGCGAATGCTTGAGCTGCTAGTCGCCGCAGTCATGGGTCTGTGGGCGACGTGGTTCTTCATCACGAGGGTCGTGATGAAGATGTTTCCAAGTTGGGAGATAGTGGGCATAGACATCCATAAGCCCAACAAGCCGAGCATTCCTCAAATGGGTGGCACAGCCTTCTTGGTTGGGATATCTTGTTTCGCGACCGCCGCTGTCTTGCTCAACGCATTCACGGATGAATTACTGGCGATCTTCCTAACGATCGTGATTGCGGGGGCCGTGGGAATTGCGGATGACATATTCAAACTCAACAAGAGGGTCAAGCCACTACTCTGCATGCTTTCTGGACTGCCCATCGTGTTATTGCAGACTTACCCGAAAGAACTCGTCTTCCCGTTCTCGATATCATTTCACATCCCGACCCTGTATCCCTTGCTTGTCCTGGTCGCGCTCGCCGTTACCACCAATTCAATCAACATGTTCGACGTGATGAACGGCGTCGCATCTGGAACTTCATCTCTTGTGTTGGTTGCCTTGGTGTTGAGCTGGATCGTGAAGTTCATCATCACTGGCGGATCAGGCATGACATCGATAATTGACGGAACGCTCATGGTCTTGCCACCGGTAGCCGTTCTCTTCTTCTACAATCGGTATCCTTCTAGGATCTTTCTGGGCGACACTGGAACACTCTCCATGGGAGCAGCAATCGGGGCGTTCGCTATCGTATACGGACTGGAATTTCCTGCGGTGGTCGCCATGATGGTTCCGATAACCAATGCTTTCTTCTCGATAGTCTCCCATGGAGGATTGTTTGAGAGGTCAGAACTCAAGGAAAGACCGATTCTCATCGGCGAAGATGCCAAACTTTCCTCAAATCCTAGTCCCAAGGCGCCACTGACACTCACCAGACTAATGCTCCTCTTGGGATATGATAACGAGAAGGACCTATTCACAGGTTTCATGTATCTGACCCTAGTCATGGCATTGGCCGCCATCATCTGCGGTGTCTTTGTTTGGGGCGTGAGACTATGAGCCAGAGATTCTATGCCAAACCGATCTTGACCATCTTGATAGTGAATGTCCTGTTCATAGCGGTCGCCCCTCGCATTTGGTTCGAGGTTCTAGCGGGGATCTATAGGGTGCTGTCCCCTGTAGTTGGAAAGACAGCCGTGACTTACGTACAAGCAATACTGACGGGCGTTGCCGGAGTAGTCTGGCTATACGTATGGCGAGAAAGCTTCCGCAGGCTGTACAGGAAGGCATCGAGAAGCGGTTCTAGGGATCACTAGCTTCTCCATTTTAAGAGGAATGCACATATTTTCTCCGTAGGATCCTCCATTTTCCTCAGCAAAGAGGACGCCCGCTCCCTGAGTTGTCTGCTCTTCTCGTCGTCCTCATGGAAGGCCGATATGAGATCAGCAATATCCTCAGCTGAGGATGGCTGGAAGACGAGCTTCTCCCTGATCAAGAACTTCTCCACAAGGTTTGGGTGCTGTGATAGGCTGATGGTCGGAATCCCTGAGAGGGCGGCTTCCCCTGTCATCGTCCCACCACAGCCCAAGAACGCTGAAGCAGATTTGAGTTGCTCGATTCCATCAACTGGCCCTCGCGGTATCCTAGCAGAGGAACCCAATAGCCTGTGATACATGCGGGAGTGGCCGTATCGCCCCAACACAACGAGCATCACTTCTCGACCGAGCTTCCTCCTGAGGATCTCTAGTGTCTGCCTTACCATCTTGGCTGATGAAGGAACCTGAGAACTCACGTAGGCCGCCTTAAACTCCTCTGGTCGATAGATCACGAGGAGCCGCTCCTTAGGACGAATGCCCGAATCTGCTATCTCAAGGTCTTTCATCCATGCAGCTTGGTCCAGTCCTCTGTATTGCACTACGTCGCTCTCCAAAATTCCAAACCGCGTCCATGTTTCCTTCGGTATGACCCAAGGCGCGAAGAGTTTGCTTGAGAGAGGGACTGTGAGTCGCATCACGGCTTCGGCATGAGGGGAATCATTTGCCATCATATGCGGTATGCTAAGGCCGAAGGAAGCCCTAGCTGCCTCTGGGGAACCGAAGGAGAACACTAGATCTGGCTTCATATCCGCCAGCAGTTTCACGTAGGCCTCTGTGCGCTGGGCCGAGAAGAGGGCTTTTTCTAGAGTGGTGCCGCCCCAACGCCCCAGAACGGTCGCCCTGATCCCTAGCAACCTGAGCATCCGTTTTGACTCATAGTAATCCCTAGTAGTGTAGGACACAGCGACTCCACGAGATCTCAGACGGTCACCCAACCTCGAGAGGAAACGTGCGTGCTTCGGAGTGAGAATGTCCATCAAGACCTTCAATGTCTTGAAGTTTCGGAAACGGGGTAAGTTAAAATAGAATTCTCCCTACTTCGAGAGCAAGCATGGTGAGACTTTACGACCTAGCTCCACATGAAGCGGTTGACGCTCTCAAGAATGGGGAACTCTCAGTCGGGGTGTTCGGGTTCGGCCATGTCGGATTGCCTTTGGGTGTAGCCTGGGGCAGGGCTGGGGCCAAGGTAATAGGCGTCACCAAGGACAGCGACCACATCAAACTCATAGAGAGAGGAGAGTCGCCTTTCCCCGAGGAAGAAGGCCTTGCCGAGGGGATCAGGGAATGTCTAGGTTCTGGAAGGTTGAAGGTGACGTACGACTCTTCCCTCGCTGCGAATCAAACCGACCTGAAGATCATAGCAGTCGCTGTTCCGTTCGAGCCACCCAAGGGACCTGATTTCTCGGCCTTGAAGGATGTCGCCACGCACATAGGAAACGCCCTGAAAAGAGGTGATATCGTTGATCTGGAATCTTCTGTTCCACCAGGTACTACGAGCACGATCCTGAGACCTCTGCTTGAACGCCACAGTGGGCTCAAGGCTGGAGAAGACTTTGGGCTTATCTATAGCCCGGAACGGATATTCGTCGGCAGGGCGCTCGCAGACATCGTCGACAGGTACCCGAAGGTCATCGGCTCAGATTCGGACAAAGCCCTGAAGATAATGACCGAACTCTACTCTCAGATATCGAAGAAAGGAGTCCTGCCGATGAGCAGCACCTTGGCGGCCGAACTCGAGAAACTCTTTGAGGGCGTCTACAGAGACGTTAACATTGGTCTTGCCAACGAGTTGGCAGATCTGGCCAGCAGGCTCGGCGTGTCCTACTATGAGTTGAGAGATGCAACGAACACCCAGCCTTACAGCCACCTCCACCTTCCTGGGGTCGGCGTAGGAGGTTTCTGCATTCCTGTGTACAGCAACTACATCATAGACCAAGCAAAGAAGAATTCCGTTCCGACCCCGATAACCATCACAGCTAGGAAAAGTAACCAAAATCGACCGAAGAAGCTGTCAGATGAGCTTCTGGACCTGATGAAACAATCGAAGATTAGATCAAGAATCGCAAATATTGCCGTACTCGGCATATCGTTCAGGGGAAACACCGGAGATACAAGGCTATCTCCAAGCATTGATTTGGTGCAACGTCTGTCTCCTCATGTCGCCGAAGTTAGGGTATACGACCCGATAGCCGCCGATGTCCGATTCTCTCGTAAGAACGTCTCCAGGGTTGACACGCTTGAGAAGGCGTTGACTGGGGCCTCGGTTGTGTGCGTTACTGTGGAGCATGAGGAGTTCACGAAGCTGACATTCGAACAGCTGGCGAGGTCACTCGAAAGACCAGCCCTCATAGTTGACTACAAGAGAGTCGTGAAGGGCGACATCCCAGCAGACAGAACCGTGGTCTCAGTGGTCATAGGCGAACCAAGCCCCGAGGTTTCCAGAACATGAAGTATGAGCTACTCGATTTGTTGGCATGTCCCATGGACAAGAAGTACCCCCTAGAGTTGATCGTCGTCGAAGAGGGATGGAAGGAGACGACGACTAAGGATGGTGACCTAATACGGTGGTTGGAGATCAAGACTGGGGTGCTCAACTGTCAGGTTTGCGGCAGGTGGTATCCTATAGTGGATGAGATACCGATCTTGCTTCCAGATGAGCTCAGGAAAGAGGCAGAAGATCTGAAGTTCCTCAAGCAACATAAGGGTCAGTTGCCCGAGAGGATCGTCAAAGAAGGAAAGCCCTTCAACCTCTCATCCTGACACGACAACATCAAAGCGTTCTCTGCGCACTGGGGTTTGGTAGCCCGGGAGAGATTCGAACTCTCGTCGAGGGGTCCAAAGCCCTATGGCTTCAGGCGTGACCTGGAGTCCCCATGCTTGACCGCTGCACCACCGGGCTTCTCGGGTGAGGGTTCTGATTGGAACTTTGATTTAAGGGCTTTTGTCCGTACGACTAGCTAGCGGGGAACTCCTCGAGGAGGGATCGAATCTTGGATATGGTATCGGATATCTCACGCGAGTATCTTTCAGAGAGTTCAGAGTATGCCGCCCTAGAGATCTTCTTGTTCAGGTATCCGTAGCCCACTTCTCTCTGAGAGGCGTGTTTGGCTTGAAGTTCGGCCCACAGTCCATCATAGCTCCTCAATCTGCTCGCGTATTGGGAGGAAACACCGATTAGTCTCCTCGATGAATCTCGGACCTCGGATAACGCGCGCTCAAGATCCGACCTGAGCTTCTGGTGAAGTCCACGGAACTCCTTGCGGTTTATGTCCCCCTCATAGTATCTAATCTCAAGCTCTTGGATCTGAGAGAACAAGGCGACGGATTTCCTTATCGAATGAGCTACCTCGGCTGCTAGCTTGAGGGATGGCGCAGCTTCGACTTTCTCTTCCTCCGTTGGTTTTCTAAAGGCTGCATAATAGGTGCCCAACAACACCGCTCCCACGACGAAAACGACCGCCGATGGAGTGTAGCCCGTCCACAAGAGAGGATAGTTTATGGTGATCGTGAGGTTCTGCGACAGGACGTCTAGCGGTAGATCTTTGATAGAGACGCTAGCCACGCCTGAGGACGGATTGTTCAATCCCTGAAGAGCTACCTGTCCCAATTCGATCTTTTCCACCTTGGCTCCGATTGGTAGCTTGAGCGTGACGGTGTAGTTGGTGACTAGCTGAGAGAAGTTCGATGCAGCCGGTATCGTTATCGTCAATGTGTCTCCATTCCTGCTGGTGAAGTTCGACGCTGGGATCTTGTAGTCTACGAAGAACGTGTAGTTTCCACCTGTCGATAGGCTGAATCTGGGTGTGACCGAGACCGCTTGCAGACTACTGTTCGCAACTACATGGATTGTTGAGGTTATTGGACCGACCAAATCCTTGGCCGAAATATCCGTGGCCTGGTTGGTGATGAACACAGGCGGAATCGTCGATTGTGGTTCAAGTGGATCAGATCTCGCAGCATATCCTTCTTCGATGGTTAACCCGAAGAGAGGATCCAAGGTTATGGTCCTGTATTGGATGAAGGAGGTGAAGCTCGTGGGATATGAGCTCAGCATTACCGAAAACAGAGAGAAGCTCTGTGTTTCTTCGGCAGGAAACTTCATGTAAGCTACAGTCCTGTTGTTGAAATCCTGTTGCTCAAAATAGGTAGGTGTTGCCCAAAGTTTGCCCTGCGGTACGGAAATATTCGCCGAGAAGAAGCTAACTGGGAGGCTTGTCGCAAACTTCAATGGGAAGGTCACGTTCTTCAACTGTATTGCATATTGTTCCGCTGGTATCACGATCCGATAGGCCATCGAGAAGTTCACATAATTGCCTTGCACTAGACCCAACAGCGAGGCAGCCGATGTTGTTAGAACCAGATCACCTGGTTCTTCACTTAGTGTAAACAGATCGGGGTTCTCAACACCAAAGACCGAGACGGAGAAAGGGTTGGGCAGGCTCACCATGTTGTCTGCGTAGGCTTCAGGTATGGTGAAGTTGAAGGACGTGCTCCCCGCCTTTTCGATATCGGACTTTGATATCATGAACGTATCGTTGTAGGATACGAGTGGATACTCCTCTATCATCACGACCCTCGTCAGGAGGGAGGGATAGCTGATCCCTTGAGACATTACCTGAGGGAGATACACCCCGGTCAAGGTAACGAGGGTGATCAAGACACCCAACACTATTCTTGTGCCGCTTGTCCTCAACGATGTGTCCTTCGGCGCGGGAAGGCATATAATATGGTTTTCTTTGTGACAAGCCCATGGTTAGCTTCCTCTCAAGAAGAGCCAGACTTGACGTTTCGAGCGTAGTGTTCGAGGGAGATCATCTGATTTTCGGACCGTCCCAGCTGGGGAGAAACACTAGGATAGGAGCGGTCTGCACTATCGGATATCCGTCGAGGAGGAAGTGGGAGACGTTGAGCAAGGGAGGAACCCTTGACAGTGAGGTTCTTGACGGTCTTTCCTCTGGTGCGAAGTTGGGTGAGAAGTGCGTGATTCGTTCTGGTACAGTAGTCTATGAGGGGACGAACTTGGGGGACGGTGTTTCTACGGGGCATAATGTCCTAATTAGAGAGAACACCGAGGTTGGCAACTCAACCTTGATCGGTTCCGGAACCATAATAGATGGAACAGCCAGAATAGGTCACAACGTCAGCATTCAGTCTGGCGTCTACATACCGCCCTTGACAGAGATCGGAAATGGGGTCTTCCTAGCTCCCCGCGTGATCATCACTAACGACAGATACCCCCCATCTTCGAGGATGGTCGGAGTCAAGATCCGCGATGGCGTGGTCATAGGAGGAGGAGCGATTGTGGTGGCGGGCATCAAGATAGGGGAGCGTGCAGTAGTGGGAGCTGGTGCGGTCGTCACCAAGGATGTTGAGCCGAACACGGTCGTGCTTGGTGTCCCAGCAAAATTGGTCGGGACCAGAGACGACTACGACAGAAAGCAACAGAAGTATGTATCCGAGAAGTAGCTAGCCAGAGCTAGCCACAAGCCCAGATGATGTAGCTGACACGACTTGTGCTAGGACCGCCGAGTAGGTCTCAAGGGGTCTGTTTGTCTTGATTCTAACAGGTAAGAAGTTCGCAGCTCTTCCCAGATAGTCTCCACCGGAAAATAGATGTGGAACTACTTTGATTCTTTCACCAACCAGCCTCTGATTTGCTAGGCTCGTGACCTCCTTGCATGTATCATATACTTCCCGAGATCTCTCATCTATGATCTCTCGGTCCGTCTGGGGTAGCAGTGAAGCCACTGTATGGGGCCTCGGAGTGAACTTTGAGACGTTGACCTTGTTCGGAAGAGCATTTCTGACGAGGGACATTGTGTTTTCGAAAGCGCCGGTCTCCTCGAAGGGAAAGCCGACTATGACATCGGTTGTTATGTTCAGCGTTGGTATCCGGCGCCTAGCCTCATCGACAAGTGAGAGGAAGTCAGATGAACGATATCCCCGTCCCATCATTCGCAGTACAGTGTCATCTCCGCTCTGAACGGGAAGATGCAGGAACTTGTAGAATCTCTGGTCGCTCTCTAGCAAGGTAAGCAGACCATCGAAGAAGGGAACAGCACGATCGGGCGTCATCATACCCAGCCTGACCCTGAAGTCTCCGCGCAATTGTGAGATGTCCCCCAAGAGATCAAGAAGATTCTCTCCGTTGTCGTACCCGAACGTAGCCAGATCTTGGGAGGCCAAGTAGATCTCAGTGGCTCCAGCGTCAATCATCTTCTTGATGTGGGAGACAAGCACATCTATCCTGTGACTCCTGAGCGGTCCAACCGCTAACCGCACTATGCAGTAGCTGCAACTGCCAAGACAACCTCTGGCAACGGGTATGATCGCCCTTCTCCCCACCGGTTTGGAGGGCAACGGTGGCAAGGAGACTGAGGAGTCACCGAGGGTATCCATGGCATGTCCACCGAAAGATGAACAAAACTGCTCCAGTGGAATGACATCCTCGACATTCACCAGGGAAGCAAGCAAGCCACGCTGCACCGTCGCCATACATCCAGTGACAACCACCCGCTTCCCTTCTCGCGAGAGTTCCCGGATCCTTTCGACCATCCTTGCCTCGGTTTGTCCCTTTACCGTGCATGTGTTGACAACGACCAAATCCGCAGCCTCCGAGGAATCGCTCAGGCGGAAACCACTCGCACAGAGCGTATCTTCTATTGATATTCCATAGGATCTGTTCGCGGCGCAGCCGTATGATTCCACGTGAGCCTTCATAGTCCTATCCTGGTAGGACAGCCAGCTGTTTCGCGATCTTCTCATCACTTACCTTCTCGTACAGAATCGTTGCTGTTGATATACGGTGACCAGGCTTGATCAGATAGTCTTTTGCCCACTCCAGAGAATTCCTAGTAATGTCCTCGTGAACACCCAAGATAGCCCACATCCTCGAAGCAGAGAACGGAATGAACGGATAGAGAAGAACGGCCAACGTTCTCAGGCAGTTGACTTCTGAGTATAGAACTTTCGCAGCTGATTCCTTATTCTTCCACGGTTCGTTGGCCTGGAAGTACTGATTCAATCTGTGGGACAACTCCACCACGGTCTTCAGTGCTTCGGCAAACTGATTGGCTTCTACCAGCTCGTCATATCTCTTGATCACCTGTCCTACCTCTCGTTTCAAGTCCTCCTCTCCGTCCGACCAGCCCTTTGGATCTGGAACCTCAGAGCCATAGTGATCCTCCAAGAACTTCGTGATCCTGAAGAAGAGGTTGCCAATGGAGGCGATCAGATCGTTGTTTATCTTGTCTGCGAACTGTTCCCACCTGAAGTCCACATCGCCCTGACCGTAGGTCGTCGTCGCTGTCAAGTAGAAGCGCAGATAATCGGGAGGGAACTCCTGTAGGAACTCTCTCAAGCTGATATACCAGCCCCTGCTTTTGGAGAACTTCTTGCCTTGGAGTAGCAGGTAGCCTCTCGTTGGTATCTTGTCGGGCAGTTTGTACCGGCCATCAGCAAGTCGCTCTGCTGGTAGGAACAGGTAGTGATGGTAAACTATGTCCTTGCCCACGAAATGAGAGATCTCAGCGCTGTTCCAGTAGTCAATGAAGTTCGCGACTCCCTTCTGTTTGGCGAACTTTTCAGTTATCGAGATGTATCCTAGATGATTCTCAAACCACCCATAGAGGCTCTGAGTGCCTTCCTTTCCGGGAACCGGAACTCCCCAAGTTATGTCTCTGGTTATGTCCCAGTCCTGTAATCCCTCATTTATCCAAGAGAGGACGTAGTTCTTCACATCGGTCTGCAACTCCTGATTTCCCTCAAGCCAAGCTTTCAATTGTCCAGACAACTTCGAAAGGGCGAAGATGTGGTGCCTAGATGCCTTGAGCGATGCTGGCCTTTTGCACGTTGCGCAGACCGGTGATATCAACTGTCCTGGTTTCAGCACTCTGCTGCATCCCTCGCATGTATCTGCGTACTGATCTTTAGCGCCGCAGTAAGGACAAGTTCCCTGCACATATCGATCGGGAAGAAAGCGATCCTCATTCTCGCAGTAATATTGTGTGACCTCCTTTTCGTAGATGAATCCCCTCTCGGTCAGTCTGACGAAGAAGTCTTGGGCCAGCTTGTTGTTCTCTGGCGTATCGGTACCCTCGAAAATGTCGAAGGATATGCCTAGTTCGGTCAAGTCCTTCCTCCACCTTTCGCGCCAGTACTGCGCGTATTCACGAGGGTCTTTCCTTTCGAGTTCCGCCGCTATCTGAATCGGAGTTCCGTGATCGTCTGTGCCACAGGAGAAGATGACCTCGTCACCCTTCTGCCTGCTGAACCTCGCATAGATGTCGCTAGGCAGATACGTTGATGTTACATGTCCTAGGTGGGGCTCGCCGTTCGCGTAGGGAAGAGCAGCTGTGATAATCCTTCTCTTGGGTTCACTTTTGGAAGCGAGTTTTGATCACCCGAAACAGAGCTGACTCGCCTACACTCTATATAAGGTTTAGAGGCGAGAAGATTTCAAGTACTTCTTCTGCTCATCCGTCAATTCGTCTATACTTACTCCCACTGCTTTCAGTTTCCGCTTAGCGACCTCTTCGTCTATGGTTTCAGGCACATCGAGCACAGCTAGAGCTTTTGGCCTCTCCTCAAGGACGTACCTAGCACACAGCGCTTGGTTCGCGAAGCTCATGTCCATCACATCGGGCGGATGCCCCTCTGCACATACGAGGTTGACCAACCGCCCCTGTCCTAATAGGAAGACCTTCTTGCCATTAGGAAGGGTCAACTCCTCAAGTCCAGGTCTGATCTCCCTTCTACCGGTTGCCGCCGCGTACAGGGCTGCAACATCAACTTCTACATCAAAGTGACCGCTGTTCGCCAACACGGCCCCGTCTTTCATGGTCTTGATGTTGTCCAAAGTGATGACCTTGACATCTCCCGTAGCTGTGATGAAAATGTCCCCGACTCGAGAGGCCTCCCGCATCGACATCACATCATATCCGTTCATGTGAGCTTCGAGCGCCCTGACTGGCTCGACCTCTGTTACTACTACCCTTGCACCTAAACCCCTAGCCCTCATGGCTATCCCTCGGCCGACGGGACCAAAGCCGGCCACGACGACGCACCGTCCTGCGATCATCATCGAGGTTGCGCGTATTATTCCGTCGAACGAAGATTGGCCAGTACCGTAGACATTGTCGAAGAGTCTCTTCGTGTTGGCCTGATTCACAGCAACAACAGGGAATCTGAGCTTGCGGTCCCTCTCCAGCGCCCTTGCCCTCATGACACCCGTGGTCGTTTCCTCAAGTCCTCCTATCACGTTCTCTATTCCTCTGCCCGTCTCGTGGATCCGGACTATGGAGTCCGCTCCGTCGTCAATTATGAGTCGTGGTGAGTGCGAATGGGCCCAATCTAGAGCTTCTACGTACTCTTTGGGTTCCATTCCCCTCCAAGCCCGGACAGCCGTGCCCTCAGCTGAGAGGGCAGCCGCCACATCATCGTCAGTCGAGAGCGGATTCGACGCCGTCAGAACAACTTGCGCATCCCCGTTGCGGAGGGCCCGTACCAGAACGCCTGTCTCCTTCGTGACGTGTAGCGTCGCAGCGACGACTATGTCTTTCAACGGTTTGTCAAGTGAGAACTCGGAGGCGATACCTCTCAGAACCGGCATGAGGTTCTGTGCCCAATCGATCTTCTTCTTGCCACTTTCTGCATCACCGATTGCTCTCATGGACCATATCTGAGACTCTGGTCTGATTCATAACCGTTCAGCTGCACAGAGAAAGGAACGAGCAACTCAAGTAAAGTTAAAAGCCGACCGATCGAGGCTATCTCCGAACTTGGAAGAGAAGGAGTACTCGGAGCTTCTTGAGCGGGTTCTCTCCGCTACACCCCCACAAGGGCCGAGCAGGAGACTGGAGGTTCCGCCGGTGCAATCCTTCAACGAGGGAATGAAGACCATGATCAACAACCTCGACAAGATAGCTCAGATTCTCATGAGAGATAGAAACCACCTGCTCAAGTACATGGTGAAGAGGCTCGCGACATCCGGGTCGAGAGTTGATGAGAAGATCATCCTGAAGGGCAAGTTCAAGAAAGAGCAGTTGAATGCTGTGGTTGAGGAGTACATGAAAGATTATGTCTTCTGTCCTGTATGCAATAGACCTGACACCACGCTTACGAAGGAAAAGGGAATCCAGTACCTCATCTGTTCAAGCTGCGGAGCCAGAGTGGCTGTCAGGAAGATATGAGGCTAGACATTCCTTGAAACTTCTCGTCAAGAAACACAACGTGGGCGGCACAGTTCTGCTGGCCATATGTGACCCTGAGATCTTGGGAAGAACGCTGAACGGACCGAGAAACGCCAAGATTACCGTGAAGCCTGCATTTTATGGGGAAGAAGAGATAGACGTTGAAGATCTGCAGGACGAACTCAGTGGAGCGGTGTCCATCAACGCCATTGGGAAGAAGAGCGTGAAGTTCCTCCTTGAGTGTGGATACGGAAGTTCGAGATCAGTCATCGTGTTTGAGGACATTCCACATCTGATCTTCATGAAAATCTGAGGTCGATACTCTCATTTCAGATAAGCTTATTTGGTTGCAACTCACACAGAATCACGATGGGGAAAAGGAAAGTATTCACAGAGGAAGAGATCACGAAGAGCATAGTGACCCCAGGACCAAACCAAGTCATAGGAAAGGTGATGGGGTTGCTCGGGTCAGGTTGGGCCATTGTCCTCTGTGAGGACGGAAAGACTAGAAGGTGTAGGGTCAGAGGCAAACTCAGGAGGAGGATCTGGGTCAGGGTCAACGACATAGTGTTGGTGGAACCTTGGCAGTTCCAACAAGACCATGGAGAGATTCTGTTCAGGTACACTGAGAACCAGGTGGGTTATCTGACCTCAAGGGGTTTCTTGAAGGAAGGAATCATAAAGGAAGTCGCCCATGGGCAAGAAAGTCTATGATCGGTTAAGGCGAACCGAGTCCGCGCAGGAGAAGCATCAAAGGTTCAGGATCAAGAGGTCAGAGGAGTTCGACTACCTAGAGGGCGTATTTGACAAACCCACGCTCTTGGCCATCTACAAGCTTCTGAACGACGGTGTGCTGTCAAGCTTCGGAGGAGTGGTGAGCACCGGCAAGGAGTCCAAGGTGTACTACGCCCAAGGAGAAGGAGGAAGAGAACTCGCGGTCAAGATCTACGCAACTGGGAACGTTGAATTCAGGAAGGCGATTCCAAGATATATCATTGGGGATCCGAGATTTCAGGGAGTGAAAGGGAGCAGCACCGGAATAGTCTTGACTTGGGCCAGGAAAGAGAGTGTGAATCTGAAAATATTGTTTGACGTAGACCTCAGGGTTCCCGAACCGGTTGCTCTGAGGAGAAACGTCCTAGTGATGTCATTCATTGGCAAGAACGGTGTAAGAGCCCCGCTCTTGAGAGAGACAACCATAGAAGACCCCGAGAGGACATATCTCAGTATAGTTGACTTCATCAAGGCCGCCTATGTGAAGGGAGAGCTGGTCCACGGAGATCTAAGTGAGTACAACGTCATGATGTACGAGGGAGAGGCGTACGTGATAGATGTCTCTCAGGCAGTGTCTATCAAACACCCTCTAGCTGAGGAACTACTGAACAGAGACGTGGCCAACGTCAACAGGTACTTCTCAGGGTTGGGAGTGAAGGTTTTTAGTCAAGAGGAAATCCTAGCTGCTTTGCACAGCCATGGTTGAAAGGTGGTTCTTCGTCGTTCCGCCCGAAAAGGCGAGATCCGTGCTCAGAAGCGGGGGGAGGATCAGACGACTGATGGAGCAGCACTTCAATGTCAGTTTTGCCGTCGACGAAGAAACGGGCGGGGTCTCCGTTAGCTATACGCCCGACAAGGCCGCTGATGCATATCTTGGAGTGACAAAGATCATGTCCGCAATCTCGACCGGATTTGATGAGGCCCAGATCCGCGACATGGTCGAACGGGATCTCTCCTTCGTCTCACTAGATCTGGAGGAGATGGTCGGCAGCCAGGCCTCGACGCTCACGAGAATCAAGGGCAGGATCATCGGGGAAAAGGGCAGAGCCAAGCAAAAGGTTGAGTCGGCGACGGGATGTGTCCTTTCCATATACGGAAACAAGGTTGGGATATTGGGGCCTCCAGAGACGATAGATGTCGCCAGTGAAGCCGTCCAAAGATTATCAAGCGGGTATCAGCATCAGACGGTGTACCGGTTCTTGGAATCTAGGATGAGGAGGTTGAAGCAGGAACACGAGCTGTGGAAACGGAGTGACGAACCATGAGTGCCGCCGAGTTCACTGAAATAAGCCCGGCTGATTTCTTCTACAGGAACAGAGACATCGCCGGCTTCACCAATCCTGTAAGATCTACCTACATGACCGTGAGAGAACTCCTCGAGAACTCCTTCCCGTACGGGGAGCCAATACTGGCCAGGGATTCTGGCCGTGTAAGGGTTGTACGAATAGGAGAGCTCGTCGAGCAGGAGCTGAAGATAGGTCCAGTATTGTGCATCGACAGGAGGCACTACAAGCAAGTTAGCAGAGATTTGGAAGTGCTGACCCTCGATGAATCCATGAGATTGTGCTTCAAACCGATTAAGGCAGTCTTCAAGCACCCCTCGCCGAAACAACTGTCGAAGATACATCTCCAGGTTGGTCGGACAGTCACCACCACATCATCGCACAATGTGTTCCTGCTCAATGACCGTTTGGAGTCCGAGTGCAGAGAGACGAAGAGGCTGAAGCCTGGCGACAGAGTGATAGTGCCCAGTTCCGGGTATGTATCCGATTCGATCAAGGAGCTAAACCTAGTCGACGAACTCCTGAACCTGCCAACGAAAGAGGCGAAGAAGGTTCTCATCCATGGTCTTAGCAGACAATACCCACATCCCAAACCAGCCACCCAGTTGCTGTTGGCCTCTGTGGGAGGCAAGACCACGAGTTGGGTAGAACTCAACCAAGCGGCTATGGCCAATGGGCTTCGAGCCCCGAATGACCTCATACAGGTGCTGCGGCGCTCTGGTTTTCTCATCAATGTCGGACACGGCATATACAGGGTAAATGAGGCGAAGAGACCAAGTCCGCATTATTCCATCCCTAGGGACTGGGCACGGTTGGACTATGTGCCGTTCAGCTACTTTAGGGAGAATCCGCCAGCTCAGGTCGAAGATTCCGAGTTACGCATAGGGGTGAAGCAGGCGAAGAGGACCATACCGGCCCTGCTTCGAGTCACGCCCGAGTTGATGAGGATACTCGGGTACTTCACGAGCGAAGGCTGCATAACGTGGCACACGAAGGTGAGCTTCTCGTTTGGTTCCCACGAAATGGAGAGTTACGTGAAAGACCTTGTCGCCTGTCTTGGCGAGGTCTTCCACATCGATCCTAACATCACGATGGAACACAAAACGGCCGTCAACGTGGTCGTGAATGATGCAACTATCGCATTTCTCTTTGAGGAGATACTCAAGACAGGCACGGGCTCCTACAACAAACGCGTTCCGTGGATTGTGTTTAATGTCTCACAGGATATGGCCGAGGAATACCTGAGGGCCTACATCAACGGGGATGGTTACATCCAGACCAGTAAACGAAATAGGAAAATCACGATGGTCACGTCTAGTGCTGATCTCTTCACAGATCTGAAATTCCTGCTGACTACGCTAGGCAAGTGCTTCTCATGTTACCTCGTGGATGAAGAGGATAGGACCATCAAAGGCCAGAAGGCAGTCTTCAAACCATCCTATGTGATATACATCAGGCCTGGCAGATCTAGGGAGGCCTACAGCGTTCCGATAGGCCACTTTAGACGACACCTGTTGCAGAGGAACCCGGCTACAAACCTGTACCGGCCAACAGTTCAAAAGAGCTGGCTAATAGCGAACTTCGCCCCCGAGGAACTCCCAGATCCGCTGCGAGACATAATCAATAGTGACGCAGGCGCTATGGCAATTAGGAAGATAGAGACTGTCCGGCCCACCTCAGAGTGGGTCTACGACATTTCTGTTGAGGGTGTTGAGCGATTCATAGGTGGTGAAGCCATAGCCCTTCTGCACAACTCGCTCGACTCAGCCGAAGAGGTTGGCACTCTCCCTGACGTATACGCCAAGATGAAGGTCATCAGGCACGAGGAGGAGAAGGAGATCATCGAACTCACGGTGTCGGACAACGGCAGGGGCATACCTCCAGATATGGTCCCAAACGCCTTCGGACAAATCCTGTTCGGCTCGAAGTATGTGTTGAAGCAGAGCAGAGGAACTTTCGGCCTAGGAGGGAAGATGGCTTACCTCTACGGGCAGATCACGACAAACGAACCCCTGAAGGTGATCGCGGGAGACGGAGAGCGAGGCAGCGAGTTTCGTCTGATGATAGACATAAGCGAGAACAAACCCAAGGTGTTCTCCCGCAAGGACTTCAAACTGAAGAGAAAATGGAGAGGAGTACAAGTCTCGTTCTTGTTCGAGGGTAATTACATCAGAGCGGCATCCAAGATCATCGACTATTTCTCGCAGACGGCCATGGTGGCACCATACGCGAATCTCACTTTCGTTGACCCAAGTGGACAACTCTATCGTTTCACCCGCTCCACGACGAAGATGCCGAAACCCCCGAGAGTGACGCGTCCACACCCACACGGGTTAGATGTGGAGATGCTCAGCAGGATGATTGCAAGCAGCAAGCGCAGAGACCTCGTCTCATTTCTGTCAGGCCAGTTCGAGCGCGTCGGGAGGAAGACCGCCAAGAAATTCATGAAAGCATTCTCCATCAACAACTCTAAACTCAAAGATCTGACGCACAAGGACATCGTCTCGCTCGCCAGAAGTCTAGTTTCCTACCAGGAGTTCCTGCCTCCAGACCCGTCCTCACTCTCTCCCTTGGGCGAAGACCTATTCAAGGAGGGGATCGAGAAAGAGCTCAGTCCCGAGTTCACGGCGGTCGAAACGAGACGGCCCTCTGCATACTCCGGGCATCCCTTTATCGTGGAGGTCGCCGTTGCATATGGAGGTAACATCCCAGCTAAAGTTGGCATGTCCCTCTACAGGTTTGCGAACAGGATACCGCTGTTGTACGACGAGTCAGCTGATGTATCTTGGAAGGTTGTTCACGATGAGATGAACTGGAGGAGATACAGCATCTCACCGGATACGGATCCCGTCGCAGTTTTTGTTCACATATGTTCCACGAAGGTTCCATACAAGACTGTCGGAAAGGAATACATCGCGGACAGGCCGGAGATCGAACGCGAGGTCCTGAACGGGCTTCGCAACGTAGCTAGGGATCTGTTCCTTTACCTGTCCAGGAGGAGGAGGATAGGGGTTCAGAAGAAGCGCGTGAATATGTTCGAGAAGTATCTGCCCTTGATAGTGGGCTACGCTGCAAAGGCAGCGAGGAGCAAGCAGGTGCCGGATGTTCGAGTGCTGCTAAGAAAGGCAAAAAGAGGTCTAGCAGAGGAGGAGTCCAAGGTTGCCTAAGAAGAGGAAGGAGCCGCAGAAGAAGAGCAACAGACAGGCGGTCCTGACCAACATCAGTCGAGCAGCCACAGATGTGTTGAACGAGGTCGAGAGGCGCGAGTTTCCCAAGATAGCTATGCCATCAAGGACTACGGACAATATCGTCTACGATGATAAGGTAGGCCACTACGTGTTAGGTGACCGCAAGGTAATCAGGAGTGCAGCAAACATCAGACACCTGAAGCCATTAAGCCAGATGACTTGGGGGATGAACGTGGCTAGGGAGCTTCTTGAGACCGAGAAGACCACAACACTCAGGGATGTATACTACATGGCCGAAGGATCTGAAGAAGTTGCCTTTGAGGATCAGTCCGAATCCGATAGGATAATCACGGACCTCGAGTCTATCCTGATGTTCGCGCGGGAGGACTTCAACGTGTATCCTGAGGAGCGCAGTGCGATCTTCGGCGATGTCTTAGCCGAGTATACGGTGAAAGGATACGAAGGCAAGCAAATCAATCTGACCATGCACCCAGACGGCGTGATGGTGGGTCCTGCGCTTGCCACGGCGGAGTTTGTGGAGACCAGCGCGGACAAGGTGATAGCTATCGAGAAAGGAGCCATGTTCTCAAGGTTCGTCGAAGACCAAGCCTGGAAGAGGTTCCACGCCGTTCTTATTCACACTGCGGGACAGGCCCCGAGGTCGACGCGGAAGCTGATCAGGAGACTGAACGTGGAGCTCAAACTGCCAGTGTATTTGTTCGCCGACGCAGATCCTTGGGGGCTTCACATTTGTCAGGTCATCATCTCAGGATCTGCCAACGCGGCGCATATCTCCGAGCTGGTGACTCCCAAGGCGAAATGGGCTGGTGTCTATGCCAGCGACATAACGAAGTATGACCTTCCAAGCACCAAATTGACTGATATGGACATGAGAAGGTTGAACGAGATCAAGAAGGACGTCAGATACCAGAAAGGCAGGTGGAAGGAGGAGATACAGCACTTCTTCGAGATCAGAAAGAAAGCCGAACAGGAGGCGTTCAGCAAGTACGGGCTGAGTTTCATAGTGGACAAGTACCTGAAGAAGCGGCTTGACGAATTGGGTGCCTGACCTCCTTCACTTCACATCTCCGCTAGGTCTCGCGAGTGGCAAAGAGCGGGGGCATGTTTTAAAAGCCCGTGAACTCCGACAGGGTCTAGAGAACAGATGCCGCTGGTAGGAATTCTTGCGAAACTGTACTCCGTTGTATTACTCGGAGTCGGAGCGGTAATAGTGTACATGGGTTACACCTCTCAGACAGAACTTGGCGGCTTCTGGATGTATTTCGTCGGGCTCGGAGCTCTACTGGCCATAATCGGCTTCGTCGGTTTGGTACTCAAGCTGACTGAGAAACAGTAGAAGCAAGACATCTGACCCGCTCGGCTCAAGAAGCGTTTAATATCGGTAGCCTTGGCGGTAGCTTCAGCCGGCGTAGCTCAGTTGGCAGAGCGGCGGAGTCAGCGCCGAGGCTGTTAGCCCTGGGCATAGACCCGTCGGTCAGAGGTCCGAGCGTTCGCATCCGGAATTCCTCTCGCCGGCGCCATCAACACCGAACTCATCGGCATGTGAACTACACGTCTGATGGATTCCCTCGCTGGAAATCTTTATCTAAATAGCGATCGGTTGTCGAATTCGCAGTGGGCCTGTAGCTCAGCTTGGTCAGAGCGACGGGCTCATAAGACCTTGTTGAGAAACCCGTTGGTCGGGCGTTCAAGTCGCCCCGGGCCCACCATCGTCAACGGGCTTACGTCTAGAGATCCGTCCGGGTGGAACAGACGTTGATAGAAAAGGAAAAAATACACAGTCTAAGTGGGGGGCCATAGATCTTGGAGCCGACCTACAACGCGAAGGTAATCGAGCCTGAGGTTAGGGCGTTCTGGGACAAAGCCCAGATTAGGAATGCGATAGAGGAACAAAGGTCGCGTGAGAACATAGGTAGACTCGGGTTCATTGAGGGGCCGCCCACTATGAACGGCAGGTGTCACGTGGGGCATTCCAGAGGCAGGGCGATCAAGGACGCTTGGTACAGGCTCAAGACGATGCAGGGCTACTATGTGCTCTACAGAGCTGGCTGGGACACGCAGGGCTTGCCCGTCGAGTTGGAGGTCGAGAGAGAACTAGGCCTCACGAACAAGCGGGAGATCGGGGTCAAGGTCGATCTGGAGGAGTTCATAGCCGAAGTCAAGAAGGCCGTCGAGAGATATCACGAGGCTTGGCTCGTGGTTGACAGGAAGTTCGGCATGTTCTTGGATTATGACAATGAGTACATAACCTACAGAGACGCATACATAGAAAGAGAATGGAAGTACCTCAGGGCTGCTTGGAACAAGGGACTGTTAGGAGAAGGGTACAGAGTGGTGGCATATTGCCCCGGTTGTCAGACTTCGCTAAGCAACACTGAGGTCGGATTGGGTTACGAGACTCTCGAGGATCCGTCAATATACTTCAAGTTCAAGCTTGAGGACAGCAGTAACGATTTCCTAGTCCTCTGGACCACGATGCCATTCACGATGGTGACCGACATGCTCGCGGCGGTAAATCCGAAAGCGATTTACTGCAAGGTAAGAGTTGACGATGAGATCTGGATACTCGCCAAGGATCGGCTGGCGGTGTTGGATACGATACACCCATCAGGCCAGCACCAGATCTTGGCGGAGTTCCCAGGAAGCGAACTCGTGGGGCGCAGATACGAGCATCCGTTCATCGATCTGATAGATGGTCTTCGCAAGATGAAGGAACAGGGTGATCCGATCCACTCAGTGGTAGGCGAGGACTTCGTAGATCTTACCACGGGCACTGGCATCGTCCACATCTCACCCGGAAACGGTGAGGACGACTTCATCGCCGGCCAGAAGAAGGGACTGAGCATCTTCTCTCCCTTCGACGAGGAAGCTAGGTTCACGGCGGAGGCCGGACATTTTGCAGGCAAGTTCTGCAGGGACACGGATGCCGAGGTTATCCAACTCCTCAAAGACCGAGGGTCGTTGATACTCGAGGAGAAGGTGACACATGAGTACCCCACCTGCTGGCGCTCAGGTGACAGGCTCGTCTTCATAGCAAAACAAGAGTACTATCTCTGGACGGACAGGATAAATGACCAGCTCGTCAAGGCCGCGGAGCAAGTCGAGTACTTCTATGAGGCCCCAAGGAATAGATTCATAGCAATCTTGGAGGAAGTGCGTCCTTGGTGCATATCGAGGGACAGGTACTGGGGCGCTCCTCTTCCCATCTTTGTCTGCGAGGCGTGTGGTGAGAAAGAATTCTTCGACTCACGAGAGGAAATCGTCGAAAGGGCAAGAGAACTACCAGATGGCAGGAACTTCGAACTTCACAGGCCGTGGATTGACAGAATAACGATGACCTGCCCAAAGTGTGGTGGCGTCATGCAAAGAGAGAGGTTCGTCCTCGACACTTGGCATAACAGCGGTTCAGCTCCTTACTCCAGCCTTACGGACGAAGAATTCCGAGAATACGTGCCAGTCGAGTTTCTCTCTGAAGCCATAGATCAGACACGAGGCTGGGCTAACACTCTCCTGAAACTGAATATCATACTGAAGGGCAAGGCGGAGGCGCCGTACAAGGCGTACCTCTTCTATAACATGGTGGTGGACGATCAGGGCAGGAAGATGAGTAAGAGCGTCGGCAATGTCGTTGACAGCGAGGAAATGATCGACAAGTACTCCGGAGACCTCCTGAGGTTCTATCTGACGTGGAAGTCCTCTCCGATCGACGTGATCAGCTTTAACGAGAACGAGATGACCGGAAGACCCTACCAAGTCCTGAGCACACTGTACAACCTCAGCAGGTTCTTCTTGCAGAACGCAGGGTACGACAAGTACAACCCGAGGGAACATGGACTTGACTGGGCACTGCGCGACGGGAACATCAGGATCCAAGATCGCTGGATACTCAGCAAGTTGCAGAAACTCGTCCGGATGTATACTCAGGGATTGGAGACAGGTAGACATCAACTATCACTGCGTGAGTTCGAAGACTTCGTCATAGAGAACCTCAGCAGGGGATACGTACCAGCGATACGCAAGGATTTGTGGGAGGAGGGTCCAGATGCGGAGAGACGGAGGAACTCGATATACGCCGTCATGTTCCACTGCCTGAGCACCCTCGTACTGCTAGCCAACCCCGTTTGCCCGTTCATCTCCGAGTACGTTCATCAGCATGTGTTGAGAAGATTCGACGAGAGTCTGCCGGTCAGCGTGAACCTGTGTAAGTGGCCCAAGCCGAGAGACGAATTGATAGACGAGAAGGACGAAGGGATATTCGATATCGCCCTCGAGGTTCTGCCCCTAGTGAACGCAGCGAGACAAAAAGCAAACCTCAGACGCAGGTGGCCTCTGAAGGAGATGACGCTGATACTTGAAGACGGGAACAAACGGACCAAGGCGGAGCAGGCCAAATCGGTTCTCACCGAACTCGCCAACGTCAAGAGTGTGGAAGTTGTTCAGTCAAAGAAGGCGGCGGGTTTCACCCCCCATCTGGCGCTCGATTACTCAAGGGTTGGCCCCAAGTTCAAGCAGAAGCTGGTTTCCGTTGAGAAGGAATTGAGGAGCAGAGAAAAAGAGATCGCTGACGAAATACTTGACGTTGGAAAGAGCAAGGTCACCGTCGGAGGTGAGGAGTTCGAGTTGACCCCGGAGGATCTCGTAATGTCATTCCTGCCACCTGAAGGGAAGGTTCTCGAGGAGGAACATGAGACTGTAGTTGTGCTAGACACCGCCAGAGATGAGACCCTGATAGCAGAAGGACTGGTCAGAGACGTGGCTAGAAGAGTGCAGATGACGAGGAAGATGGCCGGGCTCAACCCGACTGAGATGTTGGATGTCGTGCATGTGGAGGGGCTCGATGCCGAGTCAAAGCAACTGATAGCCGGCCATCTGAAGACGTTGGCTTACTTGATCAGAAGCAAGGACGTGAAGCTGACGGACAAGATCCCAACCGGGCTCTTCAAAGCGTCTCATTCCCTTGACGATATGGAAGTGACGGTCGGTTTCAAGAAGACTTCTAAGAAACGACAGGCCGCCATGAAGGCAAAGAAGGCGAAGCCAACTGGAAGACGCAAGTCTGGCGGGAAGACAAAGAGAGTTAGAAAAACTAAATAGACAGATTCGAGAACGCGTGCTAGTGCTCCGGTGGTGTAG
>Ga0172366_10000343_pt1 | contig 32511 bp, 26 predicted proteins | sample LakKivSesite69cm_FD_114533 | JGI IMG/M metagenome (GOLD analysis project Ga0172366, IMG submission 114533) | Sediment microbial communities from Lake Kivu, Rwanda - Sediment site 69cm | ecosystem: Environmental > Aquatic > Freshwater > Lake > Sediment | place: Rwanda: Western Province, Lake...
AAAAAACCCTGAGTTTTTATAAAAACTCAGGGTTTGAGGGTTAATTTTCTTTTCCAACCACTAAGCCTTCTCAGCATAAACACAGATTCTCTTTCTATCCTTTCCCATTCTTTCAAAAGAGACAAACCCTTCCTTTAAGGCAAATAAGGTATCATCACTTCCCCTTCCGACATTTTCTCCGGGAAGGATGCTGGTACCTCTCTGACGGATTAAAATACTACCAGCCTTTACCAATTGACCATCAAATCTCTTTACCCCTAGTCTCTTCGTTTTGCTATCTCTACCATTTTTTGCTGATCCCTGACCTTTTTTGTGTGCCATAATTTCACCTCTCTCCGCCTAATTCTTTTCTAGTTTTATTATATCATCATTTCACCTTATCTCCAACCTCATCTCTGAGGAAGAAGAAAATAAAATTTACTTAAATAATCTTTCCCTGATCTTAGATCTTACAATTTAATCTCTTCGATCAAGACTTCAGTAAAAGGTTGTCTATGCCCGGTCTTTTTTCTGTATCTGGTTTTGGCTTTATATTTAAAGACAATGATCTTTCTAGCCTTTCCCTGACGAATAACCTTACCGGCAACCTTTGCATTTTCTACCAGAGGGCGACCAATGATGTACTCTCCATCTTTATTGACCATTAATACTTTATCAAATTCTACTCTCTCCCCTTTTTCCTGGTCAAGCTTCTCAACTTTAATGATATCTCCTTCTTTCACCCAGTACTGTTTTCCTCCCGTGGCAATAACCGCCTGCATCTCCAGCATTCCTCCTCTTTTTATAGACTCGCCAGAAGTAGGTAGTAATTACTTTAAATAATTACTTTTGATCTAACACCCATTCTGAGCGGTAATCAACAGACATTAAAAAAATTTAACACAAAACCTTCTTCTTGTCAAATAATTCCCTAATAAATCCAGGAAAAATTAAAAGATATTACTTATCTATACATATTCTTAATCTTCTTTACTTCTTTTAATCTTCCTACTGCTACCACTTCAATCTTTTCCATAGTAATATATTTAGAAGAAACAATGTAAATAGTCTTGTTGTACTCTTTTTCCAATTGCTTGATTAATAACATCTTCGACCCGGATAGATTCACCTCCACCTGAGGATGTACCGCTAAAAGAATAGCTTCCGCCCGAGTCGTCTTAGATAATTCTTGTAGTCTCCGAATAACCATATTACTTACTGTTTCGCTGGATAGAACCCTCCCTGTACCTCCACAATAGGGACAGGAAGTCCTTAACACATTTTCTAAATCTCTTCTGGCTCTCTTCCTGGTCAGTTCCACCAGCCCTAGCTCAGTAATCTGTACAATATTGGTCTTGGTTTTATCCCTCTTTAAACTTTCTTCCAATTTTTTGATTACCTTATCCTGATCTTCCTGAACCTCCATATCTATAAAATCAATAATAATTATTCCTCCGATATCTCTCAATCTTAATTGCAGAGCAATCTCTTCTGCAGCCTGCAAATTCGTTTTAAGAATAGTCTTTCTCATATCCTGTTTGCCTACAAATTTCCCGGTATTTACATCGATCACCGTTAAGGCTTCTGTCTGATCAATGACCAGGTATCCACCACACTTTAACCAGACCTTTTTTTGTAGAGCTTTTTCTATCTCCTTCTCAATATTATAATTATCAAAAATTGGTTTTTCTCCCTGGTAAAGAGATACCCTGGACTTCAAATTAGATAAAGAGAGACTACTTAAAAATTTCAGGATATTTTCATATTCAATTGGAGAATTGACCAGAATCTCTTCTACTTCTTCTGTAAACAGATCCCGAATAATCCTGTAGATAAGAGATAAATCTTCATGCAACAACATAGGTGCCCTCACCTTCTGACTCCTCTTCTTAATCTTCTCCCATAATCTAATCAGTAAATCTAAATCTGGCAAGATTTCTTCCATCTCTTTCCCCCAGGCAGCAGTGCGGGCAATTAAACCCATATCCTTAACCTTTATTTGCTGTAAAATCTTTTTCAATCTTTCTCTCTCTGGTTCATCCTCAATGCGGTGAGAAATACCGATATTATTATTGTAGGGCATCAAGACTAAATATCTTCCCGGGAGACTGATATTAGTAGTTACCCTAGCTCCTTTAGGATTAATCGCTTCTTTGACCACCTGAACAATGAGCTCCTGACCAGCCTTAATTTTTTTCTCACTCTGGAGAGATGGCAAGGTATAGTATTCTTCCTCCTCAATATTTTGAAGATCACTACAGATTGGTTCAGGGGTGATATGTAGAAAGGCATTTTTTTCCACGCCTATATCGATAAAGGCAGCTTCGATCCCCGGAAGAACATTGATTACTTTCCCTTTGTAAATATTGCCCACAATCTTATCATCTTCAATCCTTTCAATATGAATTCCTACCAATCTGCCTTCCTCGATTATGGCTGCCCTCTCTTCAGTTAAACCTATATCGATTAATACTTTTTTATTCATCTAAACTCTTATCTCCTGAAAACCCAAACTATATGTTTATATTTATATCCTCTTCATTTTTATGTTTACGTTCAAGAGAGAAAAATTATCCCTACCGAAATATTTACTCCTTATATATTACTCTAAATGGAGCAAATAGTAAAGATTAAGTAGAATAAAGTAGAATAAAAAGGAAGGGGCTAATCCCCTATCTGAAAAAAGAGGAAAGAAAAGAAAGATGGGCTTAATCTTCAGGGAGATGACCCTTGCTGATCACTGATAAACTGATAGATAGATGGATATGGACAATAAAATAAGTAGAGGAGTAATGCCTTAAGTAGTTTTTACATTACTGCTCTACCCTGGATATACAATTCCTGGCGAGAAACCTGTAATATTTCTCCCTGATAAGGAGATTGATTTAACCAGTACTCTACTATATATCGGGGATGAATATTCCCCCGCGGCCCAATGCTTAAATACAATTCTAACTCTAAAATTCCCTTACTATAACTTATCCCTCGCATAGTTAAGATAAAAGGTCTAATATTTATTCTCTTTAATCCACCCGGAATTGGTTTATCTATAATCATTTCCCGCTGTCTTAAAAAGCATCCCATTTCTCGATTCAGACTTTCCAGTGGATTACCTCCCGGATAGTGAATTATTGTCTTTTCTCCTGGGCTTTCTATTTCATCCTTATCTTTTACCAGAGAGGTAGAAAGTTGGTCTATATCTTCAACTCTTTTCTGACTCTCTTCTTTTTTTTCCAGTTTTAAAACAATTATATAGGCAGCAGAATCAATAATCTTAGCCAGAGAATCCGAAGAGGAGGTAACCTCCTGTACTTGAATAATCTTTAAATCCTCCGGTAAAACCTGATTTAATCTATTCTTTACCTCTTCTAAGTTTATTACCTCTGTAACTCTAAGATCTAAATATTCTGCCTGGCTATTTATGCCTAAAGGTAAGGGTGGTCCGAAAGAAATCCGGAAACGGGGATTAAAGCCATTAGATATACTTACTGGTAACCCTGCCCTTCTTATGGCTCGATTAAAGATCTGCACTAAATTCAAATGCGAAATATACCTCAAAATTCCTTCTTTGGTATATTTAATCCTAATGATTTTTTCCATTAAACCAATCCTTTTTCACATACTCCACAATCCAGGCAAGTACTAAATCGACAGTCCAGGGTAATCTCTCCTTTTCGGGCTCTTGCTCTTTCTTGCTGTAAATATTCCTTCTTCACCCCACAGGATATATGTTCCCAGGGTAAGAGTTCATCTTCCTGGCGTTCTCTGGTGGCATAAAAATCCATAGAAATCTTACTCTTCTCAAAAGCCTTTTGCCAGTTCTCAAAATTAAAATACTCCCGCCAGGAATCAAATTTACAACCCAGATAGTGCGCCTCCTCGAGAACTTTACCCAATCTCCTATCCCCCCTGGCGAATACTGCTTCCAAAAAACTCTGACGGACATCAGAATAACTAAAAAGGATGTTTCTATCTTTAAGTTGATTTTTTAAAAAGCTCAATTTTTGGCTTAATAACTCCATCTTCTCCTGGGCTTCCCATTGAAAAGGGGTATGCGCCTTGGGGACAAAAACCGATACACTAACATTTATTTCCATCTTTTTACCGGCAATCTTCCTGCCTATCGCCTTCACCTGTCTAATCAACCTCACTATTCCGGCAATATCTTCTTCGGTTTCGGTAGGTAATCCTATCATAAAATATAATTTTACCCTTCTCCAACCTGCTTGAAAGGCCGCCTCTATGGAATAAAATAAATCTTCCTCGCAAACATTCTTATTGATTACTCTTCTCAACCTCTCTGTTCCTACCTCAGGAGCAAAAGTTAGCCCTACCTTCCTTACCCTCTGAATCTGTTTAGCCAGATTAACCGAAAAGGCATCAATCCTCAGGGAAGGCAGGGAAACCCCTACTCCCCTTTCTCCAAAGCGATTCACCAATACTCTGATTAATTCTTCTATCTGGCTATAATCAGTAGAACTTAAAGAGGATAAAGAGATTTCCTCGTATCCGGTATGCTGCAGGGTTTCCTGAGCCAATTCTACTAAACGGCTTAAAGACCTTTCCCGGACTGGACGATAGATCACTCCCGCTTGACAAAAGCGGCAACCCCGGGTGCATCCCCGAAAGATCTCCAGAGTAATCCTATCATGAACCACCTCTAAATTGGGCACAATAGGCCTTACCGGATAAGAGACTTGATTAAAGTCCTTAATTATTCTCTTTTTTATGTGGGCGGGCACCCCTTTCTGGCGGGGATTAATTGATTTAATCTGACCATCTTCCCCATATTCGACTTGATAAAAAGAAGGGACATAGATTCCTTCTATTTGAGCTAATCTTTGTAAAAGTTCTTTTCTTTTACCTTTTTGACCTTTCCATTCCCGATAAACTTCAATTATCTCCTGAATCACCTCTTCTCCTTCCCCAATCACAAATAAATCAATAAAATCAACCAAAGGTTCAGGATTAAAGGCTACTGGCCCCCCGGCGATAACAAGAGGGTCCCTTTCCTCACGTTCCTCAGATTTTAAAGGGAGGTGACCGAGTTCTATCAGATTTAAGATATTAGAAAAACATAATTCATGTTGAACAGTAAATCCTACTATATCAAAAGAATTTAGAGGGCGATAAGTTTCCAGGGAAAAAATTGGAAGATTGGCCTCCCGCAATAGCCTTTCCAGATCTACCGCTGGAGAAAAGACCCTTTCCGCCAGGACATCCTCCTTCTGGTTAATAATATCATATAATATTTTAAAGCCCAGATAACTCATGCCAATTTCATATAGATCAGGAAAGGCAAGAGCTATTTTAATCAGGGAGGTATCATCTTTCTTTACTATCTCGTTAAACTCTTTACCAATATATCTTCCAGGTTTTTCTACCTTATCCAGAATTTTTTCTAACCAGCTTTTGTTCATAGAAAAATTATTCTCTCCTTAGTCTTATCTATCTTTCCAGTTCAGTATGGGGGTCTTGATTGTTTCACTTTTCATCCCCAGGAAGTATCTTACCACTTCATCTTATATAACTGTACATTTAATAATATTCCTATGGCTATTAAGTTAGCCAGCATAAAACTACCTCCATAACTTAAAAAGGGAAGAGGTAAACCACTGGCTGGTAATATACCCATAGCCATTCCTATATTTACTACTATATGGAAAAAGAGAAAAGAGATTACTCCCGTAGCCAGTAAGGCCCCGAATAAATCCCGGGCTTCTCGGGCAATCTTGATTCCCCGCCAGATTATTATACTATAAAGACCGAGCAGTAAAATCCCCCCCATAAAACCTAATTCTTCTCCCAGTACAGAGAAGATAAAATCAGTATGTTGAGCAGGAAGAAACTTCAATTGACTCTGTAAACCCTGGAAAAGCCCTCTCCCCAAAAGACCACCCGAGCCAATAGCAATCTTGGATTGAATGACATTATATCCACTCCCTAAAGGATCCAGGTTGGGATTGAGAAAGACCAGTATCCTCCTTTTTTGATATTCTTTTAAAAAGGACCATAAAATGGGCAAGGAGGAAAAAGTGACCACCAAGATAGTAAGCAAATATTTTATTTTACCACCCACTACAAATAACATAATTAATAGAATGACCAGGTAGGCTAAAGAGGTTCCCAGGTCTGGTTGTAAAAAAACTAATAAAACGAAGATGACGGTATAAATAAAGGGTAATAAAAAGTAGATAAAATTCTCCAGCTTAGTTCTATTTTTTGACAAAAAATCAGCTAAAAATATAATTAAGGCGATTTTTGCAAATTCCGAGGGTTGTAGAGGGAAAGGTCCCAGATTTAACCATCTCCGGGAACCATGGGTTACTCTTCCTACCAAAATAACCAGGATTAATAAAAAGATGGAAAAAATATAGATAACCAGCGAAAAACGTTCTAAATTGTGATAATCAACCAGCAGAGTCATTATTAATAAGAGAAATCCGGAAGCTATCCATAGAGACTGTTTCTTCACATAAAAAAGAGGATCATCAGTTACTGCCCCATAACCGAAACGAGTAGAACTATAAAGAACCATAATGCCATAAAAACAGAGCAATATCACCGCCAGAAGCAAAATATAATCCAAATTTTCCATTAACTTCCCTAACCTTCTCTCCATTTATCCTCCTCTGTAAAAAAAGGTGCCTGGCACTTTTTTTTACATTTTAAAGTATTGTTCTAAAATTGCTCGGCCGAGAGGGGCAGCAACCTCTCCCCCTTCTCCTCCATTTTCCAAAAAGATAGTAACACAGACCTCCGGATCTTCATAGGGGGCAAAACCTACGAACCAGGCATGGTTTTCACCATGGGGGTTTTGAGCTGTACCAGTCTTTCCCGCTATCGATATTTCACTGGAATTTGCCCTCCATCCAGTCCCTTTTACTATGGTAGCGCGCAATCCTTCCTTCACCAACTGGAAAGTTTTTCTGGAAATATCTACTTGTCGAAAAAGTTCTGGTTGAATTTCTTGCACTAGCTGGCCTTCGGAAGAGAAAATTTTTCTTACTAAATGCAATCTGTAAATAAGTCCTTCGGTAGCCGTTGCACAGATTATACTGTGCATTTGTAAAGGAGAGAGCAGAAGGAATCCCTGTCCAATAGAGAGATTAATATCATCTCCAGGGAACCACATTTCATTGAATTCTCTTCTTTTCCACTCCACAGAAGGTATTATTCCAGAAGATACTTCTGGTAAATCAATACCCATTTTCTCACTCAGTCCCAGTTTATGCATATATTTTTCCATCTTATCAATACCCAATTCCTTACCTAGATTATAAAAATAGACATTGCAGGATTGAGCCAGGGCATCAACAAAATTTAAGCTACCATGCCCCCATTCTTTCCAGCAGGCAAAAACCTGATCTTTTAAAGTAAACTTACCAGAACAATAGATTGTTCTGGTTCGGTTAGTAACTCCTTCCTCCAAGGCCGCTAAACTAGTCACTATTTTAAAGGTCGAACCGGGAGGATAGGTAGTCTGTACTGCTCGGTTAATCAGGGGATAATCCGGATCGGTAGAAAGCCTCTGCCAATCTTCATAAGAAATGATATTTGCAAATAGATTGGGATTAAAAGATGGTTGATTTATTAAAGCCAGGATTTCTCCCGTATAAGGATTACTCAGAATAAGCGAACCTTTCTTGCCAGCAAGTAACTCTTCTCCATATGCCTGTAAATCTTTATCAATAGTCAAGATTAAATCATTACCCGGTACAGGTTTTTTCCATAATAAAGTAGTAATTTCTCTTCCCAAGGCATCTACTTCTACCTCTTTTCCACCCTTTTCTCCCCTTAAAATCTTATCATAATATTTCTCTAAACCAGTCTTACCAATAATATCTCCCCCCTGAAGGCTTGAATCCTTTGATTTCTCTAATTCCTGTTTATCTATCTCTCCCACATAACCTAGGCAATTTGCCGCTAGCTCCCGATACAAATAATTCCTACGAGGATAAACTTCCAAAACTACTCCTTTTAATTTATCTTTCCTTTCCTCTATTTCGATAATGGTATTCTGAGGACAATCATTAAAAATCTTGACTGCCCTATAGGGATTGTCAATATTTTTATTTATTTTTTGAATAATCTCTTCACTAGTTAGATTGGTCAGCGGGCTTAATCTATGACTTAATTCTTCCAAGTTATCCACCTCGGCGGGAATAATAGAGACTATTACATTAGGGCGATTATTAACCAGTAGCTCACCATGAGTATCATAAATTTGTCCTCGGGGAGCCTCCTCTACCAGGGAACGAATACAATTCTTTACTACTCTTTCCTGAAACTCTATCCCTCTAATAATTTGCAAATGCCAGAGATTAATCACCAGAAACAAAAAAGAGATTACTATACAGATTAAGACCCAATTTATTCTTTGAGCTACCTCCGAGGGAATATGGTATGATTCCTTCATAATTGATTTTTATCCTTTATTTCTCTTCTCTTTTTCTTATAAAATCTTTAAAAATCGACATTACAGTAAACTTAATTTTCTCCCATTATATCATTTTAAAATTCAAATGATTTATCAGTAATTCATTATAATATAGCTTATCCCATCCTGGCTTTCCGGGATTTTTAAAAATTTATCCCTCTAGCCCCTACTTTTATGTACATTAACCAGTAAAAAACTAATTATAGCTACCATTACGATAGTTGCCCCAGAAGCTAAGTTAAAGTAATAAGAGAGAATTAATCCAATAATCCCGAAGGTTATACTCAGAAGCATGGCTACTCCCATCATCATGCTTAGCTTACCTACCATCTGTTTACTGATAGCGGCGGGTATAGTTAAAAGTGCAATTACCAGAATTATTCCGACCACCCGAATTAATACTACTATGGTTAAGGCAACTAAAGTTAAAAGAAGAAGATATAATTCCAGTGCAGGCATCCCCATTACCGTGGCGAACTCGTCATCAAAGGTGAGGGCTAAGAATTCTTTATAAAATAAGAACACTATCTTGATCACCAAAATATCCAGGATTAACATAATCCATAAATCGGTAGAAGTTACCGTTAAGATGTTGCCAAAAAGATAATTAAAAAGGTCGGGAGCATAGCCTGGGGTTAAAGCTATACAGATTACCCCCAGAGACATACCAAAAGCCCAGATTATACCGATAGCCGTATCCTCAGAAATCCTGGTCCGTTTACTTGCCAAGCCCACCAGTAAAGCAGAAAAGATGCTGAAAGGAAGGATAGTCCAGACCGGATTTATACCCAGAAGATATCCTAATCCTATACCACCAAAAGAGGCGTGAGCAATTCCTCCACTGATAAAGGAGATCCTCTTCACCACAATATAAACTCCTACAATTCCGCAGGCTATTCCCGCCAGAATAACCGCCAGTAAAGCATTTCTCATAAACTCATAATGCAGTAACTCGCTCATCTATTTCCCTCTATCTTTACTTTAACGCCTCTTATACTTGTCAAGAATAAATAACCCTTCTGGATTAGGCATATGTTATTTTGATTAAACCTTCCCGGGGTCGAGGTTTTTTACTTATTTCACTTTTCCTATTCTTCTATCTTTCTGCTCTCTGCTCATCTTAAAATCAACAAAAATAGATGAAAAACCTCTCTCCCTATCTTTTACCTTATTTTAATGTTTCCTTAATACCCGGTGGGGAATTCCGTGAGCAATTAAATCAACCGGGCAGCGATAGATAGCTTCTAAATCCTTCAACTGAATCTCTTTGGAACCATGATAAAAAAGGTTTCTATTGAGACAGGCAATCTTATCCACATAAATAGATAAAGCAGTGAGGTCATGGGTAACCATAATAATACTCATTTTTTCTTTTAAGCTAACCAGTAATTCATAAAATTCTGTCTGGAGAAGGTTATCCTGGCTGGATAAGGGTTCATCGAGCAACAGTGCCTTAGGATCAGTTATCAGAGCTCTGGCTATAAAGACTCTCTGCTGTTGTCCGCCAGAAAGCTTACCAATCTGTTTATCTTTAAATTCTACCATTCCTACCCTAGTCAAAACTTCCTCTACTTTTTTACGGTCGTTATTCCTGTAAGCTTTCAGCAATTTATCCTTTCTCCACCTGCCCATTAATACTACTTCTTCTACTGTAATGGGAAAATCTCGGTCAAAAAGAGGATATTGGGGAACATAGCCCAGATATTTCCTGCCTTCTTTTGGTTTTTCTCCTAAGACTAGTACCTCTCCTCTATCCGGAACAATTAAGCCCAGAATAACTTTTAAAAGGGTAGTCTTACCCCCGCCATTAGGTCCAATAATTCCCAAAAATTCTTGCTTCTCAACAGATAGATTAATCTCCTCAAGAACACTTACCTGGTTAAAACTAACCCAAACATCTTTTAAACTAATGATCTCTTTCATTTCATCTTCTCTCTTCCTTAGTCTTAGTCTTTTTTCTTCTCCTCTCCTCTTCTGTTTCTTAATAATATATTATAATATATTTATAATACCTTACCAGCTAATATATCAGCCACCCATTGAATATTTTCCAGATAATCCCAGGCTAAGGGATCCACATACACGATTTGAGCACCTATCTCCTGAGCTATGACCTGGGCACTTTTCAGGTTAAATTGAGGAGCACATAAAATAAAGGATAGCTGATATCTTTTCGCTTCTTTAATTATTTTAATTAGAGCAGCAGATTGGGGTTCCTTACCTTCCTGTTCAATAGCTAACTGTTCCAGTTGATAATCTCTTGCCAAGTAAACCCAGGAAGGATGATAGGTCAAAAACTTTCTCTTTTCTAAGGAGCTTAGCTGAATAGTTAATTGCTCATCCAATTGGATCAGTTTCTTCCGGAATCTATCCGCGTTCTGTCGATAAAAATCTTCATTATCCGGATCAATCTGGATTAAGGCCTGGGTAATATTTTGTATTATCCCTTGAGAATTCCTTAAAGATAACCAGATATGGGGGTTGTTTTCGATTAGGGGAACTCCTACTGAAGAATCACACCACTGCATCTTCGGATTTAATTTCTTTATCTTTTCTGCCCAGGTTACCTCAAAATCGATTTGGGAACCCACCAGCACATATAATTGTATCTGACTTATCATCTTCAATTGAGCAGGAGGAGGTTCATAAGTGTGTGGATTAGCTCGTGGTGGCACCATCACTATGACCTCTACTTTATCCTGCCCAATCTGTTCCACCAAATAGGAATAAGGAAGAATGGAGACCAATATCTTAATCTTTTCTATTTCTTGAGAAACTTCTTTCTCCTGGGCAAGTCCTTCATTTAGATTAGAAAGGAAAAGCACCAAGATTAAAAGAGTAATGGTTATCCTACTAAATTGCTTTATCGAAATCATTTCACTCTCACCACGTTATGCTACCTACTCCGCTTTTTCTTTCTCTTTAATAAAATAATAGAAAATTAGGGAAAAATCAAGGACTTAAACCAGGAGGAAGATTTCTTTAGCCTGAGCAAAGATTAAAATTTACTTAAGATTCGGTTTACTATTAAAAAAATAAAAGGAGACAAGATACTATTAAACAATGCCTCAGGAAGAAAAATCTGCTTTACATTCAGGATAAAATTATATTCCATTCCAAAAGAACGAAAGATAAAAAAAACCATTAAACTATGCAGCAAAGAGGCAAAAAAAGTGATTAAAGGAACAAGATAGATGATATGTTCTGGAAATATTCTAGTCTTTAAAACTCCACAGATAAAACCGAGGGAAGTCTTAGCCAGGGCATTTATTCCTAATAAACTGGAAGAAAAAAAATCCTGACTGAGACCGGCTAAAAATCCGGAAATAGAACCCTCTTGTTCTCCTTTGAGGAGGGCAAGGACCACGATAATAATTAAAATAAGATCGGGCTTTAATCCCAGTACTGTGAAGAAATTGAGCAGAGTTAATTGAATTAATAAAGCAACGGCCACTAAAGCAATTTTCAGAAATGTTTTCATTAGCCTCTCCTAAAACTACTGAGCACGCGGTACTTTTAGACTACTCTATATTACTCCAAGAGGGGGGTGGGCTTAAGAAATTGGCGAAGATTCGTTATTAACCAGTTCTAATCTCTTTCTCTCCTGATCCTTTAATCCGATGATGCCTTTACTCACTAAAACCAAACCTATAAAATAGAAAAGTTTGAATACCCGCGAAATCCTTTTAGGTTGTCTGAGGAAGCGATAAATCCATTCCATACCGTGTTTCTGCATCCATAATGGCGCACGAGGGATCCTCCCCGAAAGAACATCAAAACTACCTCCTACTCCCATACATAGTCTTACTCTTAGGTTCTCCAAATGGGCAGCCATCCACTTCTCCTGTCGGGGTGCCCCCATACCTACTAATAAAATATCTGGACTTTTTTGGTTAATCTCTTTAATCAATTCTTCCTCTTCTCTTTGCTCTTCCCGGGAAGTACAGGAGAAGGAGGAAAGAGGGGTAGAATCACCATCAATTCTAGAGCTAAAATATCCATGATGAATCCCGACTATATTTAAACCAGGAAAATGGATGGTCAGATTTCGAGCAGCTTCTTCAGCAATCCCCGGCTGGGCACCTAATAAATAAAGGGTATAATTTCTCTCTGCGGCCAGGGTACATAATTTATAAATCATATCAATACCAGTTACCCTTTCGGCTAAAGGTTTTTGTAAGGTGGAAGCAGCCCATAAAATTCCTGCTCCGTCAGGGGTAATCAAATCCGCTGATTGTAAAATTTGGCAATATTCTAAATCCTTCCGAGCTCTTAAGATAGCTAAGGTATCCGGAGTAACCACTAAATAGGGGTACTTTCGAGGAGAAGATAAAAATCTTTCTAATTTTTGTATTACCGTCTGATTGTCTATTTTGTCAATTCCCACTTGAAATAATCTTATTCGTTCTTGAAGGGAATCTTCTTCAATAATCACTTCCTGGATCTGTACCCTTCTCCTAATTAATTCAAAGACCAAAATACCACTAGCTAATAAACTCATTAATAGAAATATATTTTGATAGACCGAAATAAGCAGAGCAGAAAGGCTCAGGTAGATGGAAAAAGAAATAATAATTAAGTTTGCTCCTGAATGTGAAAAGCCATAAGATTGCAATTTTTGCCGTAATCTACTCTCCAGAGGTAAAGAATAATCTCTTAAATCCTCTACCCGAACATAGGTAGCTACGATAGAATAAGAGGAATCAATGAGGGGAACTCCTAGAATTAATAGGGGAATCAGTAAGGTTAAGGCAGCCGTACTTTTGGATACTCCTACTACTGCAATAATGGCTAATAAGAAACCAAAAAACATATAGAAAATAGAAAATTTTTCTTTCGATAAAAACTTAATCCCCAAATAAGCAACTATCGCCAGGAATAAAGACAATATCTCCGCCAGGATTAATTCCTGTCTCTGTAAGAGGGCTACCAATAGAAAAGTGAGGGAGGCTACCAGAACTATATAGGGGGTAATATCTCCTAATTCGTCTACCTGGTTAATAGAATTGGTTATACTTACAATCCAGATTAAAGTCAAAGGTATAGATAGATAATGAAGATAAATATAATTACCGGTTGAGGAAGGATCTCGTAGAAATTCTATTCTTACTCCGCAAAAGATGACTAGAAGGGCAATCAGAACCTGAAAGATCCATTTAGATAGAGTAGAAAGTTGTCCCCTTTTATCTGCCTGACCCAGAAAGATCATCAAAATACTACTTATCCCAATACCTATCAACTTAAATACTGTTTCAATCTCCAGCATAATCCACCTTTCTTATCCTTTTTTTAAATTATTCTTTAAATCCCAAGTCTCTTCTTCCCTCTTTTTCTTTTTCTTATTTCCCCTTTTCTCTCTGAAAACTTTTATATATTATAATTTAATTTTCTTTCTCTTGCTACCAGAAGTTAAAAAATACTTTTAATTAATATTTCTATTTATTTCCCTTTTCCCTTACTTAATTTCTTAGAAAACCAGTCAATTGTTTTCTTTAGTCCAGCTGATAAAACCACCTCTGGTTGCCATCCCCAGACTTCCTTAATCAACTGATTATCTAAGATATTTTTTCTCAAATCACCCGGTCGAGCTGGTCCATAATTGGCGGGATAGGGAAATTGAATAATCTCTTTCAAAAGAGTGAAAAGTTCATTTACGGTAACACCTATTCCGGTCCCCACATTAAAACAATTGAGTCTTGAATCAAGGACTTCACCTTTTTGCCTCTTTTTTTCGGAATTAACTTTTAATAATTTTAACATATTTTTTAAAGCTAGTAAATTAGCCCGGGCAACATCTTGTACATAAATATAGTCCCGGATATATTCTCCATCTCCATTGATGGTGGGAATCTCTCCTTTTAACATCTTTTCAATAAAAATGGCAATTACTCCCGCCTCTCCCTGGGATTCTTGCCGGGGACCATAGACATTGCTATAGCGCAGAGAAACACAATTAAGACCATAATTTTGACTATAAAACTTAAGGTAATACTCTACGGCTACTTTACTAATGCCGTAAGGAGAACGTGGTTGAAAAGGACAATCCTCTCTGATGGGAAAAGATTCTGGCTCGCCATAAATGGTTCCTCCGCTGGAAGCAAAGACTATCCCCTTGTTCTGATATTTTGCCGCGAAGTTTAGTAGATTTAAGGAACCCAGGACATTAACCCGCGCATCAAATGAGGGGTCTCTTACCGCAAAAGAAACACTTATCTGAGCAGCCTGGTGAATAAGATAATCGGGTTTTTCTTCTTTAAAAACCTGTTCAAGTTTGTCTTCCTGGGTAATATCTATTTTATAAAATTTAGCCTTCGGATTAATGTTCTCCTCTCGACCGGAGGATAAATTATCCACCACTACCACAATAAAATTTTCTTCTATAAGCAAATCCACAATATGGGAGCCGATAAATCCCGCTCCTCCACTAACCAATACCTTCTCCATATTCCCTCATGTAAAAAAAAGTGCCAGGCACCTTTTTTTACATCCTAATTAAAATGAGGGCAATGAGGCAAGTAACTGTGCTTATTGCCCATAAAAATAAGACTACATTTTTATGAGATATCCCGCGATTGAGAAGACGATGATGCAGATGTTGTTTGTCTGCCTGGAAAATAGGCTGGTGACTTCTAGATCTTCTATAGATGGCAAATAAGGTATCAAAGATGGGTAGAAATAAAATTAATACGGGAATAAAAACAAAGGATAAATTTTTACTCCTTAACACCCATAAAGCCCCTAAAGAAGCCAGCATAAAGCCAGAAAAGGTGCTGCCCGAATCACCTAAAAATATTTTTGCCGGGAAAAAATTAAATCTCAAAAAAGCTAACATACTACCGGCCAGGGCAACAATAACCAAATTAAGGGACTGAGAACCCTGCGGTATTCCCAAGATAAAAAAAGTGACAAAACCAAGAATGGATATCCCACAGGCTAATCCATCTAAACCATCAATTAGATTTATGGAATTGGTTACTCCTACTATCCATAAGATTAAAACCGGGTAAATAAGGTAACTTAATATGCCCCAGGATTTTAGCTGATTCTCTGCGAAATTTTTTATCAGAGATTGATGGGAAACAATGACTATAAGAGCTGGCATCATCTGGATCAGGAATTTATTCTTGGGAGAAAGATCAACTATATCATCCACCATCCCCAACAGGAAAATAATAGTTCCTGCAGCTACTAAAATCTTAATTTCTTCGTCCATTTGCCCAACTAATAATAAACCCATTAAGAAACCAAAAAAAATAGCCACTCCTCCAAGATTGGGAATAGCCTTTTCGTGAATTTTTCGCTGATTGGGTACATCTACCATATTCTGTTTTTTCCCTACCTTAGCCAGGTAAGGAGTTAAAATATAGGAAACTAAAAAAGCAATAATACCAACTTCTAAATACTGCAAATATAATATCTCCTATCCTTATTTTCCTATACTCTTATTCTAATTCTTTAGTTAAATCAATTGAGTAAATAATGTTACCAAGAAATGCTATAGTTATAGTATATTATTTTAATTTTTAAACCCTAAAAACAACCAGAACAAAACCAGAACAAAACGATAAAATATACTTATAATATAATATAATAATCAAAAATCGTAAAGAATAAATTTTAGTTCTCTCTTTATTCTCACTTTCTAATTTATTAATTTTGAGTAGTAATATTTCTTTGTTTATATAATCGAGATTGACTCTAAATTGACTAGGATAAGCATTTAATTAAGTTAATTAGATAGATATTCCATCTTCCATCTTCCTACTAGCCAATTCTTTTTTCAAATCTTCGATACAGGCTACGGTAGAAGGATTGACCTGATTTAAAATAGCCAAATAATAGCTGACCATATCTCCTAAATAAATCAAGGAAAACATCCGGGCTAATTTGCTCTTACCACTGGTCTGAACGTTAATAAACCCTGCCACCTTCTTTTCGAGAATCTTCCGGGTGATCTCTCTTCTCTGTTCGATCCTCTTCGGTCCTTTTTCATCTTCCAGATAGACAATTTTCACTAATTGGTTTATTCGGTTATCTACCTCATATCCTACTATTTCATTATGATTTAGTTCAGAAAAGACGCTCCAGAAACAAGGCCACTTGCTATTCTCATTTATCTGAGTTTTCCAGCGCCTCGCTACTCCTTCCAAGATTCCCTCTGAACCGTAGATTAAAGGAATATGCTGATATAATTTCAGGGCAATTTTTTTGGCAAGATTTTGCGCTAAGGGATTTTGGCCCGCATACTGTTGACTTAAATCTTCTAAAATATCTAAAGTTTCTTCTAACTCCCCAACTTTCTCTTTAATTAGCCCCATTTTCTCCAAAATTATCAAGAGGGGGAAAAATAAATAAGCAATAGCAGCTCGAGGTTGAATACCAGCAGGCACTTTCAGTAGGGGAAAATCATATTTCTGAGCTAACTCAGCGAATTTACCTCCAGAAGAAATGGCCATAATTTTAGCTTTCACTTCCACCGCTTTTTCCAATGCGGTAATCGTCTCTTCAGTATTTCCGGAATAACTGATAGCCAGAACTAATGTATTTTCATCTACATATTTTGGCAATTCATAACCACGTATTACCAATATGGGAATAGATATCTCGTCAGCCAGATAATTAGCCAATAAATCTCCACTTATAGCTGAACCACCCATTCCCAGGATTACCAAATTTTTCAATTTCACCCCAGGAGAAGATATTAATTCAGAAGGGAGAGAGAATTCTTTGCCCAATTGCCAGGCTTCCTTCATCATACCAGTAAAGTTCCCTAAAAAACCCAGCATATTATCTACATCAATCTTGAAGAAATCTCCTTCTAATAATTTAATCATCTGTTTAGTTCTTAGTTCCTTGGTTTTGGGCTGCCTCATTTTACTTTCTCCCCTAATTTACTTTTATTTTTTATTCTCTTTTTTGTGTTTATTAACATATCACACAATTACTCTCCAAGCAAGTATTATAATGTAAAAAAAGGTGCCAGGCACTTTTTTTTACATTATGGAGAGCCAGGGCTCAAAATCGATTACCCCATTTGATTGATTCCAGTATACCCAATCACCAGCGCTGGAATTATTTCCAGGATATTTAGGTCCCTTAGCATCGCCCCACCAGTTATACTCAGCCTTTATAAGATGGTTGGTCTTATTATACACCCCATAATTCTTATTTCCCGAAATATTATTTCCTCCAATACCTCCGCTATCTCCTCCCCCTAAATCCGGATTCACTGCACTACCCCAGGAGGAATTATAATCAATTAATACTCCATATGAATTATCGCTAATAGTATTATTAAAAATAATTGGAGTAGCACTCTCTCGGCAGTAAATCCCGGTATTTGAATTACTACTAATATTATTACCACTAATCTCCGGGGAAGCATCGCCATAGGTTCTTATTCCATACTGATTGTATTGCACCAAATTATTTTCAATCTGTCCCTTTCCTCCCGAACCAATTTCAATTCCACTATAGCCATTATGATCCAAAGAATTTTTTTCAATTAAAGGAGAAGAATTCAGATATTTCACTCCGTAATGTTGATTGATGATTCGATTATTCTTTATATGAATAGAATTACATCCCTCAAAAAATATACCCACCTCTGTACTGTTCTGGCCATCCAGGCAGAAATTAGAAATAATAATCGAATTGGCTTCAAGAGTAATAAGAGAGCCAGAAAAACCAGCTCCGGTTATAAAGGTATTCTCCATGCCTTCTCCCTGAAGATTCACTTCTTTGCTGATAATCAATTGCTCATTATAGATTCCTGCCTTTACCATAACTGATTTCCCGGGTATAGCTGCCTCTATCCCTTCACTGATGGTATTGAAGGGGCATGTTTCGGTGCCATCCTCTATCCCGTTGGTGTTTGTTGCATCTACATATATATTTAAGTCGTATTTTATATCCACAACTAAAGGCTCGCTTTCATTTCCGGATAAATCACGAGAGGTAATAGAAAGGTGATTAATCCCTTCAGTAAGATAATAAGGATAAGACCAATCAGTGGAATCATCCAGGGCAATTATTTCTATCCCATTTATCAATATAGAAGAATTGGCTTCTTTGGTTCCAGAAAGTAGCTGTGGTGATACATTAGTGGGGGAGATTATTGGATTTAGGGTGGGGATTTGGGGAGGGGTTATGTCTCTTATCTTTATCTTCCATTCAATACTATCTGACAGTTCTCCATCACTAATCAAGCCCTTGATTATTTTGCTCTCATTATCTCCCGGGGAAGAAAAAAATTCATAAGTAGTCTTTATTCTGTTCTCTTTTGCAGAAGAATAGGAGACCAATTTCCCATTAATGAACCATTTTCCTTTCAAGAAGGAATCTTTATCCAGGTCATTGGCTTGAATTTCAAATTTCACTGCCTCTCCTGCTATGATTTCCATATCTAAATTAGCTGGTAAATAAGAAATAATTTGGGGTGGATCATTAAGGTTAACCACTTCCACCTCAAAATTCTGTTGAATTTTATACCTGCCATCACTTACTTCTATAATTACTTGGTGAACACCTATCTGCTGATGGTCGGGTAACCAGGTTATTAATCCGGTTTCTCTATTAATACTCATTCCTTGGGGGTATACTAATAAAGTATAATTTAGAGTATCTCTCTCGGGATCTTCTGCCTGGATTTGATAAGAATAAAGCTGATTCTCTTCAATAGCAGTAAGTGGATTTGAAACTATAACTGGTGGTTGATTTAAAATTGGGAATATTTTCTCTAAATTAGAACAACCTTCCAGTGACAAAATTATTCCAGTTAATCCAATTATTAATACTATTTTAAAAAATCTCTTCACTCTTCTTCCATTCCTTTCTTTAAAGATTTATTCTAAATGTAAAAAAAGGTGCCAGGCACCTTTTTTACCTTTTTTCATTTTTTATTACCAAAAATTTTCTGGGCATTTTCCCTATAAATCATCCTTAAAGTATCATCATCAAGATGAAGCCCTTTATAAACCATATTTGGATCAGCACTTTCTCGAGCTTTTTTGCTCATCATCTGATAAATTGAGGCAGGCAAAGTAAATTCCTCCTTTTCCAGCATATTATAATAACTTAATATCACTTCATCTAGATAACTTCTACTTTTGGCCCGGTAGGTAGTGATAACAATATCCGTACCAAAGAGAATTCGATCTTTATATTCTATCATAAATTCCCGAAAAGCAGTGGAATTTTGAGAGATTCTTTTAAATCCTGCTACTTGATAATCTGGGTGGCCAAAACTCACGTCAGTATAAAGATTGGGATAAGTATCCAGTAGTCTCCTCAAGCGAGAGAGATTACTGGAAGTTAGGATAAAGTGAGGAGCGATAATGGTAAGACGGGGGAAAGTCTGTAAGATATTCTCAAATTGAGATAGAAAACGTCCACTATTGATATGATAAAGAATTGGAATCATCTTTTCTTCACAATATTTATAAACTTCCATCATTCCGGGATCATCCAGGGGAATCTGAAAGAAATTATCGTAAAAATAACCATGACCATTATAAAGTTTTAGCCCCTTTGCTCCTGCCTCTATAAATCTCTTTAATTTCTCCAGTTTATCATTATCAAGAGGATTAAGGGTACATAGAGCAATAAATTTATCCGGATATTGTTTACTTATCTTAATAATCTCTTCATTATTCTCATCGTATTCTACAAATCCATATTGGGGATTTAAGTAAATAGTGTATTTAGGAGTTCCCAGTAAAATCCATTTCTCTAACTGACAGTCTTCCATTACCTTCAGAAGAAGAGGAACATTACGAGAAGATTGAACATGTTCGTGGGCATTGATAATCTTAAATCCTGCTCTTTTTTCTTTTAGAGCAAAATCTATTTCCTGCAGAGCTGGAGAAGGTCGGTGATCCATCCATAAAGATAAATATCCTATTTGTCTTAGATACCATAATAACATCACCGCGAGGGCTATAATGATAAAAATATAAAACCATAAATCACTCTTTTTCTTCTTTTTGTTTTCTTTATCCATCTTCTATATAATCCTCGCTTTCCTCCCTAAAAATAACTAAACATCATTATAACTTAATCTTCCCAAAATCACAATGTAAAAAAAAGTGCCAGGCACCTTTTTTTACATCTTGCAATATAGCGAACAAAATTGTATACTTTTTTATTATGGTGAGAATAAATAGAAAAGAAATAAATCAGGAAAACTTTTGCTATCATATAATAGTGAGAGGAGTAGAGGAGACTAAAATCTTTAAAGAGGATCAAGATAGAATAAAATTTTTACAACTTCTTTCTAAGATGAGTACAGACTTTAAAATATCTATCTTCTCTTATGTTCTAATGGATACCCACTTTCATCTATTGCTCAAAACAGAAGAAGCAAATCTTTCTGAAGCCATGCATTCTCTAAATTCTTCCTATGTGCACTGGTATAATCTTAAATGGGCTAGAAAAGGTCACTTATTTCAGGACCGTTATAAAAGTCATCTTATTCTAAACACCCTCTATTTATGCACTGTTGCCTCTTACCTTGCCCTAAATCCAGTGGAAGCAGGATTAGTAGATTCTCCGGAAAAATATCTCTGGAGTAGTTTTCCCTATTTTCATCCTATTTCCAGTAAAATAGCTCCTGCCTGGCTAAAAATTGATGAATTCCTGAACCTTTGCCAAACTAATCGAGAAAATTTTATTAATTTAGTGGAAAAGAATAGTCAAAAACTTATTAGTGAAAAAGACCAGGGAGATTTGGACATAAATTCTGTAAATAATCTTCTTGAACAGAAGTCTAAACAAAATCTACCCCAAGATATAAATGATTTTTTACTCTTAGTTAAAGAAAGACTGGGCTCTCTACAAGATAATAAACGGCTAAAATATATACTTGTTTATATCTTATTAAAAGAAGGTTTTACCGTAAATAATATAGCCCAATCTCTTAATCTTTCCAGACAGGCTATCCTAGTAATCTATAAAAGAATTCAAAAGAATTTGCAAACTGATAACTTTTATCGTATGTTACTTCAGCATATCCAGCATAGATTATTTTCCAAAAAATAAACTGAAATGTAAAAAAAGGTGCCTGGCACTTTTTTTTACATTGGGTGAAAATGAAAACTAAAATAGCTTTTTATGTAATTTTAATTATTTCTCTAAGTTCATTGCTAACCGTTCTGAAGGGCGAAGCCTTCCACTATGATCCTAAGTTATCCTGGAAAGTAGTAGAAAGTCCCCATTTCTCGATCTATTTTTTTAATAAACCTGAAAATCAGGACAACCCCTCCCCAAATTTTAATCTTAATAAAGATGGTTGTTGCTCTTTTATGGAACAATTAGCCAGGGAAATCGCTGATCTAGCCGAAGAAACTTATTTTCAGATTCATACCCAAATTAACCTCTCTCCGCATCATCATATGCAAAAGATTGGAATAATTTTAGAAGATTTTACTGACTACACTCTGGGATATGCCTATACCTTCCCCCATAGAGTAATCCGTCTTTCTCTTACTGCCCCTACTGCTAAATCCTTTGATATGAAGTTTAAAAGCTGGTTTAAAATGGTTCTGGTTCACGAATACACCCATATTGCTCATTTTGAAATGACTAAGGGATTGACTACTGCCCTCCGCGCTCTTTTTGGCCAGATCATTACCCCTAATGGTTTACAGCCTACCTGGGCTCTTGAGGGACTGGCTATTTATAACGAGACCAAATTTAATCAAGAACAGGAAGGCGGAGGCGGGAGAGGCATCGATCCTCGTTATGATATGTATCTACGCATGGCTATTTTAGAAGATAATCTAAATACTTTAGACCAAATAAGTGGCTACTACCTCCTTTCCTGGCCGGGAGGTAATGCACCTTATATTTATGGTCAATCTATAATTCATTTTATAGCCCAAAAATACGGGGAAGAAAAGATGATAGAAATAAGTGAAGTCTTCTGTCATTACCCTTACTTGGGTTTCAATTATGCCTTTAAAAAAGTCCTGGCTTTAGATTTAGAAGAATTATTCCTTAACTGGAAAGAGGAATTACAAAAAAGATATCTGATTCAGGAGCAAATGATTAGTACCTCCAGGAAACTCACTGAGTCAAAACAATTAACCAATTATCATTACTGGGTGGATTACCCAAAGTGGATTTCCTTTTCTTCTGAGGGAGCAGAAAAAATAGCAGTCAGAGTTACTACTCCTCATACTTATCCCTTTATTCAAATTATCGATCCTTCATCCCTTTCCACTCCCCTTTCTTTAACTTCTTCCGTAATAAAAAAACAATCTCTCATTAAAAGAAACTACGGTCGTGATTCTTCTTTCAGCTTTTCTCCCGACGGCACTAAAATAATCTATGGCAAATTACCAGAGGATAACCTTTATTATCAATTCTATGACCTTTACTTATACAATTTAGAAAACAAAAGAGAAATAAGGCTTTCTAGAGATTTACGTCTTAAAGATCCAGCGTGGTCGCCAAACCCAAAAAAAACACAGATTTTGGCAGTAATCAATAACCTGGGAACTCAAAATTTAGTTTTAATTAATATATCTATGGCAAAACTATCTGAACTATCTGAACTATCTGGATTATCTAGACTATCTGAGCAACCTGAATTGTTCGAGCTAGAAGGAACAAAAAAAATCACCAATAAATTAACCAGACCAGAGCAAAATAACCTTTTAATTCAGCCGGAAGAGATTATCTATTTGACCCATTTTACGGATGGAACCCAAATCTATCAACCCGCCTGGTCTCCCCGAGGAGATATGGTCGCTTTTTCAGCCTGGAGGGATGGTTCCCAGGATATCTATCTCCTCACCCTAACTGATGATTATTTTAATAGAGAGTGCTTTGACTTAAATAATAGTACAGCTTGCTCGTCTCAACCCCAGCCCATCTTCCTGGATAGAGCAACCGATTTAAGTCCGGCCTGGTCGGCAGATGGTCAATATCTTTTCTTTTCTTCCGACCGCAGCCATAATATCTATAATATCTTTGCTTATTCTTTATCTGAACAAAAGTTATATCAAATCACCAATGTCTTAAGTGGGGCATTTCAACCCGCCCCATCTCCGGATGGTAAAAAATTAGCTTATATAGAATATCATTCCACTGGATACGAACTACATCTTATGAACCTGGAGATAAATCCGGACCGTCTGGCTGAAATAGAAATCTCTAAATCCAACACGATAAGAAATTTTTTTAATCCAATTGAAACCGACCCGACTTCCTGGCTCAATATAAAGCTAGTAAAAAATTCAGATTTTACTACCCCTTCCCCCACCCATTACCCGATCCACGATTATTCTCCCTTTGCTTCCTTCTGGCCTCCTACCCACTGGATTCCTGCAGCCCAGTTTAGTGAAAAAGATTTAGGTGTTGGATATTCCACTGAATTAATTGATGTTCTGGGGTTTAACTCTTTACCCCTGACTATTACCTATGGCTTAATAAATAATACTTTAAATTATGATTTAAATTACTATTATTATCATTATTACCCTGTCCTTAATCTATTCTTTCAAGGAGAGACTGATGTAAATTCTTTCTCTGCGAATTCAGGCCTAAGTTCCTGGTGGAAAAAGGGGAAGGCAGGGATTAATCTCTATTTCCAAAAACAGGGAGAAAGAAGTGTTCTTAGTTCTCCTGCCAACTCTCGTTCTTATCAACAAGTCTTTTCCATAGGATACCAATATGAAAAGACATTACTATCCTCCTTAGCTTCCTTTCCCTCTGATTATCAGGATGATTATCAGACTATCGCCAGCCTTAAATTATCTTATTCCTATTCCGATGCTGAAAAATATGGCTTTTCTATCAGCCCTGAACAAGGACAATCCTTTTCCTTAAGCTATGAATATGCTGATAAAATTCTGGGAAGTGACTATAATTTTCATAAATTTATTTTTGAAGGTAAAAAATATTTTCCTTTACCCGCTCTTCATCAGGTTCTGGCTCTTCGCCTGGTAGCTGGATATAGTAGCCCAGAGCTTCCTGAGGAAGAAGAATTCCGCTTAGGAGGTCATTTTTCTTCCAATAATCTGTCCAACTCTGAAATAGAGAATTTTTCTCTACGCGGATATAAATTATCTTCTCAGAAAGGAAATAATCTCCTCTTAGCCAGTTTGGAATATCGTTTCCCCCTAGCTAATATCGAACATAGTTTAAAGCTTGGACCCCTTTCTCTCTTTTTAGAAAAACTTTCTGGCCTTTTTTTTATAGATATTGGCCATGCCTGGGAAAATGAGGATAATGATCATAAGGTGAAAAATAATCCAATAAACTATCCCTGGTCTGAATTCAAAACTGGAATAGGAATGGAACTAAAGGCAGATTTTAACTGGAAATTCGATTCCCCTTTCAGTCTGAGACTAGGCTTTGGTAAAGCCCTTTCTGATCCACAGGGATACGATCTCTACCTTACCTTCGGCACCTCCTTCTAATGTAAAAAAAGGTGCCAGGCACCTTTTTTTACATTACATCAAATCGAGGGAGCTATGATCGCCTAAAATAAATTTAAATACTCGGGGGAGGTCCTGTGAATGACAAATCTGTACTCCCTTTCCAATCAGGCATCTTTGTAATCTACCATTCACATTTTTAATCTTAGTATTTCCCAGTACCACACTATATTCAATTTCGCTATTCACTATTTCTACTCTTTCAGAGAGGGAGGTAAAGGGACCAATGTAGGAATCAATAATTCTGGCTCCTCTTCCAATTATGGCCGGTCCTAATATCTTAGAATTTATCAGCTCTGCTCCCTCTTCAATCTTAACTCTTCCTAAGATACTAGAACCCTCATCTGCCCTTCCTTGTTTAATATCTCTTTCTATATCCTCCAAAACCAATCGATTGGCCTCCAAAATATCCTCGGGCTTACCGGTATCCTTCCACCAGCCTTTTATTACTTCTGCTCCAATCTTAAAACCCTGTTCGATCATCCACTGAATGGCATCAGTAATCTCCAGCTCGCCCCGAGCTGACGGTTTAATACTATTTATAGCCTGATGTACATTTTTATCGAAAAAATATACCCCGATTAAAGCCAAATTACTAGGTGGTTCTTTGGGCTTTTCCACTACCCGAATTACTTTTCCTCCTCTTACTTCCGCTACCCCAAACTGCTCAGGATGCTCTACCTCAGTCAATAAAACAAAGGCATTATATCTTTCCTGTAAAAATTTTTGGGCATAATCTTCTATTCCACATTTGAGCAGATTGTCTCCTAAATACATCAAAAATTTTTCTTCTCCCAGAAAATTAGCCGCAACCTTGACCGCATGAGCCAAACCTAAAGCTTCTTTCTGTTCAATATAAGAAATATTTACCCCCCAGCGTTGTCCACTTCCAGTTTCTTGTCTGATATCTTCACCAGTCTCTCCAATAATGATACCCACATCCTTTATTCCGCAATTCTTAATTGCTTCTATACCATAAAAAAGAACTGGTTTATTCCCGATAGGAATCAAATGCTTTGCACTGGTATAGGTTAGTGGTCTAAGGCGGGTGCCCTTCCCGGCACAGAGAATAATAGATTTCAAATCCTTTCCTCCCTACTTTTATTATTTTTTATCTTTCTATCCATCAAATTCACTTATTTACCCTATATTATGTTTAACTTAAATAAATCTGTGCTCTCCTAGGTTAATCAATTATTTTTTGTTTAGGCGAAAATTATTCTGTTCAAATTTCTTCCTAAAATCTTAATCGCCCCCATAAATAATTTCCATCTTTTTATTTTAAATACCTCTTTAAATATCTCGGAATGATTTTCAAAATTCGCTACCTCTTCAATAAAATAAGCATTCTTTTTAAACAGTTTAAAAATCTCTTTAGACTCATAAGGCTGCAGTCTTTCGTATACTTTTCTTAACCTTAATGCTGATCTTATCTCTTTACTATATCTCCTCTTCCATCTCAATTCATATTCTGTTAATCTATTTTCTCTTATACAATCTACTAAAATCTCTGCTGCCTTCAATCCATAATAGATTCCTCCGCCAGTTAAAGGTTTTATCTGGCAAGCTGCATCTCCCACCAGAGCTACCTTCTCCAGATGTATCCTGGGTAACAACCCCAGGGGAATAATTCCGTAAATTTTCTCAATAATCTCTCCCTCTATCTTCTCTTCCTTCAAAAATTGATTTAATTTCTTCCGGTCATCGCGGGAAATAATTCCTATTCTAGCCACATATTCATCTTCTGGTATCACCCAGATAAAAAAGGGGATCTCTTCGCTCATATATACTTGAACAAATTCTTTAGGGGCAAAAGGTTTCTCTAATTTTATTCTATACTGCCAGCCACTATAATAATCGATATTTTTCCCAAAATCTCTTTCCTGATTACTTTCTTGATTATTGGTTTTCTTATCTCCCCTAGCTTCCCTTAGCCTGCTCTCTTCTTGCAGAACAAACCTTCTGACCTGGGACTTAGCCCCATCCGCCCCAATCACTATCTCAGCATAGAGGTCCCCCTTATTGGTTTTGAGTAAATATCCTTCCCTCTTTCTATCTTTTTCTAAGCTGAGTAATCTGGTCTTAAATTCAATATCTAAACCATGGCTGAGCTCTTTATCAAACTTCTCCCGGTTAATTACCAGGGCAACTCCCTCTCTTTTTATCTGAAAATTATCCTTTCCATAAAAGAAAAATGCACCATTAATCTGATTGATAATGGAACTTTTAGGAATTTCCCCTCTAGTATCTTCAAAGACCTGCTTACCTACAATACCAGCACATTGGACCGGTTTCCCAACTTCTTGATGTTCCTCAATCAACTTAGCTTTAATTCCATACTTTAATAGTAATTGTGCGGTATAACAGCCTACTGGTCCTGCCCCCACTATAATTATTTCCATACCTCCTCCAACCTCTTACCATCTCAATGTAAAAAAAGGTGCCTGGCACCTTTTTTTACATTGTAAATCAATAGTGGTTCCTTCCATTATTAATACCCCCTAACCTTGACCACTGCTTATTCATCTTACTCATTTCAGGTAAATTATAAGTGTTTGTTCTTCCCTTAATCTTTTCCATCTACCTTATCTACCATCATTTATTTATTCTATAAGCTTTTCTAACATATTGTTTATTATAACATACTTTATCCTCCTTCACTACCCCAGTAAGGGCAATGTAAAAAAAGGTGCCTGGCACCTTTTTTTACATTGCAAACTAATGTTCGTAGTAATATAATATAATAAGTAAAATATAATAAAGGAGGAGAGATGGTGTTTGAGGAAGCGATGAAGATGAGGATGAGGATGAAAGATTTAGAATTATGGGAAGTGCCCACTTTTATAGTGAATATCTGGGAGAAAAATTATTCTCCTTATCTACTACCAGTCCAGGAGAAAGCAGTAAAGGAATTTAGAATATTGGATTATAAACATCATAAGCATAATATCAGAGAAGGTTCAGAGGGTGAAATAAATTGGGGAATAGGTTTCCCTTACCATTACGAAAAAGAAAGCCAATCTAGACATCTTTTGGTAGTCGCTCCCACTACTTCCGGAAAGACCTTTATCGGAGAGATGGCGGCGGTCATTCAAGCCCTGCATCATCACCGGGTCATCTATTTAGTCCCCCTCCGCTCTTTAGCGGAAGAGAAATACAATCACTTCCGAACACTCTATAGTAGTCCAGAGTGCAAACTAAAGATCAGAGTATCTTCCCGAGACCGGCGAGAAGATGACCTCAAGATCATTAAAAAAGATTTTCACTTAGCCATTATGGTATATGAAAAATTCCATTATTTTTTACTGAAATATCCCCATCTCTTTGATGACCTCTCCCTCCTAATCATTGATGAGCTGCAGATGATTAATGATCCCTCCCGCGGTCCTCTCCTAGAAAGGATAATCGAGGTTATTCGAAGGAAAAACCTTCCTCTCCGGATTATCGGTCTATCTGCTTACCTGGAGAATTTAGCCAGTTTCCTCCACTGGTTCCCGGCTTTTCACCTGCTCTTTGATAAGCGACCGGTAGAACTGCGAAAAGGGGTTATTCGCCAGGGTACCTTCCGTTACCTCACCCATAACCAGGAAGAATACGGAGAAGAAGTGATCTTTAACCTGAATAAAAGAGAAGGAGAAGAGATATCTTATCCAGAATGTTTAATTCGCACGGTCTCTCGTTTTATCCAACAAAATGAACCTACCCTCCTCTTCTTTCCTACCCGCCAGGAGACCCGCCGGTGGGCTTATCTTCTGGCAGAAAACCTTGAGCAAAGATACATTACCCGAGCAACCACAGCCATTTCCGAATTATCCCGAATGGAAGAAACGCGAAGTCGTCAAGAATTACTCTTTCTCTTGGAGAAAGGAATAGCCTACCATAATGCTGATCTCTCCTGGGAAGAAAGAAACCTGGTGGAAGATTATCTCAGCCAGGGAGAAATAAAGGTGGTCTGTGCCACTACCACCCTTTCCCTGGGAGTAAATCTTCCCTTTAAAAATGTAATCTTATCTCTGGAAAAATTTATCTCCGAAGATGGCGAAGGAAACCATAGCTATGGCTATCGCACTAGGCTATCCCAGGCGGATGTGGAAAATATGGGAGGGAGAGCAGGTAGACTGATTAATTATATAAACCCTGACCAAAAAGAATTCGGTCGACTCATCTTCCTAGCCGATTCACCCTTTGCCGAGAAAGTCATAGAAAACCTTTATTTTGAAAAAACAGCCCGAGCGATAAAGGGAGGAGTTTTCCTCCTTCAGGAAGAGACGAAGGCAGAATTGTATTCCTCCATCTCTCCAACCTATTCAGCCGATAACCAGCACCACAAACTTGCCCACCTTCTTCGTCCTCAAAAGAAGGAGCAAGATTTTTCCACCTTTCTTTTGGGGGCAATAGTCAGTGGTGAAAATACTAAAGAAAGGCTTCTTTCTTATCTAAAAAGAGTAACTACCTCTTTTCCCCCTTCTTCCTCGCCCAGCAATTACTGGAGATTTGATTTTGATTTTGATTGGGAAAAAGTAGATTTGATCCAGGAGGTAGAAAAAACCTTAACTAAATTGCAAAAAGCTAATCTGCTTACCTCCGACCTTTCTCCCACTAAAGAAGGTCTTTTAATCTGCACCCAAGGGATGAGCATTTTCACTTATCTCTTCTTTAAAAAATATTTAACGGAAAAAAGTGGAAGATTCAGTGACTTAGAAGTCCTTACCCTGCTGGCTTTGAGCAAGGAGGGTCGAGAATTCTTTCTCCCCTTCCCTCCTTCTCATTACCGCCTTAATAAACTAAATAAACTAAAACTAGGAAACCCTTACCAGGAAAGAATGAGGCAACTCATATTCTCCTCCTCAGCCGAAGAAGGAGAAAAAGAGATTTATCATCAGCTCCTGGGAAAAAAGAAGGAAAATACTTCCAAAGAAAACATCCCGGTAGATGGAGATTTTGACCTGGTTGTAGACTTTAACTTTAATTTTGAATCTACCCGATTAACCCGCTTAACTTCAGAAGAAGAGAAAGAGAATCATCTTACTATCCAAAAAATCCTGCTTCTTTATGATTGGATAAGTGAAAAGGAGCTAAAGGAGATAGAGGAAACCTACCAGCTTTATGGAGGAGCAATTCGCAAGGCGGGAGAATTCTTTTCCTGGTTAGCCGACCATTTAGCTGCCCAAGCGGAAGAGATTATGGACTGGAATAAACAGGAAGATAAAAAAGAAGACCTCCTCCGCCTTAAGATACTCGCCGAAAGATTGTCCGAGGGAGTGGAAGAGAAAGGTTTAAAATTAGCCCGACTTCGTCTCCCCGGATTAAGCAGAAGCTATATCCGGATACTCCTTAAAGAAGGTTATGATGATGAAAAATGCCTGGAACAGTTAACGGAAGAGGAACTTTCCAAATTAATCCCTCCCCGTTTAGCCCGAAGAATCAAGGAGCGATTCCCCTTAAAGTCAAAGGAGGATAAGAATAAAGCCCTGTCTTTATCTGATGAGAAGACTAAAGATAAAGGTCCTTCAACTATTACCGCCCCTTCCTCGCCCTTGCTCCAAATCGATAAACGGCGTCCAGATATAATTACCTTCCAGGGTAAAAAGATAGAAGTCACCGCTACTGAATTTTCTTTAATCTATCTTCTGGCTTGTCACCCTGAACAGGTCCTCAGTTATGAAGAATTATTGAATGAACTCTGGAAGGATGATGAAGAGGCTATCTACAACCGGATAAGCTTTCACCTTTCTCGGATTAGAAGAAAAATCCTGCAAAATTTAGATAAAGATAAAAAGATTGACCTGGAAAGACTCAAGTACATCTTTGCGGTAATCTCCGGTCGAGGGGTGATGTTAAGATTAACGGCCAAAGAGATTAAAATAAATTAGCTTTTCAGGAAAAGAAAAAAAATTATAGATCAATTAAATTAGTCAGGTCAATTAAGTCCATCAGGTCTATCAAATCCTCCCGAGCTAACCAGTTAAACGGCTTACCATAGGCGGAAGGCTGGGCAGGATTGAATATTCAATCCTGCCCTTAATTTTAACTCTTTATCGCATGTAATGATTTGGTCTATTTTTTCTATCCGCAAAAAATCTCCCCCGAAATCCACCTAAATCTCACCAAAAACTCACCCAAAAATCTCCAAAAACTCATTAAATACTTACCGAAAACTCGATACAAAAAATATCTTTTCCTTTTTAATAGAAGAGGCTGGCCAGCCAGAAGATTGCTGAAAAAAATTACTCGAATAAAAAAAATTAAAAAAGTCAAAAAGGAAGGAGTAGATTAGATGTCCGAATTAAAAGAATTAAAAGAAGAGAAAGATTTGATTATTAAAGCTCAGCGGCGAGATAAAAAAGCCCTGGAGGAATTATTTACCCGGTTCCAACCACTGCTCCGCTCCCAGGCAAAAAGATGGGTAAAAGCCGGCCTGGAATATGAGGAGGTCTTTCAACAAGCCTCTCTTCTCTTTATCCTTTCCGTCTATGATTACGACTTAAAAAGGAGAAATCAGATTCCCTTTGCCGGCTATATCAAGAAAAGAATTACTTGGGGATTATGGTCTTATTATCGGAAACACTTAAGACAGCAAAGAGAAATCCCCTCTGGCTTAAATCCAGAAGAGCAAGGAGAAATCAAAGATTCTTAGCCAGGAGAAGGCAAAGACTCCAAAAGTAGAATAACTTCTAAAAGGAAAAGAAAGGAAGGGAAAAACGCTTATGAATACCCTGGAAGATATCCTCTCCCGCCTCAATCTACATCATAACTATCTACAACTTACCGAAAGGGAAAAGGATATACTCATCCTTTATTATTTAAAAGGATATACTGACTCCGAAATAGCCAGGAGATTGGGCATCTGCCAGCAGAATGTAAACAGACAGCGTTGGCGAGGAATCTCCAAATTAAGAAAACTAAGAAAAGGGGGATGAAAAAAGGAATAAATAAAAGATTAAAAAATCAGAAAAAGAACAATAAGGAGGATTTAGAGAGTCATACTGTAGTAAAATCACCTCCTTATAGCATTTATAAAGTAGAGGAAGTTTTCCTCTTTCTACCTTATCTTTTACCTCATCCCCGGCTAAATTTACCAGCCGGGGATTGGTCTAAAAATGTAGAAAGGAGGTGATTATCAATGGCAACGGTAATTGTGGTCCCCCAGGATTCTGCCTTACAGTTTCGATTGATTACCGGAACCAATCCGGAAAGCGGTGCACCCCTCATCGAGACCAAGACCTTCAACAAAATTAAGTCTACCGCTCTAGAGCAGGATATCTACGATGTGGCTACCGCTATCGCCGGTTTGCAGAAGTATCCGGTAGATGAAATCAGAGTGCAAAAAGAAGTCCAGCTGACGGAATAGTCGTTTGGGAATAGTCGTTAGTGGTTAGTGAATAGCCGTTAGTGGTTAGGAAAAACGGGAAATCAAAAATAAACCTGCTCCCTGCCTGATAATAAGGTCAGGTAAGGGTAATTAGTAAAGGGATAAAAAGGAGGTGAAAATAGATGGCTACTAGTTTAGGAGAAATTACTACCTACAAGAGATTATATATGCAATTTCAAGACAGTACAGGAAAAGCAATGAACCTGACCTTAAACAATCCTAAAAATGTGGAAGACGGTGACTATGCGGATTATGAGGCTATGGACGCTGCTATTGAA
>Ga0172366_10000345_pt1 | contig 32501 bp, 16 predicted proteins | sample LakKivSesite69cm_FD_114533 | JGI IMG/M metagenome (GOLD analysis project Ga0172366, IMG submission 114533) | Sediment microbial communities from Lake Kivu, Rwanda - Sediment site 69cm | ecosystem: Environmental > Aquatic > Freshwater > Lake > Sediment | place: Rwanda: Western Province, Lake...
AATGAATCTTCAACTTAACGTAGAACCTTTAGAGACCTGTGATTGTAAAACTCTTGCAATCCTAGATACTAGTTATTATCCAGTAACTCCTACAAATCCTACGTTAGTGATTGAGATGCCTGGATTTGTTCCGGTGCAATTTAACTTTGTAGTAGGCCAAGTGAATACGTATAACTCGTATTCACTTGGTTTATCTACGATTAATACTGTTGACAGTTTAATTGACTTACCTGATGGGTTGTACATGCTTACCTACTCAGTTAGTCCTAACGACCAATTGTTTGAAACCAAACATTATTTGAGAACTTGTCAAATTGAATACAAATTTGCTCAGAAGTTTGCCAAAACAGTAAATTACTGCGAAACAGATTCTAAGTATATGAGAAAGCTTCAACAAATTGAAGTCCTCATAGAAGGAGCAAAAGCCAACGCAAAAGTATGTAACCCTTTAAAAGCTGTAGAACTTTATAAGAAAGCAAATGAATTACTCGACAGACTCGATACTAAATGCTGCAATTGCTAAGGCGGGAATTCAACAGCTAAATGCCATAAGGTATTTATTTGAAGCTCCTAGCCATCAAAAATTTATTTTCTTAAACAGACTACGCAAATACAAAAATTTCATTGATCCTACCACTTATAACGCATTAATACATGATCTGTAACCCTTTAGATAAATGCTGTGAGATTGTCTCAAGTAATTGTGTTGCCTTTATTGGTCACTTACCCGAGGGATCTACCTTGTGTTTAGCGGATAACTCCCTTACAACTTTTCTTTTAGGAACTGATAGCTCTTTAACCGATTTGGCTAAAGGAAGCTACATTCTTAAAAGTGCACTAGATAATGTAAATATCTGTACTCCTAAGAAAATTATTGATACAGCTGATATTGCACTTAAACAGAAAATTTGTGACAACAAACTTGTTTACGAATATTACTATACTAGTGACGTAGTTACTCAGTTGGTAGGAAACAATTGTACTCTTCAGACTCGTTTAAACTTAATCTATACCGAAGTTAATAACCCTCTTAAGCCTCAAACTAAAGGTAAACTTACTGAGGATTTTATGAACTTTGAACTTCCTGATTCTTACATAGATAAGTTTAGATGTTTGTTTTGCGGAGAAGTATGTGTCGAACAAGATGTGAAGACCCTTGGTGATTTGCTTGAAGTTTTGGCTAGAAAAATTCTCGGTCTTCAACAGTTTGCTAATATGCCTACTAGTTTCTGTAAAGATTGCTAAGAACTATAAAAAATTTAAAATAATAAAATAATGTGTAACTCATATTGTAACTCTTGCAACTACTGCGTAAGTCAGTGCACTTGTTCTAATCCCACCTTAGTAACTCCGGCTACTCCTGCTACCGGATGTATATCTACTAACTATGCAAGGTGCGTATATTACTCGGGAAATAATATTTCTTGCGGAAGTGTAAGTATAACTAGCGGACAAAACCTTGATACTGTTATAAATACTCTCTCTACTGCAATTTGTAACGTAACTCCTGCAGATTTAGCTTGGAATACTTTTAACTATCAGTGTCTTCGTGAAGATGGAAGTTTGACTTCTAGTGGTCCTTCTAACATTACTACAGGTAAAGAATTTGCTGAAGCAGTAAGTATTGCTCTTTGTAGCTTAGCTACTGCTATTGATATAACTCCTAACATTACTATCTCTGGACCTTGTACTGCTTACTTTTCAGGCTTAACTCCAGGAACCTCTACCCTAGTTAACATCCTTGATGATTTTATAGTTAAACTTTGTGCTCTTAATGCTCAAAATGACACTTCTACTGTAACTACTGCTTGTTCTGCTGGATTGTGGACTTCAGTTCCTGCAGGCGGAAGTACTCTTGGAACTTGGGTTAACTGGATTAAAACTAACGTATGTTCGTTAGTAACCACTCTTCAAGGACGTGTAACTAATCTTGAGACTTTTGAAACTAACCTTTACACTTTTGTAGGGGATCCCACTTTGTCTCTTATAGACAACTCAACTTCTTGTATCTCAGGTTCTGGCTCAGATGATCTTTTGACTACTATCGGATTGATTAAAACTAAACTTTGCTCAATTAATTCTTTAGTATCTGCTATTCCTGATCTTGCTAATATTACTCTTCCTTGGACAAGTTGTCCTGGTTTATTCCCTTCATATAGCTCAACAGCAAGTTTAGTTACTCAGCTTACTCGTTTGGTTAATGAAGTAGCAGCTAGAACTTATTACTTTAATATTTCAGAGTTTACAGTAAGCTCTACTTCTTGTGGAACTACTGTAAGTCTTGCTTCTCCTGGAGGTGCGTTTACTTGTTCAGATTTGAATGCTTGTTCAATTCAAAATCTTGGCGATGTAGATAATAGCTTTGTTCCCGCTTCTCAGTATGCAGTTCTTTCTTGGAGTGGTACTCAATGGACTTCTAAGACTATCACCCTTACTTCAACCGGTGGAAGCTGTCTTATTACTTCAGTAGCTAGTCCTAACTTGACTTTTAATGTAGAGTCTAATATTACAACTACAGTATCTTCTAATCCTGGTCTTGCTACTCCTGTAAGTCTTAGTGTAACCTCGGTTTTAGGGGGAACTACTACTTTGGCACTTGAATACAAACCTTCAAGCTTTAGTGGTGGAGCTATCTATGCGTTTATTCCTAACATTTCAGTACTTGTTGCAACAACTCCAAGTCTTGTATACACAGATTCTGGTTCTTTTGTTGAGATAGGAGGAATTGTTACTATGGTAGGAGCCTATACTCACGTAGCAGCTCTTCCTGCTGGTATTCCTGTAACTTTAGGTACAATTGGGGCTATTCCTGTGACTAATAGGGTTATAGCTAGTTGGATGCTTAATGATACTACAAGTGTTTCTTCTCCTGTACTTATCACAATTAATACTGTAGGACAAGTTACAGTAACTTCTGTTACAGGTCTTCCAGCTCCTGCAACTACTTACACTGTGTTCTTCTCAGGAAACTCTTACGCACTGTAATTAAGAAATAGTTCGTGGGTTTATTGGTTTTCCCTTGAACGCTGAATAGGCCCCTTATAGGGGCTTCTCAGTTAAAATAAACCAATAGGTACTTGCATTTAGGTTTAAATTTAATTATATTTGTAAAAATGACTAATGCGGAAATTATAAGCCAAATTCGGACAAGTAACAAGTCTATTCAAGATGATGACTTAATTACTGACCGATTTGTTTATCGCATAGCAAAAACGCAAGCTGGTTTTCTTCTTCGCCAAGAACTAAATAAGAGAAGACTACTTACTTCTGATAACGTATATCAGACTTACGAATGTCTTGATTTAATCTTGGTAGATGGAACAGAATGTGACTGCACCACCCCTGTAAGACGCAGTAAAGAGCCTCTTCCTCAAATAGAAGAAGGACTTTACTCTTATTTTATTCAAGGTATCTTTAATATTAATAACTCAGCTGAAATCTTTCCTACTACTTTTAGGGAAAGTATCAACTATAATAAGCTGAGAGTAAAAGAAAAGAAAAACTTTTATTTAATAAAAAACCGCTATCTCTATGTTCTTAATGAAGATATTGAGGCAGTAAACATTTACGCATACTTTACGGAGGCAATTAATTACTCTCCTTGTACGTCAATGTATGAAAGGGAGTTTAAATTTCCTCCCTATCTTCTTTCTTCCTTATTTGCTATGTGCAACAACGAACTCTTTAATTACCATAAGATACCGAAAGATGTTGAAGACAACAATAGGGAAGAGCCATGAGGAAGTAATCAAACTTCCTCGTAATCGTACCAGAGCTGAAGTAAGATTGCTTGATAAAGTAGCTTACTATAAGTTCAAAAAGAAAACCGGTTGCAAGCATATTTCTATTCAAACTAGAAATGCTGTAATCAAAAAAATAAACGAGCGTATAATTGACACTGTTTTACAAGGTCATTATAATGTTCGTATTCCTAACCTAGGAATTATTGCTTTAATTAAAATAAAAGCAAACAGAGTAGGTTATGGAGCCAAAATGAAAAGAGGAGACTTGTTTGCTAAAGTGCATATTTACTTTCAAGTAACCGGAGACGAAAGAAGAGTTTATGTTTATGACTTTGATTTTGTTTCCACAAGAAAGCACAAGAGACTTCTTAGAAAATTATTTCCGTCTATGGCTGAGTCCATAAAAGAAGTTTAAAAATGAACTACCACGAATACCCTTATACTTCCATAGATACTCTTGTTGCTGAGATCAAAGAAGAGATGAAATCTTATTTTGAGTCTGGAGCAGTAACAGAGATCATGCTTCCTACCTACGTAGAACAGTGTCTTCGCAAGCTTAAAACTACGGCATTAAAACCAGAACAAGCTATGCTTTTTATCGAAGATTATAAAGGTACTCTCCCTCCTGATTTTCATCTTTTAAACTACGCAATTAGCTATGAGATGAGAGCAGACCGTCATCACAATATAGGAGCCACTCTTCCTTCAACTATAGGATATTATTCAAAAGACATTTCTTGTGAAGGAGACTGTGATTTAGACGGAGGCTGTAACCCTGGTTATCAAGTATTTGAAAAGATTACTTGTCAGAGATATCAAGACATTAAATACACAATGACTCGTCCTGTTTGGATACGAGTTTATTACGGTTCTAGAGATCTTTGTATTTCTAACTGTCGTAATTTAAGTGTAAGGTCTGACGATATTATTACTATACACGAACACAAAGGAGTAACCGCAACTTTTGAAAAAGCTTGTGTTTATCTTTCCTATTTTTCTAAGCCGGTAGATGAAACTACTGGTCTTCCTTTGATTCCTGAAGTTCTAGAAGTTGAAGAATACGTAAAAAGTCATCTTAAGTTTAAACTATTTGAACAGTTGTGGAACTCTATAGTTGATGAGACTTTTAACCAAGTTCAAAGCAAACTTCAGTATTATAGGCAAGACAGTTTAAATAAACTTCAAGCTGCTATTGGGGTTTTGCGTCAGAGAACCCGTCAACAAGTAAATGACGACATAGTAAAACAAAGATCTCGTTTTATTAAGTACAATATTAGTTAATGGAAAATAAACTAAACCAGAACGTCAAAGGAATGAATCTTGATTCCTTGACCAGTCAAGTTGGTCAAGGAGAAGTTACATGGGCTTTAAATGCCAATATTCAATCTATTGATGGTTCTCGTTTTGCCTACACTAATGAGTTAGGAAACCAAATCTGTACTACATTTAAACCTGGTTTTGTTGTAGTAGGACAACCTTATTACATAATCGAGCAAGATATAATCATTTTTGCTCTTCATAATCCCACAACAGGAGAATCTGAAATAGGCAAAGTAACAGCTTTTAACAAAGACTGCCTTCACCTAGTTTCAAAAGAAAAAGACTGTGGTTGCGAAAAAGGATCTGTTTTAGAAGATGAGGTTGTTGAGGTTCTTGAAGAAGAAATAATCCAAAGATTAGACTGCCCAATTTGCAGATGTTACCAGATTATTACTCCTCCTGGAGACACATCGGCTGTTAGTATTAGTTATACAGATTGTGATGGGGTTTTTCGTGAGCCTCCAGACGATTTAACTACTTTTTTTTCTGGTTCAGTTTTTTGTGCAAAACTAGAACTTATTGATGGAGAATACGTAGATCCTATACCTCCTAGACCAGGAGTGACTTTTAATCTTATTAGGGAGACACAACTTCCTTGTCCTCCTCCTATAGTAATTAAGGATACTTGTTGTAAATATGAAACAATTTTAAGTGAACCTTGTTTAAACTTTTCTGAAGACCACCCTGTTTGGTTTAGGCACAAAGCTCTTCCTTGCGACACTTATCTTTATTTTGTTTCTAAAAATAATCCCCCTCGTAGAATATCTCTTTCTTTACCTAGAGGTGTAGATGCTTGTGGTAAACCTGTTAAAATTTTTGACTGTAACGACATTGAGATATTTCCTAAAACTTGTCATCCTGATATTCTTCCAACAATTATTGATGGAAACGGACAACTAAAAGCAGGAAGCTATCGTTTTAGTCTAGCTTACACCGACAACAGAGGTAATGAGTTAACTGATTATTTTGACCTTACCTCCGAAGTTCCCATTTTTGAAAGAGAGATAACTTTTGATACTGACTATATAACCAGCAAGTCAATAACTCTTTCAGTTACACATCATACAGATGTATTTGAGTACTTTAATTTAGTAGTTCAACAGACTGTTAATACAGTATCTACTTACTATCTTATTGGGACTTACAGAGTAGGAGCACCTCAAAATTACACTTTTACAGGTAATAACGTTGAAGAGTATAGTTCTTCAGTTGGTAGGGTTAGAATTCTAAACAGAAGTCCTCGTTATGAGACTGCTGGGATTATAGAAGATTCAGACGATATTCTTTTTTTAGCGGATCTTGAAGGAGATATTGATTATAACATTCAACCTTTAGCTAACCAAATTAAACTTTACTGGGAAACTGTAGAAATGCCTGCAGATATAGATAAGTTTAATTACCATAACGGGATTATAGTTTCAAATTTCCGTGGCTACATGCGAGATGAGGTTTATGGTTTTGGTATTAAGTTTAAACTTAAAACTGGTAAGTATACTAAAGTTTATCATATTCCTGGAAGACAAGCTACTGGAGCAGATCTTGCTCTTTTAGATCCTAACAACGAAGACGTATTTTCTGCCGAAACTAACTGTGATCCTCAAAAACCTATCCCTACTTGGAAAGTATATAATACAGCTACTAAATTTACTTCGCCTAAAAAATGCACCTCAGTAGGAGACTTAAAAGAAAAAGAATTTTCTTGCGAAATTACTCCTTATGAAAGTCAAGGAGAATTTGCTTATTGGGAATCAACAGAAACTTATCCTTGCAATGAATTGATTTGGGGAAGTTTAGCAGGACAACCTATTCGTTTTCATAAGTTCCCTGATTGTGGAATTACCCACATTCACAACAATTTTAATCCTAATCAACCCTCTGTAGGTGGAAGACAGAATATTTATCCTATAGGTGTAAGGCCTGATATTGATAAGCTTAACAACTTAATTAATAATTTTGGTATTTATAATCCTAAAACAGGAGCAAACGATCTTAAGTTAAAAGACATTATTTGTGGATTTGAGCTTGTTAGAACTTCTCGTTTTGGGAATAAAAGTGTAATCGCAAAAGGGCTTGCCTATGATGTGTGTACTGCTTTTGATCAAACAAATCAAAGACATTACTACTACCCTAACTACCCCTTTAATGATTTGTCAGACGATCACTTTCTTTCTACTTCAGATGAGATTTATGATAAACCTGATCCCAAAGATAATGTAGAGGATAGACTCAGACAAAGACCTTTCTTTTCTACAGAATTTTTAAGATATACTTTTCACTCTCCTGATACTCATTTTCAGTTTCCTCAACTTGGAACCGAGATAAAACTGGAAGCTTTAGAGTATGGAAACTGGCAAGGAAGGTTTGTTCCTGTACAAGAACATCCTCGGTATAAGTTTATGACTAAGTTTGACATGCTTCTTGCTGCTAGCTTAGGAACAGTTTTAAGTGTAGAAGATAAACAAATTGATAAAACTACTGTTACCCCAACAGCTCCTCCAGTCCCAGTAACTGTAGATATTACTAGCGAGACTACTATTAATTTATCTGAAGCTCTTGCTAATACCGAGTTAATAAGAGATATTATTGAAAGGTCTATTCCTCAGTATAATTATGCTTATACCTTTCATTCAAAAGCCGATTACACTTTTTTCCAACCACCCAATATAGGAAACAAAAGAAGACCTTTAGATTCGGCTGTTTACCTTTCTCCCAATAATCAAAGAGTACCTTTAGCTAACGGAACTACCGAACAGGTTAATAACTATCAAAGAGAGTCTTCTGTTTATTTGAAACTTAAAAATAAGTTTTACGATGTAAATCCTAGTAAGTATGATGATTCTCGCAGGACTTTAGGACAAATGCCTGATTGGTGTGAAGCACCTGAAGCTATAAAACAAGGAAGTGTTAGAGCAAACTACGTATCAATTAAACGTACTATACCTAACCAATATGGTACTATAGAAAATCTTCAATATGTAAATACTGGCGATTTTTATGATCTTCAGTTTGACAAATTTCAAACTTACGTAAAATGTAAATACTACCCTACTTTTGGAGGAGACATATTTATTAATCGTTTTGCTTTAAAACGCAAAATGCCTTTCTTTACTCAAAATATGGTAGGAAGACCTGACGGAATTAATTTTGATTATCAGTTAGTTCCTAATATTCTTTATCCTACTTATTATATTGGAACTTCACCAGATGATGTAAGTTTTAATGATCTTTTTGGAGATGGAACAGGGGTTACTCTTCTTACTGGTTTTGCAGCATACTTAATATCTAGATTAGTACCTGGCGAGGGGATTTCAAAACGGGCTTTACAAGGTGCTGCTTTTGGTCTTTTAGCTGTAGGTGGAACTAGTCTCTTAATTAAATTACTTTCAGCTTACATTGCAAAAAATAATCTAGATTGTGATACAACTGTTTTTGCAGAAGGTTTAAAGTTAAAGGATTTATTAAACATTTTTGAAGATAAAGCTAATGGAGGTAAAACTCCACTTTATCAAAGAGGTAAGTTTTATCTTTCTTCTTATGGTATTCCTAACTTCTTTGTAGAGAGTGAGATTAACGTAGACATGCGTCACGGAAGAAATCCTGATGAAGAAAACTTCTTCCCTAACGTAGGAACAGAATTAAGTTCTTTTGGAGATTGGCTACAAGAATACAGAGTAAAGATTAGCTTTGATAACTATTACTCGTACAATGCTACTTACTCTAAGCAGAACTTTGAGAATTTTAACCAACCTTATAATAGTTTTAAACCAGATGAACTTTGTTCTTCTGTGTTTCCTAATCGGGTAATTTACTCAGATGGATTTACCCAAGAAGAAGTTAGAGACTCTTGGTTAATTTATCGTACAAATAACTATTACGATTTTCCTAAAACCAACGGAAAACTCATAGCTCTTAACCAGGTAGAAAATAATAAAATGTTAGCTAGGTTTGAAAACACAACTCAAGCCTACAATGCTCGTATTATTATTGACTCAACTTATCCTACTCAGCTAGAACTAGGAACTGGTAATATGTTCTCTACTAAACCTATTGACTATGTAAGAGCTGATTTAGGTTATGTAGGATCTCAACATAAAGCTTACATTTCTTGTAAGTATGGTTCATTCTGGACTGACGCTAAGAGAGGATTTATTTATCAGCTTTCAGGAAGTTCAGGTTTTGAAGAAATTACTAAATCTAACTTTAATTGGTTTAAGCGTAATCTTCCTTTCAAGATAACTGAAGATTTACCAACTGTACCTATAGATAATTCTTTTAAAGATATTGGAATTGCTATGGTATGGGATGAACGCTTTGAAAGAGTATTCTTTACAAAGAAAGACTATAGTTTAACTGACTTCTACTCAAAAGGAGACGGAAAAGGAAAGATAACTTATCAAGACGGTAAATTCTACAGAGATACCGGTCTTGGTACTAAGGAAGAAGTAACTCTAGATAACACAGAAATTTTCCAAAATAAATCCTGGACTATTGCTTACTCCCCTATTACAAAGGGCTGGCTTTCATTCTATTCGTTCATTCCTAATTATTACGTAGGACTTACAGACCATTTTCAATCTGGAATTAAAACTAAAACAGGAAACATTGAGCAATCTGTTTTATGGAATCACTTACTATCTCCACTAAGATATCAGACTTATTACAATAAGCTAGAACCTTACATAATTGAATATAGTATAGATACTCTTCCTAATGTGTCTACAATCAATTCTGTGACACTTTTCCAAGATATCCAGAAGTTCTATAATAAAACTGATTTCTATTCGTTAGGAAGCGCAAATACAACTAATAAAGTAAACTTCAACAAAGCTGTACTTTATAATAAAGAACAATGCTCAGGTATGCTTTATTTAACTCCAGAGAATCCTAATGATATGTCTCAGAGAACTCGTTACCCAAAAGTACAATCTGACCACATAGAAATTCTTTATTCTCACAGAGAACAGAAGTTTACTTTTAATAGTTTTTGGGATACAGTTAACTGGACTTCTAATAATCAACCTATATTTGTAACAGACTGGAACATTTTGCAAAATTCTTACTACACAGATAAAGTATTGAATCCTGATGCAATTATCTATCAGTCTCGTCAAGGCAAACAAATGCCTCTAAGATCAACCCATTGTCGAGTACGTCTTATTCAAGATGTCCACTCTAGGTACCGATTTATAAATACTCTTCAAAATACACAAACAAATAATAACTTAATATAATATGGCAAACCCATTATTTCAAAAGACTATAGCTAAGTCTACAGTAAAGCCAGAAATCTTTTTTGGGGTATTATTTCACTCTCGTGATTGCATGCATCTTACTCACTTGCAGACTTTGAGTTTTGCAGAACACAAAGCCCTCAATAAATACTATGAAGGTATTTTAGATTTAACTGATAATCTTATTGAAACTTACTTTGGCTCAATAGGTAAAAAGGTATCTATTAAGATTCCCCAAAGTGAATTTATTAACGCACAAGCCCACCTCAAACAACTCTATTCTTATATTGAGAGCAATCGTAACATCTTTGAGGAAAGCCATCTTCAAAACATCATTGATGAGATTTGTGCTTTGATTAACAAAACTCAGTATCTTTTAACTCTTTCTTAAAATCTTTTAAAATGTTCCCTAAGCCTACATATAAAAAAGGCGGTATTAACTCTCCTAACCCCTCTAAATTAAAGCCGTCTAAAAACGACAGAGCTATGGTTAGCGGTGTGTCTAGTATTTTAAAAAAAATCAAAGATAAAAAGAACCGCAAAGAAGTAGCCGGTAGCATGGTCAATCAGTTTAATCGTGAAGGAGTAAATTATAACAAAGAAAAGTTCTTAAAGAATTCTCGTAGCTATCAATTTGGAGGGGCATCAAGAGCTGATAGTTTAAATATTTTAGCAAACAGCAGAGCAGTTCAAAATTATTATGCTGGAAGGAACTACAAACGTAGTGCTGGGTCTATGTCTATGCGTGGTTTAAGGGCTTTAGCTGATTTAGATGCTACCAAAGTTGAGTATTATTCAAGGCCTAATGAAGAAGTTATGACCCCTACAGGTAATAAACTTCGTAAACTAATAGATTATTATCAAAGAGTTGATAATAATAAGTTTTATCAAAGAGAAACTGCAAATGCTATTCTAGATACTAGAGCTCCAAGACAACTATTTGATAGAAGAATTGAACCAACAAGTTATTTATCTTTTACTAATATAAATGAAAGGGATCCTATGCATGGAGATGCTGTTGGTACATATTCTTATGATCCTATATCTGTTACTCCTTGGGATATGCTTAACACGCAGCAGAGAAAACAAAGAATTGATAAATATGGTTTTTCTGGTACTCCTTATAAAAATAAAGCAGATTATATAAATAAGACAACCACAGCAAAAAAACCTAAAGCTACTACGTCAACTAGTATAATACCTGCTAAAAAAACTACAACGACCACAACAACCCCAACTACTACTCCAACTTCTACAACTCAAACTCCTAGACAATTACCAGTAAACAGTCCTCAAATGCAGAGATATAACTACATGTCTACAGAAGATAAAAAGAGAGCTGTTAAAAAATACGGAGATCCTAGCAAAGTTCCAAACGAAGGAGTAGATATTAATCAGTTAAGAAGAGAAGTTCCAACTTTCCAAGCTGGAGGATTTATAAATAAAAAATCTCAAAAAGCAAAACTATCACAATTGTATAAAATATTTAAATTAAGAAAATGAAACAGATGATAAAACGTAAAGACGGTTCTTACTCACAACGCGGTTTGTGGGATAACATCCGTGCTAATAGAGGTTCAGGAAAGAAACCTACTAAACAAATGCTCCAGCAAGAAAAAAAGATTAAAGCTAAAGCACAGATGGGTATTGAAAAAGGAGAGAATCCTTATGGAAATAATCCAAATATTCTTCGTCCTGTATCTACTGTTTTTCCTTCTCCTTATTCTGTTAGTACTAATACTAATGTAGAAACAGAGGAAAGTACTCCTAGGTATGTTCCTAGAAGCAGAGGAGAGAAAAGAGAACAATTTAGAAATCTAGTTAGAAGTTCTGATTACCCTGTTATGAAAAAAAGAAATAATGGGAAAGAGTACGAAAGCCGTAGTGCTACTATGAGTAAACTTTTAGCTACGTCTCCATCCGAAAGTGGTATGAGTCTTAGAAGAATGCGTAGACTTGGTCAAAAAACATTTGGAGAACCTAGAAGAGAGACTATGTCTCAATATCGTAATTGGTATCCTATTTCTGGCATTAGAACAGAACAATCACAAAACAGACCTCAAAATGCTAATATAGCTAGAAAAAGAAGATCAGCCCTAAGACAGATAAGAGGAAGTGCTGGACCTGGTAGATGTGCTGGTGGAGACTGTAATAAAATGAAAAATGGAGGAGCTACTTCCAAACTTAAACAAGCATATTTAAAAAAATATAAATAAACTTAACAAATATAAATAGACTTAAAAATGAAAAACATGATGAAATCGGGCAAAATGGCTAAAAAAGCTAATGCTCTTAAAGGGTTCTTAAACTCTATGACTAAGAAAAAAGGAGAGATGGGTATGGGTACTCCTCCTGCTAGCAGCAAGATAACTTCTGCACAAAGCAAGTCTTTGAATATTCCTAAAGGAACTCCTTACAAAACAACCGCTACCCCTTCTGATAAAGTTAACACTGTTCGTAGTAGTTTTAACTCTCCTCCTAGAAACTCAGCAGAAATCAATGCTTACATGCAAAGTAAGAACAAACCTGCTATGAAGCCTTCTATGAAAAAAGGTGGAGAAACTTCTTTTGGAATGCTTTCTGTAAAAGCTGGATATGATAACAATCCCAATATAACTGCTGCAGATAGAATTTCGGGTGCAAAGAAAAAAGGACAAAAAGGTATGAACGTAATGAGTGAGGCTAAGAAAAACGCTACCCCTTCTATTCCTAATTCTTACTATGCTATGGGAGGAATGAAAGAGATGAATCCCCTTGCTTCTATGATTAAGAAAAAATCCACTAAGAAAGCCGGCATGAAGCCTAAAATGCAAATGGGTGGATCTTTCTTTCCTCAGAATCCTTTGACTGCTTCTAAGTACCAAAAAGATACCTTGATGGGACAATCTTTTAAAAAGGGCGGAAAAGTTAAAAAGAAGTAATCATGAAATCTAGGCTTAAAGATGCCTACATGAAAGCCGGTGGTTGTGGTGGAATGAAATACTCCAAAGGAGGAAACATTCCCCACACAACCAAAGGAGCTGGGGCAAACTATCGTCCTACTAAATCTGGAGCTGGAATGACTGCTAAAGGAGTAGCTGCTTACCGTAGAGCTAACCCCGGTTCTAAGCTTCAGACTGCTGTAACAGGTAACGTTAAACCTGGTAGCAAAGCTGCAAATCGCAGAAAGTCTTACTGTGCCCGTTCACTCGGTCAATTAAAAAGATCTTCTGCAGAAACTAAAAACGATCCAAACTCAAGAATCCGCCAAGCAAGAAGACGTTGGAAGTGCTAATCTCCTATGGGAATAAGTAAATCATATCTTAAAGAGCTAGCCAAAAAGAAAAAATTTGGCCAACTAGGTTATAAAGAATTACCTAATGATCAAACTGTAAGAGTTCCTGTACCGGGAGCCTTACAAAATACTAGGGAGTTTTACACTTCTTTTATGAACTCTCCTAGATATCAACAGATGCTAGAAGGAAAAACTTTTAATCCTTATGGCACTTTTCGAGGAGAAACTTCAGACTTTTTAAAACTAGCAAGGCTTAGAAACCTACAACGTACTGAAGATAATGCATATACTTTTCAAAATGCTAAAGATTGGAAAACATATACAGGAAACAATAATAGTGTTTTAGGTTTTAACAAAAGCGGTACTGGTGAAATTTATCTTCATCCTAATTTCTATACTTCTTCTGATTCCGAGCCACTTACAAATGATGAATTAAAAAGAGAAACTATATCTCATGAGTTTTCTCACTCTATAGATAGACCTCTTCCCTACTCAACAGCTAGGGTTATTCCAGATGAAGATATTTACGAAATTCAAGACCGTACTTTTTCTAATCAAAGAGAGTTTTTAAAAACAAAAGGCAACACATTAAAAACATGGGAGTATCTTACTGAACCTACTGAGGTTAGGGCTCGAATTAACTCTGTTAGAGAAAAGCTTTGGAAAAACGGAATTGACGTAGGAAACAAACAAATTACTGCTGAAGATATTAAAAATATAGATACTGAAAATTTAAAAGATCTTAGAGAAATTCTAAAAGAAGAAGACATCATTTGGATGTTAAATAATATCTCTAAAACAGAAACTCCGCAAAAACAAAAATATGCTAAGGCTGGAGCTTACGTATCTACTAAAGGATACAAAAGAAACTCTCCTGATGTAAACAATCCTTACAACGTAATTCCTTCTAATCAAATTACAATGAAAGGAGTTGACTTTCCTATAATGGGAATAGATAACACAGGACATCAGAAAATGATGTATCCAGGACAAGACTATACTTTTCCTGGAAACTACGTTACAGAGTTTCCCTTAAAGAATATGGGAAACAAAAGATTTGGCCAAGCTGGATTAGAAAAAAACTCCGAGGCTTTCTTAAAAAACTGGATAGAAAAAAGACAAATTTCAGATCCATATATTCAAGAAGCCTATTTGATGGATAAGCCTGAGTTTTTAAAAAGAACTCAAAGTTTTCCTCCAATTGAAACTGTTCCAATTATAGAAGATAATCCTAATATTTCAGGAAGATATGAACGTGCTACCGGTAAGATTTTAAGAACTCCTGATGCGCCTCCTCACATAACTACTCATGAACAAACTCATTACTTACAGGACTTTCCTAGTTATATGAGAACAGTTCATAAAAATATTGTAGGAAATGAATTAAAACCAGCAAAAGAGTTAGAAGGACTTTATAAAGAAAAGTATCCTTATTTTTCAGATCCTGATGAGGTTCATTCTCGTATAATGGTATTAAGAGAAAAAGCAGGATTTAGACCAGATAAACCTGTAACAGAAAAAGATTTAAATAAATTCTTAGAAGGATACAAAGGAGACATAGACAATATTAACGATATTCTTGAGTTAAGTAAAGATAAAAAATCCCTTTTGAACATGTTAAACTATATGGCTCGTAATGAACAACCCACAGAATACTATGGACAAAAAGGATTTTACAAACCTGACTTTAGATCTAAGTCTCAAATAGCTGCTTCTCAAGGAAACACAGGAGAAAGTACTAAAGTAGGTTCTAAAATAAATCCTGTTGATATGCAAAAAGCCCAAGAAGCTGCAAGGCAAAGAGCTATAGCAAATCAACCTACTTTTAGACAAGGTCGTACATTATCTGCAAATGAGCAAGTTGAAAATCAATCAAGACTTGCAAAAATAAGAGAACAGCAGGAAGAAGAAGAAAACAGAAGACGTTTTACTTTTACAGGAAATGCTGAAGCTAGAGGAGCTTCTAGTCCTTTAAATGATGTTCTTGATTTTGTTAATCCTTTCTCTTATTACTATGCAGGAAAAGATGCTGTAAGAGGTTTAGGACAAGCGGCAGAGGGAATTAACAATTTAGATTTTAAAGGAAGAGGTTTAGAACAAATAGGTTCTGGATTAACCCAAGCAGGATTAGGAGTTTTAGGTGCTATTCCTGTAGCAGCAGAATTAAAACCCGCTTTAAAAGGAGCCGGTAAGTATCTTACACAAGGTCCTTTAAAAAATGTTTTTAAACAACTACCTGGTTCTAGTAATGTTGATGATGTAGGTAATATATTTAAAGGAAGTCTTACTGATAAAGAAAAAAAAATGTATCAGTGGTTTGAAGAAAACCAAAGGCTAGATGCTTTACCTTTAACTAAAAATAAAAAAACATTAGATGTATTAGAAGATTTTAAACATAGAATACAAACTCCTGAAGGTCAAAAAAGAATGAAAGAGTTAGGTATTGATAATGACTTTATGTTAAGAAAAATTGAAATTGTTGAAGACCCTAATACATTTGGTTATTTTTCAGGAAATAGAAATAGAGTTGTTTTAAATCCTGAACACCCTCTTCCAAGAAAAGTTGCTAGACATGAAATAGAACATGGTGTTCAAAACGCAAAACTTGTTCAAGATGTAAATAAAGCTGGTGGAACTGAGTTTATTAAAGATTCTAAACTGATGCAAGCCAATACAGAAATTGATGATTTATTATCTGGCTTAGAATTAAGAAAACAAGGAACTCCAAATAAGGAATGGGACTATTCTAAAGTTGTAGATGGTTCACCTGTAGATATATCTGAATATAAATCTTTAATATCTAACAAACAAAAGGCAACAGATTATTTTTTAACAGGAAGTCGAGGTAGAGAAAAGTCTGCTTTTCTTGGAGAAGTTCAACAGTATATGATGGATAATAATATTATCCCCAAAACTTCTTATGTAGAGGTTACTCCAGAAATGGTAAAAAATACTTTTGTAGATGCAATGTTTGATGAAACTGGTGGAGGTAAATACCTGAGATTATTTAATATTATGAAACCTACAGAAGCTAATTATAAATTAATTTCTAAAGGGCTGAATAAAATGTTAGGGTTGGTTCCATATGTAGGAACAGGATATTTAGGATATGAAGGATTACAAGGAGCAGGAGCTTTACAACAAAATCAAAAACCAAAAGGAACTTATCAAGGCGGAGGAACTAAAGACTCTGACTACATGAACTTTATAAGAACTCTTCCTTCTAACTTAGCTCAACCTAATGATCCTAGCTATAACTTAAAAGGATATTGGGATGCTTTAGGCAAACCTAGCAGCTTTGATTACACGCAACCTGTAGAATCTGATGGATACTATCATGCTTTTTCTAGAGATCCTAGAACTGGACAAATACTAAAAGCTCCTTTTCATCCTACATTTAAAATGGCTATTGAGGAAGACAGAAAAGCTGGTTATTTTCCTATAGTTACTCCTGATAATAAAATTAAAACAGTATCTCCTTCAGAATATAATAATAAAACTCCTACTTACAATTTTTTAAATAAACCTAATTATGAAGGATATTTTCAAATGGGAGGAACTATGAGTGTACCAGGAGTAAACGGACAAGTAATCTCTAGCGGACCTCAGCCTTTAACTTCTGTAAAGAAAACAAGAGGCCCTATAAGTAAAGATACTAAAGGCAACGTAAAAACAATGTCTAATAAACAAGTAAAGAAAATCTTAAAAAACACAAAATAAAATAAACTATGGACAACATGATGACTGACTATGGCTACATGAAAAAAGGGGGTTACAAACCTAACAAAAACACCTCAAACTTAAGTCACCCTTACGCATCTTCAGGTAGCCGCCTTAAAACAGCTTACATGAAGCGTGGAGGTATTAATATCAATCCTGCAAACAAAGGCAAGTTTACAGCAAAAGCTAAAAAAGCAGGAATGGGTGTACAATCATTTGCTTCTAAAGTAATGGGTGCTCCTGAAGGTAAATACTCTCCAAGTACTCGCAGACAAGCAAACTTTGCTCGTAACGCTTCTAAATGGAAGAAAGGGTAAACTAATGGCACCAACTAAAGGAAAATCAAGTAGTAAAAGTCCTTTAGGTGTTTCTATCAAGAAAGCTAAACCTAAAGTAAGACGCAAAGGAATTGTTTCAAAGAAGAAAAGTTCTGGTCTTAAGACTTCAAAGAACTACAAAAAGCCTTATAGGTCACAGGGCCGTAAGTAATCTTAACCTTAAAAATTAACTTGACTTTTACAATTTTTAATATATCTTTGTAATAATACAAAGAGTTAAACTTCTATTAACTCAACCTAACTTTAAAAGTTATGGCTAAAAAATCTTTAAAAGATAAACTTAAAACTCCTGTAAAAAAGAAATTACAGCTTGGAGATGAAAATGATTGGAATTGGGATGATCCTGACATTATAAAAAAAGAAGGACTTGCTCCCATTACTGCTCCCATTACTGCTGCAATAACAGCTGCAATAACTGGTGTAGGAACAACTGGGGTACCTACTTCTACTGTTTCAAGTACTACAGGAGTTCCTAATGATGTTTCTAGTTTACAAGGATTTGATTTAAATCGACCTCAGTTTGCATTACCAAAAATAGAAGGTCCTATAGGTCCTATTCGGATATTTACTCCAAAAGAAAGAGCAGAGATGGAGAGGTTTGCAAAAATGTCTCCAAAAGAAAAACAAAGGTATAAAGATGCTTATAGTGGGTTAGCTGCCCCTCCTAGTCAATTAAGAAATATTCCTGCTGTTCAAACCGATCAGTTTGATGTGGAACAAAACATACAACCTCAGCTAGGACAAGACCAAGTTTTATCTTTGTCTGAAATAGAAACTAGTGTTCCTCAATCTATACAAGAAGCCCAAAAACTAAGTAAAGTATCTGAGGGTGTAGAGAATCCTAAACAGAAACTTAGAAACCCTTTTGAGAATGTTAAATGGAATGACGTGCTTGATGCGACTCAACTAGGTCTTTATGGGGTAAATGCTTTTTTAAGAAAACAAGATGCAATAAGAAACCAACAAAACTTTAATAGACGTTTAAGAAACGTATTTACACAAAAACCTATATACGATTATAACTACCTCTACGGACCAGACTCTAGTGGAGGCACACAATATCAAAGTATGATTATGGCAAAAAAAGGAGCTAATATCCGCAGAGGCACTTCTCCCGATATAACGGATGTAGAAGTAGAAGGCGGAGAATTTATACAGTTACCTGATCTATCCACTCAACATGTTCAGGGACCTTCTCACGCTCAAGGGGGAGTACATACTAACCTTCCTGAAGGGTCAAGAGTATTTTCAGATTATCTTAAACCTATCGGCAGCAAAAAAACTTACGCTCAAATAGCTAAGAAGTATGATACTGACAAATGGGAAAGTATTCTTAAAAACCCTTTTGCCTCTGACATAGACAGGAACACTGCCCAAAAAATGTACCAACGTAATCTTTCAATTCTTAATGAGCTTTTCAATGATCAGCAAATAATGAATGGAAATTCAGACGGCACAGATCAATACGCAGAATCTAACCAAATGGAAATGGCAGGTTTTGAAAATATGGAACAAGAAGAAGGAGATGAAATGGTAGGTAAGTTTGGATTAGATTTAAAAAAAGGAGAGAAGTTAAGCTTTACTGATCCTTTTGAGTATGGAGGTGAATATATAGGAGGACCTGCTCATCTATTTCATGGAGGATATTATCAAGATGGTGGACAATTTCCTATGATGGGAAACAATACTTCTACTTTTTATAATAATGTGTCTTCACCTGATTATGGTAATAATGGATTTTATAATATAATAGGTTCTCCTAAATTTCAAATAGGAGGAATAACCGGTAGAGTATCTTGGAGTTTACCTGAAGACCAAGAAAACCTTTTTCAAGCTTTTTATAATACTCTTCCTTTTAATCTTCAAAATGATGATAATTCTTACAATGTAAGAGGTTACTGGGATGCTTTAGGTCGTCCTGAAGAGTTTGACTATTCTCAACCTGTAAATGACAAAGGTCTTTATAGTAGTTATGTTAGAAATCCTAAAACTGGAATGTTGCTAACAAGTCCTAATAGTCCTACTTTTGAACAAATTATTATGGAACAAATTAGACAAGGTTATAAACCTATGATAGATCCAGATGGAAATATTTATAGTTTAAGTGCAGACGATATTCCTCAAGAAGGTTATTTTGCAAATTACCAAGACGGAGGTTTTTACGATGCAGAAAGTAATCCAGAAGGATACTTTGAAGTAGGAGGAACTGTAGGTGGAGGCAAAAAAGAATACACTGATCCTAAAACTGGAAAGAAATATAAAGTACCTGCAGGAGCAACAATTAAAAAAGAAGGCGATCCTAATTTAAAAGCTGGAGACATCATAGAAATGAAAGACGGAAGTCTTCGTAAAGTCACAGCTCTTGAAGTTAAAACTACTTCTAAAAATACAGCTACTTCTACTGCTCAAGATTGGGAAGAAGGAAAAGCTTATATTAATGCTTGGGCAACTGATCCTGCTAATCCTCAAAACGCAACTAAACTTAAACTAGCAGAAGATGCTATTGAAAAAGGCCTTAAAGACGGAACAATTGTAAGAGATCCAAAAACTCCAAATGGAATTATTATAACAGGAAAGTTTAAACCTTCTTTTAAAGAACGCCTTGCAATTTCTGAAGTTATTAACTTAAGTGGTGGTGGTTTTGGGACTAACAAGTATCGAATAGTAGGACAAAAAGCTACAGAAGGATATTCTAAAGAAGTAGATAAAAAAGTTAAAGATTCTAAAACAGGAAAAGAAAAAATTCAAAAAAGTTGGGAAGGTTCTTTTGCAGGAGGTATGACTCCTCAAGACTACGAACAAAGAGCTACCTATGAAAGAGCTTTAGCTGAAGGAAAAACTGAACAAGAAGCAGAAGATCTTGCAACTTCTACAGATCCTAAACAAAAACTTGAAAATAAAAAACAATTTTTAAAAGAAATTGGAGTAGCGACTGGGGATATACCTGAAACTTATTTAGCAAGTGATGATTTTTACAAAAACAGATTTCGTCAAATAACTCAAGGGATTGAAAATACTTATAGCCAAGGAACATTTAGAAAAGCTATAGGAGATGATTTACTTTCTGGTTGGGAACATTATGACGCTGGAAGATATACAAGAGAACCTGTATATGGAGATTTAGAGTATGAGCCTGAAACTCCTCCAGGTAATCAGTATAAACCTAGCGAATCTATTAAAATTCATCCTAGTACCCTTGCTAAATTTCCTTTGTACCAAGCAGCTCCAGAAGCTCTTGGTTTCTTGTCTGGTTTAAACCCTGCAACTTATTATACTCCTGATTATACTCATACTGAACTTGCTCCTCCCACTTTAAATATAGATGATGAGCTTAAGTCTATTGATGATGCTCTTATTACTACAGCTAGACAAACTACAGGAAACCCATCTTTAGATAACTCAAGAAGAGCTGGTTTATTTAATCAGGCATTAAATGCAAAAAGTCAAGCTTTTTCTAGAAAACAAAACTTTGATGCAGGAGCTCGTTTTGAAGCTGATAAATATAATGCAGCAGCAAGAGATTTAGAAAACTACAGAGATGTGACTTCTGCTGCTCAAGTTTATAATGATTATATGCAGGTAGCTGCTGATAATGCTGAAACAGAAAGATTGAATGCTATATTTAACTTAACTGATAAAGTAGCTCGTCAGAAACAATCTGAATTTCTAAAAGCTCTTTATATGACTCAGATCCCTAATTATTATTATGAAGGTACTGATCCTATGAATCCTATCAAAGTTAATCCTTATGCTCCTCCTACTTGGGAATCTTCTTTTCTTAATAGAAACCAAGCTATAGAGCAAGCTAAAAAAACAACACCCAGTACTACTACAAAACCCAAATAACCTTTTAACTTATGCCAGTATCACATAGACACCAGTTTTTAAAATATCCTGGTTTCGTAGAACCTTTACCTGCTGAAGAACTTATCAAAGTAGGTTTAGTAAAGCAACAGATGTTTGATCAAAACGTAGCTATAATCCAAGAACATATTGGAGAGTTAGATCAATACGGTTTTAGTTTAGTAAAAGACGTAGATAAACAATACTTCTCAAAAGAGATGGATAAGTTTTTAAAAGCAGTAAATCAAAGTGTTGGAAAAACTGATTTTTCTCATATAGCTAATGTTCGCAATATTCTTTCTATAGGTCGTCCTTTAGAAAGTGATCCTTATATATTAAATGCAATAGAGGGAAGCGAAGAACTAAGAAGAAGACAAAAGTATTTAGAATCTCTTCCAGCTAACCAAAGAGGTGTATCAAATGATTGGTATTATATGAAAGATGCCCAAGACTGGTTTAGTGACGGTCAAGTAGGAAGTAAACTTTCAACAGGAAAAGAATATACTCCTTATGCAGATCCTTCTAAGTTTGTTGCTGATGCTGTTAAAAATGTTAAACCTGATATCAGAACAGATGTAATTAAAAAGAACGGTTATCTAACTACTATAGAAATTGAAGAACTTACTAACCGTAGATTAAGAGAGTACCTTGAAGAAAACTTACCCTCTAATGTAGTAGGGCAGATTAAACTCGATGCTTTATATAAAACTAAAGATGTTCCTGAAGAACAAATGGTAGATTATTATTATAACACTCGTTATAAAAAATTAAGAGAAACAGAAGCTCTTCTTCAAGGATACCAACAATACAAAGATGTTCTTAATTCTAGACAACAACAAGAGATGCAAGATCTTCAATTACAAGCTCAAATTCTTTTAAATACTTTATCTAATCCTCCAGAGACAAAAGAAGCTGCTTACAATGCTTGGGTAAATGATCATTATAATGATTTTATAACTGGTCAATCTAATTTCTACTCTTACCAAGAAATGAAGAAAAAAGTAGAAGCTGATAAGTACTCTCTTGCTGATTACCAATCTTCGCTAAGAATAACAGCTGCAGAAGAAATTGCAAAAAGAACTCTTCCCTATAAAATAGCTGAACAAAGAGCTAAAGGTGGGGCAGCAGGAGGAGGACTAGAACCTGGAGAAGGTAGTAGAGGAAAATCCTTAATGAGTAAAGCTGAATTAAAAAAATCAGAACAAGCTTCACAATTCTTTAGTAAAATAACTAGTGGATTAACTAACAATAAAGATTTTGTAAAAGTAAATACTGAAAGTCTTAAACCTGAAGAAGAAAGACAACTTATAGCTATATTAGAAAATGCAGTAGATGACTACGGGATAGAGATTGAGACTATTAGTATTTCTAATCTTTACGTTAAAAAGAATAGTGATGGAACTTATGCTTGGAGATTAGGAGATGATGTTGGTGATCCAGAAATTCTTCAAGATGTATTTGAGAATGGTTTTAGAACATCTACTAGTCTAGGAGACTTAAACTTTAGTGGAAGCATTGATGAGATTTTTGGAAGAGTTGTAGAAGAAGACAACCTTTTAGATGAAGCTACTGGGGGTGGAAGTTCTTCTGCATCTGAAGATGGTGGATCTTCTGGTATAAATACTGAAGATATAGACGCCCTACTTGATGAATAAATACTTATTTTTGTAATAGCAAATAACTAAAAAATGCCCGTAGATAAACCTATTGATAATAGTGCTGAAAAAGCAGATAAACTTTTATCGGCTGTTCCTAAATCTCTCGTACCTACTCCTGTAGTTAATCAACTTGAGAAAGAAGTATCCCCAACTACTGCCCCTAAAAAACCTGTTGTAGATAATAGGCTTGAGTTGCTTAGATCTACTATGGGCCCAGAACCTACTCGAGTAGAAAAAAGCCTAGCCAATATGAGAGCTAGCTTTAAAAGAGAGTTACCTGTTTATAAAGATGCCCCTAAAGATATAGACTCTAAAGAACAACGTACAATTGATGGAATAAAACAAATGTACACAAGAGCCAAAAGAGGGGAAGCTACGGAAAAAGAAATTAACTTACTTAAGTATTACGAACAAAAAAAGAATGAAGTAGTTAAACGCAAGAATGATGAGTTTAAATTAAAAAGGGATCTTAATTACCAAATTAATAACGCATTAGATAAAGACTTAGCAGCTCTTCAGTATGAAATACTAGGAAAAGAAGGAGGAGAAGTTGACTTTGGAGATGCTGTTCTTTTTTCAGTTAAAAAAGCTAGTTTAAATTCACTACGAGGTACTCTTGCAGAAAGATTAAAAACTGCAGACTTTAATACTTTAAATAAACAGTATATAGACATTTTAGAGATAAACAAAGAAAGTCCAAAGTCTAGGAACTTAGCAAATTTAGTTAAAGGTTATGCAGACATGGCTTTTATTAAAGAAAAGCTTCCTAACGTATCTCTTTCTAATCTTGTACTAAATAATAAAAAACTAGATCCTACTCTTGCTCCACAACTTTATTCAACTGTTATAGACAGTGGTCTATACGGAGAAGGAGAATTAGATGATTATCTAAAAGATCCTGATTTTCAAAAATCTGAAGCTGGACAAAGAATTGGTTACGAAGCAGATCTGTATTTACAAAAAACTCTTGGAGGTATAGTTAACAAAGAACGAGAAAAAGCAACTCTTGAGCTTATCAACCTAAACGAGTATATACAGAAGATTGAAAAAACAAAAGGAAATCCCGCTAAAGAAAAAGAACAAGCAGATGGTTTAGTAAGACAACTTACTTTACTAGATGAACAAGGAGACTACCTTGCAGATATAAATATAGAAAAAAGACTAGCTAAAGATTTTCCTGAGTGGGATAGAAAGATCCAACAAAAAAGAGCAGAAGAATTAATTTATAATACTCCCACTAGTTTTGCAGAAAAAGTATATGCTTTTCAAATTAGTGGCTTTAACCCCTTGTTTGGAATTGCTGCAGAGCTTATTCTTGCTCCAGGAAAAGAATCCATTGCTTATAAAAGAGGACAAGACTTTATGGTTGCTGGTCAAAAAATTGCTAACTCCTTTATTGATTTAGCAGCTTTTATTGGAGGAAGTTATGGAGATGAATCAGCAGCTAGAAAATGGCAAAAAAATGTAAGTTATTTTCAACCAGGTTTTACTATAGGTACTGATGCTGATGGTAATCCTGTTTCTTCTGGAGAATTTTACTGGAGAGATAAAAATGGAAATATCAATACCAACTTTATTGGTGGTATGATTCAAACCGGTATACCTGTAGCTGCACAATTTGCTGAAACAATTCTTTTAACTAGAGGACTTGGTGCAATAGGCAATGCTACTCTACGTGGTATAGGTTACGGAGCTGCTAGAGGCTCTGAATTATTATCTAGAGCTAGTAAAATGGCTAATGTTGCTTTTAGAGGTCCTAGTGCTGTAATGGAAGCCGGTACTTTAGGAAGAACAGGTGCAGCAGCTTTAAACGCAACAAGAGGTACCAAATTTGCAAAACAAGCACAAGCACTTTTAAGTGCACAAGTGGCTCCTCGACTAAATACTTTTGCTTCTGTATTTATGACAACTTATCCTACTTATTACTATGAAGAGTATGGTAAGTTTAAAAATAGATTAGATGCAAGAAATGTAGCTATACTTAGAGGCTCCGTAGAAGCTTTAAGTGAATCTATTATTCCTAATACTACACAACTTTTTACTAGAGGAGCTAGATTTCTTGGTTTTGGAAGAAGAGCAAGTGTTTCTGCAGAAGCTGATGCTGCTTTAGAAGGAACAATTAGGGGTTTATTTCCTGGAATGACTAACAAGACACTTAGAAGGATTTTAGACGCTAGAGGTACTCGTAGGTTTTTAGGTATAACTTCAGATCTTTTTCAAGAAGGTTTTATTGAAGAAGAAGCTGCTCTTTTTGGAAATGCTTGGGTAGATACTCAAGCTTTGGATAAGAATGTAGAGTATGTTCCTCAAAATGAGCTTTCTGCAGAAAATATATGGAAGACTGCTATTGAGTCTACTGCTGCTATGTTACTTACTGCTCCTTTTATGGGAGGAGGAAGTAAACGAGCTGACAATAGAAAAATAGCTGATGCACGTTTTACTGTAGCTACTAATCCTGAATACTTTAAAAGTTTTCTTGCCCAACAAGTTAAAAAAGGAAATATAACTACAGAACAATTTATCGAAAGAGCTGCCAAGGTAGATCATTATAGTGCTCAACTTAGATCTCTTCCTGCTAAGATGGGATCAATTCGTAATCTTAGTAATCTCCTTGAAGACACTGAAATGCAATCAGCTTATTTTGCTGCTCATTTAGAAAGGGAAAAATTACTTCAATACACTCCAACCGAAGAAGAGAAGGATGCATATTTTAATGAGTTAGAAAGACTCAACAACTCTATAAAAGAAGTTGAGAAAGTTGCTAACATCTATGAAAATATGACTATTCAAGAAAAGGAACAAGTTGTTGCTAGCTCTTTAAAAGAAAACTATAACTTTTTAATGGAGCATGAAGATTTATCTCCTGCTGTACTAGAGGCTGAAATTGCTCGTAAAGAAAAAGAAATTAAAAAGAATCCTCATCTTTATGCTAAACAACTTGGTTTACACATTAAAGAACTAAAGGCATCAAAAGAACAAGTAAAAAATAATTTCTTTCAATTTATACTAAATAATAACACTGGATTAACTTTTGAACAACTTGACTATAAGATTTCTCTTTTAGGAGAAAACAAAGATTACTTTGATGAAAAAGCCTACCAAGGATTAACCCAGTATTTAGCTATGCACTTTGTAGCAGCTACTGCTCCTTTAAACGATATTACAGATGAAGCGGAGTATGTAGAGGCTTTAGCTAAAAATTATGTAACAGCTAAACATAAGGAACGTCCACTAGTAAGTAATGGTAAACCTCTCTTAAGAGTTGTACAAGATGGGTACGTTAATAATTATCTTTTTGATAAATTTGTAAAAGGACTTGAAGGAAAAGCAAAAGATAAAAAACTAGACGAACTAAAAACTAAATTCTGGAACCGAGTAGTCCAGTTAAGAGAAACTCTTAAACCTGAAGAAGTTTTCCCTGAAGTACCTGTAACCCCAGAAGACGAAGCACCTGTTACAGAGACAACTAAACCTGTATTCGAAGATTTATTTAACGAATTTAATACTGCTATCTCTCAGGTTAAAGGAGATGCAGAAACAACTGCTGCTGAAAGAAGCAGAATCAAAGCTGAGTTTATAGGTAAGGCTGCTCAGATTGTTTTAGACACTGCTCAAAATGATCAAGATGTTTTTGATAGACTTGGTGAAATATTCCAAGGAATGGCCCCTGAAGAATCTGCTGCTCTTTTAGAACAATTTAAAAAAGATTATACAGCCGGTACACTTGGTAGAGGATTAACTCGTTTCTTTGGTAAAGGGCTTCCTGCAAACTTTATTAATAACTTAAAAAATAAATTTAAAAGTGCTGAAGAAGGTGGCGCTACCGAAACAACTGCTACAGAAGAAACAACTACACAAGAAAAGAAAGCTCCTAGTATTGAAGGAACACTTTATGAAAGATTAGAAGAGATTGAACAAGCTGTTAACAAACTTTTATCTGAAGAGTCCATAGAAAAAGAAAGACTAGCATTCTTAGACATCTTATTAGAACAAGCTAAATCTGTTTTAGAAGAACAAACAAAAGGAGTACAAGAGGCTATTAAAGCCTTAAAAACAATCAGTGCTCCAAAAGGTACTAAACGTGCTCAAAACATTGAAGCAAGAAGAGCACAACTTCAAACAGAGCTCAGAGCAGTATTTAACACTGTACAGTCTATTACTGATAGAATTCGTGAAGTAGAAGAAAACTTAAAGCGTCTTGAAGGAATTAGACAAGATCTTCAAAGTAAGTCAGAAGTTTATAAAAACTTAGTAGCTACCGGACAAACTACAACAGAAGATGTTTGGAATAGAATATCTTATCTTGATAGTAAAGTTCGTAACTTAAATACTCTTATTGACAAGGCTAAGGATTTTATTGAAAGACTTAAAAATAGGCTAGCGTATATTGCTCAAGTTTTAACAGGACAAAGAGGCTTCTTAGAAGAAGGTGTTTACGCTTCTAAAGAACAAGTTAATGAGTTAGCTAAGTCAATAGACTTTGCTGATGCTACGGAGGCTGAGTTAAATAAAAAAGAAACTGAAGTTAGGAATCTTACAAAAGCAGCTCAAGATGCAGAAAGACAAATAGAATATTTACTGCAATTGTTTATGCCTTCAAAAGTTACTGACTCAGAAATACTAGAAGTAAAACCTGCAAATGTAATACCTATAACTCCTGTAACTGTAGAAGCTCCTACTCAAGAACAAGTAAAACCTAAAGGGAGCCCTAAGACATCTAAAGGTTTTACTAAGAAACAACTTTCTGTAGCACAAAAACTTACAGAAAATCCAAACTCTACTTATGTAGTTACTTTAAATGACGGAAGCACTATAACTGGAACTCAGTTTAAAAAGACTGATGAGTTTTCTTTAGAAGGTGTAAATACCCAAGGAGAAAAGTTTATACTCCCAATTAGTTCTCTTAAGTCTGCTAGAAAAATAAATACTCGTGTTCTTCCTACTAATCCTAATATTGAGGATCCTGAAGTAATTACCGATGAAGAAGATATGATGACTGATTGGGTAGAGAAAGACGCTAGAAGACAATTTCCACAATCTGGTTTTATAACTTCATCTGACGAGTTTGACTTTGATAACGAAGTTGTAGAAGACGATTATAGCCAAGCAATCAATGCTATTTTTAAAGCAATGGATTCTTTTCCTGGAGCAAGAATAAGCTCTATGGAAACATACTTAAATCTTTTACTTGGTCCTGACGGTGTAGCTCGTATTTCTTCAGTTATTGATTCAGAAGAATCAGAGGAAAACAAACTAGCTCAGCTTGAAGCTATATTTACAGAATATAATAAATTAGTTTTTTATAGAAGAACTTTAGCTCGCTGGGCTTCTAATAGAATCTCTGTATTTAATGAAGACTTGAAAGCCCCTGCATTTTATGTAGTGGATGAAAAAGGAAAATTATTGCGATACAATACTAAAGGACTTGACCAAAGAGGATATCCTATTCATAGAAATCTACCACTTGTTGGAGTAAGAAAAACTAATAAGTTCTTTGGTTCTTTAGATTATAAAGCAATTAAAGTTGATTTACGCGATGCTACTATCCAAGCAGCTTTGGCTAAAATGGAAGATATCCGCAAAAAGATTAAAGAAAATCCTTCTTTAGTTTATAATGTATCTGAAGTTGTTGTTTCTCCTGGAGCCTTGATGCTTGATAAAGGAACTCTTCCATTTACATTAGTCCCTACAGGTACTTCTCCTTTAGTTATTGTTGGTACTGACATTAGTGAAACAGCTGTTGATTTTCCTAAAGGTTACGTCTTAGGGGAATATGAGGGGGAGTTTATGCAAGTTAGATTTCCTAAATTAACTGAAAGCCAAGTTGATATGATTACGGCTTTAGTTAATGGAGTTAACTTACCTACAGAACTTGAATCGCCTGAAAACAGACTTCGTTATATAAATGCTTTTGTTTATACTAATCCCTACAATAAAAATAATAAAATAGCTTTTAGCATTCAAGATGGAAAGATTGTTGTTAAGTATAACGACACAACTCTAAACGAAAAAGAACTTAAAGAAAGACTTAGAAATTCTTATTTAAACTTTAGTCATGGTTTCTATAATAACTATACTCCGTTAACTATTTATCAGGTTACAAATGGTAAGTTTTCAGTTGTTGAGAATACTGACTACTCTACTTTTATTAATAAGAATACAAATTTTGCTATACCTAATGGAGCTAGGATTAACCGCAAACTTTACTTTGGAACTCCAGTAACTCCTGAAGAACAAAAAGCAGATAAAGAAGTTGTTTACGTAGAACAGGTTAGCGAAGATGAGCCTTTTGTTGATGGTAGTAATCTACTTGACTTTGGATATAACGGAGGTGAAACTACTCAACCTGAAGTAGAAGAATTAACTGAAGCAGAAAACACAGTAAACAATGTTGTAGAAGATTTAGTTACACAAGAAGATAACTTTCCATTTACTGAAGATGAAGACACAGAGGGAGACGTAGATGACTTTGTTGGTCTTTGGAGAGAAAGAGGTCTTCCTCAGAATGTAAGTCAAAAACAAGCACAAGAAGCTCTTGAGTGGTTTCAGAACTCAGAGTTAAGTCCTTTGGTTTCTTTAAACCGAATGTTTAACTTAGTAAACAGTAAGGCTTATGCCTCATTTGTAAAAGGAGCTGTTACTCTCTATCAAGGTAGTACTTATGCTGACTTATATCATGAAGGTTGGCACATATTTAGCCAATACTTTTTGACTAGAAAACAAAAGATAAATCTTTACAACGAAGTTAAAAAGAAGCTTGGTAATGCAACTTTCTTAGAAGCTGAGGAATACTTAGCAGAACGGTTTAGAGGTTATGCTCTTGCTTACAAAGGAAAACAACCTAAAAATTCAGTAGAGAAAATCTTCTATAAGATCTATAACTTCTTACAGAGAATGTTTAACAACTCTGAGTATAACATTACTCAGATGTTTGAAAAGCTCTACACAGGAAATATAAATGAGTATGCTCCTAGTGAAAGTAACTTTATGTTTAAAGAACTTTTATCAGGTAAACCTAACTCTTTAACTTTAAAAACTGCTCAAGGAGCTACTGAAGTTTTTTCAGATCGTGACTTAAACGAATTAGTATCTAACTTAGATGCAACTATTGTTCATCAAGTTTTTGATAAAATAGCTGAAGAAACCAAAAGACGTTTTTCTTTAACAACAGCTTTAGCTAACAAAAGAAATAAAGCTACAAGCACCAAAGTATATTCTATATTAAAGTCTATCTTACAAAGCAATCTAGATGCATTAAAGAAAGATAACAAACCTTCTTATGCTCCTATGATTCAAAGATATGAAGCTATTCTTAATGATTGGAATAAAGTAGTATCTATGCATAGTAAAAGATCTCCTGTATTTACAGAATACTCTGCTGATACATACGAATTTGTTTTAGATGAAACTCAAAACAGTGAAGATGCTTCTAAAGATTTTGCTTTTGACAGAAGCATAGAAGAGTTCTCCTCTATTAGCCGTGCAAAGCCTGAAGTAATTGCTTTGGTTGCTTCTATGGGTAAGATGAAAGGAGGTAAACTAGAAAAAGGTAAACTACTTGGTTTACCTGTTCTTGACAACTTTACTAAGAACTGGAAAATTTTAAGCAAGACTCTTGCAGGTATTACTGACTATGCTCACATTCTTTATAAGATAGAAAACTTAGCAAAAGAAATGCCTGAGTTTAATTATCTTTTAGAGTCTTTGCCTAAGAACAACCAACCTGGAATAGGTTTAGGAGAAATAAACTTAAAGAATGCTTTTATAAGCACTTTCTCCGAGCCTATTGTTGAGATGATGAAAGTTCGTCTTAACAAAGAAGTTATTGATAACCCTGAAGATCCAGGAAATCCCACTATTAAGATTAACCCTGCGGTTGTTAAAGCAGAGTCTCGTGCTTCTAGGATAATCTTAAAAGAATGGTCAATGCGTTTCAAAACAGAAGGAACTGCATTTACTAAGAAGACAGATGCCAAACAAGCTATCCAACTTACAAAACTTGCTCCTGCAAAAGAAGCAGTAAAAGCTATAAAGAACATTGATGACAAAGTTCAAGCGGCTCTAGAGTTGGCTGGTAATATGGGATTGTATTTAGAGCCTAATGTTATTGAATCTTTTACAACGCTTTTAGATAAAACTAAATTTGTTGATTCTATTATAGAATTTTCAAACAACCTTCTTGCTCTTGCTGGAGAAGTAGGTATGGTTAATGATCCGGTAACTCAACTAGACACTTCTCGCAAGATTCCTAATACATTAAAGTATCTTGTTGAGTTAGCTCTTAAAAACCAAGATGAGTTCTTTAATGATGAAGCTAGTAACCCTGAAGGTAACTACATATTTAAAAAGAACCAGTTTCATTATATCAGTAAAGTTTTTAGTTGGTTTAATGAACCCCACTTAAGAGTAAAAGAAAAGTACAAAGGAAAAGACATTACAAACTTACCTGTCTCTGAAACTCACGAAGAGTACTACCCTAACTTAGGTGATATGTTTGTTCTTCATCCAGAGTTAAGTTACTTAAATCCGGCTGTTGATGCTTTCTCTTTTGGAAGTGCTTGGTTAAGTCGTCTATACACTAGTGATGGGGTACGTATTATGAACTCTACTAAGACAGCTCCTGAAACAATTATCAGGGTGTCTCACTTTGGAGGAACAGAGTACGAAGACAACAATAAACTTGAAGGTAAGAAAACAACTAAACTTGTTTCAGTAGATAAGCTGTTAACTGATATTAATGGTTTCTTGCTTAAAGGTATACAAGAAAACATTCGCTTTGCTGATAAAGGTAGTGCTTACATTATACACTTTGATCAAACACTCGATGTTATTTATGATCAAAATGTAGAAAATAGAAACAAATCTGCACATAACGCAATTACTCCTTTTACTTCTGATGCTTGGAAGTCTAGCATGTATCCTTTAATTGATCATGCTATTGCTGAAGTGCTAGCTATTAATCAAGCAAGAAATCTTGCACAACAAAACTTATCTTACAAGAACTACGATACTAATGGTAAAAAGTTTAGGTTGTTTGAGGAAATTTTTAGTCCTGAAGTAAAAGAATTTTTAACTAGCGAAGCTTTTCAAGACCAAATTGACAGCTTAGGTTCTATGGAAGATAAGGCTAACTTTATTGAAGAAGCCCTAGACGATCTTAAAGCTATTGACCAAATATCTAGCTACATTGAAAAAGAAGCTAGCAATCTAGATTCCTACATCAAGGATGAACTATCTCTTACTGAAGATGATATAGCAGAGTTTTATCGTGAACTCTTTCCAAGTAACGGTAAGTTTGAACAGTTTACTACTGATCAACTTTTGTTAGCTTATACATACTACGACACTGTTCATAGAATACAACAATTTAAATT
>Ga0172366_10000347_pt1 | contig 32418 bp, 32 predicted proteins | sample LakKivSesite69cm_FD_114533 | JGI IMG/M metagenome (GOLD analysis project Ga0172366, IMG submission 114533) | Sediment microbial communities from Lake Kivu, Rwanda - Sediment site 69cm | ecosystem: Environmental > Aquatic > Freshwater > Lake > Sediment | place: Rwanda: Western Province, Lake...
ATAAGTACCTGAAGCTGTTGTTAGATGACCTTCAGCGTGAGACACATAACCCGATGCTGTTGTGATTTGACCTTCAGCGTGAGAAACATCTCCTGATGCTGTTGTAGTATCACCTTCAGCGTGAGAATAAGCACCTGATGATATTGTTGATAAACCTTCAGCGTGAGAAGCTAATCCTGTTGATGTTGTTAAATAACCTTCAGAATGTGAACCATAAGTACCAGATGCTGTTGTTTGTTGACCTTCAGCGTGAGAATATTGTCCTGAAGATATTGTTTGATAACCACTAGCTGTACTACCTATAGTGGTAGCACTTGTTTGAATACCCCACGCTGTTGAATCTTGTCCCGAAGCCAAGGTTTGATTACCCCATGCCACAGCTCTATCACCTGTTGAATCAAGTCCTGTACTGTTAATAGCTTTAATTGAATCGGTACCTGTAGAACCTGATGTCCAATAGGTAACTTTTGGAACTGTTACTGTTGCTCCGTCATTTCTAAATAATTCTAAATTACCTAAAGAAGTTACGGTTCCACCAGTTACATAAACATCATTTGTTTGACTAAACGCTGTAAGTAAACCATAATTTACAACTTCATTTGATGCTGATGCTGTATTGTTATAATAAGCCGGACCATTTAATGTTGTTGTACCAGTTACAGTTAAATTACCGTTAACATTGTTTGTTCCATAAAGGGTTATACCATTAAATGAATCAATTGTTACTGGAACTGATGGTTTACCATTATTTAAACTAATTGTTAAGGTATTTGGTGACCATGTAGCTCCTGTTGTGTGCGAGTCAACGGATGATGCAATGTCTGAAATATCTGCTAAAACAAAACCAGTAGTAGTACCTGAAAGGAATTTACCTACAAGACCTGAACCTGTTTGTCCTTGATATTTTGTGATTTGATTTCGTAATCTTAAATCGTAAAGATTGGAACCCACCTCAAAGAAACTAGCTGTAGCACCTGTACCAGCGGGGGTCCATTCAGATGTGGAAGTTGTAATACCCGAAAAGAATACAATACCATCGGCTGTATTTACTATCGGTTCACCTTTTAGTAACGAGGACGGTAACGGTCTGTTTACTATATCCGAGTTCTTTAATACGTGAGTTGTTTTTCTAATTGACATTTTATTTTTATTTAATAAATATTATCTTATTTTTATTTGTTACATTTTTTAATAAATATCACCATCTAAAATATCATTTTGTATTACTGAATTATTGGCTGTTATAGTTCTTTGATTCCCTAAACTATCTAAACCTAAATTTAAATTAGGTGTTATAACTTGGTTTGTAGATGTCCATACCGTAGATGTACCACTAACAGTATTTACATCTCTAAATCTTCTAGAAGTAGAACCTAAATTAATAGTGTTATCAGTAGTAGGTAGAATATCACCATTAGGGTAAAATGTAGTAATATTTGATATAGTAACCCCGCTATTAGGGTCACACGGTTCTATAAAATTTGTAAATATAGTACTACCAGAAGGGTTACATACAAACAAATCACCACCAACGTAAAAATTACCAGTACTACCAGTAATATTAGTACCCCCACCAGGTGGTTGTACAACATAATATTTTACTATTTCAGCATTACACCCGTTACCACCCATTATACTATTGCTAATCCTCTAAGTATTATTTCACTAAATTTTGTTGTATCGTTTTTCACTATACTGATAAATATTGTATCATTTTCATTTGCTGTGAAAGGCAATGTAATAGGGGAACCATTTTTTAATATTGTATAAGTAATAATGTTTTCAACTTCGATTGAAGTTATTTGTGATGGTGAGTCAGGTGATAAATTTATTTCTGTGTAAGAACCAGGTAAAAATTGGATTATTAATTTTAAAGTTATGTCGTTTTCAGTATGGTCTTTAATAATTCTAGTAATCGGTCTTGGTTTTTTCTGGTCAACTTCAATAGAAACAAAAGCTCTACTAACAGCAGGTTTAACATCAAATTCTTCACTATCAACAAGATAACCTTGTAATTTCATTTCGTATGTTTGTACATAAAATCTTTTACCATCTAAATTATCTATTTGACTTTCATCCCCCATACTCTCTAAAAGTATTGGGAAGTAATGACCTTTTATATTGACGTAGGCTTGTGCTGAAGCAAAAGTTTGTAAAACTTTTTGATGTAATTTATTTAGTTCACGCATTTTATAACTAAAAAGTCGTACAGTGTATATCATATCAACGCCAACAGGATTTGGGATGCTATAAATGTCAGCACCCTTACGATTACCATCCCAAACAGGAATTGTCATATAAGGGAAATTTTTTCTAACAGGTATTTTAAAATCTGCCGGGTTTGTACCTGTCTCAGGATTAGGTCTTCTAACAACAGAAATAAACGGTATTTTTAAATTTTTATATTTATCGGTATTTTGCCAAGTTTTAGCAAATTCATTCCATCTTTGTAAGGTTAAAAAATTAACAGGTACTTTTTCACCTTCGAAGGCTATCTCTAAATCGTTTCTAACAAATTCAACAAAACCTTCATCTAAATCAGTTAAATCTACTGACCTAGGAAGAAATTGTTTGTTTTTATCTATAAACTGGTCTACCCAATGAGCAGGACCACCTTGTGGATCAACACTCTTAATCTGTATATCAGTTTTTCTTTTTTTAGGTAATGCCATTTAATTTTTAATAATTAGGGTTGAATTCATTAGGGTCAGCTGTCACACATTTAATAGTTCTATAGTAACCTTTATAACCTAATCTTGTGTGTTGATTATCTGAATAAATTTTACCATCATCTGTTACAGTAAAATATTTTATGTTATTTTCAAAATCAGGATAACCTACATAATCACCATAATCGATATCAACACCCATTTCAACTAAATGGTCAACAAATATTGTAAAATCAAAATTTCCATAATCTTGGTATCTAACATAACCTTCTGAATATGTTTGTGATTCTGGTTCATTAAGTAATGGTCTAACCTTTAATTCTACAGGTGGATAAAACACAATTTCATTAGCATTAGATTCACCATAAACATCATCAGTCTGACTTTTAATTCTATCTACTTTAAACAACACAACAGTAAAATTTAAATCACCCTCAACAAATTCACGAGCCATTTCATTTTCTAAATTAAAATCAACGTTATCGTAAAATTTTTGTAAACGAGTTATAGGTCTTTTATTAGTTGCCATTTAAAGTTTTATCTATAAATATTTAGTCAATCCATTTAGTTTATTTTTTTTGATTTCTTTTTATATTTATTATGTTTATGCTAGATATTAGTAATTTAAAAAATAGAAAAACATTACTTAAATTAGAGGAATATAGTGGTACTAATGAGTATTTAATTTCACTAAAAGAAAGACTTCAGAAGGAAGGACCATTCCCTATTGCACCTAGTATTGCTGAATACATAGAGAAAAATTTTCATTTTGATCCTTTAACAATAAATAAAGTGATTAAAATCACAGATTTTTTTGGTCAAACTTTAAAGGAAAAATTTGAGTTAAATCATGTGCCAGAAAGAATATTTGTTGAACAAGTTTTAGCGGATACAGAAAAAACTTACCATGTTAAGGGTAAAGTTTTTAAAAATCAAAAATATTCACCCCTATTTTATATACCAAAAACACAAATAGATGAAAATTTATTAGACCTAGAAGAAGAGGTTGAGGTAGATTTTGATAAATATCAAGAAATGGATAAGAGGGGCTGGCGGGTATTTAAACATCAGGAGGAAGGAATTAAATTTTTACTAAGAAAGAAAAAATGTATTCTTGCTGACGATATGGGTCTTGGTAAAGTAATAGCTAACGATGTTCCAGTACTAACACCAAACGGTTGGGTAGAACATGGTTCATTAAAAGTTGGTGATTACGTTATAGGTAGTGATGGTAAACCAACAAAAGTTTTAGCCGTCCACCCAAATCCAATAAAAGATTATTATAATATAACATTTACGGATGGTACAGTAGTTGAGGCTTGTGACGAACATTTATGGTCGGTATACACACCTTCACAAAAAAAACGTAATACTAAAAATCAAGTACTAACAATTCGTGATATGTTGGATAAAGAAAAAACTGTTATTACTAACGGTATCGGTATTAATGAAGGGAAAAAATACAAAACAAAAACTTATTATAAAATGAGTAATGGTGATTGTAAGTGGTATATACCAATTGTGAAACCAGTAGAATTTAACCCAAGAGAGATAAAAATACATCCTTATTTATTAGGTATTTTGTTAGGTGATGGATCTATTAGTGGTAAAAACAGTATTAAGTTAACAACTAAAGATAGTGAAATTATAGATGAGATTACTAAAATAATACCAAAAAATATTTTATTGAGTGATTATAAGGAAGAGATAGAGTTTGGTTTTAAAATGGTTGCCAGGTCTAAGGGTAATGATTTGTTAAAATCGTTAAAATATTATAATCTAATGGGTAAAACTTCTGAAAACAAATTCATTCCAAACGATTACAAGTTCAATGCTGTTGAAGTTAGATTAGAAATGTTACAAGGTTTATTGGATACTGATGGGTATTGTTCAAAAAAGGATGGTACAATACAATATTATTCAGTATCTAAACAATTATCTGACGATGTTAAGGAATTAGTACAATCCCTAGGGGGTGTGGCTAGACAAAGAAGTAAAAGGGGTTCTTATAGATTACCAAATGGAGAACTTAAAGAATGTAAAATTTGTTATACATTAACAATAAACCTACCAGAAAATATAAAACCATTTAAGTTAACCCGTAAACTAGAAAATATAAAAGACATTAAAAAATACCATCCTTCAAGAGGTGTTAAAAACATTGAATTTTCTAGAAGAACTTTAGGACAATGTATTACTGTTGAAGCTGAAGATTCTTTATATGTTATGGACCAATATGTTGTAACACATAATACTATAGTCTCAGTTGTAGCTTCAATAGCTAGTGAAGCAAAAAAAATATTAATTATTTGTCCTGCTAATGCCAAAATTAATTGGTTCCGTGAAATTAATGCTTATATACCTGAAGAAGATATTAGTATTATAAAAAGTAGTCATTGGAACACTAAAAAATATACTATTATTAATTATGATATTTTAAAAAATTTCCACACACTAATTGATAATAGAAAGAAATATGAAGATTGGGAAATAAGGAGACATATTGTTGAAGAAGGTTTTGATTTGGTGATAATGGATGAAGCTCACATGGTTAAAAATCCTAAAGCAGATAGAACTAAAATTGTTAATCAAATAACTACTGATATAGATAGAAGATGGTTATTAACAGGTACACCTATTGCTAATAGACCAATGGACTACTATAATTTATTAAATCTTTGTGGTTCACCATTAACTTCTAGTTGGACCTTTTTTGCTTTTAGATATTGTGACGGTAAAAAATTTAAAAGAAAATTAAAGAACGGTAAATTTAAAGAGATTTGGTTGACTGATGGCGCTTCTAATTTGGAAGAATTAAATGACAGAACTAAATCAATTATTTTACGTAGAAAAAAAACAGACCATTTAGATTTACCACCTAAAATTGTGGCCCCATATTATATTGAAATTGATGATATGAAAAAATATAATAGTGTTTTTGAAGAATATTTAGAATGGGCAAAAAGTGAAGGTAAAAAATTAGGTAACGGTAGACACATGGTTGAGTTAGTTGTTCTTAGAAAATATTTGGCAGAAGAAAAAGTTAAACATACAATAGAATTAGCCGAACAAGCTTTAGAAAATAATCAGAAGGTTATCATATTTACCAACTTTACACATTCTTTTGATTTATTGATGAAACATTTTGGTAAGTTAGCTGTAGGCCATAATGGTAGAATGAACTCAACACAAAAACAATCCTCCATAGACAGGTTCCAAAATGACGATAATGTTATGGTTTTTGTTGGTAATTTGATTTCGGCTGGTTCAGCTATTACTCTAACAAAAGCTCAAGTAACAATTATGAACGATTTAGACTTTGTTCCTGCTAATCATGCACAAGCAGAAGATAGGTCATGGAGGATTGGTGTACAAAATACCGTTAACATCTATTATCCAATAGCACAAGGAACAATAGATGAAATGATGTACGAAATGCTACAAAAGAAAACCAAAATTATTAACACAGTTATTGGGGATGAACAAAATGAATTGGACATTTCTGAAGACTTCTTTAAAAAATTTCTATCAAAACATAGTGAAACCGTTTAATTATAAATGTATCGAATATTTATAAGAAAAAACGGATATGGCATTAATTATTAATGATGCTGAAAAAGCTAAATTATTTAGACAAATTAAACACAGACTAGGAGCCCCAATCAGAAAAGTTGAATTGGAGGACGAAATGATGTGTACTTTATTAGAGATTTCTATTGAAGACCATTCAGCATATATTAATGAATGGTTAATTGAATCACAATGGTCTTCTCTTTATGGTAAAGATATTAATATCACTGATATTGCTAGGTCTTTAACAATTAGAGAACAGAATTATGAAGATTCTTTTACTTACGCTTATTCAAAGATTGTGGGTTTACAGGCTAGAGGTCCTTGGGAATTAAAAAAAGATTATGTAACCGTTACACAAGGTCAACAAGTTTATGAAATTCCAGCTGGACGTGAAATCAATGAAGTTCTTTGGATAACACCCCCAACAATAGACCACGCTTTATATTCATCGTATGGATTTGGTGATTACGGATTTGGTGGAGGATATGGTCAAGTACCCTTCGGTGGTGGAGGTGGTGGATACGGTTATGGTGGTTTTTATTTAGCTCCTGCTTATGATATCTTATCTAGAGATGCTGACTATTCACTTAAACAAAGGATTATATCATCAGATTTAGTATATAAAATTACTGCAGGACCTAATGGAACTAAGTTATTACATTTAATTCCACCCCCAGGTTCTAGAATTATTTTTGGTAGAGGTGGTTTTGGTCCAAGTGCTACTGGTATGGATGTTACGGGTAGTAAAGTATGGTACCATTACTATGAAGTTAAAGATGATGAAGAAAGACAAAGATGTTTAAACGAAAACAAAGATATCATTAAACTTCCTTCAGATGTACCTATTGATGTTGTTAATTATGATGAATTAAACACATCTTCAAAACAATGGGTTAGGGATTATTTCACTGCTATGTGTAAAGAAACTCTTGGTAGGGTTCGTGGTAAATTTGGTGGTGCTTTAGGTATTACCGATGCTGATGTAACAATGGATTATGATTCCCTTTTAAGTGAGGCTAAAGACGATAAAGCAGCATTAATGGAAAGACTCAACGATAGATTAGAAAGACTTAGACCTGATAAGATGTTGGAGAGAAAAGCTATTGAAGCTGAAAACCTTAATAAAACACTTACTTACAGACCTCTTGGTCATCACTGGAATGTAATATAATTTTTTTTAATGAGTAATTTTTTCACAAGACCTAGATTTCAAGACAGAGATATTGTTCAATTAAGTGGTGATACAATAAGTTTATCTGGTGAAACTAATATAGATAATATTTTTAGATTTAGACCAAATGCTGTCGCTGGTTACGTTTTGACAGCCTTAGATAATAATGGTACTATATATTGGCAACCTTCTTCAGGTTCAAGTGGTACATTCACAGGTAATACATCCGCTTCTTGTATTACCGATTTATGGGTTTCAAACATTTATGGGTGTTCACCTATAACTGTTTGGGATAGTGTTCAATCTATTGGGTCTTCTGCCACAGGTTTAATATCTTTTGCTTTTGGTGTTTCTAATTCGGCGGTTGGAATCGCTTCTCACGCTGAAGGTGGTAATACAACTGCTATTGGTGATACTTCACACTCTGAAGGAGCTTATACCACGGCCCTTGGTGACTCTTCACATGCTGAAGGTTATTACACAACAGCATCAGGACTTTATACATCACATGCTGAAGGTGCTTATACTTTAGCTTTAGGTACCGGTTCACACACTGAAGGTTATGGGACAACCGCTAGTGGGGACTATTCACATACTGAGGGTAGACATACCAAGGCTTTAGGAGGTTATTCTCATGCTGAGGGTTCGGGTACAACCGCTATTGGGGACTATTCACATACTGAGGGTATGGGTAATATATCAAGTGGTATGGGTTCACATACAGAAGGAGGCGTTTATTTTAAAGTTGGTTCACCAGAAATTACACCCAATTCAGCGACTACATATTCTTCTCATGCTGAAGGAGCAGGTACATTATCTTCAGGTTTGGCATCACATTCTGAAGGTTATGAAACAATAGCCTCAAGTAATTATTCACATTCTGAAGGTAGAGAGACAACAGCTTTAGGTATATCTTCTCACGCTGAGGGTTATCAAACAACAGCTTCAGGTCTTTATTCCCACGCTGAAGGACAATCAAATTTAGCTTACGGTAGTAGGTCACATGTAGAGGGAGGTTCAAATTTAGCTTACGGTACTTATTCTCACGCTGAAGGTAGTCAAACAACAGCTAGTGGTATAACATCACATTCTGAAGGTCAATTAACTACCGCTTATGGTGATTATTCACATGCTGAAGGTCAATCTACAACAGCTAATGGACCATCATCACATTCTGAAGGTCAATCTACAACTGCTTCAGGATTAGCTTCTCACGCTGAAGGCTCTGGAACAAAAGCTATGGGTATCTCTTCACACGCTGAAGGTTATCTAACAACAGCATCAGGTAATTATTCACATAGTGAAGGTAATCAGACAACAGCTTCAGGCCTTTATTCACATTCTGAGGGTATATTAACTACCGCTTCAGGTCTTTATTCACATTCTGAAGGTTATGGTACTATAGCTAGTGGTTACACTTCTCATGCTGAAGGTTTTAATACAACTTCAATAGAAGATTGGTCTCACACTGAGGGTGACCAAACAACCACTTTAGGTAAACGTTCACACGCTGAAGGATGGTTAACAATAGCTATAGGTAATAACTCACATGTTGAGGGTAGACAAAATATAACTTATGGTGATAACTCACATGCTGAAGGTTACGGGACGATTGCTAGTGGTGATTCGTCACATGCAGAAGGTTACTATAGTACAGCATTAGGATTCGCCTCACATGCTGAAGGTGGGTATTTAGAGATTTCGACATATTATTCAGGTGGGACGGCTATAGGTAGTGGTTCACATGCTGAAGGGGATAGAACTTCTGCTGTAGGGGATGTATCACACGCCGAAGGCACTAGAACAGTCTCAATTGGAATAGCTTCACATGTTGAGGGTAGGCAAACAACTGCTGTAGGTGATTTTTCTCACGCTGAAGGTAGTCAAACAACTGCTCAAGGTAATGTATCACACGCCGAAGGTAGATTAACAATATCTAGTGGTGACTATTCACACGCACAAGGGTATCAAACAACAGCTTCAGGTTATTATTCTCATGCAGGTGGTTATAATTCAATAGCTCAAGGAATCACATCTTTTATACACTCAAAAGACTCCTTAGTTACGGGTGATAGAAGTGTTGTTTTAGGTGGTGAATATATTACAGGTTCAACAAGTGACACGGTTTATGTACCTAATTTAGTTGTGGTTAACAATTTTACACCTTCAGGTTCTACAGACCCCACTGGTGGTAACGGTTCTATGTCTTGGGATAATAATTATTTCTATTGGAAAGCTAATAATCAATGGTTAAGGATTTCTGGTTCTACATGGTAATAAAAAATTAGAAATGATATTTATTAAAAATGGGAATCAGTAACTATTATTTTAAAAATATTGAAGGTAGGTTAATTAGAAATGATTATTGGGATTTTTATCTGTCGTCTGATAATCAAACCTTACCAGCCGTATATGCAACAGGTTGTAATAGTAATACCTCAAACATAGAGGATTGTGAATTAGTGGCCGTCACAGATGGTTTGGTTTTTTGGATAGACCTAAATCAAACAGGTTCTACAATTGATGGTTCTTCATTAAGTTCTATTATTGAATGGTCCGGCGCCACAGTTAAACCTTCTTCAGGTATAACCCTATGCGATTTTGGTTTAACGGGTGTTGATAATGGTAGGTATGATAAATTATCTGGAATCACGGTTAATATAACTTCTGCCGATACAAAAGTGATTTTATACCCAGTAACAGGTTATACAATAAATTCTATTACAGGTACAGCAACTAATGGTTTATACACTTACGATTGGACTTTTTTAACAGGTGTTACAACAACTGATGGTTGTACCGTTGGAAATACAATATGTTTAGATGGTGGATTTTATCAAGGATATTTTAAACTAGACTTCCTAGAACCTACACCAACAGTAAAAACTGTGACAGGTTACTGTCCTAGTGATGTTACAACAACTTTAGTTGCCGGAGACCCCGATGAATTTGTCTATGATTTAATGCCAAGTGAATTTACCAACGGATGGTCTATGGAAACATGGATAAACCCTAGTAATGTAAATTGTGATGTTAATACGGGTAAAACATTAAATGAAGATTTTACAGCTAATACAGGATTTTTCTTTTATATAGGTACAAGAGCTGAAAATAAATTTAGAAATGTTTTTTCTGGTGAAACAAATTTAACTACTTGTGGTGGAATCCCTCTATCACCTGACGTGAAATATAGAGTAAGTGATGGTACTGAAAATTGGTTTATAATCAATCCTAAGTTGGCAAATAGATGTGGATGTTGTACAGGGTATACACCAACAACTTCCACGGCAACAACTGAAACATATTGTGACCAATTATCTGAAAATGCTTTAGGTTTTAGAATTACCCCTGATGGTAGAATTGGTTATAGAAAAATGACCGTTTCTGTTGGTTGTTACAATAATAAAGATAGAATCACAGGAACAACAATGGAAGAAGGCTATTCTGAAACACCTGTTATTTTATCTGGTGATAATTGGGTTCATATTGTTGTTACATATACACAAAATTCAGTTAAACACGGTTTACCGTCAGGTACCCTTAGATTTTGGATAAATGGTAGAGTTGTTTATCGTGTAGAAAATTTTATAGGTTTAAAATTAAGAGCATTAGATGAATGGAGTGATAAACAATTAGGTGTGCCATTTAATATTTCATGGGGTGGTGGTACACAAGGATTATTAGAATCACAGACTTTTGGTGGTCCAGACCCAGCAGATAAAAATTTAGATTTAGAAACTTATTTTGCTGGTACTTTCAATGGTCAATTATCACAATTAAGATTTTATGAAAAGCCTTTAAACATATTAGAAATTAGAAATAATCTATATATAGATTGTAATAGATATTGTGTTAAGGTTACATATGGTGGTGCACATATTGTACAACCCAACTCAAATTTATGTGGGGATTGTAAATCTGGCACAATTGCTAACTATTTATTGCATAGTGATTACTGTTTTATAATAACAGAATACGGAGAAAAAATAATATTATAATGCCAAATAAAAGGATAGACCAGTTAAACCCAAATCTTAACCCACTTACGGGTAATGAGTTGGTACCTATTTTTGATAATAATAGTAATAGTACAGAGAGAATTACTCTTAATGAACTAGCGGCCTTTGTTGATAATGCCACAAACACTTTTTTAACAGGTGCTACTTATAATAACACTAATGATACATTAAGTCTATTAATGGCTAACGGTAATAATGTTGATGTTACCATTAATAGATATAATAGATGGTTTGTGCCTTCAGGTCAAACCTTAACAACCCCTAGTAATTTCCAAAGTTTTATCTATGGTGATTTGGTTGTTGAAGGTACTTTATTTTTAGAAGATAATAGTCAGCTAATTGTTTTAAATGGTGACATTATTTTAAGTGGTGGAACTATTGTAGGTTCTGGAACCACTTATATCGTAGATTTACCTGAAACAGATTTACATGTAACTTCAGGGACATTCAACCCAATAAGTAAACAAATTACATTTACAGGTAATCTTGGGTTTATTCCTTTTAATGTTGATTTAAGTAGTCTTTCTACAGATAACTTTTATTTGACGGCTGGGACTTATAATACTATCACAAAAAGTATTGATTTTACAGGTAATGATGTTGTTACAGATTTTTCTGTCGACGTTAGTCAATTATTAGATGACACCAATACATACACTACAGGTGCTACACTAAATGGTACTATTGTAGAGTTTAATAGAAATGATATTAGTAATGCATATTCTGTTGATTTATCACCTTTAAATTTTACAGGTGGTTCATCTAATTGCATAAGTGATTTATATATATCTAATTTACATGGATGTTCACCTATTACTGTGCACGATTCAATTCAACACAATACATCAACAGCGTCTGGTTTGTTATCAACAGCATTTGGTTATCAAACAACTGCAAGTGGTATTTATTCACATGCCGAAGGTTATCAAACAACAGCATTAGGTTTAGCATCACATACTGAGGGTAGACAAACAACAACAACAAATAGTTATTCACACGCTGAAGGTTATTTAACAACATCAACAGGTCAATATTCACATGTTGAGGGTGTTAGTTCAACTGCTAATGGTTTTGGTTCACATTCTGAAGGTAATACAACAATTGCTAATGGTGAGGGTTCTCACGCTGAAGGTGGTTATACCACGGCTAGTGGTATTAGGTCACATGCTGAAGGTCAATTAACAATAGCTAATGGTTCATATTCACATGCTGAAGGTGATAGTACAAAAGCTTTAGCTAATTATTCACATGCTGAAGGTTATAGTACAAGTGCTAGTGGTTTAGCTTCACATGCTGAAGGTTATGGTACAAGTGCTAGTGGTAATTATTCTCACACTGAAGGTTTTCTAACAAAAACTATTGGTAATATTTCACATGCTGAAGGTAACTCTACAACAGCTTCAGGTTATGTTTCACATGCTGAAGGTAGTAATACAACAGCATCGGGTATAGCTTCTCACGCTGAAGGTTATTATACAACAAATAACGGTAACTACGGTGCACATACTGAAGGTAATAATACAACAGCTAACGGTGAATCTTCACACGCTGAAGGGGCTTACACAATCTCAAATGGTAAACGCTCACATGCTGAAGGTAGTAATACAACATCTTCAGGATATTATTCTCACACTGAAGGTTACAATACAATAACTTCAAACACAGCAGCACACGCTGAAGGTTATAACACATTAGCAAATGGTGAGGCCTCACACTCTGAAGGTAACGCTACAACAGCTTCAGGTAATTATTCACACGCCGGTGGTTATAATTCATCAGCATCAGGTTTAAATTCTTTTATACACTCATACAACTCAACAGTTACAGGTGATAGAAGTGTTGTATTAGGTGGTCAAAATTTAAATGGTTTTGCTAATGACACTGTTTATGTCCCTAATTTTTACTCAAGAGGTAATTCAGTATTTTCAGGAACCACTACTGATGTAGTTAAAATATATGGTTCAGGGACAACAACACCTATATTCAGTATACAAGGGTCTAGTGGAGAATTATTCAGTGTATCTGATAGTTTAATTGGTTCATTATTTAGTGTTAACGATATTTCGGGTTTACCTATATTAGAAGTATTTTCAGATAACACAACTTTAATGGGTAGTTATCAGGCACCTTCATTAAACACAACCATTAAAAAATCATTATCAGCTGGTGTTAACACAGTTTATTCAATACCAACAAGTGCCTATACGGGAGCTTTCTTTGATTACACTCTATTGAGTTCAACAGGAGCGAGAGCGGGAAATGTTATGTCAATATGGAGTGGTGTGACATCACAATATACTGATGCATCTACAAATGATATTGGTGATACTTCTGGTGTTATATTCTCTGTATCTGTCTCAGGTGATTATGCTGTATTCAGTAGTTCAGCTAATACATCAGGATGGACATTAAAAACAATAGTAAGGAGTATATAATATGAGTTATAGTTTTTCACCAAAAATAGTAACTGATGGGTTAATTTTATGTGTAGACGCTAAAAATGTAAAATCATACACCAATGGTAGTCCGACTTGGGTTGATATTTCAACGGGGATTAATAATGGGACTTTGATAAATGGACCTACTTTTGATAGTATAAATGGGTCACTTACATTTGACGGGATAAATCAATATATTGACTTTGGTAACAACTCAAAATTACAAATAACTGTAGGAACAATAAGTCTTTGGATGAAGGCAACAAGTGGCAATAATAGTTTTAGAGGTATTATTGTAAAACAAAATGCTTGGGGTTTATTTTTGGTAGATAATGTTTTAGCATCATTTGATTGGGGTAATTATTACGCTACTGGGTTTAACATAGCATTTGGTTTAAAAAGTACGGGAATTAATCTTGGGAATAATACTTGGACAAATGTTGCTATGACATTTACCCAAACATTGGGCTCTCCTTTACCTGGTCCACCATTAAATAATGTTATAGTTTATGTTAATGGGTCACCAGTTCTTACAACAACAATTTTAAATCAAGACCAATTAAACCCATTACAAATTGCTTACGGAAATTTCCCTGGTCAATATTTTGTTGGTAGTATTGCACAAGGGATTGTCTATAATAGAGTGTTAAGTGTTAACGAAATTCTACAAAATTATAACGCTTTAAAAACAAGATTTGGATTATGAGTGGAGTTGTTGGACCAAGACCAGAATCTATACCTTATCCATATTTATTGGATGGTTATCCTGGTGCTATTGCAGCATATTCAAATAGGAAATTATCGTCAACATATAATGGTCCTTGTATGAGGGTTAGGAGGAATTTTGATAATTCCGAATTAGATATAGGTTTTGCTAAAATAAATGGTAAATGGGTTTTAGATTCACCAGCACTTATGGACTTTGTTACAGGACCGTATGGTTCATGGTCATTTACTGGTGGTTTATATGTTGGTGTTGGTGGTTGGGGTTATGTTGTTAATTGGTATGACCAATCTGGTAATAATAATACCGCATATCAATATACTTATAATCAACAACAAGTTGTTGTATCAGATGGTACTAGGGTTGCTTTATTGGACAAGGATGGTAATTATCAAATAACACCTTATCTACATTCATTTATCATGACACCTGGCGACCCGTTTACAACTTTTTCAAAGGCACCATTAACTTTATCAACAAATATACAAATAAGAGCAGCTTTCACTTTGGGTCAAGTATTTTCACAAAACGTAATTAATTACATATTCTTTGGTTCGAGTGGTTCAATAGGGGGTGCATGGTATAATGGTTCTTTTGTTGACGCAAACGGTTTGGGCTTTTTTGATGGCATTACAGCATTCAGTTTAACTGGTGAGGATTTATTATCACATTTAGGGTATTTTGATTTTTCAACTGGTAGGATGTTAATTGCTAAAGATGGTGCGTCTGCTCAAGATTTGGGTGCGTCTCAATCTTTAGTTAATTTAACACATGTCGCTGGTAGGGCTTTTTCAAGTAATCTATATTTTAGAGGTGCTGTTAATGAGCTTGTTTTTTATGACACAAATCAATCCGCAAATAAATCTGGAATTGAATCGAATATAAACACTTTTTATAATACTTACTAATGAAAATATTTGGATATAAATACGATACTGAAGATTCTGCTAAATTAGCGGTTAAACAATGTAATGATTATTATGGATACCCAAAAGAAGGTTGTTTAACAAATAGGATTTGTGATTATTATTTTTATGAAAAAGGTAATTTTTATTACATAGAATACGAATATTCGGTAAAGGTGGTTTTAGGTGAACCAGAAGAATTAGAAATTGATTTTGATATTACATTATAAAAAATGAGTACAGTTGAGGGTGGTAATCCTTTTATTAATTATCAAGGTAAGGTAGTGATAAGTAGAATATATAATAGAGCATTATCTGATAGTGAAGTTTTGCAAAACTTTAATGCACATAAAGGTAGATTTAATTTATAAAAATTATGGAAACAATTTATAATAACAGACAGTTTATGATATTCAATGTATCAGAACTAAATCAAATAGATTTTTCACAAGTATTAGAGACATCTGAAGAAACTGTTAGAAAATCAGTAGATGAAACAAAAACATTTGTTAAATGGGATGGTGATATACCTTCATCTGTTAATTCTTTGACAACAAAAGAAGGTCCTTATACTTATGAGGAAATTTTAACAATTTTGGAAACTTCAGAATGGGTTAATCCTTATTCAGTTTCATTTGAACAAATCGTATTAAACAATAACGAATAATGAGTACTACATCGGTATGCTTTACAATGGTTCAACATTGACAGCTTATGTTAATGGTGTCTCAGCCGGTTCAGTTACTTTTAATAGGGCCGCACCGTATAATAATGGTTTTAATTTATATTACGGTATTGGTGTAACCGATTCTACTAATATGGGTGATGGTAGTTACGCTAAGATGTATTTGAGTCGTTTTGAAGTGTTTAATTATGCTTTAACACAAGCTCAAATAACTTATAACTATAATATGACTAGTTCTAGGTTTTTATAACAAATCAATAAAAAGTAAATAGTTTCTGAATTTATTCAATAAACAAAATATTTATAAATAAAAACACGAAATGGGTAAATTAATTTTAAGAAAAAACGGGATAGAAACCCAACTTATAAATGGTGAAGATTTTTCTACACTTACACCACAAGCTAATACATATGTATTAGGTTTTGATGCCATTACAGGTAACCTTGAGGGTTTCGACCCTAATGGTGATATTACAGAATATGGTACTGGAGGTGGAGGTAACCCATTTACAGGTGGTACTGTAAATGGTTCTACTGATTTTTTAGGTACAGTAACTGCAACTGTTTTTTCTGCTGGTACCTATCTTAATTTACCTAGTACAGGTGGGGGTGTTGTTGATGTTACTTACTTAGAGTTAGTTGATAAAATTACTGGTAGTACTTTAAATCCAGGTACATTTTATTTGATAACAGATTTCCAAACTTGTTATGACCAACCAGATTTTGATAATAGTCGTAACCCAATAACAAGTGGTAATTACAAACAAGGTCCAGTTGAGTCATTAATGATTCTTGCTACTTCAGTTAATACAATTTCTAATGACGCGTTCCAATTGGCTTACCCAAGTGATAAAATAACTTATGATTGGACGTTTGATACAACTGAAGCAACATCTGGTGTTGCATTTGGTAGAATTACAGAAAGAATAGATGATATGGGTAATAGAACTGGGTATGACCATAGAACTATATTATTTAAAAGATATTTGGAATCAAGTGGTGGTACAATTTATAATGTTATTTTTGATAATGGTTTAGCATCTTCAGAATTCTTAACATTCTCTGGTTCTTCATCAAACAATAAAATTGGTGACAATTTCGATTATTCCACTTTCTTATTACCTAACATTATATTTGGTGCTGATTCTAATAATAATGTGATTGGTGTTAATTCTTATAATAATACTATAGGTGCAAATTCCAATGACAATACTATTGGTAGCAACTTTATTGGTAACACGATAGGTGATGATTTTGAATCAAATGAAATTGGTGACTATTTTGGTAACAATGCTTCTTTCAGCGGCACCCCAGTTCAAAACTTAATTTCTTCTGGATTTAAATATAATAAAATCGGTGACTATTTTGGTAATGATTTAAATTATCCATCTGAAGGTGCTGGTTCTGGTGGTGATGGTGGTAACTTGGTTAGTCCAGGTTTCCAAAACAACGTAATTGGTAATAATTCAGTTATGAATATATTTGGGTCATCATTTACTGGAAACAGAATAGGTGACTATCTTGGATTAAATTCATTTGGAAGTACATCACAAGATAATATTATTGGTAATTATTTTACTGGTAATGGTGGTATTGGTGGATATCCAAATCAAATGGGTGATGATTTCACATCAAATAAAATAGGGAATTATGCGGTTTATAACCAAATTGATGAATTTAGATTTAATCAAATAGGTGATTTCTTTGGCAATAGTAATACTAATGAGGGTAATATTATATACAACGCTTATAATAATAAAATAGGTGAAAGATTTGGTTTCAGTTTCGGTAACACCATTTATTCTGATTTCTTTGACAATTTAATTGGTAATAATTTCTATAATAATTTTATCGGTGATTTTAGTAGAAATAATTCTTTCTATAGAAATGACATTGGGAATGATTTTAGAGATAATATAGCATATGACCAGTTTCAAAATAATGAAATAGGTAATCAGTTCAATAATAATATTTGTGGTAGAGACTTTTTAAAGAACACCATAGCTAATGGATTCAATAATAATACTGTATCATATTTTGATGGTAATAAAATAGGTAACGGATTTAACGATAATGTTATAGCTTCAGATTTTAATGGTAATAAAATAGGTAACTATTTTGATAATAATAGAATTACAGAGGCTAGTAGAAATATAATAGGTGAACAATTTGATGGAAATAGATTTGGTTCTGGTTTTGGGTTTTACGATTTTTCTGATGTCACATCTAGAACTTATGATAATTTTAAAGATGCACTAAATGGTGCTATCGGTAATAATATTATTGGTAGGGAATTAGTAATGTATGACACTGTTAGCAATGAATATCATCGGTTTGTATTTACAAAATGGACTCAAGGTGGAGACGGTGGCGGATTTAAATATGAAAGACAACTGGTACACCCATCATTTGGACCTACAGTAGAATTTGAAAGGCCTGATTATAGTGCGTCAACTATTGATGTTATCGTTCCTGGAGTTCTTGAAATAAAAAGAGATAATAATGGTGGTGGTATTTATAACGTAGCTGTTGAAGGGTCATTTAATAGTTCAGTTTCACCATCAGGTACAACTTGGAACTCTAATTTCACATCACCAAATAGCGGAGACAATTTTAACAATAATAACATTGGTAATTCATTTTATAGTAATGAAATTTTAGGTTATAGTTTTTCAGACAATAATATCTCAGATAGTTTCAATAATAATGAAAATATAGGGAATGATTTCAGAAAAAACACTATAAAATGTCAAATAAACTCTAATGACTTCTCAACCGCTACTTATGTGTATGGTGATTATAATTGTGAGTTATTTGAAAACTCTAGTAACAATAAAAGATTATCATATTATGATGGGTCTGATGTATTAAACATAACAAACATAACAGATTAAAATAACAAATAAAATATAAAATATAATGGCAGCACCAACTTTTTTATTCAATTCATGTGACGGTTCATACGAGCCACTTTTAGTAATCTTACGTCTGGGTCCAAAATCTAAAGGTCCTGAGTCAGAAGAAATACCAACTATAACAATAAAAATAAATGATAGTGAATCTGGAATCGTTGGTTGCTTCGTTATTGACAGTCTTTCTGAATCAGAAGGTAATGAATATAACATAGATGGTATTTATGATTCTTGTGAGTCTTGTTCATTTAGTGATTTTGTTGATGAGTTTAAATCTAATGAAAACATCAATACAAAATTTGAAGTTGTTAGAGATGAAATACAAACAGTAATACAAGGTAAACTTGCTGATGGTAAATAAATAGATAATGGAAGATTACACATATGAAATTGTTGATTCTATAGTAGATGGTATAGCAACATATAAAACGATTACAGATAAAAGACCAAAGTTAAACCCCAATTACGATTCTAATACAGTTTATGTACCTAGAGCACAAAGACCTGAATGGAATGTTGTAGGTTTAATGGGACAAATTAAAATCTTAAAAAATCAAGAAATACCTGATAGATGGATTAAGATGGAAGATATTAATGATGAGATTGCTCTTTATTTAGTACGTTAACAATATTTATAATTAATGGGACAAAACTTTTTTATAAAAAAAAATTCTGAATTACCTATTCTACAGATGAAGGTAATAAATGATGGTCGTAGTGATTATAAAAAAATATTTAATAATCTAGAAAATGCGGCAATAACTTTCTCCATGATAAATGAAGAAACTGGTAGATATAAAGTTTTTAATAAACCAGCTTTAATAATACCTGTTATGGATGAAGTTTGTGGTGAAACTGAATATTATATTGGTTATAAATTTAAATCTTCAGAAACTAATTTAAATGGTAGGTTTAAGGCACAATTTAAAATAGACTTTTTAGATGATGGGACATCACTAATTGTTCCGATATATGAAGATTTATTTGTTAATATTGGTGACAGTTTTGTGAACACAAAAATTGTCTGTTAAGAAATAAAAACACATTGATGACTTCACAATGTGTTTTTTTATGCTTAAAATTATAGGAAAATAATAACGAGAGGTTAAGATTTAACCCGTCCAAAAAATCAAATGTATGAGTAAAAAAGAAATTAAACAGGCAACCCCTGAAGATATTAAAAAATTCTTAGAGGGTTATGACGATGAAAAATATATCGTCTCCATAGAATTGGACCAAACAGATGATTGGTCTATTGATGAAACAAACAAAGTTTATATTGTAATTGACGACCCTAAAAAGGGTAAAAAAATAAAAACACAAAAATTCACCCCTTTTTGTTGGACAAAATCATTACGTGGAAGTGGTTTCTATGGTGATGACTTAGATGTTATAAAAAGAGAAGCAAAAAAATACGGTATCTATACTGAGAAACTTAAGACTGGTGATAATGAACGTTTAGAAGATGGTTTTAAGTTTATGGTTAAAACTAGTGGGACTTATCGTGACCTTGTAAATTTCTTTAGAAAAGGTGGTGTTAACCCTTGGGATAGAAATAATAAATTAATAGAAATTTTACCCCCTGTTGAGCAATTTATGATTCAAACAGGTAAAAGGTTGTTTAAAGGTTATGAAGACTACACAGAAGTCCATAAACTAACTTTCGATATTGAGACCACGAGTCTTGAAGCCAATGAAGGACATTGTTTTATGATTGGTGTTAAAGATAATCGTGGTTTTAAAAAATTATTAACAGCCTATGATGAGAATGGTGAATATTCTGAAGAAGGTGAGAGAAAAATGATAAAAGAGTTTTTTGAAATCATCCATGAACTAGAACCAACAATTATCATTGGATATAACTCTGAAAACTTTGACTGGACTTATCTAATTGGTAAATGGGTAGAATATAAACACCCTAAAACAAAAAAAATAGAAAAAACTTTATTACCTGGTAGGGCTCAATTATTAGGTTTGAATACTGATGATTTTGTTAAAACAAAACACCCTCTAGTTAAACTTAAAAGAAGTGCTGCAACTTTAAAATTAGGTGCTGAGGTTGAGGATTATCAACAAACTAATATATGGGGTTATAATGTGATGGATACTTACCATAGAGTTAGACAAGCCATGGCATTGAATTCAGCTTTGGAAAGTGGTACTTTGAAATATATTGCTAAAGAAGCTAAAGTAGAGAGACCAAATAGGGTTTATGTTGATGGTAATCAATTAGGTAAAATTTGGAAAGAAAATAAAAAATATTATTATAACCCAACAAGTGGTCAATGGTATAATTTGGATGGTAATAAACCTGAACCAAAAGATGTCAATGGTTATGAAGATAAGTGGGAAATTGTTGACGGTCAATTTTTAATTAAGGAGTATCTTAATGATGACCTTTTGGAAACCGAACTTGTTGACGATATCTATGCTCAAGCTGGTTTCTTAACCTCAGCATTGGTTCCAACAAACTTTATTAGGTCAATCACAATGGGTACAGCTACAATGTGGAAGACTCTAATGATGGCATGGTCTTATGAAAATGGGTTAGCATTACCAGGGATACAACCAAAAAGAGATTTTGTTGGTGGTTTATCTAGATTATTAAATTTAGGTTATAGTAGAAATATTGCTAAATTTGACTACGCTTCACTTTATCCTTCAATTCAGTTAACACATAACGTATTCCCTACTGTAGATATTTCAGGTGCTTTAAGAGCTATGTTAAAATATTTGTTAGATACCCGTAATGAATACAAATATTTGGCAAATGAATATAAAGAAAAAGGTGATGAAAAATTAGCAAGTAAATTTGACAAGAAACAATTACCTATTAAAATCTTTAACAACTCAGCATTTGGTTCTATTTCGGCACCTTATATTTTTCCTTGGGGTGATATTGATATTGGTGAAACTATTACTTGTACGGGTAGACAATATCTTCGTTTAATGGTTAAATTTTTTATGGATAGAGGTTATAAACCTTTAGTTGGTGATTCCGTAACAGCTGACACACCAGTATACATTAAATATGAAGATGGTACTATAGATATAAAAGCTATATGTGATTTATTTGATGAAAATGGTATTATCGGTGATGATAACTTAAGGGACCATTCTATTAAACCATATCAAATCCTAACAAGAAGTGGCTGGAGACATATAAAATATGTTTATAAACATGGAACTGATAAAAAAATACATAACATTGTAACTAAAGACAGATATGTAAATGTTACTGAAGACCACTCACTATTCCAAAATGGGGTAGAAATTAAACCATCAGAACTAAAAAGGGGTGATATTATTGATGTAATTGACGTACCTTTTTCTGAAATTAAAAGTGAAATGTCTTTAGACAAAGCTTGGTTAATGGGATTCTTTTTAGGTGATGGGTCTTCTTGTAATAATTTTAGAGAAACAAGTAGATATAAAAGTAAAAAAACTGGTGATTTTAGAAAATATAAAAGTAGAAGGTGTGATTGGAAAATCAGTAATAAAGATATTTTACTATTAGAAAAGGCTAAAAATATTCTAGAAAAAGAATATGGTATAAAAGCTAATATTAAAGACCATTTAAAATCTTCTAGTGTTTATAATTTGTATTCAGCAAAAAAAGAATTATGTGAATGGTATAGTAATAATTTTTACACATCATATAGAGAAAAAAAGGTACCTATGTTAATTTTAAATTCTAGTATTGAGGTTAAAAAATCTTTTATAGATGGGTTTATGTCTGCTGATGGTGATGGTTACACAATGGATACAACAACAAGTTTTTGTCAAAAATCACAAATAACCATGGCAGGTTTATCATTACTATTTAAAGAATTAGACAATAATTATAAAATAGTGGTTAGAAAAGACAAAGAAAATATCATATCCTTTATTACAGGTTGTATTAGAAATGGTAAAAATTATAAAATTAATGACGACAAATCAAATATTAAATCTAATGAGGTTTGGGTTAATAGAGTTGTTAAAAATAAAACAGAATATGTTTATGATGTTTCTACTGAGGATGGTACTTTTATTTGTGGTATTGGTGGTGTTATAGCACATAATACTGATGGTATGAACTTTTCTTGTCCTGACGATGTTGAATCTAGGACTTATATCGGTAAAGGGTTTCACAGATTTAGTGAAGAGGGTAAAGAATATAAAGGTATTGAGGCTGACGTGGCTGAATATAATGACCGTTATATGTTTGAGGCTATGGGTCTTGATATTGATGAGGTATGGCCTGCAACAATTAATATTTCACGTAAAAATTATGCCACATTAAAACCAAACGGAAAAATTAAATTAACTGGTAATACCATTAAGGGTAAAACAATCCCAAAATATATTAAAACCTTTTTAGATAAAGGTATAAAAATGTTATTAAGTGGTGATGGTAAATCTTTTGTTGAATATTATTATGAATATTTAGAAAGAATCTATAATATGGATATTCCCTTATCTGAGATTGCTAATAAATCTAAAGTTAAAAAAACTATTCAACAATATCTAAATAGAGGTACAGATAAAAATGGTAAAGATTTAGCTAGACAGGCACATATGGAACTTTTAATTAAGGAAAGTGCTCACGCTGATTTAGGTGAAACTGTTTTTTATGTCAATAATGGGACAAAAAAATCACACGGTGACATCCAAGTAAGAAAAACTAAAAATGACCCACCTGAAGGTACTTTAATTTTTAATTCTTATTTGATTAGAAGTGAAGAAATGGAAAAGAACCCAAATCTAAAAGGAGTTTATAACGTACCAAAATATATAGATGCTTTTAATAAAAAGGTAGAACCACTTTTAGTTGTGTTTAACATTGGTGTTAGAGAAACTTTATTAATAACTGACCCTGAAGAAAGACAATATTATACTAATAGTGAACTTGAACTTGTTTCAGGGATACCTAGTAGTCCTGGTGACCAAGATACTTTAGAAGAACTTTTAACAATCAGTGATGCTGAATTAGATTTTTGGAATAAAATGGGTGTTTCCCCCGATTACATGGTTAATGATAGATTATCTGATAAAGTTGAAAACTTAGACTCAAAAAGTCAAAATTTAGTTCATTAATCAATAATTATCCTATTTGTGTGATATTTATATTAAAAGATTAGTATGAATATCTTACTTAAAGAACTTATAAATAAATTTGGTGGCCCAATTGGTGGTGACTATAGGATTGATTCAGACGATTCTATGACCACATCACCAACAACACCACCTACCACAACGGATGATGCTATTAAGTATCAACGTCAAGGACCTAATAGATTTATGTATCGTTCATTTGCTCGTGAGGATGATGAAAAAAATAAGAACGTAAAATTACCCAAAAGAGACAAAAAGAAAAAATTTCCTAAAAACCCTAAATCAGAATTAGAAGAAAGTTCTAAGTTTAAAATGGATGAACTTATTGAGGATATTTTTACTAAAAAAGATTTTGACAGGGATTTTGTACCGAAACAATCAGATTTAAGATTAAATGCAATACAACCATTAGAAACTATTAAAGATTCTAACCCTATTTTAATTAGAAAAATAGAAACACTTAGAAATTTAATAGATACAAACGACCTTACTGGTGAAGAAAAGGCTATTATATTAAATTATATTTTAAATATGGATATAACAAATATACCTAATGAATATAAAATAGAACTTAAAAAGAAAATTAAATAATGGCTAACTCCTCATTACAAGGAAAATATTTTACAATACCCCAAAATATAAGTGAACATTTAACAAAAATATTTAAAGCTTATAAAGGGGCAAAAAATGTTGAGGGTTACCAAAGACTTGAAGAACTTGTAAATAAAACAGAATCTAAAGACAATAGTAAGATTAGTTATGAACAATTAAAATTAATGAAAAATTTTTTTGATTCATATACAGGTAATAATAAAAGTACACCTTATCTTTTGAATGGTGGGACTTTAATGAAAAACTGGATACAAAAAACTTTAGATAATGCTAGACAAGGTATTGAAGGTAAAGAAAAGGCTATGAAATCTGTTGGTATGGGTGACCATTACCAAAAAGAAAAATTAGGTGTATCTGGAATAGGTGGTAAAGAACATGATTCAGACACAAATAAAATTTTAAGACAAGAAGGTATTTATAGCTTAGGTATACTTGAAAACCTAATAACAATAATTGATAAAAACAAAGAATTATGCCGAGTGGACAACAAATCTCACCTGTTCTAACTGACGCAGCTTCAGTACAAGAACTAAACCCTAATGGTGGTGGTGTTACTAATCAGTTACCAACACTAAAACAAACTGGTGAAGTTGTAAGACAACAAAGTTTAGCTTTCAACACATACGTTGATAGTACAGGTAATAGATACGATTCTACACACCCAAATGCTCAAAGTGATGGTGATGAATATGGTAGAGGGGATTATGGTAATGGTGTTGGTACCAAGACTGATAAAATTGTAAAAACTAGTTTATTATATTCTTCAGGTAATAAATACAATCCTGTAGATGGTTATTACAATTTTGATTTTGGTGAACAATACTGGTAATGAAACTTTACTATCTATTAGAAAATATTATATTAGAGGCTGCCAATAAGACAGATATTGAATTTGCCATGGACAATCGTAGGATAGTTAGTCTAGAATACGACGACGAATTAGAACCTGGTGGTAAAGGTAAAAGATTTGTGGAAATTTATTGTTATGGTAGTTCATTAGATGGTAATGATATTATAAGAGTTTATCAAGTAGGTGGGGATACTAAAACTGAACAACCTCAATGGAAAACTTTTAGAGTAGATAGAATTAATAATTTTACAGTGTTAGGTGGTACTTTTGATACTCCTAGACCTTTATTTAATCCTACTGGTGATAAAAGTATGAGTAGAATATATAAAATAACTCAGTTTCAAAGATAATAGAATATGGATCCAAAATTAAAAGCAATATTACAAAAAGCTAAGGCAATAGACCAAGCAGCAAGAAAATATGATACAGTTGATCACACAGTATTAGAACAAAGAGTTAGTAGTAAAACTAATTCAGGTGGTTTAATGGATCAAGTTGTTGGTGGTAGTACACCTTCTTATCAACCAATGGATGTTTATTCAGAATCTTATAAAGAAAAAGTTACTTCATCTAAATTACCACCAGAAATACAAAAATTAATGATGGAAAATCCTATCCCACAGGCTAGTATGGTGGACCAACTAAGTGAGGAAGATATTAGGGATATTAATCCATCAGCTTATTCTGAAAGTGATGAATGGGATATGCAAACAAGATCTAAAGATGTAGTTACTAGAAAGAAAAAAACAATTCAAGAATCAGTATCAAATTCTAGTGTTGAGGGTATATCTGCTTCACAAATAAGAAAAATGATAGCTGAAGAAATAGCTAAAGCATTACCTGGAATAATAGAAAATTATTTTGATAAAAAGGTTATTCAAGAAAATATGAGAATTATGAAACATGTTATAAAAAATAGTCAAAAATAAAATAACAAAAAAATAAAAAAGAAAGCCATGAAATCAGTAACTGGAGGTGGGTGTAAATGTAAAGGTACACCAAAGAAATAAAATAAAACCCGATTTAGTTCGGGTTTTTTTATTTACATAAAATTGTAATTTAATTATATTTTACTTATAAAAAAAAATATTATGAGTAAAATTAAAGTACTAGTATTGCCAAGTGATCGCTCGGGAGTTTCAAAATTCAGATCTGTTGAGCCACATATGAAACTACAGGAATTATATAATGATGAGTTTCATGTTGATATCATTACTGCTGGGACAATGAATTTTGATTGGAATGATGATAATTTTTTAAAACAATACGATATAGTACATTTTCATAGGGCCTTACCATTTGTCGTTAATGGTAACTTACACCAAGCTTATCTTGAAAACGCTGATATCATTTTTAATAAATTAAAATCTCTAGATATAATCAGTGTAATGGATTTAGATGATTATTGGGAACCAGGTAAAGAACACCCTGCATATGAATTAATTAAAAAGGAAGATTTAGCTAATAAAATCAAAGAAAATATAAAAAAGGCTGATTATGTTACAACTACAACACCTATTTTTGCTAGTGAAATATCTAAATTAAATAAAAATGTAATTGTTTTACCCAACGCTATTGACCCTTCTGAAAGACAATTCAAACCTAACCTTGAAGAAACTACAAAAAAATTAAGATTCGGTTGGTTAGGTGGATCTTCACATTATCATGATTTAAAATTAATGAATGATAATGTTACTAGATTTATTAAAGACAATAGTGAGGAAACCCAATTTGTTTTGTGTGGTTTTGACTTAAGAGGTAATATCACAGAAATTAATAAAGACACTGGTGAACAAAAAACTAGAAAAATATTACCACATGAAAGTATTTGGGCCAGATATGAAGAAGCTTTTACTAAAAATTATGGTAATTTAAGTGAAGATTATACTAAAAAATTAAAAAAATATGATAGAGAATTCGATGAAGATTCTAAAATAAAAACTGAAATGTATCGTCGTGTTTGGACTAAACCTATCACTACTTACGCTTCTAACTATAATCTTTTTGATGTTTCTATGGCACCACTTAAAGAACACATGTTTAATAAAGTAAAATCACAATTAAAAGTTATCGAGGCTGGGTTCCATAAAAAAGCTTTAATTGCACAAAATTTTGGACCGTATCAAATTGATTGTGTTAATGTTATTGAGTATGGTGGTAAGATTAACGAAAATGGTAACGCTATTTTAGTTGATACATCTAAGAATCATAAGGATTGGTATAAAGCAATGAAAAAATTATATGATAATCCTGAATTAGTGGATTTAATGGGGAATAATTTGTATAATTTGGTTAATGAAAAATACCATATTGACGTGGTAACAAAAAATCGTGCTTCTTGGTACAAAGAAATAGTGACCCATAATGAAAAAAATGTCACAAAATTGATGGAAGAAATTAATAATTTTAAGGTAACCACATCTAAGTAATAGATATTTATATATAAAAAATAATGTTATGATTATATATAAAACAATAAATTTATTAAATAATAAATTTTATATCGGGAAGGATACCAAAAACAACCCAAAATATTTAGGTTCTGGAATAAAATTAAAAAGAGCTATAAAAAAATATGGTATAGAAAATTTTAAAAAAGAAATAATTGAGCAATGTGATACACGTAAAAAATTAAATGAACGTGAAATATTTTGGATAGAAAAACTTAACTCACAAAACCCTAAAATAGGGTATAACATATCTAACGGTGGTGATGGTGGTTCACCTATGTTAGGAAAAAAACATTCAGAAGAAACTAAGAAAAAAATTAGTAAATCTAATAAAGGTAAAATTGTTATAATTTCAGAAGAAATTAAGAAAAAAATTAGTAAAAAATTAAAAAATAGAAAATTAAACCCTTTATCTGAAGAAACTAAGAAAAAAATCAGTGAAGCTAATAAAGGTAAACCACACTCTGTAAAAGGTAGGAAACTATCACAAGAAACTAAAAATAAAATTAGTGAATCTAAAAAAGGTCAAACACCATGGATGAAGGGTAAATCTCATACCGAAAAATCTAAAAAAATTTTATCAGAAAAGAATAAAAAATATAAACATACGGAAAATGCTAAAAATAAAATATCAGAAAAACAAAAAATTAAATGGATAATTAAAACACCAAATAATGACTTAATGGAATTTTTAGGTTATAATTCATTTAAAGATTATGTAAAAGAAAACTCATTAAATGTTAGTGTAGAGACTTTGAAATCATATGGTAAAAACAAAGGATGGGTTATTATAGAAAAAAACAAGTAATTAAAGAAGTAAATGGAATTTAAGATAGATAAATTATTATTTTTTGATATTGAATCGGTAAGTCAGTATAAGGATTTATATGACATGCCTGAAGATAAATTAAAAATGTGGGAATCTTATTATGATACTTTTAGAAAGAAAGTTACAGATGAATCTAAAATAGATTCAGATTTAATGACTGAAGGCGAGATACACCAAGAAGTATATAGACAAACAGCAGCTTTCTTCCCTGAATTTGGTAAAGTTGCTTGTGTTTCTATGGCATTTGTAACTAAAACAGGGGAAGTTAGATTTGAATCTTTTTATGGTGAAGATGAGTTACATATTTTAACTGAAGTTAGAAAAATATTTGATAAGATTGAACCTCTTGGATTTGAACTTTGTGGTCAAAGTATTAAACTCTTTGATATTCCATTTTTAGGTAAAAGATATTTTATTAATGGAATGAAACCACCTAAGTTATTTCCAACTCACGACTCTAAACCATGGGATTTAAAAGTTGTGGATACTAAAGAAGTATGGCAATTTGGTAATAATTGGTCCCTAGGTTCTTTAGATTTAATATGTTCTTCTTTGAATGTAGACTCACCAAAAAACGGTGATGTTAAAGGGGATAATGTAACCAATAATTATTGGGAAGGAAAACATGAACAAATTAAAGAATATTGTGAAAAGGATGTAAAAGCTCTTGTAGATATAATTACAAAATTAAACAACCTTAAATAATGGATGAAGGTATAAAAAAACATATTGAAGAATTAAAACATCTTCAATCTTTAGGAATACTTGACGAAGAAACTTCAAACCAATTAGATAACACTTTAAAAGAGTTTGAAAATGTTTTAACCGTTTCTAACCCTGAAGATTTTAAAATTAAAATTAAATATATTAATAAATCGGATAATGAAAATCCTGTCTACGCTAAAGAAGGTGATTCAGGTTTTGATTTAAGAGCTAACCTAATAGAACCTGTAACACTAAAACCAATGGAAAGGAAACTGATTGGTACTGGGTTATATTTTGAATTACCATTTGGGTATGATATGGAGATACGTTCACGTAGTGGCATGTCACTCAAACACGGTATTATTGTATTAAACACACCAGGAACAATAGATTTGAATTTTAGGGGTGAAATTGGGATTATTTTAATTAATTTGGGACAGGAGGATTTCATTATAAATCCGGGTGATAGAATAGCACAAGGCCTCATTAGGGTATCTACCACTGATACTATTATAGATTTAATAGAGGTTAGTGAAATATCTAAAGAAACTGATAGAGGTGTTAACGGTTTTGGCCATAGTGGTATTAAATAAAAAACCACCCAAATTTATTATTTTTACACCTAGATGTGATTAAATACGTAGACACACCTAAGATCCTAGAGGCTTCCATAATAGAGTTATATACAACATTGTCAATATTAACTTTTTTACTGTTTATTGGGTTTTTTCTACTATCTTTTATTTTTTGTTTAGCCTCTTCAGTGTGCTTTTTACCATACATAGGATTATTTTTACCACTAGTTTTTTCAGATATTTTTTGTTTAGCCTCTTCAGTATGTTTTTTTCCATACATAGGATTTTCAGGTCCAAATTTAGGGTGAGACATTTTTAATCTAGCTTCTTTAGTGTGTGTTTTTCCATACATAGGATTTTCAGGTCCACATAATTTACCTTTTCTAGTTTCTGAATACTTTTTTTTAGTCTCTTCACTATGTTTAAAACCTGTCATATTATGTAAAAAATTTGGATCCCTCTTTTTATCATCCCAAGAGAGTTTCATTTTTTGTTTAGTCTCTTCACTATGTGATCTACCTAAGAAATTTGGTCCGCCATTACCACCAATTGACAAATTATAACCTTTATTAATTGAATCATATTTTTTAATATAATAAATTTCCTTTTCATCTAATTCATTTTTACTATTACAGTATTCTATAATTTCTTTAATAAAATTATTTTTACCATATTTTTTTATAGCCTTTTCAAGTAAAACACCAGAACCATAGTAATTTGGGTTATTTATACTATCTTGTCCTATATAAAATTTTCCGTTTATTAAATTTGTTGTTTTGTAAATAACCATATTATTAATATTTAGACCACGATGTGGTTTACTAATAAATATGTTACAATTATATTTTATGTAATTAATAAATAAAAATGAAAATACAATTAGACACAATTAATAAAACCATTACAATAGAAGAAGATGTTAATCTTCATGATTTCTATGAAGAAATCAATTCTATATTACCTGGTGGTTTATGGAGAGAATTTACATTAAAGGTGGAAAAAATTAAAGAATGGACTAATCCCATAACAATTACACCAAACACTACACCAATAAATCCTTTTACACCTATTGACCCTATTCCTAACCCTTATACAAGTCCATACCCACCGACATACCCACAAGTATGGTATACGACATCAAATACCGATAATACATCTTTAATTCAGGGGATTTATAATATAAAAACAAATGCTTAATATTAAAAATAAAAAGGTTACTTGGATTTATGAAAGAAATGGTAAATATTTGTATCGTAGACCGTTTGGTAAACTATACCCTAGAGAACTTATAATTTTAAATATACCGATAAATAATAATTAATATGTCAGTAGTAGCAGTAAAAGTCACAAATAAAAAAATAACAATTGGTTCCGATAGTATTATAGCTTTTGGGTGGACCCAAGAAAAAGATAAATTAGCCAAACTTGAGGAAGTTAATGGTATGATTATTGGTTCTGTTGGTTTAGCTCAAGAAGGAGCCTTATTTAGAGTTTTTTGTAGAACTAGAAAACCTAGAGCCGCAGATGTAGAATCAATTGTTGACTTTATGTCAGATTTTCAAGATTGGTTAAAAGTTAAAACTGATGAATCTAATATTGGTAATAACTATATATTAGTTTTTGATAAGAAGGTTTTTAGTATTGAGGGATTTTATGTTAAAGAAGTTACTGATTATACAGCTATTGGAGCTGGGATGGATTTCGCTTTATCAGCTTTATATTTAGGTAATTCTGTTAAAGAATCTATTAAAGCTGCATGTCATTTATCAGTATATTGTGAAGAACCAATTAATATTTACGAAGTAGAAAAATAAAAAGTTATGGGAAACGAAGTTTACACAGATTTAGAAAACAAAGAAATTAATAACAAACATGAAGCTTTAAGAATGGAGGTTATTGAGATGTTAGTTAAAAAATATTCTAACGATTTTGATTTAGGTCAGGCTGTTAGATCTTTTGTAACATTAAAAGATAATATTAAAGATGATTTTAAATTATAACTAATAAAAAATAAATACATAAATTTCATGGCACACAAAGAACAAAAAAATTATTTAGATAAAATAAAGTTAAAATTTCCAGAGGCCTTCAAAAATAGAAAAGTATTAGATATCGGTTCATTCGATGTTAATGGTAACGAAAAACCTTGGTTTGATGATTGTGATTTTATAGGGTTAGATATTGGACCTGGTAAAGGTGTTGAT
>Ga0172366_10000348_pt1 | contig 32385 bp, 27 predicted proteins | sample LakKivSesite69cm_FD_114533 | JGI IMG/M metagenome (GOLD analysis project Ga0172366, IMG submission 114533) | Sediment microbial communities from Lake Kivu, Rwanda - Sediment site 69cm | ecosystem: Environmental > Aquatic > Freshwater > Lake > Sediment | place: Rwanda: Western Province, Lake...
GCAGATAAGACCCTTACAGTAATCGATATCCACACCATGGATGCGCGGGAGATAACCGATGTAGACACCGTGGTACTGATAGCTGGCAAGAACCCGGTTGACAATCTGTACAATGAGCTTCAAGGCAAGGTCAAGGAGCTTTACAAGATAGGAGATGCCAAGAATCCACACACGATGGGAAGTGCCAACCGCGACGGGCACGTCGTAGGGAGATGGATATAGGAGGCGGAGAGGTAATAAAAAATAAATAGACTGTGTTAAAGTCACAACAGCCGACAGGGACAGTCCTTGGGTAACAGTCGTCATTGTGTTATAATTTTGAATTGACAGCGAATAGCAGGGGACTGTCCCTGTAGCTTTGTCGCACGCGATACCAACGCAGGGCTAGAGTACATACATGGCGGAAAAAGACCAGACAATACGCCAGCAAACCCCAGATTCCCCAGAACAGAATGCCAGAAAAGGCGTTTGGTTTATCGCAGAGCATAAAGACAGTAAGTTAGAAAAGACAGCCTTTTTACTCGCTGGAGAGGCTAAAACCATTGCCGCAAAGCTGGGTGAAGAGACAGCAGCGGTAATCATAGGCTGTCAGATTAAGGACCTGGCAGCAGAATTTGCCCCTTACGGAATAGACAAAGCGTTCGTTATAGAAGATAACCGCCTGGAGAAATATACCGGCGATGCCTACGTAGATGCGCTGGCGCAAGTGGTCTATCTGGTTCAGCCGTCTATTATCCTGTTTGCCACAACTCCTATGGGCAACGACTTGGCCCCCAGGCTTGCCGCCAGGCTTAAAGTTGGTTTGCTAGCCCGATATACTGAAATCGAAGTAGGCGCAGAAAAGAAACTGACGGCGCGCAGACCCATACACGGCGGAAAAGCCCAGGAAACGGTGACCCTCCTTAGAAAACCATTAGTAGCGACTGTTGACCCTCAATTGTTGACCATCCAGAAGGCCAGGGAGGTAAAGGAGCCCGAGGTCGTAGAATGCATAGTGAACATCGATTTAGAAAATAATAGAACAAGGCTGGTTGACCACCTGAAAGCGGACCCGTGTGCGGTATGCGTCAGCGAGGCTGAGATTGTCATAGGAGTAGGTAAAGGACTGACCTGCGCCGAAAACCTTAAACCGATTGAAGAGTTAGCCAGGATTCTAGGTGCCTCAATCGGCGGCAGCAGACGTGCTACCGACGAGCACTGGATAGTCGACGAAAGGAGAATAGGATTAACCGGGAAAACCATAGCTCCCAGGCTTTACCTGATATGCGGCATCTCAGGAGCCTTCCACCATACCCTCAGTATAAAAGGCTCACAGTTGATGGTGGCGATTAACATCGACCGCAATGCCCCTATAGCTAAGATGGCTGACCTCGTACTGGTGGGAGACATGCAGAAAATCATACCCGAACTGACAAAACAGTTGCGCGAGTTAATGAAGCTAACCTCCTGATAATAAATGTACGGTGACTATTGCATCAACCTATGAAGATTATAGTCTGCGTAAAACAGGTTCCTGACCCGACCACTGTTAAATTCAATTTAGAGACCGGCACTCTAGATAATATCCGCTACATGTTAGACCCAGTGGACGAGGTAGCTGTCAGCGAAGCTATAAAGATTAGAGAGAGGGACGGAGGAGAGGTTACCGCAGTCAGCCTGGGTCCAACCAGAGTAGAGGAGGCATTGAGAGCCTGCCTGAAGATGGGGGTGGATGAGGCAATACATCTTCGTGACGAAGCTTTTGAAGGACTGGACGTATATTCGACCTCGGTGGTACTGGCCAAGTTGATTGCAACGCGCCGATATGACATGGTCCTTTGCGGCCGGGAGTCCATAGATGAAGGTACTGGCTTCCTGGGAGCCGGCATAGCAGAGTGGCTGAATCTGCCGCTCGTTACCGCCGTCACCCGACTGGATATCTTCGCCGATACCAATACCGCAAGGGTTCACCGGCGACTAAAAGGCGGTGATAGAGAAATACTGGAATGTCAGTTGCCTGCCGTATTCACCATAGAGACTGTGCTGCGCAAACCCATGTATCCTCGTCTAAAGACCATACTGGCTGGCCTTAAAAAAAATATTACCAGAATAGATGCCAAATCGCTGGGCATCGATATGAAGAGCATCGAGCCATCCATGGTTTCGGCGGGTATATCGCAACCAAAACCCAGATTGAAAAAAACCGCCGCCATAGACAGCAAACTCTCAGCGCAGGAAAGAATGAAGCTCCTGATGTCGGGCGGCATGCAGCAGAAAGGCTCCAAAACAGTCGAAAAACCTCCTCAAGCAGCAGCGGCGGAACTAATACAATTCTTAATAATCAACGGCATCATCTCCAAGCAAGAATAGCCGCCTTGCACAGAATCTTCCTTTATAGACTCGCTAATCACTACAAATTCACCAGCCAGCCCTACATTAGCTAACGATGATGGTAATTAAGCTCGTCCGCAGGTCAATCAGGTTAAGAAGAAAACAAGAGATAATGCGCTGTAATTGCCTTTTATTTGTTATAAATTGCCATAAATGGCTGTGGATAGACTTGCGATTAAATACAATCTAGGTTATCTTAATACCGTTAGCACTCTCTTGTAGAGAGTGCTAATTGCAGGTTTGGCGATAAAAAGCAATTATATAGAAAGGGAGGTTGGAGATGGCAATGAATCTGAAGCCTTTGGCAGACAGGGTAGTAGTAAAGCCCATAGTCAAAGAGGAAGTGACAAAGGGCGGCATTGTCTTGCCCGATACTGCCAAAGAGAAGCCGCAGGAAGGTGAGGTCGTGGCAGTAGGCCCCGGCAAACTGGGCGACGATGGGAAGCGGGTCGAGATGGAAGTAAAAAAGGGAGACCGGGTGATCTATGCCAAATATGCGGGGACTGAGTGGAAATACGAGCAAGAGGAATACATAATCCTGCGTGAAAGCGACATCCTGGCTAAGGTTAGCAAATAGCAGATAATTGTGCTTAAAACGATAGAGGAGGAAGATAAATGCCAAAACAACTAGCTTATGATGAGGAAGCAAGACGTGCTTTGAAGCGAGGAATCGATGCCCTGGCTCAAGCAGTCAAAATAACTCTCGGCCCCAAAGGGCGCAATGTGGTGCTGGACAAGAAATGGGGGCCGCCGAGCGTGTGCAGCGATGGAGTAACCATCGCCAAGGAAATCGAGCTCAAGGACCCGTTCGAGAACATGGGGGCACAGCTGATAAAGGAGGCTGCCACCAAGACAAACGATATCGCGGGAGACGGCACTACCACCGCGGTAGTACTGGCCCAGGCCATAGTTACTGAGGGTATGAAGAACGTAACCGCAGGGGCGAATCCGATGGCCCTCAAAAAGGGTATCGAGAGAGCCGTGGCAACGCTGGTAGATGAGCTCAAAAAGCAGTCAACCCCGATAAAAGGCAAGGAGCAGATTGCTCAGGTAGCGGGCCTCTCCGCCCACGACCAGGAGATCGGCGACCTCATCGCCGACGTCATGGAGAAGGTAGGCAAGGACGGCGTAATCACGGTAGAGGAATCCAAAGGGATAAAGTTCGAAACCGAGTTCGTAGAGGGCATGCAATTCGACCGCGGCTATGTCAGCGCCTACTTCATCACCAACGCTGAGCGCATGGAAGCCACACTGGAAGACCCGTACATATTGATTACCGATAAGAAGATTTCTGCCATTTCCGATATCCTGCCCCTTCTGGAAAAGCTGCTTCAGATTTCGAAGAACCTCGTGGTTATTGCCGAGGATGTCGAAGGCGAAGCTCTGGCTACACTGGTGGTCAATAAGCTAAGAGGGACGCTGAACTGTCTCGCAGTTAAAGCCCCGGGCTTTGGCGACAGGCGTAAGGCCATGCTGGAGGACATCGCCATCCTCACCGGCGGCCAGGTTATCAGCGAGGAGGTAGGCCGCAAGCTCGATTCAGCCACAATCGCAGACCTGGGCCGCGCACGCAAGGTAGTATCGAATAAGGATGACACCACCATTGTCGAAGGCAAGGGCTCAGATGACGATATCAAGGGCAGGATCAAGCAGATTAAGGCCCAGATAGATGAGACTACCTCCGACTTCGACCGCGAAAAACTACAGGAAAGGCTGGCTCGACTGGCCGGAGGCGTCGCAGTAATTAAGGTCGGCGCTGCTACCGAGGTTGAGCTCAAGGAAAAGAAGAACCGCGTCGAGGACGCTCTGTCCGCCACCCGCGCCGCTGTAGAAGAGGGCATAGTCCCCGGCGGTGGTGTGGCGCTTCTAAATGCTATGTCCGTCCTGGACAAGATTAAGGCAGAGGGCGACGAGGCAACAGGTGTTGCTATCGTGAAACGGGCCCTGGAAGAGCCACTGCGCCAGATCGCAATAAATGCCGGCAAGGAAGGTTCAGTGGCAGTGGACTTCGTAAAGAAGTCCAAGAAGGGCATCGGCTACGATGCCGATAAGGACGAGTATGGCAATATGGTGGAGCGGGGGATTATCGACCCCGCGAAAGTCACCAGGGCGGGACTGCAGAATGCTGCCAGTATCGCAGCCATGGTCCTGACCACTGAATCACTGGTAACCGATTTGCCTGAGAAAGAGAAGATGCCGCCGATGCCTGCAGGTGGAATGGGTGGCATGGAAGGCATGTACTAAACAGACCGGGTGCACAGATAATTTTAAGAGTGGCTGCGGCATGGGCCGCAGCCACTCCCTTTTTTCTCAAATCGAGCAGGTATCTAAACTTAAAGCTTGAGCAGTTTATCCAAACGCCTCTTGCTGCGTACAGGCCCAACCAGAGCAAGGTTAAGCTTGCCGGTAAGGAATAACTCACGAGCCACACGCTGAATATCGCTCGGGGTAATAGCATCCACTATCGACACTATCTCATCCACGGTCAGAATATGATCCGTAAGCAACTCCTGGCCTCCCATCCAGCCCGATACGCTTCGCGTGTCCTCCATGCGCAGCATTAGGCGTCCCTTACCCATCTCCTTGGCCTTGGTAAGCTCGACCTCGGGAATTTGATCATCTTTCAGCCTGATAAGCTCCTGCAGGATAGCCTCTGTGGTCAACTCTATCTTCCCGGGGTCAACGCCGGCGTATATGGCAAGCGAACCCGAATCACGGAAATAGCTAACGTGGCTGTGAATGTCATAGGCAAGCCCTTTTTGCTCGCGGAGGTCCAGGAAAAGGCGACTGCTCATCCCCTCCCCCAGAACCATGTTCAACAGGTCGAGGATAAAACGGTCCGGGTGCTTGTTGGATAAACCGCGAACTGCCAGACAGAGGTTAACCTGCTCTGTCTTCCTTGGCTCAAGCTTAAGTCGAGGGGCATCCTGACTGTCTTCCGCAGGGAACCAGTCAGCGGCTACACCTACCGGCCAGTCTCCAAAAGCTTTAACGATGGAGTCTACCACCTCGTCGTGGCTGATGTCGCCGGCAACGCTTATTACAGAATTAGCCGGAACGTAAAGACGAGACATATGGTCCAGAATCATCCGGCGATTAATCGCACTAACCGTGTCCTTAGTTCCAGCGACATCACGACCCAGGGCCTGGTCGGGCCACATCACCTCATCGATAAGTGTATCCACCCGGCTCTGGGGGGAATCCATGCTCATATTCAGCTCTTCGATAATGACTTTGCGTTCGTTCTCCATTTCCACCGGGTCGAATTTAGAATGGCGAAGCATGTCAACTAATAAGTCCAAAGCCACGGGGTAATGGGGCCAGGCCACCTTGACCCAGTAAACCGTCAACTCTTTATCGGTTCCCCCGTTGAGAACACCCCCAACGCTATCTATGGCCTCCGAGATTTCCTTGGATGTAGGCCGTTTCTCAGTGCCCTTGAAACAAAGGTGCTCCACAAAATGTGATAATCCGGCCTGCTCGGGGAGTTCATATCTTGATCCGGCACCGATGAAGATGCTGATGCATACCGAACGTGTATGGGGCATTTCACTGGTAACTATCCGCAGTCCATTGTCTAATACTGTCTTTTGATACATGGATTAAACTACACCTCTCAAAATTATAAAGAGAGCGGCGCTGAGATTATGTCAACGACCAAACATCCTGGCTAGAGGCTTATTTTTCAGCGCTTTTAGGATTGAGTCACCGTGCCAGTCAAAAGAGAAATCCGGTGACTGAAGTATGTCTTCGTGGATATTGTTTGCCTGAACAATATCAAATATATTCTCAATTTGCCTGTCATCCAGCCTCTCGTAAGTTTTGCGGGCCCAGTAGCCTATCTCAAGCTCTTTGGAAAGCTTCGCTTTCCAGCTTCTCTCATAACGGGCCAATCGCTTTGTCGAAAAGTCGTTCATTTTTAGGGCTTTGTCTATAACCTCAGCCGCTATGTCGGCACACAGCAGCCCGTAATATATTCCGCCCCCCGTTGTGGGTTTGACCTGCCCGGCGGCATCTCCAACCACAACTACCCTCTCCTTACATGTTTTAGGCAGAGGGCTCAGCGGAATCCCTCCGTAGATGACCCCGTTTCCATTGGAGGTTATCTTGCCCTGAGCAAGAAGGCTGGTGAGAAGATTCTTCAAATGGGAGCCAGGGCTGCGTCTGGAAAGAAGTCCCACCAGTGCCTTGCCGTCAGGGCCAGGAACAAGCCAAGCGAAGAACCCGGGCGCTATCTCCTGCCCGAAATACACCTCCACTTCCTTAAGGTCTCCCACATTCACCTCAGCCTGAGCTCCCAGAACAAAATCAGAGATTTTCCCCAAGCCCAGCCTTTGGGGCAATGAAGCCCCGAAGCCGCTGCTGATAACTGCTACTTTCCCTTCGAAATCATGGAGTCCACCATTACATTCCGCAGTTGCTTTAACACAGCTATCCTTCAAACTAATATCTTCCACCCTCGCCGAAAAAAGGTATTCTGCCCCCGCCTCCCGGGCTTTCTGGGCCAGAGCACGGTCGAAAGCAGGCCTGTCTACCACACAGGCCTGAACTGAGTCCTTGCTCAATCTGAGGCACTTACCTGAAGGGGAAAAGAATTTAGCGGAACTATATTCAGTCAAAACGGCATTGTTGACCACAGGGAAACGAACAAAGCACTCTTTGCCTATGATACCTGTGCAACAAGCCGCATCGCCAACCTTCGGCCTCCGTTCGAAAACGAGCACCTTGTGCCCGAGCGCGGCAAGCCTGTAGGCAACATAACTGCCGATAGGTCCCGCACCGACTATGACTGCATCGTACAATTCAACACCTGCTCAAAAATAATCACCAGCTCAACAGGGACTTCCATTAATGCTAGCACCAAAGACACTTTAATTCAAGGATATTACGATTCCAGACTTGCCTTTATCGTTGGAGCTAGTTATACTTACCCCTAGTTATAGAAGGAGCAAGCCCATGCAGTCGTACGCCTTTTTAAAGAACAAATTCGTCCCTCTTACAGAAGCCAAGATGGGAATCCTGACCCACGCCTTACACTACGGAACAGCCTGCTTCGAGGGAATCCGGGGAAATTGGAACGCCGAGGAGAAGCAGCTATATATTTTTCGCTGCCCCGAGCACTACCAGCGCTTGTTGAACAGTTGCAAGGTGCTTAAGATAAGCCTCCCCTACTCCGTAGATAAACTGTGCAGCATCACTGCAGAACTACTTCGGAAGTCGGGGTATAAAGAGGATGTCTACATACGTCCGCTGGCCTACAAGAGCTCTGAGGCACTGGGCGTGAGACTGCATGGTCTCGAAGACGACCTGCTTATAGCGATCACCACATTCGGCCCCTATCTGGATGCCAAGAATGGCATAAAGTGCTGCGTATCCTCGTGGACAAGGCCCGACGATAATATGATACCGCCCAGAGGCAAGATTACCGGTATTTATGTCAACAACGCGCTAGCCAAGACAGAAGCCGTAGAAAACGGCTTCCAGGAAAGCATTATGCTCACTTCGGAAGGCTATGTGTCCGAGGGCAGCGGCGAGAATATCTTTCTGGTCATAGACGGCAAGCTGGTAACCCCCGGCACTTACGACAGGATTCTCATCGGGATAACCAGAGACACTGTCATGAAACTGACGAAGGATGAGCTGGGTATCGAAACCGTAGAGCGCCATATAGACCGCAGCGAGCTATATATGGCTGACGAAGTCTTCCTCACAGGCACGGCAGCCCATATAACCCCTGTGGTCGAAATCGACCACCGCAAGGTGGCTGACGGCAAGATTGGGAAGCTAACCAAGCAACTGCAAAAGCTCTATTTCGACGTAGAGTCCGGCAGGAATAAAGAATACCTTCACTGGTGTACTCCCGTTTATGCTAAACCGGGCAGGAGCGTAAAAACCAGACCGAGGGCACGATAGATTTGTCAACGGTATTTACGATCAGCCCCGGATGCTCCTTCAATACCAGACATCTGCCTCAGGACTACAAGGATGAAATCGCAGAGTGTATCGAATCCTGAACTCTCTTTAATCGTGCCCACCTACAACGAGAGCGAAAACATCGTCCCGCTGATGGAGCAGATTCACAAATCGCTATCCGCTTATCGCTACGAGCTTATTGTGGTCGACGACAACAGCCCGGATGGGACTGCCGAGTTGGCTAAAAGCCTCTCCTCCAAATATCCTGTTTCTGTGATTGTGCGCACAAACGAGCGGGGGCTGGCTTCAGCGGTAGTCGCCGGATTCAATCAGGCCAAAGGAGAAGTCCTGGGAGTCATAGATGCCGACCTGCAGCATCCTCCGGAGTTCATACCCGCTTTACTGAAGGCAGTGAGAGATGGAGCAGACGTTGCAATCGCCAGCCGATACATCCCGGGCGGCGGCATCGAAGGCTGGACGCTCAAAAGAAAAATAATCTCCAGAGGAGCCAAACTGCCGGCAAACTTGCTCCTGTCCTCGGCAAGAAAAATCAAAGACCCCCTCTCGGGATTTTTCCTGTTCCAGAGGAAGATTATAGACGGCGTACAGCTTAGCCCTACCGGCTATAAAATCCTTCTCGAAGTGCTGGTCAGGGGAAATGCCAAACGTGTCGTAGAAGTCTCCTATGTCTTCAAAGAGAGACAAAGGGGTAAGAGCAACTTAACAGCAAAGGAGCAGATAAACTACCTTAAACACCTTTACCGCCTGGCATGGGACGAAGGCGGAATCAAACGATTTTTGAAGTTCTGCGTAGTAGGGGCCAGCGGGGCAGGGGTTAACCTGGGATTTCTGGCACTATTCGTGGAGGTCGCGGGCGTAAATAAGATCGTAGCTCAAATACCTAGTTATGAGATATCCATACTGACTAACTTCGCTTTCAACGAGTTCTGGACATTCAGCGACCGACGCACCCCGGGTCCAAAGGCTTTCCTGACACGCGCTCTCAAGTTCAATTTAGTGAGCCTTGTTGGCTGGGGCATCAATCTGGGTGTGTATGCACTCGCTTTAAAGGTTGCCGGAATCAACTACATCGTCTCCCAGGTAATCGCAATAGCCGTCGCTATGCTTTGGAACTTTTTCTCTAATGTAACGTGGACATGGAAGACAAAGCCCAAGGGAGGTAACTAGCAATATGACTCTGGACTATTTCATACTGGTGTTCATATCATCTCTGGGAGTGTATCAGATAGCGGCAATACCTGCCAAGCTGGACGGCCTGTGCTTCTTCAAGCATCCGGCCATCCAGTATATCTTCGGCATCCTGGCGATTATCGGCGTGTTCGGCTGGTTTTTCACCAGTTCCGACCGTAACATACATACTACCGTAGAGGGTTCCCAACAGCTTGGCTTGTTCCTCGCCTCTATTATTGCGTCGTACGTATTCACCACAATACTGGCGTCCATAATGCAGGCCAAGGTCAACTCCAGAGGAGGCATACCCAGGGAAGGCAGGCAATACAACATGGGGATAGAGATGCTGAAGAGGACAACCCTTTTCGGCGGCATCAAGAGCAGCTTGAGAAAAGAAAGGAAGGATAAGGTTTAATGCCGCCGCTCGCAGGATGGACACTGAACGTAACAGGGTTCGTGGGTAAATCGCCGGCTCTGGACCATGTGATGCGTCTCCTGGTCAATGACTTTTTCATTCCTCTGGTTATATGCTTAGTCATGCTCGCCCTGTGGCTCGGCTACTCGGACCGCATCAAGAGGGTGTACATGCAGAGGACCGTAATGTACGCTGCCGTCTCCATTGGGATATCGGCACTGGTTGTGAAGCTAATAAACAACTTTGTGAATCCCTGGCCGCGTCCCTTCCTGGTCAATGACGCCGTTATTCGAGAGAGCGCGAGACGTGCCGCGGAGACTATTTTCTATTTTCCTCACGACCCGACCTTTCCCAGCAACGGAGCCACAATAGCCTTCGCTGCTGCCACCGGGGTCTGGCTGGGCAATCGCTGGGCAGGCGCTATACTCTATGTGCTGGCCACCCTCTGGGCAGTTGCCCGCTTCTATGCCGGTATCCATTTCTTTGTGGACGTTGCCGGCGGCGCTGCGGTCGGCATTCTCACAGCCCTTTTTATCAGCAAGATTTTCATGCCCCGGGTCGAGCCCTTCCCAACATGGGTTATGAAGCTGTGCAGGCTTTTGTACCTGGCTTGAGGCATGTAACCGGGGTATTCAGCAGTAAATTGCAGCGGCTGCTATATCAAGAGGCTCTGTCACTAACTTTGTAGATACGCCCATAGTGTCCATTGCCATCCTGCAAACCCAACAACTTCCTTAGCTCAGCAGGAGTCATAATTTTTCTCTCGTTGTCCTCAGCCAATCTGTGGATGCGCCGCACAAGGTCGATGTTGCGTGCCAACCTGGTCCGGCCTGAGTCATACCAGATATTGTCTTCGAGTCCAACCCGCACGCCACCGCCCGCAGCAATGGCAACCGAGTTCATCATTAACTGGGCATCCCCAATTCCTGCCAGGCTCCAGTATGAATCAGGAGGCAGGTCACGTATCATCATGCCCGCATGTAAAAGATCGGCCTGGGCACACGCGATGTTACCGAGTATCAGGTTGAAATAGTGGGGTGGCTGGAGCAGTCCCTTCCGCTCCAAATATTTGGCATAGTTTATCATGCCCGTATCGAATGCCTCGAGCTCCGGCATGATGTTGCGGCTCAGCATCTCTCGGGCAAGTGCCTGTATCATATCGGGGGCATTAACACTGGCTTCCCGATTGAAGTTCACCGAGCTGAGGGTCAGGCTCCCCATATCGGGTTTCACATCCCCTTCGAGCTTTAAAACATCGGCACGTTTCTCGAACTCCTTGAAATTACGTCCGCTAAGCGACACAGCGATTATCAGGTCCCTGGAAAACTTGCGGATGCCGCTGATAAGCTTCTCATATATCTCGGCTTTGTATGCAGGTTCCCCGGTCCGTGTATTGCGGGCATGTAAATGAACCATAGTAATACCGGCCTCAACGGCCTCATGCACGTCCTCCACAATCTCCTGAACGGACACAGGGACATGCGAGGTCATCTTCTTAGTGGGTATCATTCCTGTGGGGGTGAAATTGATGATGAGGTTCATAACTACGCTTCTCTCAAGCAGGCTTGGGTTTCCGTGTGCCGCGAGCCTTGGAAGATACCGTCAGCTCACGGTACTTTCTCTGGCAGACAGCCTGCTTCTGATGCAGCCCGCAGACAGCGCATACCCCGGTGCGGCAGCTCGGTGTAGCCTTCTCCTGCCGGGCACGCTCGAACTCCCTTTTGAGGAAATTGACCTCGATCCCTGTGTCAATATGGGACCAGGGCAATAGCTCATCCAGAGAACGCTCCCTGCAGGCATAGAAATAGGGGTCGAGGCCGCACTCACTGAAAGCCTTCTGCCACTTCTCAAAGCTGTAATGCTCGCTCCAGGAATCGAATTTACATCCCAGTTGCCAGGCACTGCGGATTACCTTAGCCAGGCGGCGGTCGCCCCGCGACAGCACACCCTCCAGCAGGCTCACCTGAGGGTCCTGCCAGGAGAGGTGGGTGCCCCTTTTCTTCAACCCTGCTTTGAGCATCTGCTGCCTGGCAGCCAAATCCTCGCCGGATGCCTGTGCCACCCACTGGAACGGAGTATGGGGCTTAGGGACAAAGGTCGAGGCATTTACCCTGATATTCATGCCGCCGTTTCCGATATCCCTTATCTTGTGCACAAGCTCGACAATGCCCAGGATGTCGGCGGAGGTCTCGGTAGGCAGGCCTATCATGAAATAGAGCTTGATGTTTTTCCAGCCCCGCTCCCAGGCGGTCCCGATTGTCCGCAGTACATCATTTTCGCAGATGCCCTTGTTAATCACGGAACGCAGGCGCTCCGTACCGGCCTCCGGCGCAAAGGTGAGGCCGGTTTTCCTTCTATCCTGAAAGGAATGTGCCAGCGCCACCGAGAAGGTATCGAGGCGCAGGCTAGGCAGCGAGAGGGTGAAGCTGCCACCTTTATATCTCTGCAGCAGGGTGCTGACCACATTCTCAATACCCGGATAATCACTCGTGCTCAGCGAAAGCAGTGAAATCTCATCATAGCCGCAGTGTTTCACTAGGCCTTCAACCGTTTTTACTACTTCCTCTTGAGTGCGCTCCCGCACCGGACGATAAATAATGCCCGCCTGGCAGAAGCGGCAGCCCTGAGCACAGCCGCGCTGTATCTCAACTGCTCCCCGGTCATGTACCACCTGCAGATAGGGCACGACGGGACTCGTCAAAGCCGGAGGAAGCTTGTCCACTATACGCCGTTCGATGGCAGGCTTCGCCTCAGCCACCTCGGGTGCTATCGCAGCCACGGTGCCATCGGGATGGTAGTCAACCCGGTAAAAGCCGGGGACATAGATACCGGGGATTCGGGCCGCTTCCCTCAGCAGCTCCTGCTTACTTCCAGAACCCTCCTGTTTCCACTTACGGAACACCTCCAGAAACTCTAAAACCACCTCTTCGCCCTCACCAACAACAAACAGGTCGATGAAGTCCGCCATAGGCTCGGGATTCAGGGTACAGCTTCCGCCCGCGAGCACCAGCGGCAGCGCGTCGCCCCTTTCGGCAGCCATGACAGGTATCCCCGCCAGGTCAAGCATGTTGAGGACATTGGTGTAGGTCAGCTCATACCCGAGGGAGAAGCCCAGGATATCGAAATCCCTGACCGGACGCTTCGATTCGAGGGTGAACAGCGGTATTCCCTCACGGCGCATCTCCACCTCCATATCCACCCAGGGAGTGAAGACGCGCTCGGCAAGCACATCGGGCTGCTTGTTGAACAGGTCGTAGATTATAGCCAGCCCCAGGTTGGACATGCCTATCTCGTAGAGGTCGGGATAGGAGAGAGCAACCCTGACCTGAGCCGACTCCCAGTCCTTCGCTATACTGTTCCACTCTCCGCCGGTATAGCGGGCCGGCCTAGTTACTTTGTAGAGAATACGATCCAGATTGACCATTATAACCCTCTAATTATGTAGAAACATTATAGCTTCGGATGCTTAGCTACGCAACTTAAGTAATATAAGGTCGGTTAGCAATGAGTCTACCATACCGACGAAAGTCGGTATCCAGATGCCTTCACTATAATTTTGAAGCTGGGTTTTCTGGATTCCATGTCAAGGAATGGTAATTGTGTCTCTAAACACCCTCGTAATATAAGTTCAAAAAGGCTTGACTTCTGTATCTCCAAGTTTTACCCTTAATCCTACGATGAGTCATCACAAAACGGATAAGCAGCCCGAGCAAAACTGCAATGTCGATACCGCAGACAAACCAGATGGAGAGCAGCCTGCAAAACCAGTCGCAGAAGTCAAGAAGAGAGGGCAGCTCAAGTACCTGCTGCTGCTGGCAGCCGCCCTTCTGACAATCATACTGGTGACAGTGCTTATCCAAAAGCCAACGAACTTCAACGAATACCTGAAGAGCTCAGGCTATACCGGTGTGTTTCTTATGGCTGTCATCGGCAGTGCGTCCCCCGTCTGGCCCCTGCCCGGCTCATGGGCGATTTTCATCGCGGCAGGCCTGGGCCTGAATCCTATTATACTGGGTCTGATCGGAGGGATCGGTGAACCCATAGGCGAGCTTACGGGCTACACGTTTGGCTTCGGCGGACAGGTAGCGCTGCAAAGGCTGAAGCAATACGCCCGGGTAGAAAGATGGATGAAGCGATGGGGCGGGCTCACCATATTCTTTGTCTCTGCAATACCCAACGTCTTTATCAAGCTGGCCACCATCGCCGCGGGAAGCCTGCGCTATCCCTTGTGGAGATTCTTCATGTTCTGCTGGGCGGGCAAGACGATTAAGTCCTTTGCTTTCGCCTTCGCCGGCTACGGCCTTTTCGACGGCATCAGGCACCTGATAGACCGCATATTTTAGACACCACTAAAAGACTACACAGTTTGCCGATAAAAACCCGTTATTATACAATGGCTATGTGGATTCTTTTAATTCAAAATATAATTAGCTATGACAGATTTTAGAATCGTCTCTGATTTCGGGCTTACCGGCGACCAGCCCCAGGCGGTGGAGAAGCTCGTCGAAGGGCTTAAGCAGGACTATAAGGAGCAGACCCTCCTCGGCGTGACCGGCAGCGGCAAGACCTTCACTATGGCTAACGTCATCGAGCGCGTGCAGCGCCCTACACTGGTCATCGCCCATAACAAGACGCTGGCTGCCCAGCTCTGCTCCGAGTTCAGGGACTTCTTCCCCGAGAACGCCGTGGAGTACTTCGTCAGCTATTACGACTATTACCAGCCCGAGGCCTATATACCGCGCACCGACACTTATATCGAGAAAGATGTGGATATAAACGACGAGATAGATAAGCTGCGCCACGCTGCTACGCGCGCCCTGTTCATGCGCCGCGATGTCATCATCGTAGCCTCGGTCTCCTGCATCTACGGCCTGGGCGAGCCCAGCGAGTACTACAGCTTCGTAGTCAGTCTCAAAAAGGGAGAGAAACGGAGCCGCGATCGCATCGTACGCCAGATTGTGGATATGCAATATCAGCGCAACGATATAGACTTCACGCGGGGCCGCTTCCGCATCCGGGGCGATACCATTGAGATTCAGCCTGCCTACGAGGATATAGCCGTGCGCATCCAGTTCTGGGGCGACGAGATAGAGAAAATTCAGGAAATCGACCCCCTCACCGGCGAGCTGCTTGCCGAGAGAGAGCAGCTTGATATATATCCTGCCAAGCACTTCGTAACCTCATACGACAAGCTGATGGCCGCCATCGTCTCTATTCAGGCCGAGCTCGGGCAGAGGCTCGAAGAACTCAGAAGCCACGGCAAGCTGCTGGAGGCGCAGAGGCTCGAGGCCCGCACCAACTATGACATCGAAATGCTGCGAGAGACGGGATACTGCTCCGGTGTCGAGAACTACTCGCGCCACCTCGCCCACCGTCCCGCGGGAAGCCCGCCCTGGACGCTGCTGGACTATTTCCCTGAGGATTTCTTGCTCTTCATTGACGAGTCCCACATGAGCCTGCCCCAGATTCGTGGCATGTATCACGGAGACATCTCCCGCAAGCAAACGCTGGTGGACTATGGGTTCCGCCTCCCCTCGGCGCTGGACAACCGTCCGCTGAACTTTGATGAGTTCGAAAAACATATAAATCAGGTGATATACGTCTCGGCAACGCCGGGACCCTATGAATATGAACACAGCGCCCAGATAGCGGAACAAATTATTCGCCCCACCGGACTGCTCGACCCCACCATCGAGGTCAAGCCCACCAAGGGCCAGGTAGACGACCTGCTCGACCAGATAAAGACGCGCACGGGGCGCGGAGAGCGCTGCCTGGTCACCACCCTCACCAAGCGAATGGCCGAGCAGCTCGCCGATTATCTCCTGGAGATGGGGATAAAGACACATTATCTGCACTCGGAGATCGAGACTCTGGAGCGTGTAGAGATTCTGCGCGACCTCAGGCTGGGAGTCTACGACGTGGTAGTGGGCATCAACCTGCTGCGCGAGGGACTGGATTTACCCGAGGTGAGCCTGGTCGCTATTCTGGATGCCGACAAGGAGGGCTACCTGAGGTCGGAGGGGGCGCTCATCCAGACCATGGGACGCGCCGCCCGCCATATCGAGGGACACGTTATTATGTACGCCGACACTATAACCGAGTCCATGCGCCGCGCCATAGACGAGACCAATCGCAGGCGCACGATACAGATGGCATATAACCAGGAGCACGGCATTACCCCTCAGGGCATCAAGAAGGCAATCAAGGGCATCACCGACCAGCTCAAGGCAGTCGCCGAGACCCGCGCCACGTACACCGTAGCCACCGGCATACCCAAGGACGAGATAGCCCGCCTGGTGAAGAACCTGGAGTCCCAGATGAAGGCCGCAGCCAAGAACCTGGAGTTCGAGAAGGCAGCGCTGCTCAGAGACCAGATTGTGGAGCTGAGGAAAGAGCTGGTGGGGACGTAAAATCACCCTTCCTAAAGAGGAGAGACTTCACAGTATACTGGGAGTATAGAGATTCCACAGTAGTATAGGTTTAAAGCCCTTGATATAGATTGAAAATGGGAGGGCTATCAGATGTCAGACGGATTGTGGGTAGTCATTGGAGTTATCATCGGTGTCATAGGCCCACTTGTAGCTAGATTTGTCTGGGATTGGTATATGCGACCAATACTTATCATTGGAAAAGATGTGCCTCAGGAAGCAGAAAACTATATACATCATAGCATAAGAATAGAAAATAGGGGGCGGACTGCTGCAAAAAATTGTACTTCTCTACTGACAGTTGTTGGGATGGAAAAAGGTGACGTTGTTAACCGCACTGACAGACACGCATATGTAACAACTAACACATATAGGCCTATAAAAGACGAGTCTATTTGTTGGGCCCTTCAAATTCCTCTACAGACCGGAAAAGCAATTAATCCAGCTTTTTTAACGATATTTCCCGGATCAACAAGACTGGTGGAGCTTTGCGGTGTATGGAGACAATCTCTCGAGATGGAATTACCTTCGGAGATGGGGTGGGAAAGTCGAAGAGCCGTATTACGCGGAAATAAGGAATATGAAATGGAATTGAAACTATTTGCCGAGAATGTTCACTATGATCCTCATAAACATAATAGAAAGTTCAAGTTGGTACCAGATTTACAGAAGAAAGACATAATCATTAAGCGCATCGATTGCTAATTTTAATGGTTGCTAAAAATTCTATATCTAGTACTTAGTTGTGATAATCATCGCAATGCTAACGAAGGGTTACGAGACCCTTCGCTACGCTCAGGGTGACAGTTTTTAGTTGTCATTCTGAGCGTCAGCGAAGAATCTCGTTTATTACGCTTTCTTGCACAATTAGGGACTAGTGTACTTGATGGCTTAAAGTGAACGAAGAGACCAAACAGGAACGGCGCGAGAAGAAGCAGCAGAAGAAGCACGAGAAGATGCAGCAGCACGGGCGCAGTCTGGTCCGCGTTTATAAGGACGCCGTGCTGAAACGGGCTAAACAGGCGGGCAAAAAGTGAAAGGGACTCACTTTCGCCATTTTGAGAACACCCTTGAAATACGCTGCAATCGCGTCTGCCGGAAGTGACTTATATCGAATTCCGGCATCCGATAGAGTCTCCACTTGGGAATATTTCCCGAATAAATCCCCGCTCTCAAAGCAAGCAATTTGGGGCTTCCGAACAGTATCGATTTGACCATCATCTGTCTGGAAAGCAGTGTTTTCCACATAAAGAACAGCGTACTCATCGTTTTGGGAGGACAGCCCGCGATGCTGGCGGTATGGTCCTTCTTATTATTACCATGGATGGCACAATTGCCATAGAGAATTATCCTTCGCCCTGTTAGTGGTGATACCCCATTTCTTCCGCTGTAAATCGCAGTGTCGCCGAGGTTCATGTTAGGATGGGCTTTGCCGAATACGCCCAAGGCATAGGCAAGGTTAGCATAGCATCCTGAGCAGATATGTTGTCCCGGGTGGGGAACCGATAGGCCGGTTATACCGGCAAACTCAAATAACTCCTCCCCCGAGTTCACTTCCCACATGAGCTTCTCTTTCAGCGGTTCAAGGCTCTCTCCCACCATTTGAAATGCGCTTACATCCAGTGGTCTGTTATTAAGTTGAGCATATTCTCTGAGGTAGCCAATCTCCGAAGGCTCAAATCCAAGTATTGTGGCCCCCACACAATCACAGGCGAAGGCATCGCGGCTGGCTATTATCAAGTTTTTGCGGCGTGCCACGCCTATCATAGCATCCGGCCCTTTTTCCAACATATAGATGCCATCTATTATCGTCAGGTCGCTTTTTAGAGATTGGTTCAGAAGACATATCAAATGCTCTAAGCCTTTCAAGTGAAAGGCTTTCCTCGATGATACCCCAAGACAGCCTTTGAGATTCTTGAAGCCCAGGGATACTTTCACCTGAGCATGTGTCTTCAATACCGGCACGTTAATCAGGAAGTCCGACTCCAGTGCAGCCTTTGCGATGCCAACCTTGACTCCCCCCAAATCTTTACAATCAAATGGGCCATCGTTGAGGTCGATTAACCTGGCACCGTACTTCTTGGCTACCCTGTCGATCCCTGTCTGTTTAAAACCTCTTCTGGTATTAGAGCCCAGCGCGCCGAGGATGGTACCTTCACCGATAGAGATATTATTGCATCCATGCTCTGCCAGCTTTCGAAGGATGCCCTCCACCATCTTAGAGGTAGTTACCATGCCATAAGGCGGTATTGCGACCCATCCACCGAAGGTAATGTTGGGCTTTATCAACACCCGATCGTTACTGTCAAGTTTGTCAAATCCGCCGCATAGTTCGATAGCGCGGCCGATGGATTCGAGAGAGCCATCGAATTTGACAATTGATACCGTCACTATTTGCTCCTAGACGAGAAGACACTATTGTTTTAACGAGAAATTCTCGTGAGTCGTTTCACCTGCTAATTATCTATATTGTATAAGATAAGCTCATACAATACAAAACACGTTCGGAAGCGGTCACTATTTAGGCGATGACCCACTTAACTTCGTTGTCGTTTTTGACTATGGAAACGATATGATTCTTATAGTCAAGCTGCTCGACTTGAAACAGGCGGTCTCGATGGTGCAAAACAATATGATTCTCATCCGGAACCGAGATTATACGGCAGGCTTTTAAGCCGCCAATGCCGATACCGGCGGCCTTCAGTACTGCCTCCTTCGCGGTCCAATAGCGGAAAAAGGTGTGCCAGGACAAATCCGGACTTAGCTCCCATTCTTCGTCGCTCGCCACAAGGTTGAAGATGGACTCAGACCGGGGCCTTATCTCCTCGATGTCAATGCCGACCATCTCTTTGCTGACGACTGCTGTCACGTACTTCGTCTTATGGGAGAGAGACCAGTAATTGCCATCGCACGGACACGGAACATCGTCCTCATCCTTCATCAGTTCCCCGAGCATTACCCCACTCTTTTTCGCACTCAATTTCAGTGCCTCTCTCGCAATTCGGCTCAGCTCAGACACCTTCTCTTTGCCGGAGAGCTTCTGCCCGGCTTCAGCAACCGGCAATATTACAGGAAATAGTGTCATGGTACCCGTCAAACCTTCATGGCTTTGTCAATGATATTCTTATCGAAATAGTTGACGGACATCCCACAGTCTACCACAATGCCCTGGGCATTTATACCGCTGGACCGCTCGCTCAACAGGAATGCTACGGTATTAGCTACTTCTCTGGTTTCCAGAGCCTTCTTGCGCAGCGTCAACTGCTCGGCAAAGAGATAATAGTCCAGGTATCCCGGTATCCCCGCGGACGCCGAGGTTTTCAACAAACTGGCGTTAACCGAGTTGAATCTGACCTGCGAGAACGCGCTAAAGGACTTAGCCAGGAAGCATAAAGTTGAATCGAGAGCGGCCTTCACAGGTGCCATCCATCCATAGGGCTCCGCCGCCATTCTGGTAGTTGAAATCGATATAGTTACCACTGACGCATTCTTATCGAGCAGGTCTTTGAACGCATTGGCGATACTGATTAATGAGTAACAGGAAATATCGACAGATTGCAGAAAGTCATTCTTCCTTGTCTCATGGAACGGTTTAAGCCGTGTTCCATAGTTGGCAAAAGCGATGGAATGGACGATGCCATGAAGCTTAGCGTAATTCTTTGAGACATCATCAGCCAGCTTCGTGATTTCCTGCTCATGTTCAACATTACATATGTATACAGCCGCACCGGGAAGAATCCGGGAAACACTCTCCTTTATTTCCTGAGACTGAACGACATAGACAACCTTAGCCCCTGCCTCGGAAAGAACCTGGCTGATAGAGAAGGCAACACTTTTTTTATTGGCCACACCAAAGATAAGAAACGTTTTCCCCTCGATACCTAAATAGTCCATATCATTTCCTTTACTCTTGAACTTTAGCCCTCGGGCTTGGCTAGGCTGCAGGCGAATTCAACTGTTACCACAGTGTTACCTGAGACCGACGCTTTGCCCTTCAAAAAGAACGCATTGCTTACTCTTTCCACCAGCTCGGTCTCCATCTCCAGGACAGAACCGGGCTTGACCATTTTCTTAAACTTGGCATTGCTGATTCTGGTCAGCACGGGGATGTTATCACCGGCGCCGCCAAAGATGCTGGAGAGCAGAATCGCCGCCGTCTGGAAAACGCACTCACAAATGAGGACGCCGGGCATAATGGGATTCCCAGGATAATGCCCTTTGAAAAACGGCTCATCCAGACTTATATTCTTTATCGCCCTTATTCTTGTATCTGTCAACTCTATGACCTTGTCGACAAATAGAAAGGGCGGGCGATGAGGGATAGCTTTTAATATCTGCTCCATCTATAGACCTCCGGTCACCTCGAGTGTAGAACCATTGACATACGAAGCCTCTCTGGAAGCCAGGAAAAGAACGCAGGCAGCGACCTCCTCGGGCTTGCCAAATCTCTTCGACGGAATCTGGGCTATATAAGAGTCGTGCAGCTCTTTAGAAAGGTCGTTGATTAGCTCGGTGGCGATGAATCCCGGTGAAACACAGTTGACGGTAATGCCCCGCCGCGCGACCTCCTTGGACAATGTCCTGGTCAAAGCAACCAGGCCTGCCTTCGAGGCAGCATAGTTCGCCTGGCCTTCAAATCCGTACTTACCGGAAGGAGAAGTTATATTGATAATCCGCCCATATTTCTTGCGCATCAGGCTCATCACAGCAAATTTGCACATATAAAAGACACCGCTGAGATTCACTTCCACCACATCGTGCCAATCGGACTCTTTCATCATGGCCAGGACGGCATCCTTGCGAATGCCAGCATTATTGACAAGGACTTCAAAGCCTGCGTATTTCTTGTCTATGTATTCGAAAAAGCTCTCGACCTCTTTATACTTAGCTACATCGCATTTCTGGACGTCGATATTCTCAGCGTACTGACTGTTCTCCTGCTTAAAGCTCGCCGCAGCAGCTTCGTTCGAGGAGTAGGTGACAATAACCCGAGCCCCGGCTTTCAGGAAACCCTCGGCAATGCTCTTGCCTATACCTCGCGTGCCGCCTGTGATAATGACAGTCTGCCCTTTGAAATCATACATCTGCTGCCCCCAAAAACGAAATCAGGACGTTAAAAATTTATCGACATTGTTGGCCACAATTACGCCATAGTTAGCCGCACCCAACCACCCCGACATAATAATCCCCACTGAGCCGGTATGGAAAAGGCCATGTATCTCCTCTGGAAGCCCCATACTGACCTTCAATCCCTCAAACTTGGTGCCGAAAGAAGCCCCGCCCTCGTGAAGAGTATATCGCTGAAATGTTCTGGGGGTAGCAGCTTCTACCCAATCGATTTTCTCCCGGACTCCGGGGATATATTTCTCCAAGGCGTTGAGCGTAGACTCGATTAGCTCTTTCTTGGAGGAGCGATATTCCTCCTCGGACAGATTCGCCCAGTCTTCATAGTTGGCATTGGTGGAAGCAACAAGCGAGTACATCTCGGAACCGGGCCTGGTTTCCGGATAATAGACGGAGAAAGTACGGCTGGTAATATTTTTGCTGCGAAGTTTTACGGAATCGAACTTCTCCGCAACTGAGGTGAAAAGCAAGTCGCCTATATAATCGATTTTCTCACCCTTTTTAATGCCTATATAGACCTGGCAACTGCTGTTATTCAGACGTACCTTTCTCGCCTTTTCCATAAAGTCTTCAGAAAATTGCCCATCACCCACCAGTCTGTGAATTGTTGATACCAGGTTGCCGTTGGAGACTACAGACCTGCACTTGATAGTCTTGCCCTTTGCCACCACCCCGGCAACTTTCTTCCCTTCTACGATAATTCTTTCCACCGGGCAACTGGTGCGAATATCCACGCCATTCTTTTTAAGCTCAGCCTCCATAGCACCGATAAACTTGTCCGTCCCGCCTCGAACGGTATAAACGCCCTTGCTCATGAAGTTGGAGAACACAATCCCATAGGTTATGGCCGGGTCATCCAGAGTAGACCCGTTGGCATAAGCTATTGGCTCCATTAACATGCGGACAACATCGTCATGACCGGGAAAGAACTTCTCAAAGAGCTCCCTGGTGGTCATGGTCTGGTCATCATAGAAGTTCATATCTCTAGCTGTGTTGAAAAACGCCTCGATATTCTCTTTAGGTATCTTGAATCCGTCTTGGAGTATACGGGTAAAGTCCTCGCGGTCAAAGGTCGTGGTGAAGGAGAACTGAGGGTTATCGAACCTTATGCCCTTGAGCTGAACAATCATGTTAGCGATTTCAGGCGTCCAGTATTTACGGCAGGTCTTAATCATGCCGACAGGGAATCCATGCAAGGAGACATCGAAAATATGTCCCCCCTTCCGTTTGAACCAGGCAGCTAATCCACCGAGCTTATGGTGCTGCTCCAGAAGCAAGACTGAGTGTCCGTTTCGAGCCAGCATATTGGCGCAGGTAAGCCCCGCCAATCCGCTGCCTATAACTGCAACATCGTATTCAGGCTTTAAATCCTTCGACCAATCGCTCACCGGTAACCTCTGCTTTCCTTAACCTTTTTGTAGTATGTGAAGATTTGCCATAGATATGCCACTGAGCATCGCTCCCACGATTCCTAAAAATCCCTGGTCTGTGCCACAAATAAACAGGTTCTCCAGATGGGTTCTACCTGTCTTGATTTTATTGGGGGTCCCGTACACTGCACCGTTTAAATGACCCGTATATTTGTAAATCGTTTTAGGAGTGAATATGTCTGTATAGACTATTGAATCACGTATATCTGGCACAAATTTTACTACCTCTTTAAGTGTTGTTTCAAGCCAGGCAGCTTTTTGGGCCCGATATTCCTCTTTATCCAGGCTGTTCCAGAGGTCGAAGTTGGCCATATTGGTTACTCTGAGTATAGGTTCCGGCAATGAGGCTCCGAACTGGAAATTGTTCGGGCAGCATATAACGCCGCTTGAGACATCAACCAATTTATCCGGCTTCCTGTAGTTGAATCTGTCGGAGTTGTTGAAGAAGGTGATTGTGGTGTTATAACCCATCTTTGCTAGTTCTCTGGCCAGAACCATGATAAACTCTACGAATGAAAGCTGCCCCACATTATACTTCAATCTCGCAGGATTATAATCGGACAGAAGCCTCATGGTTTCAACATAACCGGCTGACGATATTACGTTATCGGCTCGAAGCACTGCACCGTTATCGAGCAATATCGAATCAACCCTGCCGTTAGCAACCTGAATGCTCTTCACCCCACATTTCAGCCTCAACTCACCACCGTGCTCCTCATATTGCCTGACCAATACATTAAGTATGTGTCGAACCCCGTCCTGGGGCCTGGCGAAACCCTCACAGAATATACTATTGAACATGATAACGAACTGACCGAATTCCATGTCATTTTCCTGAGCATTACCGTAGAACATGAGCGGGCAAAAAATCATATCTGTAAGTAGAGGGTCAGAGATAATTGAGCTCACGACTTCGCGAGCCGATACAGGTTTAGCATCCAGAGCTAAGGCATTATATTCCGAGATAGTCCTGAGCAGCTTCTGGAAATTGTCAGCCTGCGCGGGAAAATTCTCGACCACTTCCTGGACAAAGAAGTTCAGGTCATTATTAAACCTGAGTGTTTTCCCAGGGAATTTAATTGTCGACCCAATCTGCGGGCAGAGAGCGAAATCTTCCGCTTTTAGCTTAAGCTGCCGCAGCAGCTTGGGCAGTGGCGTTGATTTAGTTCCGCCGGGGACATAATTGGTCATCGCATGAAGACCGACATCGAATTTATGCCCGTCACGACTGTAAAATGAGTTCAGTCCCCCGATACGATGATGCTTTTCCAGAATGCAGACCTTTTTGCCATAGTAGGCCAGTCTAATGCCGGCGGCGAGGCCGGACATCCCTGCGCCTATAATGAGCACATCGTAACCCATAGTCTTGCCCTAAAGATAACTTTCTCCCCTCGAGGAAAGGGGAGAAAACTTCTGAATCTGAGATTTTTTCGATTAAATGGGGTTGAACGATATATTCTGGCTCTCTGTCACCTGTTGGCTAAAACTGTTTCATCAGCGGCTCTAAGTAAGCCACAGAGCCATCCAGCGTCGCTAATTTCATATAGTCTTCTTCCGGCACCTTGATACCGTAGCGTTTCCGCAGCTCCATCATGATGTCCAGAAAATCCATTGAGTCCATTTCAATCTGGTCCCGTATGCGGACATCACCTTTGAGATTACTCAGGTCTTCATCCGGAACAATCTGATGAATGACCTCTAGAATCATGGCTCGAATGTCTTGTGCTTTCATAGTTCCCCTCTAGTACATTATCTGATTTGTTCCCTTGTGTTTAGTTTTCGTATCTTTTTACAATAAGGACAGAATTGATGCCCAGCATACCGAAAGAGTTGTCCAAAATGTAATCAACTTTGTCGACCTTCCGGGGTTTGTTTATCACCAGATTCTTAAAAGTACACTCCGGGTCTAAATCGTCTATATTTATAGTCTGGTGAACTATATGGTCTTCAAATGATGGCAAATTTCCCACTAATTCCAAGGCCCCGGCGGCGCCCATAGTATGACCGATGAAACTTTTGGTGTTGTTTATATATACATTGGAGTCAGCACCAAAAGCCTCTCTGATTGCCTGGCATTCGACCTTGTCCCCTTCACGGGTCCCGGTCGCGTGAGTATTAAGAATATCAATATCGCCTGTGGATATGCCTGCTTTTCTAAGCGCAAACCTTATACATTCAGCTTGCCTCTGCGCGTTGGGAAGAATGAAATCAAATGCATCCGAGTTGATAGCATATCCAACGATCTCGCCGTAAATGCGCGCACCCCTTTTCAGGGCATCGCTTAGCTTTTCCAGAACACAAACGCAGCCACCTTCGGAGACAACGATACCGTTTCTGTTCTTATCAAAAGGCCGACAGGCCTTGCTGGGGTCCGGGTGACTCGCCAGCGCCCCTTCATTTCTAAAAGCAGCAAAAACACCGAACGTATTAGGTGTCTCGGAAACCCCGCCGGCTAAGGCCAAGTCTATTTCACCAAGCAGCAGCATTTGTAACCCTTGTATAATTCCGATACTGCCGGCGGCGCAAGCGGCCCCCAGAGTGTAATGTGGGCCGGTAATACCCATATTCATGGTGACTTCGCCGGCTGGATTGTTGGCCACGGTTCTTGGATTATGGTGGTGGGACCAAAAATCTACATTATAGTCAAATTGCTTGATATTGTAGATTTCGTTCTCGGTTTCTACGTTACCATGTTCGGTAACTCCGAGATAAATGCCGATTCTCGATTTATCGATAGAAGTAAGAGCCAGTCCCGAATCAGCTATTGCCTCATTGGCGCTGTAAATCGCAATGGAACCTGCTCGCGTTCCGCGGCGAATTTCTTTTTTCTTCTGATATTTCAGCGGATCGAAATGGCAGATACCTGCTATGACCTCGCCCATATAATGGGTCTCGATCTTTCCAACCCCTGATTTGCCAGCCAGCAAGTTCTGCCGAAATTCTGTAAGATTGTTCCCATTTGGTGCAGTCAGACCGATCCCCGTGATAACAATGCGCGTTTCATTATTCATTTTAACCGTTATATCATACCCTATATCATCTCCTCGGACTACCACTCCAGACCCAACATAATGCAGGCTAAGCCGCTACCTGCCGCCATCATCACAATCTTATCGCCGGGCTTAACATGGCCCTGCTCAACCCCTATAGCAAATGAAATTGGCAAGGAACATGACCCGATATTACCTAAGTGTTCCACGGTGGAAAAACCTCGTGATTCGTCCATCTCCAGGGTGCGGAACAGCATCTCCTGATGCACAACGCTGACCTGATGGTTGAAAATCTTGTCCACCGTCCCATTGTACCATCCCAGCTCCCGCTGGAATGCTTTCCATGTATCAGCCGCCAGACCTAAACCATTTCTTAAAATTCCTTCAAAGTTCGCATGCATACTGGGGTAACTGGAATCGTCGAAGAAACAAGTGTCATTATCCACACGGCAGAGACCATTATGCTGTGAAGCGGCTCGCACCACGCCACCCAGGAGTTTGTGTCCGGATTTAGACAGTGACGAGTGGGTTAATATCGCTGCCACTGCTCCAGAGCCCATAGTAAGAGAAGCAAAGCCCTGTTTTAGCTTAGCCCGGTTGATATCAGGGTCCTTCAGCAGCGAGTCGATTGTTGACTCAGTAAGACGCCTGCTGCTCTCGCTGCCAACTACAATACCTGCTTTTACCTGACCCAATTCGATCATATTCGCCAGGGTTACCATGCCATTTATGAAACCCAAACACGCATTTGAGATATCAAAAACAACGGCCGTAGCAGGAAGGCCTAAAGAATCATGGACTATAAAAGCCGTCGCTGGCTCAAGGAAATCACGACTTACAGAGGTATGAAGAAGGCACTCTATCTGATTCTTATCAATGCCTGACTTAGCAATAGCCTTTTCAGCCGCTTTCACACTGAACTTGCTCGGTGGTGTATCCTCGTCCCAGAATCGCCGCTCCTTGATCCCAGTCATCATTTCGAGCCGCCCATAATTGCGGTTAACTTTCTGATAGACCGAGGCCAGCCTCTCTTCCAAGCTGAGAGAAGTGACTATGGTTTCCGGCAGTTCGTACCCGAATGCCTCTATACAGACTTTTTTATATAACATCTCAATTCATCCTAACGAAAGCTCTGCACAACTAAACAATGAAAGAAATCATGTGTAGAAAGCTTGGAGCTTTCTATTTCACCGCAGCTTACAATGAGATGACTGGCATGCCAAACTTTCATAAGCCGCATAGGCAATATTTGTATCAACCCCCCGGGGGGGTATCCTTGCCCTCTTTTATCAGTAATGTCGGGATGCTGAACTTAATTTTGAGATGCGACCACTTGTCAGCGGATTCAGCGGGTATTAACCTATCCGGAATATATTTCCCCACCCCTGCAACAACCGAGGAAACCTTCCTCGAATTAGCTACACTGTCCGGTACATATTCATCTGCTACAGCGAGAAGAGAGGCTCGCACGTTCTCAGAAATATATTTCTCTATCTTATTAATAATAGAATTGATCGTTTTAGGCGAAGCCCGTTTATCCAACGCATTTATAAAAAGAAGCAGCAGCCTGTCCGGCACATATCTCTCAACTGCCTTCACCTCAAGAGTGAGTACTTTCTGGTAAACAAACTTAGCCGGCGGTTCCAAGATAGACCTTTTTGCCTTTGGCGGCATTTATATACCTCCCGCCCTAATTTGGTCTCAATCAATAAAACTACAACTATTATCCCACTCTATATAAATAGATATTACACTTTGGAGCTTTTTTGTCAAGGGCGAATGGCTTAACCGCACCTCACTTTTCCTACCATCTGCTGAATCCATTAGCTTCCATTTGTATTATGTTAACAAACACTTTACCTGCTATTGACCGATATTGTATCGTTCGTAATAAGACTTCACCTGGTGCACAAAAGCCTCAATCCTCGTCTTCTCGTTTGTCGGTTTCAACCCTTCGTATATCATGGTAATCATGGGGACCTGGTTATGCTCCCTTTGCACCTTTTTGTATATAGCAGTTGCCAGAGTTCCATAGAGACAATTGAGCACGATGAGGTTAGCTATACCGCTACAGCCTCTCGAGGCATAGTTCTCGGCTTTGGACAGGTTTACAGTTATAACCGGGTCAATGGCGTCACAAACATACGGAGATGCAGAACGCACTCTCTCCGCCACACCGGGTACCCTACAATCTTCATACACATCTGCGCCGAGCATTTCCTCAATTCGCCCTTTCCAGCCCATGAACCACACTCTTCTAACATAGTAATAGAGGGCTGCGAGATATTCGCCCCGGGACAAGTGAATTCCGGGATACGACTCGTTGAAATACACCAGGTAATCCGTGGTGCTCGGTCCGTACCTGACCTCGGCCCCCAGTGACTCCAACACCCGGATTATGTCATTGTTAGCCCAGGGATTCATACAGCTATAGAACTCGCCTACAATCCCTATGACAGGCCTGCTCTCCCGCTTAACCGGGATCGCATCCATCGCAGCTATCGAGTTTTTCAAAGCCCTGTCGAAGTTGCCTTTTACGATTCCGGCAGATATGTCCTGTATTGCCTTTTCGTAAACCCTGTCGCTCTCTCCCTTGTTTACCTCGTAGGGACGTGTATGAAGCAACTTCTTTAACAACACATCCGTAGCCAGCCAGCCCTTCCAGATAGCCTTGGCCCATTCTATGCCAAACATTCGGCTCGCATCATCATGACGGATAGAGGTGATGGGAGCAATTACAGGTACGTGGCCCAAGCCCAATCTCTTCAGAACCAGTTTCTGCGACAGGCCGTACTGGCTCATGCGGCAGGAGCCATCGAAGTTCAACGTTACAAACGCTGACCTATCGGGGTCAAAGTCGCCGGATAGTACCTTCTTGACCAGGTCCCCTGTAGTAACCAGATAGGGGTGACACTCTCTGGACGAAGCATATTTTCTTCCCAGTTCTTCGGATTGCTCGTCAGGCATGGGCAACACTCTGGCGTCTATTCCTATCATCTGGAAGGAGGCAGCCCAAATGTTAGAGTGTCCTGAAGCATTGTAAATATAGAGTGTCTTCTCCAGCTCCTTTATTTTCTTCGACGGCTTAAAGATACTTATCACTCCACCGGACCCGACCACACTCATGTCCTCAAAAGCCTTCTCAGACTCCTTTACTCTAGTTCTATTAATAGTGTCGAGGAAAGCCTCGATCCTGGTTACCATTCCCGCATCGCCGCTGTGTTCATCTACCTCAAGAGCCAGATAGGGGTCTTCGCCCATTGTATCCTCAAGATACTTGGCGAAAAAGGCATCGGGGCCACAGCCGTAATTGGTAATCATTATGGGATTCAGATTTTTGCTGGCCTTTGCCAGCACCGCTGACCTCAAAAGATTCTGCTCGTTCTTCCAGACCAGGTTAGAATAGTGGGGCATCAATTCGACTGTATCCAAAGGCAGCATGTCATAAGGTATAGCTACCACTCCCAACTTCCGCAGCTTCTTGGAGATATTAAGATTCAAGCCTGTGTCATGAACGTTATAAGGCTTGCCTATCACCACTATCGCTTGCTCATCCTCCTTGAGACTGTCCAGTATCTCCTTACCCCTCTTCAAACGCATACTTTCGAACTCTTCTTCTGATTTAAGTGCTACCCTGATAGCTGAGGCGACATCCTTTTTATCTTTTCCAAACGCTCTGCCTATCTCCATCATTTGCGACTCAAGGTTTCGCTTTTCTTTCTCCATAAAGAGAGTAGGACTCATGATTTTGGCTCTGTTTTCAAATGCCGCTTTGAGTATGAAGGGTATCGCCTGAATATAGGGGCAGTTGTAGCTTCTATTTACGTCATCCCTATCCTTCTCGAGGTCGATTACGGAGGGCAAAAATATGCAATCGACACCTTTCTCTATCAGGTTGACCATATGCCCGTAGGCAACCTTCACGGGATAGCAGGTCTCGGCTAAGACCTCCTGGAGCCCTCCATAAATTAGCTTGCTGGTGGTTTTGTCGGAGAGCACCACGCGGAGCTTGAGCTCTTTAAAGAATGATGCCCAGAGGGGGAATTGCTCGAAGAACATGAGTATGCGGGGAATCCCGACCACCGGAGAGCCCGGGGCAAACTCATCCTCCTTATAATAGCGCATAAACATCTCTTCCCGCTCTTTGAAAAGGTCGGGCAGTTCCTTAGCGACGCTCTCTCCCCGCTTGATCTCGTATCTATCGCAGATACCGCCATAGAACGATTCCTGTTTAGCCCCTATCAGTACCCTCTTCACCTCGCAGTGATTGGTACAATGTTGACATTCGAACATTTTGACCTGGTACGTCCTGTTTCGCAGGTCGAAGCCGACAAAGTTGCTTTTCTGCGGGACTCCACTTCTCTTTTCCCGGGCAATCAGAGCAGCTCCTATTGCACCGGTAACATTGTGATTCTCGGGGACTATTATCTGTTTACCCAGGATATTTTCAAAAGCAGCCGCTACGCTCTTGTTCGATGCCACCCCACCCTGGAAATATATTCTTTTGCCTATTTTCTTGTTTCCGATTACCTTTTCTATGTAGTTATTGGCTACCGAATACGACAGCCCGGCGACGAGGTCGCCCTTGGGCAAACCTACCTGCTGATGATGTATCAGGTCCGACTCCATGAAAACAGTACAACGCGTGCCCAAATCAGCGGGTTTAGTTGAGTCGAAAGCGAGGCCGCTGAACTCCTCAATTTTTATGCCCAGTCTGGCGGCCTGTTCCTGAAGAAAAGAGCCGGTTCCTGCGGCACAAACCTTGTTCATCTCAAAATCTACCACCGAGCCGTTCTTCAATCGGATGAACTTCGAATCCTGGCCGCCTATCTCAAATATGGTATCAACAGTTTTGTCAATCTCTATAGTGGCTCTGGCCTGGGCCGTAATCTCGTTGATTACCACATCAGCTCCCACGAAATCGCCTACAAAATAGCGTCCGCTGCCCGTGACACCCACCCCCTGAACTTCTACCAGGTCTTCCAGTCCCCGGGCAATATCGAGAAGTCCCTTCTTGACCGATTCAATCGGTTCGCCCTCGGTCATCAGGTATATTTTGCGCAACAGTTTCTTATTCTCATCCAGGACAACTATGTTGGTGCTCGCCGCCCCTACGTCGATTCCCAGAAATACCTTTTCCTTTTGGCGCTCAGGGCTTTGTATATAGTCTGGGGTGGGCTTAAGGCCATCACCTCTCCAGATCAATTTCTTCAAATAGCCCTGCTTCGATTCGCTGGCCGTCTTGAATAAATACTGCCTTAGGATTTCTATCGCTTTGCCAATCTCCAGCGGGGCTTCGATACCACTTTCCAGAGCCATTATTGCGGAGCCCAGAGCGCCCATGATAAGGTAATGCTCAGGGATAATCAGCTCTCCCGGCTCAAGACCCAGCAGGTCTTCGAAGGCTTTGACCACGCCTTTATTGGCAGCCACACCTCCCTGGAATGCTATGGGCTTCCTGAACTTCCTTCCTTTGCCCAGGTTGCTGATGTAGTTTCTCGCCAGGGCGTGGCAGAGACCCGCCACTATATCCTCTTTAGGACTCCCCTCCTGCTGGAGGTGGACCATATCCGATTTGGCAAAAACGCTGCACCTGCCAGCTATAGTCGCCGGCCTTCGGGATTTTACGGCGAGGTCGCCGAACTCCTTGTCAATGGAAATACCCAGGCGATATGCCTGTTGGTCGAGGAAAGAACCGGTGCCGGCAGCGCATATCTCATTCAGAGCGTGGTCGATGATAACCGGCCTCCCTTTTTTCTCATCGAAATCCAGGAAAATCAGTTTAGAATCCTGCCCCCCGATCTCAATAACTGTCCTTACCTCCGGATGGTAATAGGTTACAGCCCTCGCCTGGGTTATAATCTCGTTCTCTTTATTGACACCCAGAATATCGGCCAGCAGGTCGCGCCCGCTTCCGGTGGCTAAGACCCCGCTCACCCTCGGAAAATCGCCGACAAGCCTGTTGAAGGCATCAAGCAGAACCGGGACCGGCTGCCCCTTAGTACGTTCGTACACGCTGGCAAGCAGGCGCACCTGTGCGTCGATAATAGCTATATTCAGGCTAACCGAACCTACGTCTATCCCCATATAAAGTTTGTCTCGGTCTGCCATTTTGCCCCTCTAGGCCAATCCTTTGCCAGATGTGCTTCTATTCGCCGTCGCCGTGCACATAATTGAAATAAGCGCTCATCGCCTCCAGAAACTCAGCAGGAATAGGCGTAACCTTCTTGCGTATGCTCAAGACACAGATGTATATCTTGGCAGTCTTCTCCAGCATCTCAAGGTTAGTGAACGCTTCTCGCAGGTCTTTCCCCACGCAGACTGCGCCATGATTTGCCAGGATAACCGCATTCCTGGGACCCAGAGCAGCGAGCGCGTGCTTGACCAGGTCCTCGCTGCCGGAGAGGGCATATTCGGCCACCTTTATGGCGCCGCCGAGATAGGTTACCTGGTCATCAATGATAGGGGGTATCTCCATGCCGGCAACAGCAAAGGCGCTGCTGAGAACAGGGTGGCTGTGAATA
>Ga0172366_10000349_pt1 | contig 32235 bp, 30 predicted proteins | sample LakKivSesite69cm_FD_114533 | JGI IMG/M metagenome (GOLD analysis project Ga0172366, IMG submission 114533) | Sediment microbial communities from Lake Kivu, Rwanda - Sediment site 69cm | ecosystem: Environmental > Aquatic > Freshwater > Lake > Sediment | place: Rwanda: Western Province, Lake...
AGTACATGACTGTGAACATGTATGCCTTGGCCCACCTGTACTCGAGGAACTTGCCCCTTGCCTTGTGCACCGTCTCCAGATCCTCGGGAAGTTCGTTGTTGCTCAAGTAGAGCATGAGGTTGACGGCGAAGTCGCCGTAGTACTCCCACCTCATGAAGATCACCCCACCGGCTGGCGTCCAGTCGCCGGCCATTGCGAAGGTTCTTCCCTTCCCGGATTCCCAGGTTGCCCAGAAGGGAGCGGGGGGCTTCGCCATGCGCAGCATCTGGGCCAGTTCGCTTGCGCCGGTCTTGAGTTCCACCTCGTTGCCATCGTAGTACTTCATCCACTCGAGGTTCGGCCCCACCGGAATGCTCGAGACCAGAGGGTGGTTCGCCTCAACGATCACGACCTTCCCCTCCGTCCATCGCTCGTTCAGCGAGTTCACGGGCAGGACATCCTCCACGGGCGTCGTTCCCCAGGACCTCTGTCCGCCGCGGCCCCCGAATGCCTCATTCCCCCCGATCATCACAAGCCCCGATCCCCCCTCTCTGACTGCGTCGCTGTACCACTGGAGTTGGCTCGGCGTGAACACGTCGGCGTTTGCATCGCTTAGTATCAAGACCTGGTAGGACGAGAGGCTCTCGTACGTCCTGGGCATGTACTGCCTCACCGAGCGTCTTGCGATATCGAGCGAGAACACAACGGTTGATGCCTTCACCGGATCGGGCAGAATCAGCGGTTCGGACTCCAGCATTGGGTATGGACTTGACCCCGTCGGCTCGCCCACGTACAGCACCCTAATCCTGCCCGTTTCGGGGTCCCTATTGCCTGCGGCACAGGCCGAGGCCGTGATGGCCAGCGTGAGAAGAAGGCAAATGGGGGCGACTGAGGGTCTCGCCAGGCCGATCAGCCCTGGCAGGGCTATGGAGGTCGGCTTATAAGTCTTCATGCCCGCCCGTTCCCGAGGGGCAGGGCACAAATCGAGATGGTCCCGCGGGTGAGATTTGAACTCACAACCATTCCCGGCCACGGAATGAAAGACCAGTAGCCGACGGTGGCTGTTCGCGGACTTGGGTCTACAGCCGTCCGCTCTGCCAGATTGAGCTACCGCGGGACCGACCGACGGCCGGCACCTATTCTGAAAAATGCTTTCCATTCGATCTGCGGTCATGCGGCGATGTCGATCATACTTATTACCGGGTTACGCTCCCACCTGTTCGGTGCAGATGATGATCGATCTGAGCAGGTACAGACTGATCGACCTTTCAAAGGAGATGAAACCGGGCGTTCGCAAGGTGAACGGGGAGTACCTTCATGGAAGCGAGACCAGGCGGCTTGAACTCCGCCAGTTCATCTTCGAGCCGGACAAGATGATCATGCACTGGGTCGATACGGAGAGCCACATCGGCACCCATGTCGAAGGGCCGAACCACCACCCCGAAGCACGCAGGTGCCTTGCCGATCTTCCCCTGGAGACCTTCATGGGCGAGGCCATCGTGCTCGATTTCTCCGGCGTGAAACCCATCAAGGGCAGGGGCCTCCCCATAACGCCATCGCACCTGGCGAAGGTGACGAAGGGGGACATTGTGCTGATGTGGAGTCCCTACGAGGGCCCCGAGAGCCCATACATCTCGCCCGATGCCGCCTCATACCTCTTCAAGGCCGGTGTCAGAATGATTGGGATACAGGGGATCGGCCTTGAGGCGCCGGGCTCCATGTCCAGCCACGAGACCTTTCTGCTGAACGACATCCCGGTGATCGAGGGACTGCAGAACCTTGACAAGATCAGGGGAAAGAGGGTCTTCTACGTCGGACTGCCCATCAGGCTGCGTCAGATCGATTCATCCTGGATCAGGGCAGTGGCGCTGGAAGACAGAGAGAGGTAGCGTGTCCGATCATTCACGCCTAGCAGCGAGGAGGCGAGGACCTTGAACTCACTCGAAAGGGTCCAGGCCACCCTATCGCATCAGGAGCCCGACAAGGTGCCCTTCTTCGACTTCCTCTACAACAGGCTATCCTTGAGGAAGTTTGTGGGCCGGGCCCGGCTGACCCGGGACCGAATCATGTCATGCGAGTCTGGCTGGGCCTGGGATTCGACCTTGTCTGCCCCGGTTTTGATGCGATGCGCGGATACAGCCCCAAACGCATCTCGCGCTACGTCCATGTCAACGAGTGGGGCGTGAAGAGCAGGTCCAGGGAGGGGATGTCTTGGTATCTCGATGGCTCGATAAAGGGGCGATCGGATCTTGATGGCTTCGTCCCGCCGGACCCCAACGCGGAGGGCAGGACCGAAACCCTGGCATGGGCCCTGAGAGAGCACGGGGAGCGCGTCGCGTGCGCACCCGCCGTATCCGGGGCATTCACGCAGGCATGGACGATGACGGGCTTTCCCACCTTTGCCAAGGCACTCTATGCCGATCCGTACTTTGCGCGCAAGCTGCTGCGCCTTGTGAATGAGTACTTCCTTGAAATGGGCAGGATCTCAATCGACTTGGGGGCTCGGCTCATCTGGATCGCAGATGACTACGGCGGTAGCGCGGGTCCCATGATCTCCCCCGCGCACTTCCGGACCTTCATCCTGCCGCTTCTCAACACGATGGTCAGGACCTTCAAGAGGAGAGGTGCACTGGTACTCCTGCACTGCGACGGCAACGTCGCCTCCATGATGCCGGATATCGTAGGCGCCGGGGTAGATGCCTTCCATCCGATGGAGAGGAAAGCCGGCATGGATCTCCGCATGATGAAGGCGAGGTTTGGGGACAAGGTCAGCCTGATCGGGAATCTTGAGGCCTCCCATCTCATACCTTGGGGAAGCCATGAGCAGATCGACGAGCAGATCAGGGAGTGTTTCTCGATTGGGGCTCCCGGCGGCGGCTACATCTTTGCTTCGGACCACTCCATTCACCCTGCAATCTCGGCCGAGAGGGCAAGGTTCCTCTTCTCACGCGCCGGGCGGTACAGGAAGTACAGGTAGGATCCGGGTGGATGGGGGATCCATGTCTAGAATTCCTCGAGCCAGCCGTCCCGTTCCTGGAGTCCCCGTGAACCCCTGGGGACACTGCCGAGCGGTTTCACGATCAGCTGCCTTGCCATCCGCTCAGAGTGCGACAAGGGGTTGGAGCGGGTCGAGGCGGTAGAAGACCGAGCTCAAGGGCCTCTGCTTCCCGCAGAGCCTGCACTGCGCGGTGTAGGGGTCGGCGACGCGCCAGTCATGGCTCAGATCGCGGGTCCCTTCTGGCTTCCTCTCGGGCAGGGCTTCTGACATGGAGTTGACAATGGCCCTCATCTTGTGAAGCTCCAGCGCTGCCCCGAAGAGGTCCTCCTTTGCCAAGCATTCGAAGGCGCGGCCAAGGCAGTCCTGCGCCTCTCTGATCTCGGCAGCCAAATGCTCGGCTTTCTCGTCCACGTAGGTAGAGGGCTTGCCCGCACTGAAAAGGGTTATGCTAGGGGGATATCGGAACCCATCGTTCGCTCAGGTCGGACCTGTGCGCCCGAGATCGAGCCTGACGACAGCCCCATGGCCACGGGCAGAGGCCCTCATTAGGGGATTCTTGGAGAAGCTGACAGGTCGATGCAGTAGATGCCTTCGCCCATCTTCAGGACCAGGGGCGCTCCTTTCATCAGGGAGTCAAGGTCGATCTGGTAGGCGCCATCCCTGGTAATCCATACGTTCTCCACGGAGCCGGTCATCGGCTCCTCCTGCTGCGCTTTACCGCTATTCTCCGGCATACCTCGCTCAACGCCCCTTGCCCCGGGGCTTCCCCTATTTCCCTTGGGACTTGCATCCGGAGTTTAAAAGAAGCTTGAAGAAGTGTTTCAAATCGTTATGTCGGCTGGACTTGTGGTTTGGGAAGCGGCGTGGGTTATTGAGGAAAGAAGGGAGCCGGCTGGCTCAGGCCAGCAGCCTTGCCAGCTCCTCCCCCGCACGCTCCACCATATCGTTCCTGATGATCTTTACGGGGCGCCCGACCTGGATGGCCATGGCGATTGCCGCCGCGCGGTCGAAATCGAAGTGCTCCTCGATCTGCTCCAGATTCTCGTCGACCCTGGCCCTGCCCTTGTCCAGTATTCGCCTCTTCAGGATGTCCCCGGGGTCTGCCTCCAGTATGACTATCCTCTTGGGCTTCAGCTCGATCAGGATGTCCAGCGGAATGCCGGGCACGTACCCATCCGGGGTCGGTATTGTCAGGTGGGTATCGACTACCACCTTCCCTTCCATCTTCCCTATCCGGCGCGCGGCGTTGACCTGGAGCTCCCTCTGGACCTCGAGGTCGAGGAAACGAAGCTCGTCCCTGTTCTTCACGAGGTTCCGCTGGGTGGCCTCCCGGAGGATGGCGTCCCCGAAGTTCACCCTCCTGGTTCCCGGCGATCTTTTCAGAGCGTATTCCACGACCGATGACTTGCCCACCCCGGAGAGCCCCGCGACCAGGTAAACTTCGGCCATTCCCTCACTTCCCGCCCCTGACGCTCACTCCCCCCTGCTTCAGGGGCCACTGTCTGAGCTTGAGGATGTTGGCTATCCGCCAATTCCCAGCCTCACGCTTGAGGTCGAACTCCTCCTCCAAGTGCCAGTCCCCGACGATGGATCTGGTCGTGCTGCTCAGCACAACCCTGGCCGTGTCGCCCATGACGTAGGACCCTGCGATCTTGGCCTCCTGGACCTCCATCTTGGTCCTCAGGGCAGTGCTCCTCATCCTCGAACCGTAGGACTCCTTGGTGAAGGTCTTTCTGATCTCGCTGTCGCCGGCATACAGGTCGTATATCTCATCGTACCTCTTTGCTCGGTATGCCCGGGCGAAAGCCTCAACGATGCTTTCCGGACCTCCACTTCTAGACATAGGGCACCGTCCCGATAGAAACGCATAGGATAATAAATGTGGCCCAACGGGAGCCGGCCTGCCTGGGCCTTCCCCGGCAAGTACAAGCATTGGGGTCGGAAGAAGGCTTTATAGACGATGGTTCGATGGCGCGGGCGATCCGTCCCCTCAGGCGGTGCCGTGTCGAGCGGGGGCTGAGACTCACGGCAATATTTGTAAGGAACACGGCGCCCTAGCGGTCAAGGACGCAGAGAATGATCAAGAGACTGAGCCTCAGAAACTTCATGTCGTATGCCAGCGCCGACATACCGTTCTTGCCGGGAGTCAACTTCGTCTGCGGGCCAAACGGGTCGGGGAAGTCCAGCATACTGATCGCCATCTCTCTGGCCCTGGGCCTTTCCCACACGGAGCGCGGGAGGAGGCTTTCGGATCTCATACGATGGGGCAGCGACAGGGCCCTCATCCGTTTGGTGCTCGACAACAGCTCGGTCAACGGGGTCCGACCCTTCCCTGAGTTCGACACCGATGAGGTGGAGATAGAGAGGTCATTGATGAAATCCGGATCTTATCCCATGAAGATCGACGGAGTACCCTCGACCAAGGAGGAGCTCACCGCGCTCATCCGGAAGCAGGGGATCAACCCCGACAACATGCTGATCATCATGCAGCAGGACATGGTCGAGGAGTTTAGCCTGCTCTCGCCCACGCAGAAGCTCGAGATGCTGGAGGAGGTCATCGAGTTCCAGTCCTACAGAAAGGATCTTCTGCAGGCCAGGGACGACCTCGGAGCACTGCTTGAAGAAGAACAGCAGACCCGGAGGATCCTGGAGGGCCAGAGCCGCAGGGTCACGGAGTGGGAAAGGCTCTACGAGAAGTACCAGAGAAAACGCAAGCTGGAGGATGAGCTTGAGGATCTGACTGCGGAAGCCCTCTGGGCGAGGGTCGTCGACGGGGAGAAGCTCCTCCAGCAACTGGAATCGCGAAAGGGGGAACGCGAGCAGGAACTTGAGCACCTGAAGAAGAGGCTGGAGGATGTGGATGCAAGGATCAAGGAGAGGTCGCTGAGGGTCGAGGAGTCGTGGGCAGGCCTGGAGACGTCCAGGAAAGTGCTCCTGCAGCTCGTCAGCAGCCAGGCGGCCGGGGGCTCAAGAGTCGGGATGCTCCGGCACATGGTGGAGGAAGAGACGGCTGAGATAGAACGCCTGAAACACTCCATTAGCCGGGATAGGGCAGAAGTCGAGTCGACCATCAAGAAGCTGGACCGTCTCAAGGCAGGCGATCAGCTCGGTGACGAGGTTGTTTCCCTGGAAACCCGCCTCTCCACGCTGAAGAGCGAGGTCTCGACGCTGGTCGCGGGGCAGAAGGTGGACGAACTTCAGCTTGAGCTGGGTTCCGCGAACGCCAGAATGAGGGAGCTTGAGGGTCTGATATCGGCAACCAAGGATCGAATCTCAAGCCCCTTCGGGCGCGATCTGGAGATGGCTGGACAGGCCGTCGGGTCGATCCCGGGCCTGGCTGGCGAGGTCCACGGTCCGCTTTTCAGGTGCATTCAAAGCGATGACTTCTCCCCCGACGTCATCAGATCCCTCCTGGGCGAGGCACTGTTGCGTTCCTTCGTCACCACAAACGAGGCCGACAGGGCCAAGGTGTCGGAGTTCCTAAGGGAAAGGGGCCTCGATTCCCAGATCTACATGGTTCCCGACTCGGCCTTGGTCCTGATAGAGGAGAAGGCCTTGCCAGAGGAAGAGGGCGTGATTGACTGGGCCGTCAACAGGCTCAGGGCGCCCAAGCACGTTCAGGCCCTCCTCCACCGCGTGCTCGGCGGGGTTCTGCTTGCCGCGCCGGGGCATCGGCTGGAAGGCCTCGCCAAGTCGCTGCAGACGACGGTGGTCAACAAGGACGGTGAGCGGGCCGGATTCGCGCAAGGTCTGATTCCCCAGGTCGGAGGGAAAGTCCAGACGGAAACGCAGAGCCTGGAGGCTGAACTAGACCGCCTCACCCAGGCCTACTCGAAGCTTCAAGGCGAGGTCGCCGATCTTTCGCGGGAGCTGGAGGCTGCGCGAGCTGAGCGGGACAGGGCCCTGGACTCCACGCTACAAGAGGTGCTCTCGCTGCACTCAAGGATCGAGCTGGTCAGGTCTAAGGCGGTGCCCGCGGACGTGGTGCTTCAGCGCGAGTCTGAGAGGGTGAGGGTTAGGTCGGAGGCTCTCGCGGAATACAAGGAGAGGGTTCTGGCGGAACGGAACAGGAGGGTTCAGCAGCTTGAGAAGGAGCTGTCCGCGGCTGCCAAGGGTGTCTCGGGCATGGAGGTGGACGTCTCCAAGGCTGACCTTAGGTACCAGAGGGCGAGGGAGGGCCTCGAGCGACAGCTTCAAGGTTACTACGAACTGCAGGGCAAGAGGATGGTCCTGCTTGACCAGATGCGTTCCGCGAACGCGACCCTGCGGGACATCGAACACAGGATATCGGAGAGAAGGGAGGAGACGCAGAGGCTGGCGGGCGAGGCGGAGGAGCTTTCCCCGCGGGTGCCATCGCCCAGGGATCTGCTGGAACTTGAGAGGCAGATCAGCAACATCCGAGGATCCCTGGCTGAGTTGAGCGACGTTCCCGATGACATAGAGGGCGTCTACAGGATGTACCTCAGCGAGTTCGAGACTCTGAGGAAGAGCCTGCAGTCGGTCATCGAGAAGAAAGAGGAGATGCAGGCCGAGCTCAGGAAGGGGCTCGAAAGATGGCGCGGGATAATGGCCGGGCATCTGGAAGGCATCAACAGGGACTTCAACGAGATCCTCGGCGAGATCGGCGCCAGGGGGGGCGTGTCCCTAACGGATGGGGATGTCCGAAACGTCGGGCTGGATATCGAAGTGGGTTTCTCCGGCAAGGAGCTCACCTCGATCAGCACCCTCTCCCAAAGCGGGGGCGAGAAGAGCCTCTCAACGATGTCGTTCCTTCTGGCCCTGCAGCGGCAGATCAAGTCGCCGTTCAGGGCCGTTGACGAGTACGACGTGCACCTCGATCCGATGAACAAGGATCTGGTTACCCGCCTGCTCAAGTCGGCCGTGCGCCAGGACGGGGCCAAGCAGTACATTGCCATAACCCCCTCCCAGATCCCCAGACAGGACCTGGAAGGGGCAGAGAACGTGGTCGTGGTCCAGAGCGTGGAAGGACGGAGCAGAGTGGGCAGCCTTGTGCTGGAGGCTTCCGGATGACGGGCCAGGGTGACTCGTTAAGGCGCGGCATCGAGACGTGCCAGAAGGCGTTGAGCGGCGAGCTTCTCCCCCACCAGGTCGATGCGTGGGAGCTTTGGGAGATCCTGTCCCGGGCATCGGACAAGCTCTCCGGACCGGAGGAGCACCTGCAGTATGCCATGCTGTTGAGGCTCATTGTAGCAACAGTCCGCCTCCAGTGCCGCTGGCTGCGCTACGAGGCCGACGAGCTGTACGTGGACGCCGACATGGCGAGGCAGAAGATCCATTCGCTTTCCGTGAGAACCTTGAGCTCGATCTTCGTGAAGAGCTTCCATCCCCTTGTCGAGATGGAACGGATGACGGCCAGGGCACTTGATGTTGGGAAGAGGCACTGGGACGAACTTGCCGGCAGAGGATTCCAGGACTTCGCCTCCCCGGAGACGTTCCTGACCTACGAAAGGGGGTCCGAGGTGGAGTCGCAGGTCCTCAGGGAGGTCCGATTCCAGGAGCTCCTCGAGGATCTCATGAAGGAGTTCCTCTCGAGCGACGATGGATCGGATGTTCCCTATGAAAGCTTCATCTCCAAACGGGGATCGGCTGGATTCTCTGAGATGGTGACGCGCAGCTATCTCGTCAGTTTCCTCGTCACCCAACGCAGGATGAGCCTGAAGGCAAACGGGACGGGGCTTAGGCTCTCAAAGATCGCCGTCCCGGGCGGCACCACGCAGAGCGTCGCGGTGATCCTGAGGCAGAGGAGGGATGGGGTCCATGCTTACTGACGATGAACTGTCGATGCTCAGGCTGATCCTCTTCCGGCGTGGACTGCGCCCGGGGGCCTCGGTTGAGGACCTCGGGAAGGCCTGCACGGAACCGATGGACAAGGTGCTGGAGGGGCTCAACCAGAAGATTGCGGAGCTTGGGCTTGAGGTCGTGGTGATCGAGGAGTCCGACGAGTTCCTGTCCGAGGGCAGGACCAGGGCCTTCGTCAGGTCGAAAGCACCCTTGCATCGGGAGGAGCTGAAGCTTTGCGGGTGGGATCGGAGGTCCCTTGCCGCGCTTGCCGTGGTGGGCAGCTACCTCGTCAGCCGCGGCGGGAGGGCAAAGGAGATCGAAGTCGTCCATGTCCTCAAGTCCAAGAACGTATCGGCCAGGAGGATCGACAGGATGGTCGAAGCTGGGTACTTGGCCAGGGACGACGGCATGATCGGCCTTTCTTGGAGATCGCTGGCGGAGATAGACCAGGAGCAGCTGAAGCGCCTCTTCCTCGCTGCCAAGCCACCCAAGAGCACCAAGGAAGGGACCTAGGCCCAGCCCATTGCCGATATCCAGTTGTAGAAGGCCATCCTCTGTTTCTCATCCATGTAGGCCAGGAACAGGAACTTGCTTTCGTCCGGGAACAGGTCTATCTTCCTGCCCTTGAAGACGAACCTGACCTTGTGGAGCTTCCCGATCCTGGAAAGGTCCAGGCCCGAGGCGGACAGCGAGCGTAGTGTGAGCAGCACATCGTCCCCGAGGAGGGACATCTTCTGCGGCCGGCCCTGAAGGTCTATGTTGGTGAAGTCCACATAGGACACCCCGACGGGGCCCGAGCCAGCGGCATCCGACTTCCATTCGGGGTCGGAAATCCCCGTCAGCATGTTCTCGGTGGAGATCGACCATGTGGCAAAGGCGTCATCGCTGCCCGTGATGAGATCCGAAAGCGTCGATAGCGTCCTCGCCTCCCTGTTTGGGTCCGGCGTGCCTATCTCAAGGGTCTTGGACGGAGGGTGCACGACCGCGATGACTCGCCTTATCAGAGTGTCCCAGTGTCGGCCATCCATTTCCTCCGCATACTTGATTTTGTCCACGTACTTGATGAAAAACAGGTAGGACTCGCCTCTGGGCAGGACCCGTTCCAGCGTCGCAAGCTTTCCGGGGAAGCTAAGGCGGGTCTCTATGGCGCCCCGCAGTTCTTCGGAGGTGGCCGAAGTTGGGTCCAGAAGAAGCGTGAGGTCGGCCTCCATCTTGCCCTTGGTGAGGACGTATCTTCTGAACGTCTTGGCCCTTTCCTGGGCCATCAACAGCTGTGCATCCCAGAGGATCTGTCTTCTCTCAGCCTCCATCAGCGAGAGGACGAGTTCGTCGCGGGTTGCGCCCTCCCTTGGGATCTCCGCCACGTCCGCCGCCCGTTCGAGGATGAGATCCTCCGAGACGTTTCTCCTGATCTCGGTGGCATCGTACAGCTCGTACGCGACCGCCTTGGACTTCTTGAAGATCAGATCCACGAACTCCTCCTTTGACGCGTCCCGTGGGTAGGGGATTCCCTTCCCCTTGGCGAATTTTATTAGGGCGTCGAGGGGATAGGACATGATCTTGGACCTGATGAACGACTCCGGGATCTTTCCAGTTCCATCATCCATGGCTATCGGATGAGCGGGGCGGGCACTTCCTATAACCCTTTCCGTGTGGTGGGCTTTTGGCATACATCATCCTCGGACTCACAACCATGCTTTGGAGGTCGGGAGAGGAGGCGGGCAGGATGATCTCGCAGCGCGGCTACAATGGCCTGCTTCTTGATTTCCCCGAGGAACTGGCAGGGGCAGTCAGAGCGCTTAGGGGAGGGGCCCCCTTGGCGTCCGCCGAGGAGGCCGTCGATGAGATGTTCGGAAGCTACTCGGAAGGCTGGCTGTACAAGAACCGTCCGCTGTTGGACTCCCTTCGGTATCTGGGCGAGGCCAACGTCGTCTGCACCGGCAGCGTCCAGCTAGAAAGCGCGATCATGGATGATCGGATGTCAGTTGCACTGTTGGAGTACAGGACCATGGCGGGTCGGGTTGCGGTTTCTCGATGGCGGGAGACCTTGACCAGGGCGTCCCACAATCTGCAGGAGGCCGTTGCAGCGCAGGCGGAGAGGGTTCTCTGCGGTCTGAAAGAGCGAGGCAGATGGCTGTGCGTAGCCGGGGTGTATGCAAGGAGCCTGGAGCAAATGCTTTGCTCCGAGGGACATTCCTGCCGGAGCATCCTGCTGGGAAGGCCGTACCTCGGCACTCCTCTGGAGGCGTTGTCGGCAGAACTTGTGGAGGGAAGCCCGGCCGACGAGAGGGTGAGGTATCTCGTGGAGCTTCATCTGGCTTTCGTCAGGGACTATGTGATGGTTTCGCCCGACTTGGACGAGGCCTACGACAGGTGGTTGGAGAACGGCGAATGGGCTAGGCTCTACCATCACGGTTCAAGGTAGGGGAACGAACGCCTTCGCCTCTTCCGGAGAGCATCGGACGAGCTGCTGACGACTGCCGCGACCAACAATGGGAGGGCGATGGTGGCGTCCGCATGGACGGTTGCCATCCTTGCACGCGGTGAGACCTTGCCCCACGAGATCGATTCCTCGAGCGTGCAGCCCGACAGGCCTCCCCACTGGGGGGAGTCGGTAGTGACCTGGACCGCGTACTTGTGGCCTCCCTTGTTTTTGCCGAGGAGTTTGGTGATGACCTGCGTCTGCTGGATGTAGTTCTTCGGGGTTCCTCCCCCGATGTACACCACACCGGTGTTCTGGCTGTTCTGGACCATCTGGGTGATCTCGTCAATGTCGGCGACGAGGTCCAGTTGAGGGCATCCGCCATGCCGCTTCCTGGCCAGAAGCAGGCTGATGCCCAGCGAGCTGTCCGCAATCGCAGGGCAGAATATGGGCACACCTGCCTTCGCGGCGGTGCCCACCATGCCCTCACGCGCGAACCGCGGCAGGAGGGATATGCCTAGGCGGTGGATGTACTGCCTCGTTGTGAGACGCATCGCTCCCATCTTGGCCGAGGCCTGCGCGATGATCCTATCGGTTTCCTCGAAGGACTCTTCGCTGGCGAACACGTCGTAGATTCTGTCGATCATCTTCTTCTCTAAGGCTCGGTCATCCGCGAACGCGTCCCCTTGCCAGTGCGAGCCACCGAGGGATTCGTGGATGTCGTGGTAGAGATTGGCCCCCGTGGAGACCACGACGTCCACCATCTTGTGTTGCAGTATCGTACACATCAACGTCCGCATCCCAGCGGGGATCATCGCCCCGGCGAGCCCCAGGAAGATCGTCGTGCTGTCGTCTGAGACCATGTTTGACCAGACCTTGGCGGCGTTGCCCAGGCTCCGGGCCTGGAACGCCGTGCCCTGCATCTGGTCCACGATGTCCTTCACGGTCATCCGTCGTTTGATCCGGATTCCCTCCACCGGGCGATGCCCTTTTGCCATGGAGTTGCAGGCCTTGCGCTGGCTCTTAACTCCTTCGATCAGGTTGGGGCACATCGGAGCACCCTGGCTGCCGCCCTGTCTTTCCGAAAAACGGAAGGCGGGTTGCCGACGATGTCCTCGAGGTTCGAGACAGGAATGTGGCACCTTGAGCTACAAGGAACGGTGTGGGGGTTCGAACAAATCTTTAACTTTCACAGTCCCGATCCTTGATGGGTCGATAGTTGCCGAAAACCGGGACGATGGACCTCCCCCTCCACGGAGGCGCTGCACCGCAATGGCTTGTGCAGCGGATGAAGAGGCTGGGCAAGGCCATCTCGGACGTCGTCGTGGACCAGTACGGACAGGAGGGGTTTCTTCGCAGGCTGTCAAACCCCGACTGGTTCCAAGCCCTAAGCTGCGTTCTTGCTTTTGATTGGCACAGCTCGGGCACCACTACGGTTCTTTGTGGTGTGTTGAAGGAGATTCTCGACCCTCAGGAGCACGGCATCGCGGCCGTGGGAGGCAAAGGATCCCGTTCCAGGGACGCTCCCCGGGAGATCTCGGGTCTTGCCGACGCATTCTCGTTTGGGTCCTCAAAGGTGGAGGCGCTCACCAGGGCAAGCAGGCTTTCGGCCAAGGTTGATGGGGCTTTGCTCCAGGATGGCTACAACCTCTACCATCACACCATGTTCATATCCGAAGAGGGGGACTGGGCGGTGGTGCAGCAGGGCATGGATCCCCGATCCAGGACCGCCCGCAGGTACCACTGGCTATCCTGGGGTGTTAGGGAATTCGTGGAGGAGCCGCACTCAGGAATCGCGTGCGATGAGAAGAAGGACCGCGTGCTGAACCTGACTTCCGTGGCCAGCAGGGGCTGCCGTAACAAGAGCCTCGACCTCGCTCTTCACGGCAAAGATCAACTCCTCGACGACCTGGCGAAGCTTAGGGCCGGACCCCAAAGGAGCCTGATGCAATGGGCGAGCCCGGGCATCCCAGTCGGCAAGGCACTACCGTCCAGGATCGACTGGAATGTCATGAAGAGGGTGTATGACTTCAAGCCAAGCAACTACGAGGAGTTCATCCTTGTGCGCGGCGTGGGGCCGTCGACAGTGCGGGCGTTGGCTTTGGTCTCAGATCTGGTCTACGGCCAACCTCCCGACTGGGAGGATCCGGTCAAGTACTCATACTGCCTCGGCGGCAAGGACGGCGTGCCGTACCCTGTCGACCGGGCATCCTATGATGAGACCATTCAGATACTCGGCGGCGCAATCAAGGAAGCCAAGCTCGGCGATTCCGAGAGGCTGGGTGCGCTGAGGCGTCTGAAAGAGCTGATTCCGGTTGAGGTGCAGGGGAGCGTCCGACCTTGGTTGAGGTAGGCTCGCCGTATGGGCCGGAGCTTGCCTCCGTGATGGAGGCCTCGGGGATAGCTGAGCTCAACCAGGTTCAGCTTCGGGCCATCCCGGCCATACTCGAAGGAAGGAACGTTCTCGTCGTTGCGCCCACAGGGTCGGGAAAGACGGAGGCGGCGATGATCCCGGTCTTGAGCCGTTACCTGAAGGAGCGGTCCAAGGGGATATCCGTGCTGTACATCACCCCTCTCCGTGCCCTGAACCGTGACATCGTCAAGAGGATCTCCCAGTGGGCGGAACACCTCAAGATCAAGGTCGAGGTCAGGCACGGTGACACGCCCCCAGGCAAACGCAGGGAGCAGGCCAGGTCGCCGCCCGAGCTTCTGGTGACGACTCCCGAGACCCTGCAGGCCCTCCTCACAGGGAAGATCATGCGTGAGCACCTCTCCGCCGTGCGATGGGTCATCGTCGATGAAGTACATGCGCTCGTGGGCAACAAGCGCGGCGTCCAGCTCTCGGTAGGGCTTGAAAGGTTGGCCATGGCCGCGTCGAACGATTTCCAGCGAATTGGGCTTTCGGCCACCCTCGCCAACCCTGAGGACGCGGCTAGGCTCATCTGCGGGTCGCGCTCCTTTGAGGTCCAGGCCACCAAGATCCCCAAGCGGTATGAGTTCAGTATAGAGCATCCCGAGCCGCGGGCTAGTGACCTTGAGCTCGCCGACGATCTCTTCTCCTCGCCAGAGGCAGCGGCGCGGGTCCGGAGGTTGAAGGAGCTGGTGGAATCCCACAGGTCCGTCCTCATCTTCGCCAATGCAAGGACCGTCGTTGAGCTGCTCGGATACAGGCTATCGAGGCTGATCGATGCCGGGGTCCACCACGGGTCCGTCTCCCGTGAGGAGCGGGCCTCGATGGAGGACGCCTTCAAGAACGGCAAGTTGCGGGCACTGGTCTGCACCTCGACGCTGGAGCTTGGCATAGATGTCGGGTTCGTTGACTTCGTCGTCCAGTACCAGTCGCCCATGGCCGTCTCCTCGCTCGTCCAGAGGTTCGGCAGATCGGGCCATCGCCTGGACCGCGTGTCCAAGGGTTCCATCATCTGCACGATGGGGGAACAGATCCTTGAATCGATAGCGGTGGCCAGGCTCTTCCTTGAGGGCAAGCTTGAGCCCGTCAGGATGCACGAGAATGCCCTTGATGTGCTGGCCCATCAACTGGCCGGACTTGTAGCGGATGGCCTTGATCTCCGGCCCAAGGAGGCCTTCGAGATCCTGTGCAGGGCACATCCCTACCGGAACCTGGGCTATGAGGAGTTCAGGGGCGTGGTCGACTTCATGGAGAGCTTGGGCACGCTCTCGCGCTCGGCAGACCGGCTGAGGAAGACCGGGTCGACGCTGCAGTACTATTACGAGAACCTCTCGATGATCCCTGACGAGCGGAGATACCCCATCGTGGATACATCCACGGGCGGCATGGTCGGCAGCTTGGGAGAGGAGTTCGTGGCCCTGCACTGCACCACAGGGCTCGACTTCATCTGCAGGGGAAAGGTGTGGCGCATCGCGAAGCTGGGTGAGGACGGCGTGGTCTACGTCACCCCGAGCAGATACAACCTCGGGGCCATACCGGGGTGGGATGGTGAGCTGCCTCCGGTTTCCAGGGAGGTGGCCGAACGCGCGGCCCTCCTGAGAAGACACATGGATCTTCTTGAGCCCGGGATCCACGTGGACGATGCGGCCATGTCCGTGGTGGAGGTGGAGATGCAGTCGGAGAGGGCGGACGGCATGGTGCCCGACCCGGACGAGATCGTCCTGGAGGCTTTCGGCCGTTTCCTGATAGTCCATTCCTGCTTCGGAACGAGGATCAACCGCACGCTGCTATTCATCCTGAGGCAGCTCTTCCGAGAGGCCACCGGATCCCCGCAGCATGGGCCTGAGATGGCCTCAAACTGCGACGCGTACAGGATCATGATGGAGTTTGGGCGGCCGCTACACCTCCCCTTGGTGGAGGAGCGGGCGAGGGCCCTGGGATCCCTCAAAGCGGACGAGGTTGAACGCCTCGTTCGCTCCGAGATAGAGGGGAACTTCCCCTTCGTGCTCCAGCACATCGCGGCCCGGTTCGGCGCGATACCGCGGGGCATCCACCTGTTCGACCCAAGGTCCCGAGATCTGGAGGAGAAGTACAAGGATACCCCGATCTACGCAGAGGGCATCCGGGAGGGCAGCGTCGATCAGCTTGACATCGATGGTGCCAAGGGACTTCTCCGTGCCGTTTCGAGGAACGAGACCAGAATCCGTTGCATTGAGAGGTCGGACGAGGAAGGTCCCACCACCTGTGCCAAGCGCATCCTCGACCGGCTTGCTGATGCGCCGGAACTCGGCTACGGCACCTCAAAGGACGAGGCCACGAAGGTCAGGAACAGGCTCCTGGCCCGCACGGTCCATCTGCGGTGTTACGACTGCGGCACTGCCCGCCGGGCGAGGATAGCCGATTTGGTCGAGCACCCATCCTGCGAGTCGTGTGGCTCAAGCTTTCTGACCATTCCCTCCGGGGCCCAGGAGAGGCTCGTTCTGGGCCTGAAGACATCTGGAACGAAGGTCGAGAGCCGGGACGCCATATCGAAGCTGAAGTGGAAGGCGGACCTGATCTCGATCTATGGCAGGAAGGCGATCATGGCCCTGTCCGTGCGCGGCATAGGCCCGCAGACCGCCTCAAGGATCCTTAGCAGGATGCACGAAGACGAGGGTGAGTTCGTCGTCGACCTCATCCTGGCCAGCGGGAAGTACGAGGCCACGAAGAGGTACTGGGCAAGCTAGGCACGCGTGTTGGCATAGGGAAAAAAGTGGGGCTTCTGCCCCTAGTACTCTGGCCCGTACTCGCCGCCCGGCGGCGTCTTCGGCTTCTCCAGCTCCTTGGAGGCTATGACGTCGTCGATCCTGAGGATCATCATCGTGGCATCGCAGGCTGACTTGATGGCCTGGGACTTCACCGACCACGCCTCGACAACGTTCTGCTTGTACATGTCCTTGATCTTGCCGCTGAGCACATCGAGCCCCATCGCCGAGCCCTTGTCCGCGCTTGCCGCCACAAGGTCTTGCATCGTGTCGATCGGATCAAGCCCAGCGTTCTCGCCGAGAGCCCTCGGTATCGCCTTCACGGCCTTGCTGAATGCCTCCACCGCGAGGCCTTCTCGGCCCCCGACGGTCTTGGCGTACTCGTCGAGCTCCCTGCAGATCGCGATCTCGCTGGATCCGCCGCCCGCGACTATCTTCGGGTGCTGGAGCACCTGCGCGACCACGCACACCGCATCATGGAGGGCACGCTCGATCTCGTCGACGACGTGCTCGGTGCCGCCCCTGACCAGGATGGTCACCGCCTTCGGGTTCTTGCAGTTCTCGACGAAGATCATCTCGTCGCCGGCGATCTTCCGTTCCTCCACGAGGCCGGCCATTCCAAGGTCGTCCTTGCTGAGCTCCTTGAGGCTCATCACCACGTTGCCGCCGGTTGCCCGGCTGAGCTTCTCCATGTCGGACTCCTTGACTCGGCGGGCCGCAACTATGCCAGCCTTGGCAAGGTAGTGCTGGGCCATATCATCGATGCCCTTCTGGCAGAGGAGGACGTTTGCCCCGGTCTCCTTGACCTTGTCCACCATCTTCTTCAGCATGTTTTCCTCCTCCTCCAGGAACTCGCGAAGCTGGTCGGGGGACGTGATGTTGATCTTGGCGTCCGTTTCGGTCTTCTCGATTTCGAAGGCCTGGTTGACGAGGGCAATCTTGGCGTTCTGGACCCGTTTGGGCATGCTCGGGTGCACGCGCTCCTTGTCGATGAGTATCCCGTGGATCAACTGGGAGTCGGTCATAGCACCGCCCTCCTTCTTCTCGAGCTTGACGTGGTCGATGTCGACCTCGTACTTGCCGTTGACCTTCTCCGCCACGAGCTTGACGCCCTTCACCGCCAGTTCGGCGAGCTCGTCCCTTGCGACCTCCGCGCCCTTCCCAGTCATGGCCGTGATCGCAATGTTGCTTAAGACCTTGACATCCTCGGGATCGACGGGCTTGGCGATCTTGTCGAGTATCTCAAGGGCCTTGGCCTGGGCCATCCTGTAACCCTTTATGATGACGGTGGCGTGGACATCCTGGTCCAGCAGTTCCTCGGCCTGGGCGAGTAGCTCTCCCGCCAGGACCACGGCGGAGGTGGTGCCGTCGCCGACCTCCTCATCCTGGGTCTTTGCCACCTCTACCAGCATCTTCGCGGCTGGGTGTTCCACGTCCATCTCGTCGAGGATCGTTGCCCCGTCGTTGGTGATGACGACATCGCCAAGGGTGTCGACGAGCATCTTGTCCATGCCGCGGGGCCCTAGGGTGGTCCTCACCGCCTCCGCGATGATCTTCGCGGCCATGATGTTGTTTCTTTGAGCGTCCCTTCCTCTCGTCCTTTCGGCACCTTCCTTCAGGATCAGGACAGGTGTTCCGGCTAGCTGAGATGCCAAAGCAAGATCACCTCGAACTAAACGGCTCCGGTTATTTGCGGGTTATATAAAAATCTTACACGTTGCCCAGGCCCGGGGGCCGGGGTGGCAAGGGAGTGCCCTCCCATGACGATTCCCGCCCATTCGGCGGGCTGAGGGTGGAGGGGAAACGCCCAATCTCGGCATCCGGGCTGGGTAATAGTTTTAAGACTTCACCTTTGAGGTTGGCTCGTGCAGCTATTGACGGGCTACGCGGCCGTGCTTATCGTGGTGGGCCAGGTGTTGGCTGTCCTCGGGGTCATACTGGTCATCTACTTCACCATTCGTCAGAGGTTGCAGGAACGTGTGAAGCCAGCGAGGAAGCCCGGGAGGAGGGGCCTCCCCTACTCCGACCTCTACTTCTGGCACGTGCTGCGGCAGCGCCACCCTCTTGGCAGGAGGGTAAGGCAAGCCTTCCTGAAAGGGAAGACGCCCGGCATATAGCGCCCCTAGACGACTGCCCTGGTTCTGGCCTTGGCCGTCTCCACGCTGGCCTTTAGAGCCTCCACGAGGCTCTTCGGCTCCTCCGGCTGCGGCGCTGGAGCTACCTCCAGCTTCGCCCCGCTGACCTTCGTCTCGATGAGCTTGATCAGTGCTTTTCGGTACTCGTCCTCGAAGCCCTCAAGTTTGAAGCTCTCGGTCATGGCATCCACCAGCTGCTGCGCCATGCGGAGCTCGTTCGGACGAAGCGTGATGTCCGCAAGGCCGGGGACGACATCCCCCGACGGCCTTATCTCATCCGGGTAGAACATGGTCTCAAGCACTAGCGCCCTCTGGAAGTGCCTGACGCAGCAGAGATGCTGCCTGGTCTTGATCACGATCTTGGCCACGGCGATGCGGTTGGTCAGCTGCATCACCTGCGTCAGAAGGGCGTAGGCCTTCTCTGCGCCCTCCTCGGGCGCCAGGTAGTAGGATCTGTCGAAGTAGATCGGGTCGATCTCGCTCAGGTCGACGAACTGGACGATGTCGATGTTCTTGCCCTTTGGAAAGGGGACGGACTTGAGGTCATTCTCGTCGATGGTGACCCACTTGCCCTTCTCGTACTCGTAGCCCCTCGAGACATCGCGCCAGGGTATGACCGCGTTGCACTTGGCGCAGATGCGGTCGTACTTCAAAGGGGTGCCGCACTGGGTATGGACGAAGTTGAACGCGACGGACTTCGACTCCGTTGCGGGAAACATGTTGACCGGTATCGTTACGAGCCCGAACGTGATGTAGCCGGACCAGAGGTTGTGCATTGCCTCACCGACGCCAATGTTGGCGTGGTTTTCGTTATTAAGGCTATCAGGGGACCCGGCCTACGCGACCTGTCTGGTGATTCTCCTCAGCCCGCTCTCCCTTATCGCAAGCGTAACCGCCAGGGTCTTCGCACCTTCCGAGATCGGGGTGATCGTGTCCTTGTCCTTCCGTATCGCCTCGGTGAAGTGCTTGGCCTCGACCTTGTTGAGGTCCGCGGCCTGGCTGTGGTACTCCTCCCTTGACCCGTTCTCGTTCCATGTGATCCTCAGCGAATTGGGGTCCTGCAGGTCTAGGACGGCCTTCTTGGTGAAGACCGAAAGGTCGACGATCCACCTGCCAAGGTAGCCGCCAGTCGTGGCAACCATGGAGCCCACCGCGCCCGAGGCGAATCTGAGGGCCGTTGAACTCACGTCCTCGATCTCCAGATCCTCAACCTGGGTCCAGTAGCGGCGGTCCATCTCTGCGTGGACCCTCACGATGTCCCCGCAAAGATACCTCAGCAGGTCCACCGCGTGGGTCGACTGTTCAACTATCTGGCCGCCCCCAAGCGAGATCTTCCTCCACCAGGCACCCCCCAGGAAGTTGCACACGTACCTGCCGAGGGCCATGGTGACTCCGCCAAGCTTCTCTCCCTCAAGGAGGGCCCTGGCCCTCTGCACTCCATTCCCGAACCTTAGCTGGTACCCGACTTGGCTCTTTACCCCTGCCTTCTCCACAGATCGGACCATTCGATTTGCCAACTTCATGTCGAGGGCAATCGGCTTCTGTATGAAGACGTGGATCCCCTTCTCTGCGGCGAGTTCAACCTCGTTGGTGTGGGCAAAGGGCGGCAGGCAGATGTAGACTGCGTCCATCTTCTCCTTCTCATACATCTCCGCGTAACTGGTGTACGCTTGGCCACCGTACTCCTTGCAGTAGGATTTCGCCTTCTCCTCGACGATGTCGCAAAACGCAGCGAACCTGACATTGCCCAGCTCCTTGAGGGGCTTTGTATGTGCCCTGGCAATCCCACCAGCGCCTATGAATCCGACCGAGAGCTCGCGCATGATATCGGCCCCCGTTCCATCCCGGGCCGTTTATTAATGCAATATGAGTCGTTGCCCGGAGCGGGACCCAGTTCATGCTTGCCTGAAGCGAGGGTAGGAATCCCGAAAGCGTTTTCAGCTGGCAGGAGGGCCGAGGCGCAATGGGTTCCGAGGGAAGGTTCAAGCTTCTCTATCTCACGTACTTCGCCGCGCTGGGTGCGGTCTTTCCCTACCAAGTTCTATTCCTTGAGAGGAAAGGGCTCTCGGCCACCGAAATCGGGCTCATCGGGTCGGCCGCAGCCGGGGTTGCCATTGCCCCCGGTTTGCTGTGGATGGCGTGGTCCGACAAGGCAGCAAAACGGAAGCCCTTCATCCTCTTCGGGTTCGTCTCACAGATGGCCCTATGGCTGATGATCTCGGGGGCCTCAACCTTCGGTCAGTTCTTGCTCCTGATGCTCGCCGCATCGGTGATGGTGCCTCCGCTGGAGGCCTTGCTGAACGTGGTCGTCCTCAGTGGGATGGACAAGACGAGGACGGGAACTGAGTACTCACTGGTCAGGATATGGGGGTCCTTGGGTTGGATAGTCTCGACGGCCGCCGCAGGAACCCTAGTGCAGACAACCGAACTGAGGTTCTCCTTCTTCCTTGGCTCCGGGCTGCTGGTGCTGTGCATGGCGCAACCATTGGGGAAGGTCGCCCCGGATGCTGGGACCTCCCCCGGAAGGCCGGAGAGAGCGGGGGAATTGAGGCAGGCGGTGCCATTCATCGCCGCGACCGTGATCAGAGCACTGAGCGTTGGGATGGCCTATACCTTTCTCTCCATCTATCTGGATGAGATAGGAACGCCCTACTGGCTGCTTGGCTGGGGCTGGGCGATCTCGGCCCTGCCTGAGCTTCCGATCATGGTCCTCGCAGGCAGGATGTCGGATAGGGTCGGGAGGCTGCCCCTGCTCATCGCCGGCTTCGTGTGCTCAAGCATGATGGCCTTCGCGTACTCAGTGGTGCGGTCCCCGGTCCTCGCGGTGCCACTGATGGCCATGAGCGGGGTCTCCTTTGGCCTCTCCTACATTGCCTCCGTCGGGTACATCGCAGACATTTCCCCCTACAATCGACAGGCAACCGCGCAGGGCCTCTACGTCGTTCTGACCGCCAATGTCCCCAGGGTTTTGGGCCCATTTCTGGGAGGCGTTCTGATAGACGAGATGGGGCTGGGTACGCTGTTCGCGGTTTCTGGTGCACTGTCACTTGTGGCCGCCTTGGTCCTGGTTCCCGAATGGACCAAGATTCGCGGTCGAGGAAGGGGCGGCGGGGCTAGGAGGCCGGGAATCAGTTAAGAACGGTTGCACGGGGTGCCAGTGCAGTCCGAAGTCTGCGAGGCGTGCTTGCATGGAACATGTGAGGAAGATCGACAGCGTGCCAATCGGCCTGTGGAAACCACCGAAGGCCGATGAGCCCGAGCCGGCAGCCACGCTCCTGGATGGACAGGACCTGATAACGCCGGGACCTGGGGGAGCGATCTCGGGATCCGAAAGGCTGAAGGTGCTCGTTCAGAACTACCGGCCTGGGGGATTCCACAACCCACACTCCCATGACGATTGCGAACAGATCTTCTACGTGTCGAAGGGAAGCGGGGAGTTCCTCCTTGGGAGGGACTGGGCTCCGATCTCGAAAGGCGACCTTGTCTACGTTCCGCGCTCCAGAGTGCACGCGGCAAGGAACACCGGCCGGAGCACGCTGGTCCTGATCTTCATGAGCATTCGGCTGGATGGCTCGCCATAGAATCTCGTGGGCAATCGGGGTGATCGCGCATGGCCACGAGGGAAGGGACGCTGAAGGTCGAGATCCTTGAGCACGGTCGGCCCGCCGCAGCCAGGGTTCACCTCCTGGCATCGGACGCCGGATACAGGTGTCCCGCTGGCTGTGTCCCCTATGAGAAGGACCGGCATTTCACAACGGCGGGCAGCTTCGTCCTATCGCTTCCGGCCGGGAAGACTCATATCATGATCGAGAAGGGAAAGGAGTACAAGCAGATCACCGATTCCTTCGAGATGCGGGATGGTGAGCTGATTGCCAGGAAGTACGACCTGAACCGCTGGATCGACATGGCCAGCCTCGGTTGGTACTCCGGCGACACACATGTGCACCGTCCCCTCGGTGATATGCGGCATCTCATGGAGGCGGAAGACCTCCACGCGGCCCCGGTCATCACGGTATGGAACGAGAGGGACCATTGGCAGAGCAGGCCGTTGGGAAAGCGTCGGGTTGTGAGCACGGGCGGGCGTGCATACGGCATCTTGAGCCAGGAGGACGAGAGAGGTGGCGGGGCCATCATGGGCTTCGATCTCATCCGCCCCGTGAAGATGAAGGCGACTAGGTGGTATCCGCCGCAGGTTGCCTATGGACGGCGGTGGCGAAGGCAGGGGGCGGTTGTGGAGCAGGAGAAGCCCTTCTGGCTGGAGGCACCCGTGAACGTCGCACTTGGCGTGGTTGATGCCATCGGGGTGGTGAACAACCACCTACAGAGGGCCGAGGTGATGGAGAACGAGGCCTGGGGACGGCCCCGCGACAAGGGTAGGTACCCAGGGAAGCAGGGCTTCGTCTACAACGTCTTGGATCTGTACTACAGGTACCTGAACCTTGGGATCAAGATCCCGATATCAGCAGGATCAGCGTCCGGAGTCCTGAGAAACCCCCTAGGGTACAACCGGCTGTACGTCCGGCTGGAGGAAGGCTTCAGCTACAAGGGATGGTTTGAGGGGATGAAAGGCGGCCGGGCCTTTGCCACCAACGGGCCCATGCTGTTCCTACAAATCGATGGGAAGACGCCATCCTTGACGGAAACCCTCGCGAAGCCATCCTCTGTGGAGATCGGGATCAGGGCCTTGTCATCGGCGAGGCTCAGCTTCGTCGATCTCGTGAGGAACGGCAGGGTGTACAGGAGATTCGACTGCGGACGGCGCAGCGAATTCGCCGCGAAGCTCCGGTTGAAGCTTGGAACCAGTTGCTGGATCGCTGCGAGGGCGTTCGAGGAGAACGAAGTGACGGTGCGGTTCGCACACTCGAATCCCGTCTTCGTCGAAGTCGGCGGGCCCATCATCCCATCCAGGAGGGATGCGCTGTACTACATGGAGTGGTGCGAGGAGCTGCTCGAAGCCCTTCGGGACGATCCGGGCAAGTTCCGATCGGAAGGGCAACGCGAGAGAGTGGGACGGCTGTACAAGAGGGCCATATCGTTTTACGGGAAACTCGCCCGCGGGGCTGGTGGCGGCCTCACAAATCTTAAATAGACTCGACCACAAAGCCTTTGCACATGGACGATGTGGCTCGATCGAGGAACCGCCTTCTGGAGAGGCTGGCGTGGGGTGCCTTCCTGATTGGCCTGGGGCTGCTCTACTACACGGTAGACTACTACGAGTTCGACCTGTGGGCCTCGGGCCTCTTGCTGGCAGGGGCAATCCTTCTGATTGTCAACATTGCCAGGGCAAGTTGGAGGATCAAGGTCAGCACAGGGAGCCTGGGTGTCGGGGTCATATTCCTGGTTGTCGGCGCAGCGATGTGGCAGGGCATCAAGCTGAACTGGGTTGCGGTGGTGGCCCTGGTCATAGGAATCTGGATCACTTTGGATGCCTTGGCCAGAAGGGGCTAGTCCGTTGGGGATCGGCCGGCCTGCGGCAAAGGGTTGACCGGAGGGGCAGCTACCCCCTTTCCTTCTTCTTCGTCAGCTCCAGCCATCTTCGCCGCCGGTTCTCCTCCTCGATCTTCAGCCTCTCCTTGTAGTGCATCTCCCTCTCCACGACTGGGTCCCTGAAGGACTTCAGGGGATCCTTCTTGCGCCTAGGCATTTCATCTTCATTGTTCCAAGCCACATCCTCACCCCAGGGGAAAACCGCAGACGGCATGCTTTTGGTCGTCGGGCCAACACAACCATTTCATCGCCAATCCCGTCTTTACGCTTGAAAAATGTGCATCAGCGTCAAGATCGCTGCCGAGGCTTAGGGATCAGGTTCATCCCCGGTCCCACCCAATGCATCAGGGTGCTCAGGTGCGCGATGGGTGCTTCTTTTAAGGACATTTTTAAGCACAAGAGCTACCTTTTTAACGGGGCAGACAACCAGACAAAGGGGTGTTGGACTTGGAGAAGCCGAGGATCGAAGTTCAGAACATCGTTGCTTTCGTGGACCTGAAGACCGAACTGGACCTTGAACGGCTGGCGTTCGAGCTCCCCGACAGCGAGTACGACCCGGATCGATTCCCTGCACTGATCGTGAAGTTCAAGCAGCCGAAGATCTCGTTCCTAGTCTTTCGGAACGGGAAGATGAACTGCACCGGCGCGGACCACATAAGCAAGATAGAGGAAGGCGTGGCAAAGCTCGTCAAGATGCTGAGGGACCTCGGGATTGAGATCAAGAAGGATCCCAAGATAACGGTCACGAACGTGGTGGCGACCGTCGACCTAGGACTGGTGATGAACCTGGATGAGATCGCCCTCAACATCGAGAACGTCGAGTACGAGCCAGAGCAGTTCCCGGGGCTTGTGTACAAGCCATACGAGTCGACCGTGTCCGTGCTCATTTTTGGGACCGGGAAGCTCGTGGTTGCGGGCCTTCGCGATGCCTCGGAAGCCAGAGGGGTCGTCGACGGGCTTCTGGAGAGGCTGAAGGAAGCCGGCTTGGTCTAGGCGGTCTAGAAGACCTCGAAGTTCAGGTTCCTAGCGGCGCGGTCAGGGGACATCAGCAGGAGGCTATCCTCCCGGATCAAACCGTCCCATCTGCTTCTGAAGCCCCTGAGGAAATCCTCAAGTTCGCCGAATCCGGGGTGGGCGGACACGACCACATGCGTGAACCTCGAGCCCTCCACGGGAGCTGCGAAGATGATCCCCTTCGTCTTCCTGAGGAACTCGTCAAGCTCGTCCATGTTGCCCTTCGAGTGGTCCCACCTGAAGAGGAAGATGCTGATTATCTTGAAGCCGATCTTCTCAAGTGCCGGGAGCGCGATGTAGCTGGTGATCACTCCGCTGTTCTCAAGGCGGTCTATAATCTTCCCAACGCCGGGGCCCGTTAGGCCTGTTTCGTTGCCTATGTCCTCCAGGGTCCTTCGAGCGTCTTTGCACAGTGCCCTGAGTACTTTGATCTCATTCTTCTTGATAGGCATCAGCCGTTCCCCTATTGTGCGCCTTGTACCTTGGTCGATTGATGCGAAAGATAATCACGAATTTTGTTAATAAATATTTCTAGGTTCCCTCGTATTGCTTACGTAAAAAAACACAGGGGTGCGAATCCTACCAAAACCTTGGGAAAAGGGTTCCTATCCTGTAGTAATGCCGAAACAACACGCCGAGGGCCTCGGCCGCTGCCCTTCCTTCGAACTCGATTGCCGAAAGGAAAGTGTCATCCGAACCGATCAGCTCTATCCCGGACCAGCCTCCGTCTACGACCGCAAACGAGAAGGGGATGTTCGCCACCCTGGTGCTCCTCCAGAGACTTTGAGCCCGGCTCGCGATGTCCTTCTTCACTAGTCCCAGTAGGTCCAAGGCCAGCTCGCCGAGGTGGGTCATGCTCGACTTGTAGACAACTTGGATGTAGACGTTCCTATCGAGGGCGTCGAACACGCTCTTGGCAATCGTCGGGTCCACGTACCTGGTGGCGATCTTGATCCGTTTGGCTGCTCGGTCGATCTGTCCCGCAAGGGTCCTGACCATTTCGGGATATGTCGGGACCAAGCGGGATTCCAGCGGCAAGCTGGGCCGGTTCTGCGCCAATGCCCTGCAAAGACGGTCTTGCATGTCGAGGACGAGCCTGCCCCTTTCAGTTGCCCTGTAGGATCTCAGCCCCTCCCTCTGGATGAGCCCAAGCCTGATGAGTTCCGCAAGGCGCGAGTAATAGAGCTTCTGACTGAGGCCCATGCGCCTTACCGTGTCCTTGCCGCTGGTGAACTCCTCAGTCGCTTGGGCCAGGATCTCGATGGCGCCTTGCTTGCCCAGGACGCTGAAGAAAGCGTCAAGGCCAGAACCCCCAGAGGGTTTCATGTGCTCAGCTACGATGGCTGCAAACATATAATCCTATCGACGCAACGGGCAACGCATTCTTCAACGAGCAGGAAGCATGGCTGACCACCTTGGAGCGCCAGAGGAAGCTGGAAAGGCAGTTGACGTTCTACAACCTGAGGTTCCTCTTCATCCTGCTCCCCATCATCATCGTGCTGATCCTTGTGATCGTCCTGTCGTTGCTCTAGCCCAAGGGGTGACTATCCCGGCCACTTGGTCGCGCGCACCTCTGGGCACGGCGCCCATCCCGCTGTGGGTGTCCAGCTCACCGCGTCGCAACGAGGGCTTGCTCCGCTGTCCTGGAAACAACGTTTGATTGCCTTATGGTTTCTGAGGCACGAAAAGAAAATGCTGGTTGAGGTTATCCCTTCGGGAGACCGCACTTGGGAGCCTCAGGCCTGCTCCTCGGGCAGGATTCAAGAGATCAGCTGCGACGGAAGTAGGATATTGCAGCTGACCCGCGGCTTGCGGGAACCGGGGTGTGCGGCTGTGCTATCTGGCTGCGAGTTTGATGTCCTCGGCCTTCACGGTCTTCCTTCCAGCATGCCTGGCGAGCTTCACCGCCTTTGCGGCGATCTCCGTGCCATACTCCTCAAGAACCTCGGCCAACGCCTTTGCCGCGGACGCGCTAACCCTCTCGGCGTTTGCGTTCTGCTTGATTATCCTCTCGACAGGTGCCAGCGGAAGTTTCGCCATCGTCGATCACCGGTGCCCCGGTGGTACTTGGCAACCGAATATAAAGATTTCCAAGTCGCGGGGCACCAGCGCGAGCAATCCAAGGCTCCCCCGCCTCGCAGTGAGGATGTTGAGGTTGTTCCGGGTTCCAAGTCTGGGCCGTCCATTGGCCCTGTGTTGAGGTGAGGCCCCGAACGCGGTGCTTCCAATCTCCTGCCTACCGATTCCCGGGACCCGTTTCCATCGGCAACAGGCTGTCGCGGATCGCGTCCAGTGACGCTATGATTCTTCGTCCCCTCGAACTCAGCGCGAAGTACTTCCTCCTGCGGCCCCGCCCGGGCGGTCCTCTCTCCCTGGTTCCAAGAAGGCCCATCGACCGAAGCTCGTTGAGGTGTTGGTAGACGGCCTGTAGGCTGATCGCCTCGCTGAACCTCACGTTGAGTTCCCGCCAGATGGAGTATCCATACGTCGGGGAAGCCTGCAGGACCTCAAGGATGTGGATCTTCGTCGGGCCCAACGGACCGAGGGTCTTCTGATCCATGTTCACCAGGTCCCATGCCGTTGAGAGCCTTGGCTTCAGCGTCCTTGCGATGCTGTCAGGCACCTTGAGCCCGCTGCCGGTGACAACGCACACTATCGAGTCCGAGGCATCGGCCGTGCCATCGTCAACCAAGATCCTTGCTGCGCAGATGGTTGCGGCGGAGGCTGGCTCTGCAAAAATCCCTTCCCTTGATCCCAGAAGGTTCACGGCCTCAATCATGTCGTCGTCCCGGATGGAATAGGCGAGGCCCTTCGACTCCCGGATGGCGGCCAGGGCCGCCTCCCCGTTTATCGGATCCCCGATGGCGATGCTCGGAGCTATGGTCTTGGTCGGGCCGAGCGTTCGGATCGGTTCCCCGGTCTGAAAGGCAAGCGCAATTGGTGCGCAGGCTGCGGCTTGGGTTGCCACCATTCTGGGCATGTCCAGGATCATCCCGGATCGGTGCAGCTCTTTGAACCCCTTCCAGATCGCATACAGGTTCGTCCCGGTGCCAACGGGGATGACGACGAAGTCCGGGACAGTCCAACTCAGTTGGTCGGCTATCTCAAAGCCGGTTGTCTTCTCCCCCTCTAGTGCAGAGGGGTTGGTTTCGATGGTCAGGTCTTGGCGATCCGAGGCTCGGCATGCGGATGCGCATCTCATGATTGCGTTTCTGAAACTGCCGCGGGTTCTGAACACCTTCGCTCCGTAGACCAGGGTCTGGAGGAGCTTCCCTGCCTCGGCTGATTCCGGTGCGAAGATCATGCATTCCAGTCCGGCCTTGGATGCGTATGCCGCGACCGACGCGCCCGTGTCCCCGTCTGTGGCACACGCCACTCGTCTCGCACCTAGCCTAACCGCAACGCTTACGGCAACCGTGCTCCCTCGATCGGCAAAGGAGGATGTGGGGTTCCGCGATTCGTCCTTCACGAACAGGTGCTTGAGCCCGAACAGCCGACCGCACCTGTGGAGGGGCGTTCCGCCCTCCTCCAGGGTCACCCCTGCAAGGTTCAGGGGAAGGAGCTGGTGGTATTTCCAGACACTGGGAACGCCGGCCTGGAATTCGCTGCCGACGAAGTTGGAGTGGTCATAGGCTGCCTCAACAATTCCTTTTCCGCAAATGGGGCAGGAAAGGGAGATTGGCCCCAGTGGGAAGGCCTTCGAGCAGCTTGTGCATCGATATCCGAGGAAGAGTGAACCGACCAGCTGCCTCACCCGATCTTAAGCCGTCTTTCCTAGCAGGAACTCGTAGATCTGGGAATCCTTGGAGAGCTCCGGGTGGAAACAGGTTCCGAGCACGCTGCCCTGCAACGCGGCAACAGGTTTCCCCTCAACCCAGGCAATCGGGGCACAGCGGCCCCAGGTTCTCTCGATGGCTGGCGCCCTTATGAAGACGCCCGTCTCCCTCACGGTCCCGTTCGGCAGCTTAAGCTCCAGCTCGGTCTCGAAGCTCTCGCGCTGTCTGCCGTATGCATTCCGTAGGACGGACGTGTCCATTACCGACGGGAAGCCGGGGTTCTGCCTTTGGTCCTTGCCGTTCACGATCTTGGACAGTAGGATCAGCCCGGCGCAGGTGCCGATGATCGGCCTTCCGGACTCGGCAAGCCGGACTATGGACTTCTTGAGCCCGTTTGCCGCGATGAGCCGGGAGATTGTTGTGCTTTCGCCCCCCGGAATGGCTAGGGCGGCCGCATTCCTGATGGAACGGGCGTCGGTGGCGGGCCGGGCTGTGCCAGGCGCCGACAACCTCTCCAGGGCCCGATCGATCGCGTCCACATGTTCGGACACGTTTCCCTGGAATCCGAGGACGATGAACTCCGGGCTCGGGGCGCGGGCGTGGAGCAAGCATACCACCTTGGGGTGGCGCGGCGCAGCGAGTGACTCAGATGCCCCTTTCCTGAAGCTTCTGATCGGCGGGGATGGCGGAGATCTCCAGGCCCTTCATGGGCTTGCCCAGCGACTTGGATGCCTCCAGCACCAGGGATGCGTCGGCGTAGTTGTGGGTTGCCTCAACGATTGCCTTCGCCATCCTCTCCGGGTTCTCGGACTTGAAGATGCCCGAGCCGACGAAAACCCCGTCGACGCCCAGCTGCATGCATAGAACAGCGTCTGCAGGGGTCGCTATGCCGCCGGCCGCGAAGTTCACCACGGGAAGCCTTCCAAGCTTGGCTACCTCCCTGGCCAGCTCCACCGTGACGTGGTACTCTCGGGCCTTGGCGATGAGTTCGATCTCGTCGCAGAGGTCGGCTATGCCGCGGAGCTCGGCGATCTGTGTGTTGACCGTCCTGATGTGTTTGACCGCTTCGACTACATTGCCGGTTCCCGCCTCCCCCTTGGTCCGGATCATTGCGGCTCCCTCCTCTATCCTTCGGAGGGCCTCGCCAAGATCCCGTGCACCGCAGACGAAAGGTATCTTGAACTTCTTCTTGTCGATGTGGTTTGCGACGTCGGCGGGCGTGAGAACCTCGCTCTCGTCGATCATGTCGACGGCCAATGCCTCGAGGACCTTTGCCTCAGCGAAGTGTCCTATCCGGACCTTCGCCATGACCGGTATCGTGACCGCATTCATGATCTCGAGTATCGTCTCCGGGTCGGCCATCCTTGCCACGCCTCCCTGGGCCCTTATGTCAGCCGGAACGGCGTGCAGCGCCATTACGGCGACGGCACCCGCAGCCTCGGCTATCTGGGCTTGTTCGGCCGTCACGACATCCATTATGACGCCGCCCTTCTGCATCTTGGCGAATCCGCGCTTGAGCCTCTCGGTCCCAACTATCCTTTCCGCCATGGTGTATGCCTCTATTCAAGCCTCTACTCGAATGGCATATACAAGTTGCAGCTTGTATTTAACTCTTACCGCTCGCCGCGGGCACTCCTATGCGGGCAGAAGCTTCGTTGAGTCAATGGGGGGGCGTTTTGACCATCAGCGTCCGAACAGCAGATCCTCTGTGGCGTGGCAAAGGCTAAAGGCCAGCAAATGCCCGTGCCAACACCGCTGATTTCACAGTTTCCAGCCCGCAGGTATTGGCAGACTGAGACAACAAGACCCTCTCCGACGAAGCCTCCGGCTGGGGTTGCTTCACCTCGGGGTCGGGAAGCGCGACCTAGATGAGCAAAAGCAGCAGAACGCAGGCTGCCGCCTCGCCCAGAAAGGTCGCATCGACGATCAGCCGCTGCCTGCTTCGCTCGAACCTGTACTTTGAGATCCCGAGGAAGGTCATGAGACTGATCATCCACAGGAAAGGCCAGGAATGTCTGCTGCTGCCAGTCCAGCCAGTGGCCAAGTTCCCTGCAAGGAGCGCAAAGGCTGGAAGGGATGCCAACGCCAGGGTTTGGAAAAGGACGAAGGTCCTCCTGCCTATCCAGTGGGTCTCCATGAACCAGTACTGGAAGTTGTCCGAGATGTTCATGTAGGGGACCCACCAGAGGACCACAACCGCGGATGCGACAAGGCCCGAGCTGGGTGCTTGGACCCCGGACAGATCCTGCCCCATCAGCCACGCCGACGCTCCCAGCCCCAAGCCTCCCCAGAATCCCACGCTGTGCTCCATGAACTTCCAAGAGTCGATCTTCCAGCCTGCGGCAGTGCACAGCCTGTGAATGCACGCCCCCAGGGCGAAGCCTCCGCCGAAGCCAAGCCAGCCCAGGGCTGACGTTCGCAGGACGATGAGGTCCCGCGGGCCCAGTGCGAAGTAGGCAATTGTGGCAAGGCACCCGCCGAGCACCGCTGCCCACGCATCGCTTCTTGGCGGTGAGAGATGAAGGTCAAGTCCAACGACGAGCAGCTTGTAGGCCAGGAAAGCGCCGAGGGAAGCAGCGACGGCCCAGGTGGCGAGGTCGCTGATCTGGTAGGTGGCATCGGTCATCAGCAGGCCCAGCCCGGTCCCTCCGAAGGAGCCCCACAGACCCCCGACGAGAAAGAGTCCGAACAAGCCGAAAAGCGGGGACCTATCGTGTTCGGACTTCACGTAGCCGACTATCTTCCCGTAGCTCAAGACGCCGCCCAGGGATAGGCTGACCGCAAGCGTAGCGCCAAAAACGAGGCTTTGCCATCCACTGTGAACGGCCCCAAACGCAAGCCAGATGGACATCCCACAGAACGCCCCCGGGACGGTTGCACCCCACCAGTGGCCCCACTCCCCTCTGAGGCCCCATCCGAGCGATGTGGCAAAGGCGATGAGAAGCATGCCCGCGATGGGTCCCGACACGGCACCGGACACGCAATGATCGCAATAAGAATCTATCTCCGCTCCTGCTCCCGCGCCCCCCAAGCACCTGTCGCCCGGGTCGTCCGCCTCGGGAACGGCCGCGTTGCAGACTGTGGCGGAGGGTTGACTGAAAGCAGGAGGGCTGGTGCGGTCTGCCGACGGGGCTAATATGTTGGAGCGGGTCAAGACCGGCGAGCGTCGCATTGTTGGCGATGTCGTCCTCGACGATGACGATCCTGCTGATCGTTAGGTTCTGCCCCGGATCTAGGTGTTTCCTCATATATGCTGCAAGAGGGGGAAGGTTCCCCCTTTGTTTTAGGTTCAGTGTGAATGACGAATCCCACAGCCATGCATCAGGGAAGGGGCGACTTTCTATCGGATCGGTCCGTGAGGATCCACCCGGGCTGTTGGGGTTGGGTTTCCCAGCTGTCCTGGCAGGCCTCTCTCAGAATGTCCTTGACGAATCTATACAGGTCCTTGTGCCTTCTCTGCGCCTCGAT